>Ga0310834_101960_pt1 | contig 10763 bp, 6 predicted proteins | sample SM_ome_2_FD_201314 | JGI IMG/M metagenome (GOLD analysis project Ga0310834, IMG submission 201314) | Sorghum-adapted microbial communities enriched on stacked mutant (SM) sorghum from Joint BioEnergy Institute, Emeryville, California... ... | reverse complement strand
ACCGGGGCGTACCAGGACGACGCGGCGACCAAGGCGCGGGCGCACTTCCGCGGCCGGTTCTGCTCGCTGGACGACGGCCGGGCCGCCGAACGCGTGGTGAGCAGGGTCTTTGTACGCGGATAAGCGACGAGAAAGGAAGTGCGACCGGATGGGGTCTGTGCTGAGCATGGTGGTGCCGATCTACAACGTGGCGCCCTACCTGCACGACTGCCTCGCCTCGATCGCCAACCAGGTGTACCGGGACCTGGAGGTGATCCTGGTCGACGACGGCTCCACCGATGGCAGCGGTGCGATAGCCGCTGAGTGGGCCGCCCGGGACCCGCGCTTCCGCCTGGTCAGCCAGCCCAACCGTGGGCTCGGCGCGGCCCGCAACGTCGGCGTCGACCACGCCGGCGGCGACTATCTGATGTTCGTCGACAGCGACGACGTGCTGCCGTCGTACGCCGCCGAGCTCTTGGTATCCACTGTGGAGCAGACTGGCTCGGACTTCGCGAGCGGCAACGCGTACCGGCTCAACCAGAAGGGCATTCGCCCCTCCGGGATGCACCGCGCGGCCTTCGCGCGCACCAAGCTGCGCACGCACGTCAGCAGCCAGCCGGTACTGCTGTCTGATCGCACCGCCTGGAACAAGGTGTTCCGGCGCGAGTTCTGGGACTCCCGCGAGCTGCGCTTTCCGGAGGGGGTGCTGTATGAGGACACCCCGGTCATCCTGCCGGCGCACGTGCTGGCCCGTTCGGTGGACGTCGTCGAGCTGCCGGTCTACTACTGGCGCGAGCGTGAAATGGGCGAGCGCTCGATCACGCAGCGGCGCACCGAGCTGAAGGGCTTTGTGGACCGGATCTCGGGAGTGGAGTGGGTCAGCCAGTTCCTCGCCGACAACAACCAGGGCAAGGTCAAGCGCTGGTATGACGCGTCGGCGCTACGCGGCGACCTCAACCTCTTCATGAAGGTGTTGCCGGACGCCGATGAGGAGTTCCAGCGGACCTTCCTGGACCGCTGCAACGACTTCCTGGACCGGGTCGACCCAAGCATCCTCGACGAGCTGCATACTACCCTGCGTCTGCAGTGGCACCTGGTGCGCCGGCGCATGCTGCCGGAACTCCTCAGGGTCATCGTGGCCTTGCGCAACGAAGGCCCGGTCCCGGTCGTCCGGCACGGGCTCAAGCGCTACCACGACCTGCCGTTCATGAAGGACAACCGCCCGGACCTGCCGCGCGAGCTGTACCGGGCGGGGACGCCCCGCCCGTCAACCACGGTGCACGAGGCGCGGATCGAAGGCGACCGGCTGCACCTGCGCGGGCACGCCTTCATCCAGGGTTCGCGGGCCACTATGCCGTTCGACGCGGTGCGGATGCTGTGGCTGAGCGGCCCGTCCGGCCGTCGTACGATCCCGGTCGTCGCCCGGCCGCGACGGTGTCCGGACGCCACCGCCAACTCCAACCTGCCCAATTGCTCGTACGAGTGGTCCGGCTTTTCCGCAACCCTCAGCCTGCGAGCATTGCGGGACTCTGCCGGCGGCTGGATCGAAGGGGACTGGCGTGTCAACGTCGGTGTCGTGGCGCGGGGTCAGGCGAGCCGGGGCCCGCTGAAGCCGGGCGTGGATGCGCGCCTGATCGAGCTGCGACCGGTGTATCCGGACGGCCAGACCCGGATCACGCCGGTGGTGAGCGGCGGCGCGCTGAGCCTGCGGGTGGAGCGGATCCACGCGCGAGCCACCGGGTTCCGGTTCACCGACGAGGCGGTGGAGATCACCGGCGAGCTAACGGGCAGTTCCTTGGCGAGTCCGGTGCTCCAACTGTCCCGGGTGCCCGGGGTTATCTGGCAGACCTACCCGGTCGAGGTGGATGGCAGGCGGTTCACCGCCCGGGTCCCGATGGCCGACCTGCCGGCCGCCCAGCCGCCGTTGGTCGTCGGGGAGGTCGGCGACCGCTGGATGGTCGGGCTGGTGAGCGGCTCGGACCAGACGACCTGGAAGCCAATCGTGGCGGATGGCGGCACCTTCGCCGGTGCGCGGCAAGCCTTTGGCCGCCGGCAGATATGGTTGCAGCCCACCCCGCAGGGCCACCTGCAGCTCGCGGTGCTACCGGCCAGCCCGGTGGTTACCGACGTCGCGTTCAGCCCCGACGGCAAGCTGGAGTTCAGCGGCGAGCTCGTCGGCGGATTTGCCGACCTTGAGGAGAATGCGTCCGCAGGGCCGGAGCGCGGGGGGCTTGAGGTGGTGTTGCGGGTGTGGGGCCGCCGCGAGCAACGCGGCTTCCCGGCCGAGATCACCGGCCGGCGGTGGCGGGCGGTGGTCGACCCGCTCAGCGTGCCCTCCTACGCCGGCACCATCGAGCTGCGCAGCGGGCAGTGGGACGTGCTGTGCCGGCCCGAAGGCAGCCCGGAGGGCACCGTCGAGCATTTGCCGTTCGCCCCGCACGTGCGCGACCGGCTGCCGGTACGCGGCGTCGCGGCGCACCGCGAGCTGGTGCTGCGCCGGGCCCGGGAGGAGCGGGCGGTGCTCATCGTCGGCTCCGACCTCGACCTCGAGGAGCGCGGCGTGTACGGCCAGGCCCAGATGCGCGAGCGGGTCTACCCGGCCGCCTGCCGCGAGCCGCTGCGCGACGCGGTGCTCTACAACAGCTTCAGCGGCCGGCAGTACTCGGACAGCCCGCGCGCGATCCACCAGGAGCTGGTGGCCCGGGGCCTGCCGCTGGAGCACCAATGGGTGGTGATGGACGGCCAGGTCGCCTTGCCGGACGGCGTGCGGCCGGTGCGGCTGAGCGGCCGGGAGTGGTACGAGGCGTACGCCACCTGCCGGTACATCGTGACCAACCAGCACCTGCCGCCATGGTTCCGTCGGCGCGAGGGGCAGGTGGTCGTGCAGACCTGGCACGGCACACCGCTCAAGCGGATCGGGCACGACATCGCCGACGTGCGCTTCGCCGACCCGGAGTACCTGGAGAAGCTGGCGGTGGAGACGCCGAACTGGAGCCTGCTGCTGTCGCCCAACCGGTTCAGCACCCCGATCATGCGTAGGGCGTTCCGGTTCCAGGGCGAGATCCTCGAGTCCGGGTATCCGCGCAACGACGTGCTTCGCCGGGGCCGGGAGGAGACGGCCGCACAGGTGAGGGCGGTGCTCGGGCTGCCGCCGGGCAAGCGCGTGGTGTTGTACGCGCCGACCTGGCGGGACGACGAGTACTACGGACCCGGCCGGTACAAGCTGTCGCTGAACCTGGACCTGGACCGGGCGGAGCAGTTGCTCGCCGAGGACCACGTCCTGCTGATCCGGCGGCACCCCAACGTGGCCGACGAGATCCCGCAGGCCGGCCGCGGCTTCGTCTGGGACGTCTCCACCTACCCGGACATGGCCGACCTGCTCGCGGCCACCGACATCCTGGTGACCGACTACTCGTCGGTGATGTTCGACTTCGCCAACACCGGCCGGCCGATGCTGTTCTTCACCTATGACCTGGAGCACTACCGGGACCGGTTGCGCGGCTTCTACTTCGACTTCGAGGCGGAGGCGCCGGGGCCGCTGCTCGCCACCTCGGACGAGGTGATCGAGGCGATCCGGAACGTGGACGCGGTGGCGCAGCAGTACCAGGACGCATATCGCGCGTTCGCGGAGCGCGCGTGCGATCTGGACGACGGATTTGCCACGGTACGGGTGGTGGACCGCATGCTCTCAATCGCGTCATAACGGGCGGGAGTGCCGTCCCCGCGCCCGGGGCACCCTCCGGAGCTGGGTGGTAACCGGGCCGTCACAACCTGAACATGGCACGTTCACCCGATTGGCGGGTGACCATGAGGTTCGTCACAGTTACAACCTCGGGTCCGGTCGCAACCGGGCGTACAGCATGGGGAGGGGGACGGTGACCACCGTCGCGCTCAAAGACGTCACCAAGGTGTTTCCGGACGGGACGGTGGCGGTCGACAACGTCAGCCTGGACGTGGGCAACGGCGAGTTCGTGGTGCTGCTCGGGCCGTCCGGCTGCGGCAAGTCCACCGTGCTGCGCATGGTGGCCGGGCTGGAGGACCCGACCGCAGGCGCGATCCTGCTCGACGGCGAGCTCGCCAACGACCTGCCGCCGCGGGAGCGGCGCATCGCCATGGTGTTCCAGGACTTCGCGCTCTACCCGCACATGACCGTCGGGGACAACATCTCCTTCCCGCTGAAGCTGTCCGGTGTGGACCCAGGGCCGCGCGCCGAGCGGGTCGCCGACGTGGCCGCCGCCCTGGGCATCGGGGACGTGCTCGCCCGCAAGCCCAACCAGCTCTCCGGTGGCCAGCGCCAGCGGGTCGCCATGGGCCGCGCCATCGTGCGCCGCCCCGGCCTGTTCCTGATGGACGAACCGCTGTCCAACCTGGACAGTGGGTTGCGCGCCGAGCTGCGGGCCGAAATCTCCGGCCTGGTGCGGGAACTGGGTGTGAGCACCATCTACGTCACGCACGACCAGGCCGAGGCGCTGACCATGGCGGACCGGGTGGCCATCATGCGCCGGGGCGTGCTGCAGGACGTGGGCACCCCGACCCAGGTGTACGGGCGGCCGGCCACCCTCTACGTGGCCGCGTTCCTGGGCAGCCCACGGATGAACCTGCTGGAGGCGTCGGTCTACGTCCACCTGGACCGGTACATCACGCTGAGCTTCGGCGAGCAGGCGCTGTACCTGCCGTGGGAGGACATCCGGTCGCGGGCGGTCGCCCACTACCACGGCGAGCGCATCGTGGTCGGGGTGCGCGCCGAGGCGCTCACCCCGGTCCCGTCCGACGCGCAGGGCGACGTGCTGCACGGCCGGGTGCGGTATCTGGAGCACCACGGCCACGAGTCGCTGGCGTTCCTCGACATCGGCGCGACTGCGATCGTGGTGGATGACATCGGCGGCACCCCGCCGGAGCTGACCGACGGCGGCGGCCGACTGCGCCGGCTCAGCAACGTGGTGCAGCGCCTGGCCGGGCGCAGCGGCGAGCGCAACGGCCGCGGGCTCGACCCCGGTGCCGCCGGGCACGGCGCGGCCGAGACGACCAGCGGACGCACCGCCACCAGCGTGCTCAGCGACCCGGGCCGGCACCACCGCCGCCCGGCCGAGCTGGTGGTCCGCCTCGCCCCGTACCCGCAGATCTCGCCGGGCCACCCGCTGTCGGTGTCGGTGCGCATGGACGCGCTGCACTTCTTCGACGAGCGTGGCGCCCGCATCGACGTCGGCTGGCGCTGACGTCGGATCAGGTGGCAGCGCCGCGGATGGCGAGGCGGCGCGTGGCGGCGCGGGTGGTGAGGATGCTGGTGACGCCGACCACGGCCGCGGCACCCACGGTCAGCGCGCCGAACAGCTGCCACGGCACGGCTACCACGGTCAGCCCGGTCATCCTGGAGATTGCCCAGGCCAGGCCGACCAGTGTGCCGGCTGCGGCCAGCCCGCCGAGGAGGACGCCGACCGCGACCACCGCCAGTGACTCCCACAGCGCGGCCCACACGACCTGGGCCCGGCTCATCCCGGTGAGTCGGAAGGCGGCGAACTCCGGGCCCCGGTCGGCAGCGGCGACCACCACCGCATTGACCATCGCGATGATCGTGTAGACCATCGCCATTCCCAGCAGAGCGATCATCACGTTCAGGCTGGTGCGCTGCTGCTCCCTCACCTCCCCGCGGATCCATCCAGCCACTGTGGACACATCCCCGAGCCGGGCGGCCCGGATCCGCTCGGCGACCGCGCCGGCATCGGCGGCACGATCGACCTTCACCACGTACCGTGCCGGCCCGTCAGCGGGCAGCAAACCCAGCGGCAGCAGGAACTGGGTGTTCGACAGGGTGGCGGGCAGTACCGCCACCACCCGCAGGTCCATCTCCTCGCTGCCGACCCGTACCCGCGCCGTGGCGCCGAGCCCGGGCATACCGTAGCCGCGGGTTACCGCGATGGCCTTTCCGCGCAGCTGACCGAGGTCGCCGCTGATCTGGCGGATGCGGTGGGTGCGGGCGTAGGCGGCCGGATCGACGGCGATGCCGTCGACCAGCTCGCTGTCGTCAGAGAGCAGCTTGAACGAGACCGGGGCCTGCGCGGAGACGGTACGGACACCATCCATAGTAGACAATCTGGTCGCCTGTCCGGGCGCGGCGGTGACCACCAGGTCGGCGTCCACGGTGCGCTCCATCTCCTGCCGGCTGGCCACGGTGATGGTGCCGAGAGTGCCACCCAGCCCGGCCACGAGCCCGACCAGCACCATGATCGGCGCGGCGGTGGCGGCGCTGCGGCGTACGCCGTCGCGGAGGTTGGCGTGGGCGAGCAGGCCGGTCGGGCCGCCGAGGACCCGTACCAGACCGCCGAGCACTCCGCCCACCAGCGGTACCACCAGCGGGGCGAGCGCGCCGAACGCGGCGACCAGGACGATGCAGGCGTTGAGCGCCAGCGGCACGGCGGCATCCCCGTCCACCACCGAGGTGAGGATCAGCATGGCCGCGCCGCCGGCCAGGAAGATGGTGCCGGTCACCCAGCGAGGCGCGGTCATGACCCGCCCGGCCGGGCCCGTCTCGCGCAGCGCCTCCAGCGGGCGCACGCGCGAGGCGCGGCGGGAGGCGCCGAGGACGCCGAGCACGGCGACACCCAGACCGGTGCCGGCCGAGACCGCGATGATCCACGGGCGCCACGCCACGGTGAACCCCGGCGGCACGAAGTCCAGGTGCACCAGCAGCCATCCTTCGAACCGCATCACCGGCAGGCCCAGCACGACGCCGAGGGCGGTGCCCACCGCGCCGAGCAGCAGGGCCTCGCCGGTCAGCAGGACCCGAACCTGACGGCGGCTGGCGCCAGTGAGCCGGAACAGGGCGAGGTCGCGGCGGCGCTGGGCGACGGTGAACGCGAACGTGGAGGCGACGATGAAGACCGCCACAAAGGCGGCCACGCCGAGGACCATCGCAAGCAGCGAGACCGCCGCCACGTACCCGTCACGCAGCGCCGCCTCATCCGCTTCGGACAGGCCGGCCGGGACGTCCGGTACCGCCGCGGCGAGCAGGACGAGCAGCGAGGACTGGACCAGCGCGACGCCCAGGCAGACGGTGATGATGGCGCCGGCGAAGAGTTGCCAGCGCTCGCGGAACGTGCTCCAGGACAGGCGCAGCACGGTCACTCCTCCCAGCGGGCCAGCCGCTCGGCGACAGCCCGGGGAGTAGGCCGGTCGAGCCGGTCCACCAGCCGCCCGTCGGAGAGGAACAGCACCTGGTCCGCGCTGGCCGCGGCGGTCGGATCGTGGGTGACCATGACGATGGTCTGGCCGGCGGCCTTCACCATCTCGCGCAGCATGCCGAGCACGGCGCGCGCCGATCGGGTGTCCAGCGCCCCGGTGGGCTCGTCGGCGAAGAGTACGGCCGGCCGGGTCACCATCGCCCGCGCGATGGCGACCCGCTGTTGCTGCCCGCCGGAGAGCTCGCGCGGCTTGTGCCGCAGCCGGTCGCCGAGCCCGACCTGTTCGAGCACCGCGCGGACCTCACGCCGGGACGGGCGCCGCCCGGCCAGCCGCAGCGGCATGGCCACGTTCTGCTCGGCGGTCAGCGAGCCGATCAGGTTGAAGCTCTGGAAGACGAAGCCCACGACGGTACACCGCAGCCGGGTCAACTCGGCCTCGGAGGCGTTGGTGATGTCCCTTCCGGCGACCACGACCGTGCCCCGGCTGACCCGTTCCAGGCCGGCGGCGCAGTGCAGCAGCGTGGACTTACCGGATCCGGACGGGCCCATCACCGCCGTCCAGGACCCGGCGGGAAAGGTGATTGAGATGTCGTCCAACGCCCGGACGCGGGTGTGCCGCGTGCCGTAGTCGCGGGTGACGCCATCGAGCCGGACCGGCGTATCAGCTGACATGGCCTCAAGTCCACCGCGGAACGGTCGCCGGGACAGTGACGCCAGCCGGTGTCTTCGCGGTGGGGATACCCCCACTTACCGGCCTGCGCCCGCGCTGACCCCCCGAGCTGCCCGGCCCGTTCCGGCGCAGGTCAGCCCGGGTGCAGAGCGGCGGCCCGCAGCAGTGTCTGCAGCGGCGTGCCGGCTGGGATGGTGATCAGCCAGCAGCCGGTGCGGGGGTGCATATCCGCGGGCACGCCGAGCGTCCGGGCGCCGCGCAGCAGCGCCGTCGCGGTGTCCCGGTCGCTGACCCGGACGCCGAGCGACACCGAGCGCGACCGCCGTCCCGCGGCGAGCAGCGCGGCCCGCCAGGCGGCCGCGGACAGCGCCACCCGGTGCGCACGGCGCGGCGAGGAGCTGCCCGTCGCCGATGTTTCCAGCAGGGCGTCCCAGCCTTCCTGCCAGGCCTCGTCGAGCTGCCGGCGGGCATCGATCCGGTACGCCTCAGGCACGCTCACCCGGTGCACCCGGTAGCGCCGGCGGCCCCCGGCGATCACCTCGTCCCGGCCCGCCGGCACTCCGGCCGCGCTCAGCAGCGTGGCCAGCCGGTCGGCCGCTGCGGGGTCGCTGAACTCGGCGAAGACGCCCGGCGGCAGGGCGGGCGCCACGCGGCGGTGGCGCGGGTGGCGGGGTGAGGCGATCCCGGTGCACCGCAGCAGCATCGCCGCCTCGAAGACGTCGACCCGCGCCTGCCGCCAGCTGTACGCGGGTGCCGCAGCCGGCTCGGTCAGTGTCGGGGTCATGTCGCTACCGTGCGGTCTTGGCCGCCTGGGAGGTACCGCCGCCGCCAAGTCTTGAGCGAAACTTGCGCGATGAACCGGTGGTGGCGCGGACCCCTACGAGAATACCTGCCTACTCGCCGCGCGACGCCCGCGAGCGGGCGCCTTCGCCCGCTCGCCCTCGCCGCGGGCGGGCTGGCTGTCGTGGTCGCGGCGGCGGTAGCGCTCGCCGCGGGCTGGGGCGACGAGCATCCGGTAACCCCGGTGACCATCCGCATCGCCACCGGCAGCCCGGGGGCCGTCTACTACAAGTACGGCAAGGCCTACGCGGACATCATCAACCGCGAGCTGCCCGGGGTACGGGCGAGTGTGCTGGTCACCACCGCGTCGGTGACCAACGTGCAGATGGTTCGCGACGGCGCGGCGGAGGTGGCCTTCACCCAGGCCGACATCCTCTCGGGCGACCTCGACACGGCCGGCCTGGCGGCGCTCGCCAGGGTGTACGACGACCAGCTGCACCTGGTCGTCCGGGCGGGCGGTCCGATCCAGACGGTTCAGGACCTGGCCGGCCGCCGGGTCTCCACCGGCGCCCCGGGCTCCGGCACGTTCATCACCGCCGAGCGGCTGCTCCGGCTGGCCGGCGAGTACCCCGGCGGGATCCGGGAGCGGCGGCTTGGGCTGGACGCCTCGGTGACCGCCCTGAGATCCGGTGAGATCGACGCGTTCTTCTTCTCCGGCGGGTTGCCGGTCGCGGCCATTGCCCAGCTCGCCGGGCAGTTCGCGATCCGCCTGGTCGACCTGGGCGACTGGGTGGGCCAGATGCGCCGGGCCTACACCGACGTGTACCACGAGCGGGCGGTGCCCGCCTCGGTCTACGGCCTGCCACCGATCAGCACCATCGGCGACCCGAACTACCTGGTGGTGTCGCGGCGCCTGCCCGAGCGGATCGCGTACGACCTGACGCGCATCCTGATCGAGCGACGGGCGGAGCTGGGCCGCGCGCACCCGGCCGCGGAGTGGCTGGACAGCCGGACCGCGATCCACACCGCCCCGCTGGACCTGCACCCGGGCGCGATGCGCTACTACCGGGACGCCAAGGAGTGAGCGGGCAGCCAGATCCGGGCGTCGAGGCCGCCTCCGGCGGCCGGCAGCAGCTCCAGCCGGCCACCGGAGACCTCGACCAGCACGTGTGCGACGGCCAGCCCCAGGCCGGCCCCGTCGACGTTCTGCGCGTCCGCCGCTCGCCAGAACGGCTCGGTGGCGCGGCGGCGATGCTCCGCGGAGAGCCCGGGGCCGTTGTCCGTGACCCGGACCGTGACCCCGCCATCGGCCCGGGCCACCGCGACCTCGACCCGGTCCGCGGTGAACTTCAGCGCGTTGTCGATGAGCGCGTCCAGCGCCTGGTCCAGCCCGGTCGCCACGGCGCTGACCGGCAGGGGGCCGGCCGGCGCGGCCAGTTCCAGCGTCACCCCCCGCCGGTCGGCCACCGGCCGCCAGGCCACCACCCGGGCTCCGGCCACGCCGACCGCATCCACTGTGGTCAAAGCATGCTTGCCGCGCTCGGCACGGGCCAGCGCGAGCAGGCCGTCGAGGACCAGGCAGAGCCGGTCGGTCTCGGCGAGGGCCAGCTCCTGCTGGGTGAGGGCGGCGGCGACGGCGCCGGCCGGCCCGCCGTCGTCGGTGAGGGCGGCAGCGGACCCGGCTGTGGCGTCGTCGCTGGCCGCGGCAGCGGATTTGGCCGCACCGTTGTCGCTGGCCGCGGTAGCGGATCCGGCCGTGCCGCCGGACGCGGCCGCGGCATCCGATCGGGCTGCGATGGCCAGCTCGTGGCCCAGCTCCTCCAACCGCAGCCGCAGCGCGGTCAGCGGGTTACGCAGCTGGTGGCTGGCGTGCGCGACGAACGAGCGCTGCCGCTGCAACGCCTCGGTGACGCTGTCGGCCATTTCGTTGAAGCTGACCGCGAGCCGGCGCAGCTCCGGCGGGCCGGTGCGGTGCGGTAGCAGCACCCGAGCGGCGTGCTCGCCCGCGGTGATCTGGCTGACCGTCGTCGACAGCTCGGTCACCGGCTTGAGCGCCCACCGGGCAAGCGCGAACGCGGTGGCCACGCAGGCCAGCACCGTGAGCAGGCCGGCGCCGCCGAGGACCAGCCAGACCGAGCGCACCCGGTCGCGTACCC
>Ga0310834_101953_pt1 | contig 10799 bp, 11 predicted proteins | sample SM_ome_2_FD_201314 | JGI IMG/M metagenome (GOLD analysis project Ga0310834, IMG submission 201314) | Sorghum-adapted microbial communities enriched on stacked mutant (SM) sorghum from Joint BioEnergy Institute, Emeryville, California... ... | reverse complement strand
GAACCCCCACCCGCCACCCGGCGAGAACGGCAGGAATCCGACATGCGCATCTGGCACCAGAGCTTCACCGTGCTCGACGACGTGCCGCACTACCGGGACGCGCTGCGCCGGCATCTGACCGCGGCCGCCCGGCCCGGCACCGAGGTGGAGCTGCACGGCATGGCGCCCGGCACCTACCCGAGCTCCTATCCGGGGGTGCACATCGGCCACCTCTACCTGACGAACCTCCACCGCGAGCAGTTCGTGCGGGCCGCGCTCGCCGCCGAGGAGCAGGGCTACGACGCGTTCTTCATCGCCACCCTCCCGGACACCGGGTTCGAGGAGATCCGCACCCTGGTGGACATCCCGGTGGTGGCGTTCGGCAACGCCTCGGTGGCGTACGCGGCGACGCTCGGCACCTGCGTCGGCATCGTCAACTTCATCGCCGCGCTCGAGCCGCAGATCCGCCGCAACATGGCCGCATACGGCCTCGGCTCGCTCGTCGGCCCGATCGTGCAGGTCGAGGCCGAGTTCACCGACGTGATGGCCGCCTACGACAACCCCGGGCCGCTGGTCGACGCGTTCCGCCGGGCCGCGCGGAAGGCGATCGACGCCGGGGCGAACGTGATCGTCCCCGGGGAGGGGCCGCTCAACGTGTTCCTCGCCGACCAGGGGATCTCCCGGGTGGACGAGGTCCCGGTGATCGACTCGCTCGCCACCGGGCTCGCGCTCGCCGAGACCCGGGCCGAGTTCCACCGGCGCAGCGGGCTGCGCCCGGCCCGCACCGGCATGTACTTCAGCAAGCCCGACATGGCGATGGTGCGGGCGGCGCGCAAGTTCTACTTCGGGGGTGACCGGTGACGGGGTTCGACTACGAGGTCGACGTCGCGGTGGTCGGCGGCGGGGCGTGCGGCCTCATGGCCGCGCTGCGCGCGGCCCGCGACCCGGGGCTGGTCGTCGCGGTGTACGAGAAGAGCACCAAGGAGGGCTGCAACACCCAGTTCTCCAGCGGCAGCCTCGCCGCGGGCGGCACCCGCTTCCAGCGGGAGGCGGGCATCGACGACTCGCCGGAACGGCACGCCGCCGACATCCTCGCGGTCAACCGCGACCCGGACTCCGCGCCGATCGTGCACGCGCTGTGCCGGGTCGCGCCCCGGTACGTGGAGTGGCTCGCCGACGAGCTCGGCCACCCGGTCGAGATCGGGGTCGACATGGCCCGGTCCGGGCAGAGCGTGCCGCGGCTGCACACCGACACCGGCCGCGCGGGCGGCGGCCGGCTCGTGGCCACCCTGCGCAAGGCGGTGGAGTCGGCCGACAACATCGCGTTCGTCGACAACACCCCCGGCGTGGGCCTGATCGCCGAGACGGCCGGCGGCCGGGTCCGGGTCACCGGGGTCGAGGTGCTGGAGAACGGCGAACGCCGCCGGGTCGGCGCGAAGGCGGTCGTGCTCGCCGCCGACGGCTTCGGCAACAACCCGACGATGCTCGCCGAGTACTGCCCGCAGGCCGTCGGCGCGTTCTACGGCGGGGTGAGCACGAGCACCGGCGACGCCATCAATTGGGGCATCGGGCTCGGCGCGGCCGTCCGCAACATGGGCGCCTACCTCGGCCACGGCCTCGTCGTCCCCGGCCACGGCACCCGGCTCAACCCGGTGCTGCCGTTCCTCGGCGCGCTGCTCGTCGGCGTGGACGGCCGCCGGTTCGTCGACGAGAAGGCCCAGGGTTACTCCAAGCTCGGCCGCATCATCGCCGGGCAGCCCACGGGCCGTGCCGTACTGATCTGGGACGAGCGCATGCACGAGATCGCGATGAACTCCGAGCTCATGCGCGAGTCCGCCGCGGCCGGCGCGTTCGCCCGGTACGGCTCGGCCGCCGAGCTCGCCGCCGCGTTCTCGCTGCCCGAGCAGGCCCTCGCCGAGACCCTCGCCGCCTTCCGCGCGGTCTCCGTCGTCGAGGACCCGTCCGGCTTCGACCACGGCCCGCTCGAGTTCCCGCTGCTCGCCGCCTGGGTCACCCACGGCATCCTCACCACCCAGGGCGGCCTCGTCGTCGACACCACCGGCCGCGTCCGGCACCGCGACGGCGGCCCCATCGCGAACCTGTACGCCGGGGGCGGCTCGGCCTGCGGCATCTCCGGCCCCTCCGCCGAGGGCTACATGTCCGGCAACGGCCTCCTCTCCGCCCTCGGCTTCGGCTGGATCATCGGCGACCACCTTGCCGGCGGCGGCCTGAAGGCCGCGTGACGTCTCAGGAGAAGTGACCATGCGGAACGCCGAACCCCCCGTCGAGCGGCTGATCGCCGAGAAGGCGGCGAGCCTGCGGTTCGAGGATCTTCCGGAGAACGTGGTACGGCTGGCGAAGGTCGCGGTCACCGACACGCTCGGGGTGGGCCTCGCCGGGACGCGGGAGCCGGTCGCACGGGCCGCCGCCGACCTGGTGACCTCGACCACCGAGGCGCCGGGGTCGGCCACGGTGTGGGCGACCGGGTCCGGGTCGGCGCCGCAGGGCGCCGCGTACGCCAACGGGGTGGCCTGCCACGCGCTCGACTGGGACGACTACATGCACCCGATGCACGGCCACTGCAGCGCGGTGCTGCTGCCGGTGTGCTGGGCGCTCGCGGAGAGCGGGGACGCGGACGGGCGGCGGTTCCTGGAGGCGTTCGTCGCCGGGTACGAGGTCAACGGGATGCTGGGCCGGGTGCTGGCCACCCCGCACTACGAGAAGGGCTGGCACTCCACGAGCACGATCGGGGTGATCGGGGCGGCCGCGGCGGCGTCCCGCATGCTCGGGCTCACCGTCGACCAGACCGCGCACGCGCTCGGCATCGCGGCGTCGCACGCGAGCGGCATCCGGGTGAACTTCGGCTCGATGACCAAGGCGCTGCACGCCGGCCACGCCGCCCGCCAGGGGGTGACCGCCGCGCTGCTCGCCCGGCGCGGGGTGACCGCCTCGGCCGAGTGGCTGCTCGGCCCGAACGGCTACCTCGCCACGTACGGCGGGCAGATGGGCCCGGCCGAGGCCGCCGAGTCGATCCGCGCCCACACGTTCGACACGTTCGTCATCGAGGGCCCGGTCGGCCTGGTGCAAAAGCCGTACGCGTGCTGCGGCAGCAGCCACGCCGCGGTCGAGGCGACGATCGCGCTCGTCGAGGAGCACGACCTGACCCCCGAGCGCATCGACGCGATCGAGGTGCACGTCGACCCGCTGCTCAACAAGACGCTCATCCACCACGACGCGACGAACGCGCTCGAGGGCCGCTACTGCCTGGAGTACACGATCGCGGTCGCGGCGGTGGACCGGGCGGGCGGCGCGGCGCAGTTCAGCGACGAGTCGGTGGGCCGTCCCGAGGTGCGCGCGCTGATGCCGAAGGTGCGCCGGATCGCCGACCGGCGCAACGGCCCGGAGGCCCGGTTCGCCGCCGAGGTGGTGATCCGCTCCGGCGGCCGGGAGTTCCGCCGCTTCCAGGAGCACCAGCCCGGCCACCCGAGCCACCCGCTCACCGAGGCGCAGCGCGCCGCCAAGTTCGCCGCCGCGGTACGCCCGGTGCTCGGCGACCGCGCCGGCGAGCTGCGCCGCCGGCTCGCCGACCTGGACCACGTCACCGCCTGGCGCGAGCTCGCCGACCTCATCCTCCTCCCCACGGCGGTGCCGGCCTGACCGGCCCGCGCACCACACGGCCGCCGGGGCACCCCGCCCCGGCGGCCACCTCTTTTCCGGGCCGCCGACGCGCGTGACACGTCGATGGCACGCCATGCCACATCGGCGCCACACGCATGCCGCACCGGTGCCACGCCCATGCCGGCAGCCGGAGGCGGCCGCGCCGCATCCGTGACACACCCGTGCCACGGCATGCCACGCGCGTGCCGTACCGGGCGTGCCGCACACGCGAACGCCGGTGTCCTCGGCCTCGGGACACCGGCGTTCCGGCCGGTACGGCTCAGCCCTTCGCGGAGCCCGGCGTGGCCTCGGGGGAGCCGAAGTACGCGTTCTGCAGCAGCGTGCCGTCGGCGAGCCCGGCGACGTCGCCGGTGTACACGGCGCGGCCGTTGGCGAGCACCACCGCCCGGTCGCAGATCCGCAGCGCGGCCGAGAAGTTCTGCTCGACCAGCAACACCGGGGTGCGCCCGGCAATTTGCCGCAGCGCCTCGTACACGGTCTGCGCGACCAGCGGCGACAGCCCGAGCGACGGCTCGTCGAGCATGATGAGCCGCGGGTTGCCGACGAGGGCGCGGCCGATCGCCACCATCTGCTGCTGGCCGCCGGACAGCGTCCACGCCATCTGGTGCGGGATCTCCCGCAGCGCGGGGAACAGGTCGAACACGTCGTCCACGGTGTGCCCGCCGCCGCGGCGGCCCTGCGCGGTCATGCCGACCTGCAGGTTCTCCAGCACGGTGAGGTTGCCGAACAGCCGCCGCCCCTCGGGCACGTGGATGAGCCCGAGCCGGGCGATGCGCTCGGGGGACATGCCGCGCAGGCTGACCCCGTCGAAGACGACCTCCCCCTCATGCGGCACCAGCCCGGAAACGGCCTTGAGGGTGCTCGACTTGCCCGCGCCGTTCGCGCCGAGCAGGGCGAGGGCGCCGCTCGACGCCATGGCCAGATCGAGCCCGTCCACGGCGACGGTGGTGCCGTACCGGACCCGCAGTCCCGAGATGCTCAACATGCTCATGTCCCCAGGTAGGCCTCGATGACGGCGGGGTCCTGGAAGACCCGCTCGGGTGGGCCGGACGCGATCAGCCGCCCCAGCTCGAGGACGTCGATGCGGTCGCAGATCCGGCTCAGGTACTCGATCTTGTGGTCGACGATGAGCAGCGAGACGCCCTGCTCGCTCACCGACCGCAGCAGCTCGGCGAGCCGGTTGGTCTCCTCGGCGTTGAGCCCGGCCGACGGCTCGTCGAGCGCGATCACCGCGGGCTCGCCGGCGAGCGCCCGCGCGATCTCCAGGTACCGGGCCTGGCCGTACGCGAGCCCCTTCGCGGGCCGGTCCCACATCCCGTCGAGCCCCACCGTGGCCAGCGCCCGGCGCGCCCGCTCGGTGCGTTCGTGCTCGTCGCGGAGCATGCGGCGGCGGCCCAGCGTGGCGCCGAGGAACCCGGTGCGGCGGAACCGCTCGCCGGACAGCATCACGTTCTCCACGCAGGTGAGGTCGTCGAACACCTGCGGGGTCTGGAAGGTACGGCTCAGCCCGGCGGCCCGCACCTTGAGCGGCCGGCCCATCGGCACCGGCACGCCGCGCAGCGTGAGCGAGCCGGTGGCCGGGACGATGCCGCAGATCGCGTTGAGGAAGCTCGTCTTCCCGGACCCGTTCGGGCCGACGAGGCCGACCACCTCGCCGCGGCCGAGGCGCAGCGACACCCCGTCGACCGCGGTGTTGCCGCCGAATTTGACCCGGATGTCCGTCGCCTCAAGCATGCGTCGTCACCCCGCTCGACCGGCCGCCGCGGCGGCGGTGCCGTACCTTCTCGGCGAGCCACGCCACGCCGCCGACGATGCCGTTGGGGAAGAGCACGATCGTGGCGAGCAGGAGCAGCGAGTAGACCACGGTCTCGTACTCCTTCACCGGCCGCAGGAACTCCGGCAGCCAGGTGAGGAAGAACGCGCCCGCGACCCCGCCCCACATCGAGCCGACCCCGCCGAGCAGCAGCATCAGGTAGAGGTTGATCGCCACGCCGACCTCGAACGCCTCCGGCGCGATCGTGCCGAGCGAGTGCGCCTGCAGCACCCCGGCGAGCGCGCCGAGCGTTGAGCCGTAGGTGAACAGGGTCATCGCGCTGCGCCGCGGGTCGATGCCGTTCGACTCGGTGACCTGCGGGATCGCCTTCACCGCGAGCGCGTGCCGGCGCAGCGGGGAGCGCTCCAGCAGCACGCTGAGCAGCAGCACCACCCCGAGTACGGCGAGCAGGAACCAGAAGATCTGCCCGGAGGTGGCGAACTCGTACCCGGCGACGCTCGGCGGGGCGATGCCGTACAGCATGCCGCCGCCGGTCGGCCCGGCGGTGACCTCCCAGTTCCGGAACACCAGCACGGCGATCTCCGCGAACGCCATCGCGCCGATCGCGAAGTACATGTGCTTGGCGTCGCGCAGCAGGAAGGCGAGCAGGTACGCGAGCACCGCCGCGACGATCAGCGCCACCCCGGCGGCGAACACGAACCCGTGCTCGGGGGTGAGGATCGCCGAGGTGTACGCGCCGATGCCCATGAACGCCGCCTGGGAGAAGGCGAACATGCCGCCGAGCTGGTAGGCGAAGTAGAGGCCGACCGTGGCGACCGAGGCGGTCAGCGCGGTGTTGAACACGCTGATCTGGTACATGTTCCCGGTGTTTCCGGCGCCCGCGAGCGCGATCACGGCGAGCACGACGGCCACGGTCAGGTAGTGGCGCCGCCCGTAGACCGGGGGCAGCCCGCCGACGGCCGCGGCCCGGCGCCGGCCCGGCGCGGCCGTACCGGTGCGCCGATCAGAGGCGAGCACGGGCCTCACCTCCGAACAGTCCCTCGGGCCGGAAGGCGATGATCAGCAGCATGGCGGCGAACGGGAACACCTCCCGCCAGTTCGTGGAGATGTAGCCGCCGCCGAACTGCTCCACCAGGCCGAGCAGTACGGCACCGGCGACCACGCCGCCGAACCGTCCGAACCCGCCGATGATCGCCGCCCCGAACGCGAACAGCATCGGCGACAGCCCCATCTCGGGGGTGAGCGCGGCGACCGGCCCGAGCAGCGTGCCCGCGAGCCCGGCCATCGCGCTGGCGAGCGCGAACGTGATGATCGACAGCCGGTTCACCGGGATGCCCTGCAGCCGGGCGGCGTCCCGGTCGAACGCGAGCGCGCGCACCTGGCGGCCCATGCGGGTGCGGTTGAACGCCCAGGACAGCGCGGCCACCGCGATCGCGCAGACCACGATCACGAACAGCGAGTGCTTCGGCACCGGGGCGCCCAGGATCTCCACGGTCTCCAGGCCGAACGGGCTCGCCAGGCTGCGCGGCTCGGCGTCGTACCACAGCACGATGAGCCCGACGAACGCGAACCCGCCCGCGAGCGTGGACAGGAACACCGAGTCGACCGGCCGGGAGCGCAGCGGCGCGTACGCGAGACGTTCCAGCCCGACGCCGACGAGGGCCATCACGGCGATCGACAGCAGGTACGCGGCGACCAGCGGCAGCCCGAGGTCGGTGGAGGCCCAGAACGCGAGGTACGCGCCGAGGCCCACGAGCCCGAACTGGGCCGCGTTCACGATCCCGGTGGCCTTGTAGAGGATGACGATCCCGAGGGAGACGAGGGTGTAGATCGCCCCGAGCGTCAGGCCGCTGAACAGCAGCGCGACGAAGTTGCTCATCGGATCTCCGTTCCGGCCGCGCCGGGGGCCGGCGCCCGTCCGGCACGGCCGTCCACGTGGTGCGTCATCCCTGCTTGCGGCCGGTCCCGGCGAGCTCCGCGGCGGTGTACCGGGCCAGCTCCTTCGGCTCGCCCTTGGCGTAGGAGATCACCACGGCCTCGTGCATCAGCTCGTGCCGGTCGTCGGACTTGTACGTCGAGGCGCACATGGTGTTCTGCGAGAGGGTGAGCGTCGTCAGCGCCTCGGCGATCTTCGCCCGGTCGAGCGAGCCGGCCGCCTCGACCGCCGCCTTGGCGAGCTGGACCGCGTCGTACCCGGACGCGGCCGACGCGTCGGCCACCGCGTCGAACCGGGCCTGGAACCGCTTGGCCCACTCCTGCACGTGCGGCCGGGTGTCGGCGGCCGGGTCGCAGGAGGACATGCCGATGAGCGAGTCGCGGTTCTCCACCGGAACCAGGCCGAGGGTGTTCACGATGCCGACCGCGCTCGGGCCGAGGTGCGGGATGTCCCCCATCCCGTTCTGGTAGGCGGTCTTGGTGGCGAGCGCGAACTGGTTGGGGAAGCCCCAGTCGACGATGGCGTCCGCGCCGCGCATCGCGAGCAGCTCGTTGGTGAGGTCCTTGGCGTCCTGCGGGTACAGCTTGCTGTCGATCACCTCGACCCCGGCCGCCTGGAACTTCTCGGCGTACAGCGGCAGCGCGTTCTGGCCGAAGTCGGTGTTGAGGCCGAGCAGCCCGACCTTCTTCACCTTGACCTCCTTGATCAGGTACTCGGCCGCGGCGTGGATCTGCTCCGGCATCGGCGTGACCACGCGGAACGTGCGGTCGCCGCCGAAGCTCTCGTCCTTCGCCACCGCCGTGGAGGAGGCCATGTTGAGGTGCACCACCCCGGCACGCTGGTAGATCGGGGCGGCCGCGTTCGTCTGGATCGCGGTCGGGCCGCCGATCACGACGTCGACGCCCTCGGAGACCGCGAGCTGGGCGGCCGACGCGGACTTCTGCGCGTTCAGCGCGTCGTCGTACTCCTTCAGCTCGATCTTCTGGCCGTTGACGCCGCCCGCCGCGTTGATCTCCTCGACGGCGAACCGCACCCCGTTGACGTACGGCGCCTGCGACTGGGGGCCGGTGAGCGCGAACACGGAGCCGAGGACGAGCGGGCGGTTCGCGCCGTCGCCCTCCGCCGCCGTGCCGGTGCCGCCGCCGTTGCCGCAGGCGGCGCAGACGATGGCGCTGAGCAACGCGCCGACCCCTGCCTTGAGGGCTCTCTTCCGGTTGGCGAACCTGTCTGCCACGGTTTCCACTTCCTCTTGCGTGCGGACGTCCCGGCCGCGATGGCGAGGGGCCGACGACGCTCTCTCTCGTGACCTGTGGGAGGGGCACGGGACGCGGTGCCGTACCGCGCCCGCGTGCGGGTGTGCGGCCGGTCAGTCCGGCCAGATGATCGTTTCCGACCACCTGCCGGCGTCGGCGGGCAGCCAGCGGTCGTACAGGTGGCGGAACGGCTGGTGGCGGTAGAACTCGAGGCCGTTGGACCCGACGCGGCGCGGCGCGGGCTCCGCCTTCCGCCCGCCCGAGCCGGTCTTCAGCCGCAGGTGCCAGTGCGCGTCGTACACCGCCTGGTCCCGCCACAGCTCGAGCAGCAGGAAGTGCTCGGGGTACTCCACGCTCTGCGCCCGCAGGTACTGCAGGCAGCCGGGCTCCCGCCGGGTGGCCCGCTCGTCGGCGACGAGCGCGGGCAGCGCGGCCTCCGGGTCGGCGAAGCTCGACTGGATGATGATCCGCACCGCGCCCGCCGCCGGCCAGTGGATCCGGGGCGGCTCGCCGGCGAACCGGTCCGCCACCCACACCCGGTCGAGGTGGAACCGGGCGTGGCGGTAGAACTCGGCGGGCTCGCCCTCGGGCGCGTCCGGCCGCACGGACGCGTGGACGAGGTCGTCGCCCGGGTCGGCGAGCACCTTCGCCCAGTGGCGGTCGTGGTCGCGCTGGTCCGCCCAGAGCGCCACGAGGTAGAGCGCGCCCGGGTCGGAGATGGCGCGGTAGCACTCGGCCTCCAGGCAGCCCGGCCGCTCCCGCAGGCGCCGCGCGTACCCGGCCGCCGCCGCGGGGTCGGTGCCCGCGGGCAGCGGGTGCAGGGCTCGGATGGCGGTCATGGTCGTCCTTCGCTGGTACGGCAGGGCGGGCGGCGGGCTAGTAGAAGAGGCTGAGGTTCTTGACGAGCAGGGTCGCCATGTCGAACACGACCGTCCGCCTGGCGATGCGGTAGCCGTACCGGGTGTCGGCCCGCCGGATCAGGTCGTAGCGCTTGCCCACGACGTGGTCGACGTCCCGCTCGCCGCGGGTCCGGTAGACGTAGAAGCTCGACTCGACCGCGTACTCGTCCGGGTTCTCGGTGGCCCCGACCCGGATGTTGGTGATCAGGTGCCGGGTGCGCGACGGCGGCTCCTCGGCCCACGCCATGTGCGTGTAGAGCCGGTCGACCCGCTGCACCAGCTCGGCGTACCCCTCGTCGAAGTAGGCCGACTCGCCTGGCGGGGCCATCTCCTTGCGCCGCTCCCGGTAGAGCCGGTTCTCCCGGGTGGGCGCCCAGTAGTGGATCTCGGGGTCGAGCAGCTCCAGCCACTCGCGGAACTCCCAGCCGTCCAGCAGGTCGGCCTCGTCGAACAGGAACCGCTCGATGTCCCGCTGCACCTCGACGGGGACGGCGGTCCCGGCGGCGCGCTCGGAAACCAGAGGCATGATCGCTCCTTGGGTCTGGGGTGCTCGGGGTCAGCGGTCCGCGGCCTGCGCCTCGCGGCTCTTCTTCAGCTCGACGATCTCCGGCCAGGACAGCCCGGACATCAGGTCGGCGTAGTGCCGGTACATGCCGCGCGCGCCCTCGTCGGCGTAGCAGTGCGGCACGGTGACGCCGGGGAATCCGTCCACGTCCCGGCGGGCCCGGCCGAGCTGCATCGTGTAGAGCAGCGGGTTCCTGCGGGCCATGTAGCCGCGCAGGATGCGCTGCTCCTCCAGCCAGTTCTCCGCGTCGTCCTGCTCGAACATGCCGCCCGGGCTGAACGTGCGCAGCACCTCGATGCGGTACTGCTCCTTCACCTCGGGCGGGGCCACGACCGGCACGAAGGTCCAGGCCCAGATCTCCATCTCGTGCGGGCCGCGCGGGTGCCGTTGTTGAGGAACATGAAGGTCGGGAAGATGTTCGCGTGCCCGCGCACTGCCGCGGCCCGCACCTCGCCGAGCCGCTCGGCCACCTGCGGCTGGGTCTCGTTCTCCCACGCCGCGATCACCGGGTTGCGGCTGCTGCTCGAGGTGGTGTCGAACCAGCCGGCCCCGTGCCCGTACGGCGAGCTGAACTGGTGGCCGCGCCCCTTGGCGTACCGCTCGGCGCCGTTGTCCGCGCCGGGCCGCTTGAGCACCTGGACGGCCGAGGCGTGCGACACCTCCGCGTGGTACATGTCGCTCGCCGGCTGCTCGGCGTTGAACTTCCAGTTGCACG
>Ga0310834_101939_pt1 | contig 10886 bp, 9 predicted proteins | sample SM_ome_2_FD_201314 | JGI IMG/M metagenome (GOLD analysis project Ga0310834, IMG submission 201314) | Sorghum-adapted microbial communities enriched on stacked mutant (SM) sorghum from Joint BioEnergy Institute, Emeryville, California... ... | reverse complement strand
TGTCCGTCTGCCGCTTGGTCTCGCGTTCGAACACGCTCTCGGAGACGTCTTCGGCCGATTTCTTGAGCCCTTTGATATATTCGATCGCTTTCGGTCCGGTGATCATGCCGCCATAGATGGCGGACAGCAGCGAGTTCGCGCCGAGGCGGTTCGCGCCATGGTATTGGTACTCGCATTCCCCGCAGGCGAACAGGCCGGGAATGTTCGTCATCTGGTTGTAGTCGACCCACAAGCCGCCCATCGAGTAATGGACCGCCGGGAAAATCTTCATCGGGATTTTGCGCGGATCGTCGCCCATGAACTTCTCGTAAATCTCAATGATGCCGCCCAGCTTGACGTCGAGTTCCTTCGGATCTTTGTGCGAGAGATCCAGGTAGACCATGTTCTCGCCGTTGATGCCCAGCTTCAAATCGACGCAGACGTGGAAAATTTCCCGCGTCGCGATGTCCCGGGGCACCAAGTTGCCGTAAGCCGGGTATTTCTCCTCCAGGAAGTACCAAGGCTTGCCGTCCTTGTACGTCCAGATCCGTCCGCCTTCGCCGCGCGCCGATTCGCTCATGAGGCGCAGCTTGTCGTCACCCGGAATCGCGGTCGGGTGAATCTGGATCATCTCGCCGTTGGCGTAGTACACGCCTTGCTGATAGACGGCGCTGGCCGCCGTGCCCGTGTTGATGACGGAGTTCGTCGTCTTGCCGAAAATGATGCCGGGGCCGCCGGTCGCCAATATGACCGCGTCCGCCTTGAACGCCTGGATCTCCATGGAGCGCAGGTTCTGCGCCACGATGCCGCGGCAGACGTTGTCGTCGTCGATGACGACCGAAGTGAATTCCCAATGCTCGAACTTCTGCACGAGGCCCGCCACTTCCCAGCGGCGCACTTGCTCGTCCAGCGCGTACAGCAGCTGCTGGCCGGTCGTGGCGCCCGCGAACGCGGTGCGGTGGTGCTTCGTGCCTCCGAAACGGCGGAAGTCGAGCAAGCCTTCCGGCGTCCGGTTGAACATGACGCCCATCCGGTCCATCAGGTGGATGATGCCGGGCGCCGCTTCGCACATCGCCTTGACGGGCGGCTGGTTCGCCAGGAAGTCGCCGCCGTACACCGTATCGTCGAAGTGCTCCCACGGGGAGTCCCCTTCGCCCTTCGTGTTGACGGCGCCGTTGATGCCGCCTTGCGCGCACACCGAATGCGAGCGCTTGACCGGCACGAGCGAGAACAGGTCGACCCGCATGCCCGCTTCGGCCGCCTTGACGGTGGCCATCAGTCCGGCAAGCCCTCCGCCTACGATAATGATTTTATCTTTTGCCATGTAGGTTAGCCTCCTTAACCGATCGATGCGACGCCCGTGAAGGCCGCCGCAGCCGAAGCGAACTCCTCGCCGCGGAACGCCACGAGGGAGAGCAGGAACAGCACGGCCACAATCACGAAAATGCCCATGCAGATATTCGAAGAGACGCGCTGCGCACGAGGCCCGATCGTAATGCCCCAGCTGACCAGGAACGCCCACAGTCCGTTGGCGAAGTGGAACGACGCCGCGAGGACCCCGATGACATACAGCACGATGAACGCCGGATTCGAGAAAATCTCATGCATGTGCGCGCCGAGCTCATCGTATGAGGTATTGCCGAGCGCGACTTGAATCCGGGTCTCCCAGACGTGCCAGAGCACGAAGATGAAGGTGATCACGCCTGAGACCCGCTGCAGCGCGAACGCCCAGTTCCGGCCATACTGAAAACGGCCGACGTTCAGGTTCGACTGGTACGCCACGTACAAGCCGTACACGCCGTGGAACAGAATCGGCAGCCAGATGATCAATAACTCAAGGAAGAAAACGAGCGGGAGCTGATGCAGGAAGTTAACGCTCCGGTTAAAGCCCTCCAGTCCCCCTTCAAACGCGGAATAATTCGTCAGGGCGTGCTCGATGAAGAACAGCCCCAGCGGAACGACCCCCAGCAGGGAATGGAGCTTTCGGGGTAAGTACGAATTTCCACTCATGTCTACGTTTGTTCTCCTTTCGCGTCGGCGAATCGTCGGGACGGAAGGGCGTTCGCGCGTTTCCGTCACCATTTTGTCACCGCTATTAAGGTTACCCTATTTTCGCTTATAATGGAACTGCTGTTTTTTTATAAATTGTTATAACGAAAGCGCATAACGACAAAGGGAGTTCGACGAAATGCTGGAAGATTTGCGTTTGTTCGCCACGGTCGTGGAGCATACTAGCCTCAACAAAGCCGCCGAGCGGCTGAATCTGTCCCAGCCCGCCCTGTCGCGCAGAATCTCCCGGCTGGAGGCCGAACTGGGCACCCAGCTGTTTCGCCGGATCGGCAAGCGGCTGGAGCTCACGCCCGCAGGACAATTGTCCTACGAATTCGCGCTCGAATTGCGGCGGATTCATGGGGCATACCTGCGCAAGCTGAGTGCGTTCAAATCGGACGAAGCGCAAGTCGTCACGATCGGGGCGAGCCTCACCACCCTGCAGACGACGCTGCCGGACTGGATCACCGCCATGACGGAGAAGCACCCCCATTTGGAGATCAAAGCCGTCACCGGCAAATCGCACGAGATCGCCACGCTGGTGAAGGAGCGCAAAGTCGATTTCGGCATTGTCGCCTCCTCGGTGGAAGACGATCCTGCCGTTACCAGTGTACCCTTGTTTGACGATCATTTGATGCTCGTCCTGCCCCGAACGCATTTTATATTGGAAGGCGCTTCGCTCCAGATGTCGGATCTGAACGGATTCAACATGATTCTGTTCGCGCCGGGCACGTGGTACCGCACGCTGACGGACGAGCTGTTCCGCAAGCATGGCGTGAAGCCCGAGGTGCAGATGGAGATCGATTCGTTCGAGGCGATCGTCCGCTTATTGTCCGCATGCCGGGCAGGCACGCTGCTGCCGAAGTCGTATTTGCGGCCTGAGCTGCTGGAAGACAACGACCTGTACGTCGTGCGGCTCAAGGAACTGGAGCAGACGAAGCGGACCATGTCGCTCGTCTACGGCAATCCGGAGTGGCTGACTCCTTCGACCCGGTATTTGATCGAGGAGACGACCGCTCATTTCGCTCGGCGCAACCAGATGCCGCAGGAACGGGTCTGAAGCGGGTTCGTCCCGTTCTGGCATAAATTGCCGCTGGGTCGGGCTGTGCGGCTGTGATATTCTCGGATGGAACCAAACGGCCTAAACCTGATCGGGATACGCAAGCTCCCGAAAGCGGAGAGAGCTTGCTTGCGCAAGCTCCCGAATGCGGAGAGAGCTTGCTTACGCAAACTCCCGATAGCGGAGAGAGTTTGCTTGCGCAAACTCCCGAAAGCGGAGAGAGTTTGCTTGCGCAAACTCCCGATTATAGGTGCGGGGGATTCAATCGCGCATAACCGCGCTATGGGGTGAATCGCATCACGGATGCCTAGGGTTGAACTCCCAACCCGAACCCGACAACTAACCTCGCCGGCCCATCACCAAGGAGGTATGTCGCCCATGTTGAACTTCAATTGGAAAACGTCCGCCCGTCGAACCGCCGCCCTTGTCCTCGGAGGCGCACTGCTGCTGCCCGCGCTGTCCGCCCACGCCGCCCCATACACCGCGCATGAAGGGGATACGTTCTGGACGCTGTCCAAAAAATTCGGCGTTCCACTGCAGACGCTGATGGCGGCCAACCCGAAAGTAAACCCTCTGAACATCTACGAAGGCCTGAAGCTCACGATTCCGACGGACGATGCCAAGGAAGACTCCACGGCCGCCGCGCTGAAGACGACTTCCGCCGCGTCAGCCAAGACGCTGACCGCCAGCGCGATCACGACCGCTTCCGGGGAGACGCTGGCCTTCACCAAGGTGCTCGACATCAAGGCGTCGGCTTATTCCGCGGCTCCGGAAGAGAACGGTTGGGGAGCGGTCGATTACTTCGGCAATCCGCTGAAGCTCGGCACGATCGCCGTAGATCCGAAAGTGATTCCGTTCGGAACCAAAGTGTACATTACCGGCTACGACTTCAGCGGTCTGCCCAAAGGCGGGATGATCGCCAAAGCGACCGACTCCGGCAGCGCCATCAAGGGCAACCGGATCGACATTTTCGTGCCGGGGTCGCATTCGTTCGTCTCGAACTTCGGCATTCAGAACGTGAAGGTGTACATCCTCAAGTAATCGGAAGCATTCCGATGAACCGCACCATGGCGGCGGCCCGGCCGGGAACTTACCCGACCGGGCCGTCGTTATGCGGCGAACATTCCGGGGAACTGGCGGATGATGCCGATCGTGAACACATCGGCCATGCCGAGCGCCTGCTTCTCGATCGGGTCGCCCGTCGCGACGTTCTCCTTGTACTTGCCCGCCAGACGGGTCGTGACCTCTTCCGTCAGCAGCCGCAGATGCTCGCGGTACATGAATCTCCATTCCGCCTCCGACCAATACGGGTTGATGCGGCCCAGGAACCGGGCGATGTCGTCGGCGTTGGCGTACCAGCGCTTGTTGGCGTCCTCCGCCTTCGCCTTCTGTCCGTCGCGCAGCGCCGTCACCAGTTCCGCCGCGATTGTGAGATGGGTCCGCACAAGCCCGGCGAACTGTTTGGCGACCTGGGGGCCGTAATACGGACGAAAGACCGCGCCCAGGTCGTCGGCGTTCCGCAGCAGACGGGCCGTCGTCGGCGCTTCGTCCGGCAGCCGCCCGGCGATGCTGTCCACCGTAAGCCGGGTCCAGTAAACATGCTGTTCCCAGAGCGCCCGGAACGTCCGGTTCAATTCGACCCGCGAAGACGTCCAGACGAATGGGGCCGGACGATGCGCGAAACCGTACATGAAAGGGAAGATCATTTCGTTCATCTCGGACGGAATCCGCTCCTCGCCTTTTCCACCAGGATATGCACCCGCGGGCGGCTTCGGCGACTGTCCCGAGACCGCGAGGGTCTCCGGCACGGCGAGAAGTTCCGGCAGCGTGACCAGATCGTAACCGTGATCCCGGAGCCAATCGATGATCCGGGGAAGCGCCTGCACGGTGCCCGACAGCCTCTGGCCTTCGCCTCCGCCTGCGTGCAGCAGGACGACGGACCCCGGCCGTACGGCGCGCGTCACGTTGCGGAACACCTGGCTCGCCGTCAACTGCCGCCAATCGGAGGAATCGACGTCCCAGTTCACAACCGTATAGCCCGCTTTCCTTGTCCATTCCAACTGTTGGGCGAGAATCTCCCCGTACGGAGGCCGGATCAGCCGGGGCCGGAAGCCGGCCAACGGGGCAATTCGCTCCTCCGCTTTCCGAATCTGCTCTTGCATGGCCCCGAGAGACAGCCTCGAAAAGTCCGGATGCGAGTACGAGTGGTTGCCGATCGCATGCCCTTCTTTGCGAATGCGCCGGACGAGATCGGGATGCTTCCGGGCCCTCGTGCCGACGACGAAGAATGTGGCGCGGACGCCCTTGCGCTTCAACACGTCGAGCACTTTCGGCGTGTATCTCGGATCCGGAACGTCGTCGAACGTGAGCGCCACCCGCTTCGTCTGCCTGCCGGCGGACAGCACGAACGCGCCCTGATACCGCTGCTGCATCTCCGACCAAGGCATTTTTTTCGGCCTCTGCCCGGAAGCCTCCCCCGCCGCTCCCGCCCCGACCGCGTTGCTGCACCCGATCCAGAACGCGAGCGCTCCGATCAGCACGCTCGCCATACGCTTGCACCCATGTCGCGCCAATGCAACCATCCTTTCCGTCCCAGAACTGTTCCCTAGCGTTGGCGAAATTTGGGGATTTCATGCAGCGCGGCGATCGGGAGCCGGGCGGCGCGTCAGAATACGCTGCCCGCCGCGAGTCCATAATGGGAGCATCGGAGGTGATTCGAATGAAGCGGTACCGCAAGGCCGGTCCCGGAGTTTTCCGCGTTCCGGCCGCTCTCATCCTGAGCTTGCTATGGCTGGTTGCAATCGATGGGACGGCGCCGGCCGCCGCGGCGCGAACTCCGTCCCCGGAGATCGCATGGTCCGGTTCGCTGTCCGCACCGTCCGCTCATACGCCTGAATGGATCGGCTACCGCTTTCTGGAATCCAGGAAGCGCGAGTTCGGCTTGCGGAATCCCCGGGCGGACATGAAGGTGACGGGAACGGCAAGATTGCCGGATGGCGGAACTCGGATCGTCTATCAGAGATACATCTTCCGCACCCCGGTATGGGGTGACAGCCTATCCATCGACATCGACCGGCATGGCGTGATCCGGCGCGTGACGGGGCGCATTCACGCGAATCTGCTGGCCGACATATTCCATCGTCCCAAACCCCCCGTGCTGTCGGCGTACCGCGCTGCCGCCAAGGCGTCAGAATGGTTGAAATCAATGAAGATCGCAGCCGCGATCGGCAGCGTCTCGGCGTGCTATTTGCCTGACCGGCCGGGCGTCCCGCTGGTCTACCTGGTCAGCCTGGAAGGCGGCCGGCGCTTGTTCGTGCATGCCCAGACCGGCCGTGTGATCAGAGCAGATATCTGACATAGATGTATCCGCTGGCCAGCAGCACAGACAGCAGCATCAAGGGAAAGCCGACTTTCAAGTACTTGACGAATCGGATCGGATGTCCTTCCTTCGCGGCGAGTCCCGCGGCGATCAGGTTCGCGCTTGCGCCGATCAGCGTGCCGTTGCCTCCCAGACAAGCCCCGAGCGCCAAGCTCCATCAGAGCGGCTCCAGATGGGATACGCCCATCTGCCCCATCTCCTGAATGAGCGGAATCATGGTGGCTACGAACGGAATATTGTCCAGGAACGCAGAAGCGAACGCGCTGAGCCACAGGATCAGCATCGAAGAAGCGACGGTATCCCCCCCGGTCATGTCGATGGCCCGCACCGCAAGCCGGGCGACGACTCCGGTCTCGACGAGCCCGGCGACCAGCACGAACAAGCCGACGAAGAAGAAGATGGTCGTCCACTCCACCCTGGCGAGCGCATGCTCCATGGCTTGCTCGCCGGTCAGCAGGAGCAGCAGGAACGCCCCCGCCAGCGCGACCGTGGCCGACTCCATGTGCAGCGATTGGTGCAGGAAGAAGCCGAGGATCGTCAGTCCGAGCACCGTCAAGCTTTGAACAAGCCGCCTGCGGTCCGTAATGAATGCATTCTCGTCCAGTTCCATGACGCCGCGAATGTGTTCAGGCGTCGTACGAAGGGACGAGCGGTACATCCAGACGAGAACCGGAAGGTAGACGAGCATGATGACGGCGGCAATCGGAGCCAGGTTGACGATGAACGCCGTGAACGTCAACTCCTGAACCGCGCTGCCGATCATGATGTTCGGAGGGTCTCCGATCAAGGTGGCGGTCCCTCCGACATTGGAAGCCAGGATCTGGCTGATCAAATAAGGAACAGGAGACACCCGCAGCCGTCTCGTGATGCTGAACGTGACCGGTACCGTCAACATCACCGTGGTCACGTTGTCGAGAAATGCGGAGCCGACCGCCGCAATCAGGCAGAGCGCTGCCAGGATCCGTACCGGGTTGCCCCGCGCTTTCTTGGCGGCCCATACCGCGACGTACGTAAATACGCCCGTCTGTGCGGTCAAAGTGACGAGAATCATCATTCCGGCCAGCAGTCCGATCGTGTTGAAGTCGATATGATGGAGAGCGGTGTCCTGGTCCACGATGCCCAGCCCGACCACGAGCACGCCCCCGATCATGGCGATTATCGTACGGTGAATCTTCTCCGAGATGATGAATCCGTATGTGACCAGAAAGATTCCGATGGCCATTAGAGCTTGTTGTTCCATCATGACGCAGCCTCCCTTGAATGATGGTAAAAAAACAGAAGAAGCCCTTGGTGACAGGCTCCTCCGTGTACAGACCTCCTATTCGTTTGTTGTTTGCCGCCCTTCCTTCTGAGCTTACATCAAGTAGCGCACATAGACGTAAACGCTGGAAATGACAATGGACAGCAGCATGAGCGGGAATCCGAGCTTCAGGAACGTCAGGAACCGGATCGGGTGCCCTTCCTTGCCCGCCAACCCCGCGACGATCAGATTCGCGCTTGCGCCGACCAGCGTGCCGTTGCCCCCCAGGCATGCCCCCAGCGCCAGGCTCCACCAGAGCGGCTCCAGATGGGATACGCCCATCTGCCCCATCTCCTGAATGAGCGGAATCATCGTGGCCACGAACGGAATGTTGTCCACAAATGCGGAAGCGATCGCGCTCAGCCATAGAATCAGGAAAGAGGACGCCGTCACGTCACCGCCCGTCATCTCCATCGCGCCGGCCGCAAGCCGGGCGATGATCCCGGTCTCCACCAGTCCCGAGATCAGCACGAACAGACCGACGAAGAAGAAGATGGTCGTCCATTCCACGCGGTGGAGCGCACGCTCCATTTTCCGTTCTCCGGTCAGCAGCAGCAGCAGAAACGCTCCCGCCAGCGCGACGGTGGCCGACTCCAGGCGGAGCGTCTGATGGAGAATAAATCCGAGCATCGTCAGGCCGATCACGACGAGGCAGCGAATGAGCAGCGGACGGTCTTCGATCAGACCGGCGGCGTCCAACCCGGCAATCTTCTCCTTCAACTCGGGCTTCGTCCACAAGTCCTTCCGGAACAGCAGAATGAACAAGGGGATGTACGCCAGCAGGATGAGGACGACGGCCGGAGTCAAGTTGGCGAGAAACGCGACGAACGTCAAATCCTTCTGCGAGCTGCCGATCATAATGTTGGGAGGATCCCCGATCAAGGTGGCCGTTCCGCCGACGTTCGAAGCGATGATCTGCGAGAACAGGAACGGGTACGGCTTCACTTGCAGCTGCCGGGTGATGCTGAACGTTACCGGCACGATGAGCAACACGGTCGTCACGTTGTCCAGAAAGGCCGAGCAGACGGCCGTAATCAGCGCGAGCGACACAAGGATGCGGACAGGCTCGCCTTTGGCCCGCTTGGCGGCCACGACGGCAATATACCGGAACAGACCGGTGTCCGCAGTGACGTTCACGATCACCATCATGCCGATGAGCAGCCCCAGAGTGTTGAAGTCGATATGGTGAATCGCGGTCTCCTGGGAGACGATGCCGAATCCGACGACGAGCGCCGCTCCGATCATCGCCGCAATGGTTCGATGGATTTTCTCCGATATGATCAAGGCGTAAATGGCCATAAAGATGACGATGGCCCATACCGCTTGCAATTCCATTCCAGATCCTCCATATGTTCATGATCGCCGCACGGGCAAAGCGGATAAAAACAAAAAGGAGCCCTTGTTGACAGGCTCCTCCAGAAAATCAGACGATATTCGGTTGATTCGATTATAATTCTCTCATCCGGGATTGTAAACCAGGATTCGACGATTTCCGATTATCCGATGATGATCTTGCCCTCCGCGTTCCGGTACAGCACGCGGCCCGGCTTGGGGGCGATGGCGTAGGACAGCGTCAAAGGTCCGAGGCGGCCGACGAACATCATCAGGATGATGATGATTTTGCCGGCCAGCGAGAGATCCGGCGTCAACCCCATGGAGAGACCGACCGTTCCGAACGCTGAAGTGACTTCGAACAGAATCATCAGGAAATGATGGTCCTCCGTCGTCGACAAGATCATCGTCGCGGCCAGCACGAGCGCCAGCGCGAACATCGTCACGGACAACGCTTTATATACGCGTTCCTGGGACAACCGGTAACGGAACAGGACGACGTCCTCCTTGCCCCGGATCATCGCATGCACCGCGCCGATCATCGCCGCGAACGTGGTCGTCTTGATGCCGCCCCCGGTCGAGCCCGGAGAAGCGCCGATGAACATCAGCAGGATGAGAATGAACTGCGTCGCCTGGCGCATCGCCCCGATATCGAGCGTGTTCACGCCCGCCGTGCGCGGCGCGACGGACTGGAAGAACGCGGCCAGCAGTTTCTGGCCGAACGGAAGCGGACCGAGCGTCAGCGGATTCGAGTATTCGAACAGGAGGATGACGAACGTTCCGATCAGAATAAGCAAGCCCGACATGCCGAGGACGACTTTCGTGTGGAGGGTCAGCTTCCGCTTGTTGCGATAGTCCGCGAGGTCCGCGAGCACGACGAAGCCGAGGCCGCCCAGAATGATCAGCAGCGCGGCCGTCAGGTTGAACCACGGATCCCCGACATACCCCGTCAGGCTGCGGAAATGGCCCATCAGGTCGAATCCGGCGTTATTGAACAGGGCCACCGCGTGGAAGATGCCGGAATAGACCGCCCGTCCCGGGCTCATCTCGAACAGGAAGCGGACCGAGAAGCTCATCGCCCCGGCCGCTTCGATGACGAGCGTGTACGCCGCGACTTTCCGCACGAGCCGGACGACGCCTTCCATGCTGGATTGGTTGAGCGCTTCCTGCAGCACCAGGCGTTCCTTCAGCGAGATGCGCCGCTTCAGGAACACCGCCAGCAGCGTCGCCATCGTCATGAAGCCGAGCCCGCCGATCTGGATCAGCAGCAAAATCACGACTTGCCCGAAGACGGAATAGTACGTCCCGGTGTCCACCACGGCCAGTCCGGTGACGCAAGTCGCCGACGTGGCGGTGAACAGCGCGTCGATCCAGCGCGTCGGATGACCCGAAGCCGTGGCTTCCGGCAGCGACAGCAGCTCGGTTCCGATCAGGATGATGAGCGCGAATCCGATGACGAGCAGCCGAGGCGGCGAGGTCACCAGAAACCGGTAAATGTTGCCGATCAATTCGTTCACCTCGATGTCGGATGCGCCTGCGGGCATAAAAAAAAGCATGGGAACCCCAATGCCGCTGAAGCGCATGCGAGTCCTGTTCCGGCAGCCTCCGATTCGGTTGAAAATAACCATGAAATCCGTACGTTCGCATTATAGACGTTCCCGGCAGGGCCGACAAACGCAAATTCGCGCCAATGCGGGCAAATGGAGGGATTATCCGCCGCCTGCCGGATCCGAACCGGGGGCTCGCACGAATTATCGCCCCGATTGCTCCGTTTCTCTGCTTCTCTG
>Ga0310834_101930_pt1 | contig 10938 bp, 9 predicted proteins | sample SM_ome_2_FD_201314 | JGI IMG/M metagenome (GOLD analysis project Ga0310834, IMG submission 201314) | Sorghum-adapted microbial communities enriched on stacked mutant (SM) sorghum from Joint BioEnergy Institute, Emeryville, California... ... | reverse complement strand
ATTGACGGCGATCGCATCCCCGAGTAGGATAGGAGCGTATGGATGTACGCGCGTACATTCGACTAAACCGTCAAGGGAGAGATCCGCCATGGCCGCCGACCTGCTGGGCACCCGCACGATTACCCAAATCGGAATACTGGTGCACGACATCGAACGAACGTCCCAAGCCTACGCCGACTTTTTCGGAGTGGAGAAACCGAACTGGTTCTGGACCGATCCTTCCGACAAGGCGCAGACCGAATATCGCGGCAGCCGTTCGGAAGCCCGGGCGAAGCTGGCGTTCTTCGACATGGGCTCGCTGCAGCTGGAGCTGATCGAGCCGGATCACGAGCCCAGCACGTGGAGAGAATCGTTGGATCGCCATGGAGAGGGCGTTCACCACATCGCGTTCATCGTCGAGGGAATGAAGGAGAAGATCGCCTTGCTCGAGCGCGGCGGCATGCCCCTTCTCCAGAAAGGCGAATACACGGGCGGGCGCTACGCCTACATGGACACGTTCAAGGACCTGAAAGTGCTGATCGAGCTGCTCGAGAACGATTGACCGGATCTTGGGAAAAGGAGACGAGGGCGTGAAAAAGATTTTCGCGGTTGTGGGCGACTATTGGCACCAGGCGAAAGATTCGGGCGATGCGCTTCAGCAGGCGCTGTCGACCTGGGCGGGCGCGGGAGACGTCAGCTTGCGCTATATCGATGCGGGGCGGCTGACGGATGCGCTGGACGAAGCGCCGGACGCGGTGGTCTTGTTCAAGGAAAACCGGGTGGCGCCGCAAGAGGACGAGAACGCCCGCTGGATGACGTCCGAGATCGAAGAAGCGATCACTCGATACGTCGAGCGGGGAGGAGGCTGGTTGGCGTGGCATTCGGGGCTCGCGGGGTATGACCCTTCGGGGGAGTACGTCGCCATGACGAAAGGCCGTTTCCTTCACCACCCGGTTGAGCATCGTTCGGTCCGGTATATCCCGGCGCAAGAAGCCGGCTTTCCGGAGACGGGGGGGTTCGAGGTGCTGGATGAGCACTACTTCGTGGAGTGCAAGGAAGCGGAGACCGAGGTGTACCTCCGGTCGGAATCCGCGGACGGCAAGTCCGTCGCCGGATGGCGGCACGAATTCGGCTTGGGCCGAGTATGCTGCTTGACGCCGGCGCACCGGCGGGAAGGGTTGTCCGACCCCGCGTTTCTGCGCCTTCTGGGCCAAGCTGTCCGTTGGTGCTGCGGGGCGTAACATCGGCGGAGCCGGTATGATTTTTGCCAGAGAGCTTCCTCGCGAAGGGGAGGCTCCTCTTTCTGGTTTCGGTGAACCCCGTGCGGGTCGATGATTCATTAACGGCGTGAAAAGCCAACCAAGCAAGTGATAAATATGGCAAAATATAGAATAGTGACCCAAGCGCACCCGCTAACGTGTCCTTCACCCGATAAAGCCGGACGAGAGGCGCGCAGGCGGTCGCCGCCGCCTGTGCATCGATCCGGGGGTTACGCCTGGGGCCGGTCGAGGTATAATGGTGGAAGCAGCACCGTCAACGAAGAGTCGGCCCAAGACGAGTGATCCAGGGTCGGCTCTTATTATCGACGGCAGCCATCGGAGGAAGGGAAGTCGATTCGAGATGAAGGCCGCGCTTCTGATCATCGATATGCAGACCGTCTTCATTCGCGGGCGCATCGAGGAGAAAACCGTCGCCCACGCGTGCGAGTACATCAATTATGCGGCGGACGCGTTGCGGAAGAACGGCCATCTCGTCGTGCATGTGCAGGATGTGGAAGGGATGGACCGTCGCCGGCCTCGAAGCGCAGCATTGCGTCGTCTTCACTTACAACGGGGCTCGTGAGCGCGATATTCAAGCGGCGATCCTGCAGAACGGGATCTTAAGCTCGAATCCGGACTCCGTCGTCACGACTTCCAGGGAACGGCACCTGATCTCGTATCCCGTGATCGATTTTTTGGTCGGCCGCCATCCATCCTGAACTCCCCGCCTGCGGTCTGCATGTACTGAAAACAAGGAGAGATGCGCTTGAACCCGAACATGATCCGCTTGTACGACTATCATTGCTGGGCTAACGGAAAGGTGTTGGACCATCTTCGGACTTTGCCGGAAGAGGTGTTCCGGAAAGAAGTCGAGCTGGGCTTCCGTTCCGTCGCCGATGTCATCGGCCATATTGCCGCGGCGGATGAAGTCTGGTTGACCCGGCTTCAAGGGAGCAGTCCCGCCGGGCTCGTGTCCAAAGCTTTCGCCAGTGTTGAGGAAGCCGGCGATTGGATGGCCCGGACGGAGTCCCAATTTCGGGAGTGGATCGTGTCGGCGGACGACGACAGGTTCGTGACGTACCGGAATACGAAGGGAACGGAATTTCGCAACACGGCGGCTGAAATTGTACAGCACCTGGTCAACCACGGGACGTACCATCGGGGCAATGTGACGACGATTTTGCGTTTCCTGGGTCATCCGGGCGTGCAGACGGACTACATCGCGTTTGTAAGGCGATGAGTCGGAAGCGGCGGATGGAAGCGCGCGGGCGGCCTCGGAGGATGAACCGATCCGCCCGCCTGCCGTTACGGCGCCGGCCCCGGGTATCGATCCGCCCGAACCGCCGCAATCTTGAATTCGGGCATTCGGCTGATCGGATGGAGCGCATCGGACGTCAGGACATTCACCGATTCGCTGCCGCCCCAATGGAAAGGCACGAAGATCGTCGTCGGATGGATTTCCGACGTGATTTTGCAATCGAAGATGGCGCTGCCCCGCCGGGACTCCAGGCGGATCCGGTCGCCCGCCCGAAGCTTCAGCTTCTCGGCGAGCGAGGGGTGGATCTCCGCCGTCGGAACCGGCGTTTTCTTCATCAGCGCCTCCGTCCGCCGGGTCTGGGCCCCGCTGAGATAGTGGGTGCCGACCCTGCCCGTCGTCAGCAAGTACGGGTACGCCTGGTCGGTCGTCTCCGCCGGCTTGCCGGGCTTGATGCCGTGCAGTACGGCTTTGCCGTCCGCATGGCGGAAGGACGTCTCGAACATCCTCGGCGTGCCGCCGTGGTCGGGCGACGGGCAAGGCCAGAACACGCCTTTATTCCTTTGCAGCTTCTCATACGATAGTCCGGAGTAGTCCGCTTTTCCCCCTTTTGTCGCCAGGCACATTTCCTTGAAAATGTCCTCGTTCGTCCGGTAGCGGAAGGAAGTCCCCGCCCCCAGCCGTTCAGCCAGCGCGCACAGAATTTCATAATCTTCGAGTCCGCCCGGAGGCTTCGCGATGACACGGGGCCGGTGGAAGACGCGGCCTTCCAGGTTTGTCAGCGTCCCTTCGGTCTCCAGGAAGGAGGAGCCGGGCAGCAGCCAATCCGCGCAGGCCGCCGTCTCCGTCTCGAACAGGTCGACGACGACGCACAGCTCCAGCTTTCGCAACGCCGCCAGCACCCGATTGGCGTTCGGGCTGGACACGACCGGATTGGAGCCAAGCACGATCAGCGCCTTGATGTCTCCGCTCTCCATTTTCAGAAACAGTTCGTACGCCGATACCCCTTTGCCCGGCAGCGACGCCGGATTGACGCCCCACACGCCGGCCACGTATTCGCGCGCCGCCGGATCTTCGATCGAACGGTAGCCCGGCAGCTGATCCGCTTTCTGCCCGTGCTCCCGTCCGCCTTGGCCGTTGGCCTGCCCCGTCACCGCGCCGTATCCGCAGCCGGGGCGTCCGATTTTGCCGGTCAACAGGCACAGGTTGATGTAGTTCAGCGCATGTTCGACCCCGTTCGTCTGCTGTTCCAGCCCCCGGGCCGTCAGCACGATGCCGGTCTCGGCCTTGGCGAAGCCGCGGGCCACGACGCGGATGACTTCCTCGGGAATGCCGGTGTAGCGCTCCACCGCAGCCGGCGGGAAGTCCCGCACGGCGGCTCTCACTTCCTCCAGGCCGTGCGTGCGGGCGGCGACGAACTCGGCGTCGTACAGCTTCTCTTCGAGAATGACGTGGAGCAGCGAGTTGACGAGCACGGAATCGAACCCCGGCTGCAGCCGGATATGGATGTCCGCGGTTCTGGACGTCATCGTATTGCGCGGGTCGATCGTGACGATGACGGCCCCCGCTTTCTTGGCCGCCAGCAGGTACGGCATCATCGTCGGCTGGCATTCGGCGATATTCGTTCCGGCCAGGATGATGTAGCGGGCCAGCGGAATGTCGTCCAGCGGGAAGTTCAACCCCCGGTCGATTCCGAACGCGAGCTGCTGGGCTGCGGCAGCCGATGACATGCAATAGCGGCCGTTGTAATCGATGTACCTCGTGCCGAGCGCGACCCGGGCGAATTTGCCGAGCAGGTAGCTCATCTCGTTCGTGAGGGAACCGCCGCCGAACACGGCGACGGAATCGGGACCATATCGATCGCGCAAAGCGAGCAGCCTGGCGGCAATGTCGTCCAGCGCTTCATCCCAGGAGGCCGTCGTCCAGCCGTCCGGCAGCGTGCCGTCCGATCGGCGTCTTCTGGCCAGCGGATGGCGAAGCCGGTCGGGATGGAAGACATGCGCCGTGGAATTGAAGCCTTTCTGGCAGAGCCGGCCGGTTGCCACGGGGAAGTCCGGGCTCGGCTTGACGCTCCACCCGGCGCCTTCCGCATCGGGCGTTAATTCCAGGCCGCACTGCATGCTGCAGTAGCAGCAGTGGGAGCGCATGGGGAAGCGGGCGTCCGCATGGGCAGCGGGTGCGGGAGCCGGAGCTGGCGCGTGGGCAGAGGCTGGTGCGGAAGCCGATGCAGGCGCGAGGGCCGGAGTCAGAGCTGAAGCCGATGCGGTTTGGGCGGCTGTCATCGTTCGGATGCCTCCTCCAAGGTATGCGTGAAACTAGTGGCCGTCCACCATCGGGACGCCGGAATCGCGGTGTTCAAGCCGTCAGTTCTTCCGCCTGCTGCGCCCTCCCGCCGTGGCCGACGAACGTGGCTTTCCAGTTCTTCTGCACGGCGAGGATGGCCAGGATGCAGATCAGCGCGACGGCCGCGAGGATGAGGAAGCCGGGCGTGTAGCTGCCGGCGGATTCCTTGAGGTTCCCGAGGATTTTCGGCAGGAAATAGCCGCCCAGGCCGCCGGCCGCGCCGACGATGCCCGTCATGATGCCGATCTCCTTGCGGAATCGCTGCGGAACGAGCTGGAAGACGGCGCCGTTGCCCATGCCGAGCATCATCATCATGGCGAACAGCAGCACGGACACGAGCGCGAGCGGCGGAAGCGTCGAGATGCTGGCCAGCAGAATGGCGACGCCGGAATACAGCAGGATCAGCATACGGATGCCGCCCAGCCGGTCGGCCAGCCACCCGCCGATGGGACGGAAGAAGCTGCCGGCGATGACGCAGATCGTCGTGAAGTCGGCCGCGCGAACCGCGGAGAGACCGTATTGGGTGTTGAAGAATATGGTCAAATACGTCGACATGCCGACAAAGCCGCCGAAGGTGACGCTGTAGAACAGGCAGAACAGCCAGGCGTCGCGTTTGCCGAGCAGGCGCGCGTAATCGGTCAAGGTCGCGGGAGCCGGCTGGTTCGGACTGTCCTTGGCGAAAATCGTAAACAGGATGAAGACGAGGGAGACGGGGATGAGCGCAAGGCCGAAGACGATATGCCAGTCTCCGTAGTAGGTGGCGATACGGTTCGCGAACAGGGTGGCGAACACCGTGCCGCTGTTGCCGGCGCCTGCGATTCCCATCGCCAGACCTTGATATTGCGGAGGATACCAGCGGCTGGCCAGAGGCAGCGCGGCCGCGAAGCTGGCGCCGGCGACGCCCAGCATCAGGGCGACCAGATAAAGGTTGTTCAGGCTGTGGGAGAACTGCCAAGCCCAGAACAAGGTGGCGATCGTGAGCAGCATGCCGAGTTGGCCGGTGCGCTTCGGGCCGATTTTATCTGTAAGATAACCTAACACCAGACGGAGGATGGACCCTCCGAGCGTGGGCAGCGCGACGAGGTTCGCCTTCTGCGATGCGGTCATGTCGAAGTCGTTCATGATGATGACCGCCAGCGGACCGAGCATGACCCAGACCATAAAGCTGACGTCGAAATACAGGAACGCGCTGAACAATGACGGCTTGTGTCCGGCTTTCCAAAATCCTTTGTCTTGCATGGCGATTCTCCTCTCTTGCTTGGCGGTGCGGGGGTTGAAAACGGTTTTCGGCCATCGAAAAAGCCGGAGCGGTCGAACGAGTCGACGGCTTCCGGCTTCATTGCCTGTGGAGCACTCCTTTGTGCTCCGAACGTATGCGGTTGGATGCGTGCGGGCGCCCTGTGTGCGGCTTGTTAATGCGATTATATCGGCAAGTGATGTTTATGTCAATATACGTTACACATTTTTGAAAATGAGTTCCATTTCGCAGATAAATATGTAATATAATCTAACTAAAAGAGTGTAAGTTGAACGGGACGATCATCGGAGGCGGGACAGAAGGCGGCATCTACGGTGTGGATGGCGGCGGCTTCCGTCTTGCAGGCGGAGAGGCTCGACGCGCGAGCCGAGAGGAGCTCCTGGGTGCGCAGGCCTCGAGACTGGATTAGTTTGCGGATTCGCTCGAGCCGGGGTTTGCGGTACTCCTCGGGGACGTAGGCCGAGCGCCAGTACAGCCGCCCGTAGGCTTCGACTCGCTCGGGATACGCTTGTTGCAGCGCATGGAAAAACCAGCTCTTGACCTCCGGGGTGGACAGGCGGAGATACGAGGGGCTCACGAAAGCCGCGCCTGCTTGAACGCAGGCACCCAGCAAGGCGCTCACCGCGTCTTCTCCGTCCGTAAGATCGGGAAGGATCGGCGCCATGAATACGCCGGCTTGCACCCCCGCTTCGTTCAGACGCCGCACGGCGTCCAGCCGAAGCCGGGGAGCCGGGGTGGAAGGCTCGAAGCTTCTCCAGATGCCAAGATCCAGCGTGTGCAGGCTGATGTTGACCGAAGAGCCTGGCATGCTCCGCAGCAGGTCCAGATCGCGCAGCACGAGCGGGGAACGCGTCGTGATGCTGACCGGAACGCCGAACTCCGCCAGCGCTTCCAGACAGCCGCGGGTGAGCCGGGCTTTGCCTTCCAGCTGCTGGTAGGGATCGGTCGCCGTACCGATCGCCACGTAGTCCGGCAAGCGATCCTGCATGCGCCGCAGTTGCGCACGAAGCACGTCCGGAGCGTCCCGCTTCCAGAAGACATGCTTCTGGAACGCGTCGTCCGCCGTCTCGCCCAGGTAGGCATGCGTGCTCCGGGCATAGCAGAAGCTGCAGCCGTGCTGGCATCCCCGGTAAGGGTTGATCGACCAGTCGAACGGCATGGAAGGGGCTTTGACGGGATTCAGCACCGTTTTGGGGCGAATGGGCTCATAGATCGTCGGATTCATCGGCAACCTCCGGTTGCGAGCCGCAGCGTGCTCGCACATGACGGATAGGCAGAGGCTATCCATATTCGAACATATGTTCTGTCCTGAGTATAACCCGTCGGGAGCGAGTCCGCAATAACGCCCCACAGGCACTATTCTGCGGGATTCACCGTCAATCCGCCGCAATAACGCCCCACAGGCACTATTCTGCGGGATTCACCGTCAATCCGCCGCAAAAACGCCCCACAGGCACAACCTTTTCGATTTGCGCATTCCCAACAAACCTCCGCGTCAAGCAGGCAGTGACATGGTCAGCACGCACCCTGACGGCGTCGCATCGAGCCTGAGTTCGCCTCCGAGCCGATCGACGCGGTCCATCATGGCGCTGAGGCTGAAGCCGGGCTCGCTCGATGGCAGCTTGGCATCGCTCGACAGGCGCAGTTGAACGAAGCCCGAAGAAACGCCGAGGAAGAAATGGAAGTGGCGGGCGGAGCCGAGCTTGATCCCGTTCGTCAACCCTTCTTGCAGCGTCCGGAACAAGATCCGTTTCTGCACTGTGGTCAGCGAATCGGGCAACGCCTCGATCCGGGCTTCCACGACGCAGCCGGCCGTCAGCTCCGTGTCCCGAATCAGCGCGCCGACGGCTCCGTGAAGATCGAAGTGGCTGGAGCTTCCCGCAGCAGCCGGACGGACTTGCGGATCTCCTCCAAGCCTTGCCGAGCCAGTTCCTGCGACGCGGCGAGCTTGTCCTCGGCTTGCGGCCGATCCAGGGGCAAGAGCCGGCGGGCGGCTTCCAACTGGATAATCGCCGCCGACAAGGTGTGCCCGACCGCGTCGTGAATCGTGCCGGTGACGCGATGCCGCTCTTCAAGCATCAAAGCTTCGGCCATCGCCTCGACGGCTTCGCGCTGGGATGCAGCCAGGCGCTCATTGGCGGCTTCCAGCTGCCGGTTGCTGGCGATGATCTCCGCGGTTCTCTCTTCCACCAGCTTCTCCAACGAACGATTGACTTCGGTCATTTTCCGATGCATCGCGGTGTAGCGGTGGACGATAACCCGGATCAAGCAGACGACGAACGCGAACAGGCCCAAATAAATCAGGTCCTCCGGCAGCTTGTCCAGAACCGCGCGCATTCCGGGCCACCTCTCGTAGATGAAGGGAGGAAGCCAGTATCGGAACACATGGATGCAGCCGATCGCCACAAGGGAAGTGAAGCCGGCCAGCGACCAGACGGATTCCGTATCGCGGCGGGTTCGGTAGGCTTTCCAGATGACCCGGTAGGACTGAATGAATACGGCGAGGAAGATCGGCGTGTACAAATACGAGGTCCAGAACGTATAGAAGGGCTCGCTTGCGATGGCGCCGACCGTCGCCATGACGCAGAAAACGAAGACGATCCGCCGGATCATGCGCACGGTTCTGGCGTGTATGCCGGGAAATACCTGCTCCAGGGCTCCGATGACGGCGAGCGTTCCCCAGGGCATGGCGGTCTCCTGCAGGGAACTGGCCCATGGATTGCTCCAGAGGAATTGGATGACCTGATTGCCCGTAAGAGAAGCGTATCCGCCGGACACCGCCAGCAACGAGAAGTAGGCATAGAGCGGTTTCCGGTGTGAAGCGAACATGCCGGCAGACACAAGGCTGCAGAACAGGAGCAGCAGGCCAAGGATGACGTTGTCCAAATCTTTGGACATCATGCGGCTGACGAAAGAGGCTTTCTCCCCGATCTCGATCCGGGGGCTCAGCGATTTGAACACGCCATTGTGCATCAGGATGTCGACATAGTCAGGCGCCGGGTTCGGCAGGGTGGCCATGTGCCAGTAGAAGCCGTTGTTGACGCGGATGCCCCGCTGGGCAGGGTCGTTCTCGTAGATGACTCGCCCGTCCGGCATCATCACGCGGTTGCCTCCGGAGCGCAACATGAACAGCACGGGGTCCTTCCATTCGGACCGGGGCAAGGGGACGCGCAGCCAGAAGTACGGATATTCGAGGCCGACCGGGGCCGTATACGCCCGCCACGCGTTCCCCGGCGGAGACGTCTCGTTCCAGCCCAAAGCCGGGGTCCACAGCCATTCGGCAGCTTCCAGCGCTTCTCCGTCGCTCTCGCGTTCGCCGGCGCCGATGGCCCATCCGGCGCATAACAACAGCAGTAAAATTGCGGCGAATATGCGAATGAACGACCCGTGGCGGTCCAGAAAGCTCATCTTTGGATACTCTCTCCCTAAGGCAATACTCGGATTCTCGGTTCGTCGTATGGCAGCGACAGCAGCAGCACGCATCCGGGATGGCCCGCCTCAATAGACATGACGCCGCCCAACTGGGCCACCCGCTCGGACATCGCTTTGAGCCCGAAGCCGAACGCGGACGGCGTATAGGTGTGTCCGTCGGACTCCAGCCGGAACAGGAGAATCGGTTCGCGGACGGTCAGAGAGAAACAGAAACGGGTGCTTCCGCCGTGGCGGAGCGCGTTCGTAATTCCTTCCTGCAACGCTTGGTATAAGACGCGCTTTAGCAGCGTGGACAGCGTCTCCGGAAGCGGATCGATCCGGACCTCGAAGCGGACGTCGGCGCTTCGTTCCGTCTCGCCGATGAGCCGGACCATCGCGTCCGCCAGATCGTACCGGGGAGCGTCTTCGCGCAACAGGAATACGGACTGACGAATCTCCTTCAGTCCGCGCCGGATCAAGTCCTGTGACGCGGCAACTTTGTCCATCGCGAGCCGAGGGTCGCGGTCCAGCAGACGTCTGGCGGCTTCCAACTGGACGATGGTGGCGGTCAGCGCATGGCCGACCGTATCGTGAATGTTGCCGGTGATCCGGTTGCGTTCCTCGAGCACCATCGACGAGGCGATCGTCTCGGCTGTCTCCCGTGTCGATTCCGCCAGACGGAAGCGGGATTCCTGCAGCTGGCGATTCCGTTCCTCCAGTTCGGCGGTGCGTGCGCGCACGCTGTTCTCGAGAAATTCGCCGATATGCTGCAACCGTTTCTCCATAGCGCCGAATCGGTACAGGATGACCCGAATCAGGCAGATCAGGAACAGGAATAGTCCGACCGAGAGCAGATCGAACGGAAAATCCCCGAGCGCCGGCAACGATTGCCGAAGAATTTCGAACCAGGAAGGAAGATACGTGCGGATCACATGGATGCTGGCGAAAAACACGACGACGACGAACCCCGAGAGCATCCAGACGGCATCCGTCCCCCGGTTACTGCGATACGCGCTTCGCAGCGTCCGGAACATCGCGCAGGCTGCCGTAAAGAACAGCAGGGACAGAGGATATCCGAACAGCCATCCGTAACGGGAAGGGTCCAGCAGAAGGGACATGGCGAGCAGGAGGATCGACGCCCCCAGCAACATTTTGCGAATGATGGCGAGCAGCCGGTCGCCCGGAGACGGGAACACTTCTTCCATCATGCCGACGAATGCATGTACGCCGAAAGGAAACGCCGCAAAGTCCAAATAACCGAGCCACGGCTCGTCCCAGAAGACCTGCAGCAAATAAGTTCGGACCAGGGATGCATAGAAGCCGCTCAGCGACAACAAAGCGAAATACAGCAGAAGCCGGCTTCTCCGCTTGAGGAACAGGCCGGCGCCTGTGCAGGCGCTCAGAAGGAACAAGGCGGCCAGCACGAAGCTGTA
>Ga0310834_101925_pt1 | contig 10965 bp, 6 predicted proteins | sample SM_ome_2_FD_201314 | JGI IMG/M metagenome (GOLD analysis project Ga0310834, IMG submission 201314) | Sorghum-adapted microbial communities enriched on stacked mutant (SM) sorghum from Joint BioEnergy Institute, Emeryville, California... ... | reverse complement strand
ACCGGGCCGGCCACGCTGTCCCGAAGGGACTGATCCACCATTCGGATGCCGGAAGTCAATACACGTCTTTCGCGTTCACCGCACACCTGCTCACCGAAGGCATCGACGCCTCCATCGGCAGCGTCGGCGACGCGCTGGACAACGCGCTCATGGAATCGACCATCGGCCTGTACAAGACCGAACTGATCAACCGGCGCGGGCCCTGGCGCACCCTCACCGACGTCGAACTCGCCACCGCCGAGTGGGTCGACTGGTACAACAACACCCGAATCCACCGATCCATCGCAGCCGTGCCACCCAACGAGTACGAATCGATGTACTACGCTCAAACCCAGCCCCAACCGGAGGCTGCAGCCAACACCTGACGCCTCCACGAAACCCGGGGTGATTCACCACCCTCGCCGCGACCACCCCTGCCTGACAAGCCACTCGAACCGAGCCACGACCGAATCGCCATACCGACCGCTACAGCTCAAGCCTCTTTTCAGGTCGAAGTAGGCTACGAGCATGGCCGAGATCAAGACTTCGACCTCCCAGGAAGCCTTCGACCTGCTGATCGCCGGTAACCAGCGCTTTGTCGCTGGTACCCCGAGACATCCGAATCAGGACATGACCCGGCGTGCGGAGATCGCACCTGGCCAGCGGCCGTTCGCCGTCTTGTTCGGGTGCTCCGACTCCCGGCTGGCCGCCGAGATCATCTTCGATCGAGGGCTGGGTGATTTGTTCGTGGTTCGCACCGCCGGGCATGTGCTGGGCGCGGAGGTGCTGGGCAGCATCGAGTACGGGGTGGACGTGTTGGACTGCCGGCTGGTGGTCGTTCTCGGCCATGACTCGTGCGGGGCGGTGGCCGCCGCGTGCGCCGCGTTGGAGGACGGGATGGCGCCGGTCGGGTACGTCCGTGACATCGTCGAGCGGGTGACGCCCAGCGTGCTCGCAGCGCGGGCCGCGGGGCGCGTGGAAGCCGACGAGATCCTGGCTGAGCATGTCCGGCACACGGTTGACCTGCTTCTGGACCGCTCTCGGGTGCTCGCCGACCGGGTTGGCACTGGTCAGGCCGCCGTCGTCGGCCTGTGCTATCGGCTGGCCGACGGCAGCGCGCGGGTGGTGGTCGCCCGCGGTCTCGATGTCACCGCCGGCTCTGTCCCGTAATCGGAAGCCGCGCCAGCAGTCCTGTCTGGAATCAGTCGGGGGACCGCGGGCCGGCCGCGCGGCGCAGCCGGTTGGCGATCGCCAGTCCCAGCCCGTGCTCCGCTGGCAGGGAAGCGATGATAAGGTCACATCCCCGCCGGTCGAGGTCGCGAAGAAACCCGTACAGTCCGCGGGCATAGGCGGCCGCCGAGCGGGGAAGCGCGATCACAGCGTGAGCATCCACCGTTGCCTCGGCGAACCCTGCGGGCAGCAGGACGCCCACCTGGTGGCCGCGCCGTTGTGCGTGCTCGGCTTCGTCAACCACCTTCTCGGGCTCGACGAGGACCACTTTGGCGCGGGGTGCGTAGTGGGAGGGATGCTGGCCGGGCACCCGGATCGGGCTGTTCGCGGGAACGTCGAGCGAACGTCCCAGCACGCTTTCGAGTTCCTCGCGGGTCACCCCACCCGGCCGCAGGACGCTCGGGGTCTCCCCGGTAGCATCGACAATGGTCGACTCGACACCGACCTGGCACGGGCCGCCGTCCAGAACGACGTCAACGGCATCACCCAACTCCGCCCGGACGTGCTCGGCCGTGGTCGGGCTGACCGACCCGAAGCGGTTGGCCGATGGTGCCGCGATGCCGCTGCCGAAGGCTGCCAGCAACTCCAGGGCAACCGGATGGCTGGGCACCCGCACCGCGACGGTTTCCAAGCCGCCCGTCGCTTCCAACGGCACCCGATTTCCGCGCCGCAGCACCAGCGTCAGCGGGCCTGGCCAGAACCTCTCTGCCAGCAGCCGCGCCGTGGCCGACACCTCTTTGACCCAGCCTTCGAGCCGTTCCACGCCGCTTATGTGCACAATCAGCGGATGGGTGGGCGGACGGCCCTTGGCCTGGAAGATACGCGCAACCGCTGAAGGGCTCTCGGCGTCGGCGCCCAGCCCGTATACGGTCTCGGTTGGGAAGGCCACCAGGCCCCCGGCGCGCAGCACCGCCGCCGCCTGCTCGATGTCACCGATGCTTGCCGTCACCCAGTGATCCTCTCACTGCCCAGTCTGGCCGTCTTGCGACCTCGCCGGCGGACGCCGAGAAAGGGGAGCCTTGGGCTTCCCCCTGAGATGTGGACACCCTGAGACTGGACGTTGGTCCAGAGGAAGGGGTGTCCCCGTTGGGGCGTCCATCGAAGTACACGGAAGAGTTTCAGCGTGACGCGGTCGACGTGGTCCGTTCGTCAGGACGGCCGATCAACCAGGTCGCCCGCGAACTGGGGATGAGTCACGAGACGCTGCGGAACTGGGTTCGCAAGCAGGAACGGCAGACCGGGACGGGTCCGGCGGTCTCGGGTGGGCTACTCCCGTGCCGGCGATGAGAATGTCGCACCCGTTGAGTAGGGTGGCTGCGTCCCGGTGGGGAGGGCTTCCGTGCAGCAGACGAGTGGCGCGTCGTTCGGCCTGGACGACTTCGGTCTCGACGACCGGATGCGGCTGTTCAGCTACGTGACCGCGGACAACCGCGTCGCGTACCTGTGGGTGCTGCGCGCGTTCGACGGCGCACGGGCCAGCTACCACGTCGTGCTGCACACGTCCGAGGTGGCCGCCGCCATGGCCCGGCTGTCGGCGCAGTACCCGGAGTGCCCGGATCCCGACGGGCTGGAACTGCCACGCCTGCTGGACATGCTGGTGGACTGGGGCGTGCTGGATCGGGGCCAGGACGGGACCCGGGCCACCACCCTGGCGGAGTACCGCAACCGCCATTCCGTGTACCAGTTCACCGAGGCCGGCTACCGGGCACATCGCGCGGTCGAGAGCGTGTTGGCGGCCGGGCTGGAGGACAGTTCCCTGTCCCGGCTGGTCTTCGCCGATCTGCTCGCAGATCTCAAGGCCCTGGCCGTCGCCAACGCGGATGGTGACGCCGAGGAGGTGTACCGCAAGCTCAACCGGCTGGACCGGGCGCTGGCCGACGTCGCGGAGCGGGCGGCGCGGTTCTACCACATGCTCGGCGATCTGGGTCGCACGCACGACGCGCGGCCCGAGGTGTTCCTGGCCCACAAGGATGCGCTGCTGACCCACCTGAAGGATTTCCACGACGAGTTGCAGCGATATACGCCGCGGCTGCGCGCGGCGGTGCAGGAGGTGGAGGCCACCGGCCTGGACCGGCTGGTGGAGGCCGCCGCCGAGGTGGACGAGCGGCTGTTCGCCACGCCGGCCGAGCGGCTGGCGGACTGGCGCCGCCGGTGGGCCGGTCTGCGGTCCTGGCTGGCGCCACCGGACGCGGGAGCCCCGAGTGAGGCCGACCGACTGGCGATGGCGACCATGGCGGCCATCGGTGACGTGCTGGCCCTGCTGCGCCGGGTGACGGAATCGCGCCGCGGCGGGGTCAGCCGCGAGTCACAGCTTCGCCATCTGGCGGCCTGGTTCACAAACGTGGCGACGGAGCAGGCCGGGCACGCGCTGTTCGATGTGGTGTTCGGGCTCGGCGGTCCGCGGCACGTCGGGGTGGCGCATGAGGATCCGGAGGCGATTCCCATGCGGCTGTCCTGGTGGGACGCCCCCGCGGTCGAGTTGTCCCGGACACTGGTTCAGTTCGGCCGGGTGCCGGGGCAGGGCAACGGGCGGCCGGCCCGGGTCGAGCGCTGCGACGCGGCCCGGCGGCACTTGCGGCAGCGGCAGCTCGACCAGGAGCGCCGGCACGTCGAGGCGGCGGCGGGACTGGCCGGCGCGGTGCCACACGCCGAGGCAGAGCTGGACGAGGCCCAGCTGGACGTGCTGCTGCGGCTGCTGAACATGGCGCTGGCCGCGCGGGTGGCTGGCCGGCCGGCGGTGCCGCTGGCGGCGGCGGGTTTCGGCGTGCGGCTGACGCTGACGCCGACCCCGCGTCGGTTCGCCACGGTGGCCACGGTGAAGGGCCGGCTGCACCTCGACGGTTACTCCCTGAGCGTCACACCGGCCGACCGGACCACGAGCCGGTCCCACCACGGGGCGGGGACATGAGGTTCGCCGCGGACATCTCCGACCTGGAGCTCGGCGACTACCAGCGGGCGGTGCGCCTGCTGCTGCGGCATCCGCTGATCACGTCCACCTGGCCCGACGATCGGGCGCTGCCCAGGGTGCGCCGGTTCTCCGCCCAGCTGCGCCGGGACTTGGCCGAGGCATTCGGGTACCGGTTGGAGCTGCACGGCTCGACGGCCCGCCTGGTGCGGACCGCGGACGCGCTCGATCCGGACCGCCCGGCGGTGACCCGCAGCGGGCGGCCATTCGATCGGCAGCGGTACGCGTACCTGTCGCTGTGCCTGGCGGTGCTGGGCCGGGCAGGCATCCAGATCACGCTCAGCGAGCTCGCGGACGCGGTCGGTTCTGACGCCAACCGTATCGCCGGGCTCGGCTTCGACCCGGACTCCGGGGCGGACCGGCGGGCGCTGGTCGACGCGGTGGGCTGGCTGGAGGAGCGGGGTGTGGTGCGGCTGACCGACGGGTCCAGCGCATCGTGGGCGGGCGACCCGGCCGGCGGCGAGGCGTTGTACGACATCGCGCGGGATGTGGTCTTCGCGCTGTTCCGACCACCGCGAATGCTGCACGTCGACTCGGTCCGGGCATTGCTGGAGCGGCCGATGAGCCGCGGCGGGAACGCGGAGCGGCGGGCCGCCGCGCAGGCGGCCCGCCGGGCGGTGGTGGAGTCACCGGTGGTCTACTACGCCGACGTGGACCCCGACGTCGCCAACCACCTGCGCGGGACGGCCCTGCCCGGCGACCTGTACCGGCTGACCGGGCTACGGACGGAGCGGCGTGCCGAGGGAGTTCTGCTGGTCGACACCACCCGGCTGTCGGTCGAACAGTTCCCCGGCGCCGGCTCGGTCGCGCAGGCGGCCGTGCTGCTAACGGTGGAGATGGCCGACCGGGTGGTCGACCCGGACGGTCGGCGGGTCAAGCGGATGCCGGCGCCGGATCCGCGCGCCCGCCAGCGAGACTTGATCGGGCAGATCGACGCGGGCCTGCCCACCGGCGGGATCACCATCTCCGCTGATGCGGAGCCGGGCCCGCACGGTGATGTCGAGCCAACCGGGCTCCCCCAGCCGGCGGCCGGGCCCGCGGAGCCGGACGAGACCCGCTACCCCTTCATCACCGACAGCTTCCTGCGCGATGCCACGGCCGGCATCCTCGCGCGGTACGGTTCGGCGTTCGGCGCAGCCTGGCACGCCGACCCGGAGCGGCTACGTACCGGGGCGATCGCCCTGCTGCACCGGTTCGGCGCGGTGATACCGGTACCCGGCGGCGTGCTGGTGCGTCCGCTCACCGGCCGGTACCGCAACACCGTGGCCCAGATCCGTCGACGCGCTCTCTTCTAGGAGACAGGAGTGGCACGCTTTCGACCGACCCGCGCCGGGATCATCAACCTGTGGGACTACCGCGACGAGGAGTTCCTCTTCGTCGAGGGTTGGCTCGTGCTGCGCGGCCCCAACGGTTCCGGCAAGACCAAGGCCCTCGAACTGCTCTTCCCGTACCTGCTCGACGGGCGGATCGAGCCGCGCCGGCTGAACCCGTTCGCCGGCGAGGAGCGCACGATGAAGTCGAACCTGCTCTACCGCGGCCAGGAGTCGGCCCACGGGTACGTGTGGATGGAGTTCAGCGACGGCACCCGGCACGTGACGATCGGGATCGGGCTGCGCGCGCACCGGCACAACGACCGGGTGACCCGCTGGCACTTCGTCACGGACGGGCGGGTTGGCGTCGATCTGTCCTTACTGGACAGTGATGATCGGCCGCTGACGCGCAAAGACCTGATCGCGTCGCTGGGCGCGGATTCCGTGCGCGATTCCGCCGAGGAGTACCGGCACCTGGTTGACGCGACGCTGTTCGGGCTGGGCCCGGACCGCTACGAGCAGATGCTCGATCTCGTGCTCACCCTGCGCAAGCCGCAGCTGGCAAAGGACCTGAACCCGGTGGAGCTGTCCCGGACCCTCCAACGTGGACTGCGCCCGGTCGATGATCACCTGCTGGTGGAGGCGGCGCGCGCCTTCGACGACATGGAGGCGGTCGCGCGTACCCTTGAGGGTCTGGTCGCGGCCGACACGGCCTGCGCCGCCTTCCTCACCGTCTACGCCACCTACCTGCGCACCCACGCGCGGGCCGCGGCCGACGCACTGACCTCGCGGCGCAAGGACGCCGACGACCGCGAGCGGGAGCTGGCGGCGGCGCGGGCGGCCGCCGACGCCGCAGATGCCGCGGTCGACTCCGCGCAGCAGCGGGTACGGGCGGCCGAGCCGGAGCCGGCCCGGCTGCGCGCCCACCTGGACCGGCTGAAGAGTTCGGCGGCGTACCGTTCGCACGAGCAGCTCGCCGACGTCCAACGGCATCTCGAAGATCTTGCCGCGGCGCGGCAGCGCGCCGACGACGCGGCAGCGGACGAGCAGCGGGCGGAGGCCCGCCGGCGCGCGGAGCGGGAACGCGCGCTGGTGGAAAGCCGCGACGAGCAGACTCGGCTGAGCCGGCTGGCGGCCGACCTGGCCGCCGACGCCGAGGCCGCGGGCATCCCGTGGAGCGACGGCGACGCGCACCCGGATGGCCTGCCCGCGCGGCTGTCCGCCCGGTCCCAGGCGAGACGGGCCGATGTGCGCGCGGTGCGTGCGCAGGCGGATCGGCTCGCCACCGCCGAGCGGGAGCGGACCCAGGCGGACGAGGCCTACCGGGCCGCCCGCGCGGCCGTCGACGACGCGGCCACCGCGCATGCGCAGGCCGAGACCGCGGTGCGGGCCGCCCGGCAGCAGGCCGTCGACGCGGTGGCCAGGTGGGCCGCCGAGCGGGCCGCGCTCCTCGCTGAGCTGGGCCTGCCCGAGCTGCCCGAGGCCCTGGCGGCGGCCATCGACGGCCCGTCGTTGAAGGAGGTGTACGCCGAAGCGGTCGCCGCGCCGGTGGCGGCCCGCCGCGACCAGATCGCTGCCCTGACCGCCCGAGCGGAAGCGCTGGCGATCGAGCGGGCGGCGGTGGTGGCCGAGCGCGACCGCATCGCCGCGGAACACGACGACGCGCCACCGCCGTCGCCGACCCGGCCGGCGAGCCGGGACGGCCGTGCCGGTGCGCCGCTGTGGCGGTTGGTCCGGTTCGCCGACGGCGTTGCCGACGCGGACGCGGCCGGCATCGAGGCCGCGCTTCAGGCCGCCGGGTTGCTCGACGCCTGGGTCCACCCGACCGGCGACCAGACACTGGCCGCGTTGACCGGCGGCGAGCAGGACGGGTACCTGCGGGCCGGGGAGCCGGTGGCCGGGCCGAGCCTGGCCGAGGTGCTGGTCGCCGAGGAGCAGGATGCCGTGCCGGCGGCCCGAATCGAGGCGATCCTCGCCTCCATCGCGCTGGATGAGCTGGCCGGCGTGGCGGTGTCCGGGCGGTGGGCGCAGGGTTCCGGCCTTGGCCGGTTCGTCAAGGACCGGTGCGAATTCATCGGCGCGACGGCCCGGGCAGCCCGCCGGGCCGCCCGCATCGCCGAGTGCGACCGGCGCATCGCCGACCTCGACCAGGCGCTGGCCGGCCTCGGCGCGCAGCGGGCCGCGCTGCGCGCCGTACTCGACGAGGCGCGGGCGGCATCGGCCGCGCTGCCGTCCCTGGCGGGCATCGCGGAGGCGCTGCGTGCGCTGGATCGCGCCGCGGCGGGACTGCGGGTCCGGCAGGAAGGGGCCGCCGCCGCGGCGGCTCGCCTGGATGCGGCGGTCGCCGAACGAGCCGCAGCCGACGGGGCCCTGCGCCGCGCGGTGGCCGACCGCTCGCTGCCGGTGGACCAGCTGGAGGCCACCGTCGACGCGATCGACCGGTTCGACCGCGTCGGCGTACGGCTGGAAGGAGCCCACCGGGCCGCGGAGGCCGCGCGAGAGATGGCGGAGCAGGCCGCCGGCCGGCATGAGGAGGCGGTGGCGCGGCTGGAGGCCGCCCGCGCGCAGGCCCGCGCCGCGCACGCCCGCTGGGCGGCCAAGGACGAGGAGTTGCGGACCCTGCAAGCGGCGATCGGTGCCGAGGCGGCACAGGTGCTGGCGGACGTGGCCCGCACCACCGAAGAGATCACCGCGGCGGAGCGGGCCCTGGCCGAGGCCAACTCGGCGTACCAGAGCGCTCTTCAGGAACAGGCCGGCGCGCGGACCCGGGTCGATCTTGGCGCGCAGGCGTACCAGCGGGCGGTGGACGAGGCGCGGCACGAGGCGCTGCGGCTGCGGCCGTTCGCCCATGCCGACCTGCTCGGGCTGATCCGATGCCGGACTGATCTGCGCTGGCCGGCCGTTGACGGCGACGGGCTGGACACCGCGGTGGTGGCGTTACACGAGGCGATCCTCGCGGCAACCCGCGAGCTGGCACCCAGTGAGACCTCGCTCAAGCAGAGCGCCACCCGGCTCACCACCGCCCTCGGCGAACTGCAGGCGCAGCTGCCGGCGGCCGGGCTGGACCACCGTCCCGAGTGGGACACGGACGACGGTGTCATCGTCGTGCGGGTCGCCGACGAGCAGGGCCTCACCCCGGTCGCCCATTTCGCCGACCGGATCGCCCGGGAACGGCGTGACCAGGAGCAGTTGCTCACCGAGGCGGAGCAGCGGGTCTTCGAGGACGCGCTGCTCGGGCAGCTTGCCCGGCAGATCCACCAGCGGACCGTCGAGTCCCGCGACCTCGTGGACGCGATGGACACCCAGATGAGGGCCCTGCGCATGTCCTCCGGGCTGACCGTCGGCGTCGGCTGGCGGCTCGCCGACGAGCTGAACCCCGAGCAGCGGGAGGTGTGCAAGCTGCTCGAACGCGATCCGGCCCGGCTGGGTCCGGCCCAGCTCGCCACGCTCCGGAGGCACTTCGCCACCCGGATCCGATCGGCCCGGTCGGTCGCGCCGGAGAAGCCCTACCGGGACCTGCTGGCCGAGGTGCTCGACTATCGGCAGTGGCGGGTCTTCGCGTTCACGCTGCACCGCCTCGGCGGTACGACCGAACCACTCACCAGGGCCCGGCACAGCCAGCTCTCCGGCGGGGAACAGTCCGTGTCGCTGCACTTGCCGCTGTTCGCCGCCGCCAACGCGCTGTTCGGCTCGGCCCGGCCGGACGCGCCCCGGCTGCTCGGCCTGGACGAGGCATTCGCCGGCGTCGACGACACCGGCCGCGGCGAGCTGATGTCGCTGGCCAAACAGTTCGACCTGGACCTGTTCATGACCGGGTACGACCTGTGGGCCACCCACCCGGCGGTGACCGGCGCCGCCCACTACGACCTGTCCCACTCTGCTGTGGACCATGCCGTCTCCGCGGTGCTGCTGGTCTGGGACGGCGCGGCCAATGTCGCCGACTTCGACGGCACCCTCGCCCGGGCGCTTGGCTCGCCGGAGTCCCGCCGCGCCCCCGCGGCACTGGTCGATGGTTGATCCGGCCGGGTTGTCGGGTGATCCGGCGGGATTGGCGGCCGATCCGGGCTGGCGGCGGCTGCTCGCGGCGGCCCGGCGCAGCCTGGAGCGCGGCGGCGGCAGCCTCGCCGGTAGCGTGTCGCTGGCCGCACCCACAGACGCGGAGCGGCTGGTCGTCATCGGGATCACCGGCGTGCACCGTCCGGCCGGCGTGGGTCGGCTGACGGTACGCCTGGCCGACCTGGACGAGCACCTCCGTGCCGCGTACGGTCACGGGCTCGCCGCCGTCCTCGGGCCGGTGCGTGACCGGCGGGCGGAGCGAGAGCGAGAGGCGGCCGCCCGCGACGCCGCGCTCGCCCTCGCCCGGGCCGGCCGGCACAGCGACCAGCCCTGGTACGCGCAGTGGCTGGACGGGCTGCGTCGGGACGGGACGCTCACCCGCGTGGTCCGGGCCGGGTTGCCGTTCGGCGACGTCGTCAGGGTGCTCGATGCGCTGCCCGCCAGGGACGAGCCCTTGCCGGCCTTCGCCGAGCGGGTACTGGCAGACACGAAGGCGCTCACCGAGGGAACCCTCCGCGGCCTGGTGCTGCGGGCCCTGGCCGCGTGGCACCGGTTCCCCGTCCCGACGAATGCAGAGGAGGAGCGGACGCTGTGGGAGTTGGCCGGCATCGTCCCCGATGACCTGGCCAGCCAGGTCCTGGTCCTCAACGTGCCGGCCACCGGCGGCCTGCTGGGCGACTGGATGACCGCGGCCGCCTCGGCCGGTGTCCCGTTCCGGGTGACCCTGTACCAGCTTCGCCTCGACCGGCTGGTGCTCGACTGCGACGAGCTGTTCGTCTGCGAGAACCCTGCCGTGCTCCGGGCGGCCGCCGGTCGACGGTCCCGACCGTTGGTGTGTACCGAGGGTGTCCCGTCCGCGGCGGTCCACGCGCTGCTGCGGGCGGCTCGCGACGGGACGCCCATCCGGTGGCGCAACGACTTCGACTGGACCGGCGTACGGCTCACCGCGGCGGCGCTGGCGCGCTACCCGTCCGCTGTGCCCTGGCGGATGTCCGCCACCGATTACGCGAGCGCCGCGGGCCGCGGGACGCCGCTGGCCGGCAGCCCGGCGCCGACGCCATGGGATCCCGGGCTGGCGGTGGCGATGAGCACAGCCGGCCGGGCCGTGATGGAGGAGCGGCTCATGGAGCGGCTCCTGGACGATTTGGACCGGTAGCGTGCTCCGCGCGCCAGCCGGGCGCATTGCCTCGGCTGGCCCTGTCCCACCGAGGAGGGGAAGGTGTACTGCGCGGCGGTGATGGACGCCTACTCCCGGCTGGTCATCGGCTGGTCCATTGAGGTGATCTCAGCGAGGAATAGCGGCGCGGTAGCGACGACACGGGCATAGCCATCCAGATCGGACGGTGCTCGAGATCGGCGTGGAGCCCTCGGTAGAAGAGGTCTGCCAAGATCCTTCTCCGTCACGAGGACTCCACGTGATCGCCT
>Ga0310834_101920_pt1 | contig 10974 bp, 10 predicted proteins | sample SM_ome_2_FD_201314 | JGI IMG/M metagenome (GOLD analysis project Ga0310834, IMG submission 201314) | Sorghum-adapted microbial communities enriched on stacked mutant (SM) sorghum from Joint BioEnergy Institute, Emeryville, California... ... | reverse complement strand
TTTCATCGTCCGTGTATGTGTTAAATGACATCAGCGATATCGAGAGAGACCGCAATCATCCCAAGAAAAAATATCGTCCTCTTGCCAGTGGGGCCATTTCCAAAACAAAAGCGTTGTTTGTAATGATTCTTCTGCTAATTATCGCGTTTGTTTTGGCGGGTTTATTGGATCTTGGTGTCTTGTTTGTCATCGGGTTCTATTTTTTGTTGAATATAGCCTATTCGTTTTGGTTCAAGCATTACGTCCTTGTTGATTGTTTTATCATTGCAATAGGGTTTATGCTCAGGCTTATATCCGGATCTGTTTTGTTTAATATTCAGCCTTCCAGTTGGATTATCCTGTGTACCTTTCTATTGTCGTTGTTTCTGGCGCTCAATAAAAGAAGAAGCGAGCTGGTTTCGGTCGATCAGCAATCCGGAATTACAAGAACCAATTTAATGCATTATTCCGTTCCATTAATAGATAATTTGATAACGACGGTGAGCTCCGCCACTTTTATTTCTTATTGCATTTATACATTAAGCGCCTCAAAACATGAATATGCGGTTCTTACGATAATACCGGTCCTGTATGGAATTTTCAGATACCAGTACTTGGTCGTGATGAAAAACTATGGAGGAAGCGTGGAAGAAACGCTGTTGAAAGATAAAACGCTGCTTTTTTCGATTGCAGTCTGGATTGTAATGAATTTGGTTATGTTGTATTTGGAGTAGAACCGTGAAAAGAATCGGCACTAAAGGGATACTGCAGTTTTTCAAGTATGGATTGATGGGAAGCATTTCGGTTGCCGTCAATTTGGCAATGTTCTATATCTTGCTCTTGATTGGAGTAAATTATCTCCTCAGCAATGTGGTTTCATACTTCGTTGCCACTCTTGTTTTTTTTCTTTTAAATAAGATCTATGTATATCAACAGAGAGATAACATACGGCTTCGTTTGTTATTCAAGGAATTTTCGTTGTTTTTTGCAACCAGAATTGGAACAACCGTAATCGAAAGCCTGCTGTTGTTTATATGCGTGGATATATTCAAGCTTCATGTTTTTTATTCGAAAATCGGGATCAGCGTGGTTATAATCATATTGAATTACATACTATCGACATTTTTTGTTTTCAGGCAAGGGGGGGGCGGTTGATGACGACAAACAACGTTACAGTTGAACGGGATAATCATCATTCCTTTTTAATAAGTGTTTATCTGACCGCATTTGTATTTTTATTGTATGCGTTGAGTACTCTCGGATTTTATGTCGGAGTGCCGATGAATGCGTCGATATTTCCGATTTCCGTTGTTTTGACGGGTTACTTGTTCAACCTTTACGGGGTGCGAAAGTTTAACCTTGTTTCGACCAAAGGTTTTATCGTTTTATCGGCTTGGGCGATAATTGCTTTGCTTTCCTCCATTGCAATTAATTATTTATTTTATGATGTATCATGGGATGGTCAGACTTATCATTTGGAAGGCGTCATAGCTCTTGACCAAGGATGGGATCCCGTTTATTCGGTGTCTCCCGACGCCAAAGTTCACGATCTTTGGTTGACGCATTATCCCAAGTTCACATGGGTCATAGGGGCGGCCGTCTATTCGTTTTTTGGCGCGATCAACACGGTAAAATTCTACAATTTGTTGTTTGTCATTATCGCCTTTCTTTACAGCAGGTATATTTATTCCAACATCTTTAAATTGGGAAAAGGTTATTCGTTTTTGCTTGCTCTTTTGACCGGTATTACCCCTATTACTGCTGTGCAACTCTTTACCAATTACGTGGACGGTCTGCTGCATTTGGTTTTCGCAATCACGCTTCTGGGGATGTATACATTACTGTTTGATAAAGACCGCAAATACCGCCAACTTCACCATATTGTAGTATTTTCAAATTTGATCTTCATGATCAATATCAAGATGACTGGCGCCGTCTATGCCTGCATTCTTGTTTTCATTTTTGGTATTCTTCAATTGATTTACTTAAGAAAAGTAAAATTGGCTGTCGTTAAGTCAGCATTTTTACTCTGCAGCGTTCTTCTTGGATTAACCCTGTTTGGAATGAACCCATACATCACGAATATAGTCAATAAAGGTCATATTTTCTATCCTTTAATGGGGAAAAACAAAATGGTGTTTTCGCAAGGAGGAGAGTTTGACAGTTATTCTCCTGTGAAGAAGTTTTGGCTGAGCATATCTTCGCGCCCTGTGAACAGTGTCCAGACGGAAGAAATGAAAAGGGTAAATCTGCAAGCTTTTAAACCGGCCAACATTGTAACGGATTTCAAAAAATTCTTTATTCCGGATATGAGAACCAATGCCTTTGGTCCGCTTTCGTTTCCGCTGTTCATATTGTCAGGAATCTTGATTTTGTATGTGCTGGCTGCCAGCCGGCGGCAGATGCTGACGGAAAAATTATTCCTGATCGTGTCAATTATCGGAACCGTAATGGTGAACTCTGAGGCTTGGCAGTTGAGATATGCTTCTCAGCTTTGGTTGCTGTTTGTTGCAGTCTTGCTCTTCGTGACACAAGAGAAAAAGCTTCATAGCCGGGTAATTTCTTTCATCATATCTGCAATAATGTTAACGAATATTTACGGGATTTTTACGACTAATTTCTCGTTTCAAATCTTGGCGTCTGACGTCCGGGAAAATGAATTTGCGGCAATAAAACAGGAGTTTGAATCCGTTCAAGTTAATTTTAATACTTTTTATTCCACCAGAATTCTTTTTCAAGAGCATGACATACCGTACGAAGAAATCAATGAGCCGCCTCAAGAATTCAGGGGGTTCTCATTTTCGGATATTCAATTTAACGGGGTAACGAACGAGGCGAAAACTGAATGAAACGAGTATTGATGATCTCCAATTACTATTATCCTTATGTTTCGGGAATGACCGAATACACCAAGAAATTGGCGGAGCTGTTGTCCGCCGAACGGGGCATTGAAGTAACTGTGCTTGCCTCTCAACACGACCGTACTTTAAAAAGAGAAGAAGTAGTAAACGGGGTAAGAGTTGTCCGAAGCCGTGTCTTGGGGAAGATCAGCAAGGGTGTCATCAGCCCGCAGTTTATTCGGGATGCGCTGCGATTATCCAAAGAAGCCGATGTTGTGCATCTGCATTTGCCCATGATCGAGAGCGGTTTATTGTGCTGTATCATTAATCGCAAAAAATTGGTGATCACCTATCATTGTGATATTTACTTAAAAAACAGCATTTTGAATAAAGCAATAATGAAAGTAATGGACTGGTCCTCCATTCTATCGTTTAAGAGAGCATCCGCGATCTTGGTGATTACCGATGACTATGCCAGGCATTCAAGGGTCTTGAAGCGGTATATAGAAAAATGTTATGAGGTTGTTCCGCCCGTTAAAGAATACTGTTATTCGAATCCTTCGTATAGAGAAAATGAAGATATGCACTATGTGGGTTTTTGCGGGAGGATTGTTGAAGAGAAAGGAATTGATTATTTAATAAAATCGGTTCCTTATGTGCTTGAGCAAATCCCGAACACTGTATTTTTGATCGGCGGCGACTATAAAAATATTGTCGGGGGGAGCATCTACTCCGAGCTTTTGAAGATCATGGATGAAGGATATAAAGATCGTATTAGATTTTTGGGCAAGATTCCTGAAGAAAAAATGCAGGCATTTTATTCTTCGTTGGATGTATTTACGTTGCCCAGCATCAACTCTCAAGAGGCTTTTGGATTGGTGCAAGTTGAAGCGTTGCAATGCGGAGTGCCGGTGGTCGCGTCTGATTTGCCTGGGGTCAGACAGGTGGTGCTGAGAACAGGAATGGGGAGAATATGTAAAATTAAAGACGAACGCTCATTGGCTGATTGCATTGTTGATGTAATCAAGAACAAAAACAGTTTTGAAAATGCGAGGGAAAAAGCTCTGGAACTCTATAACAAGGAAAAGACGGTTGAATCCCATCTCCGCGTTTATCAAAAAGCAACCATATAAAAGTGATCGCGATCTTGTTCGGGGTACCATTTCGATGAAGAGGGGTGATTGGTTCTGAAGGGAATTATACTGGCCGGAGGCACCGGTTCTCGTCTTTATCCGTTGACAAAAGTTACAAATAAACATCTGCTTCCGGTAGGCAAATATCCAATGATATATCATGCCATCGCCAAGTTGAAACAGGCTGGTATCTGCGATATTCTCATTGTGACCGGCAAGGATCATATGGGTGATGTGGTCAACTTGCTCGGCAGCGGACGAGAATTCGGAGTCGATTTCACTTACAAAGTGCAGGATGTAGCAGGCGGAATTGCACAGGCTCTCAGTCTTGCCGAGTGTTATGTCAACGGAGATCGAATGATCGTCATACTCGGAGATAACATTTTTAGCAACAGCATCGTACCTTTTGTTGAAACTTATAAAAAACAGCCTGGCGGGGCTAAGATATTAATCCATAAAGTGCCCGATCCGCAACGGTTCGGTGTGCCGGAATTAAAGGATGGGCGGATCGTATCGATCGAGGAGAAACCGCAATCGCCGAGGAGCGAATATGCGGTTACGGGCATATATATGTACGATAGCAAAGTATTCGACTTTATCCGAAAGCTCAAGCCTTCCGCTCGTGGAGAGCTTGAGATTACCGATGTTAATAACAGCTATATTGAATCGGGGGAGCTAACCTACGATATTCTGGAAGGTTGGTGGACAGATGCAGGTACCCATTCATCATGGGTGCGTGCAAATGAGCTCGCCAAAGAAATTGCTTTGGGGGAAGAATTCGGTGCAGTTTAAATCAGGGCAGGTTGCAATCAAATGAAAATTGTGGACACGAAAATTCCTGGAGTAAAGCTGATTGAACCTGTTGTTTTTGGCGATTCCAGGGGTTTTTTCTTCGAAAGCTATAATGCGGATGTACATCGCCGGCATGATTTAAATTATGTATACGTTCAAGACAATCATTCGCTGTCCGTGAATGCCGGTGTGCTGCGCGGCCTTCATTACCAGCTAAATCCCAAAGCGCAGACGAAACTGGTGAGGGTGACGGCGGGGGCAGTGTACGATGTTGTGGTGGACATCCGCAAAGGATCGCCAACTTATGGCAAGTGGCAAGCTTTCATTCTGAGCGCCGAGAATAAACGGCAGCTTCTTATACCGAAAGGATGTGCTCACGGCTTCTGCACACTGGTGCCGGATACCGAGGTGCAGTACAAGGTCGACGAGTTCTATTCGCCGGAGCACGATCGCGGCATCGTCTGGAACGACCCGGAACTGGGGATCGACTGGCCGACCGCGGAACCGATTTTGTCGGAGAAGGACAGAAACCACCCGACGCTTGCGGAGGCCGAAAACAATTTTGCCTACGAAGGGTGATCTGCAACGTGAAACTTTTGGTTACCGGAGGCGCGGGATTCATCGGCAGCAATTTCATTCTGCATATGGTGCGCAAATACCCCCGATACCGGATTATTAATGCAGATGCCCTGACCTATGCGGGAAATTTGGCGAACTTGCGGTTTGTCGAGCACTGTCCTAACTACCGTTTCGTGAGAGCGGATATCGTCAACCACGCCGCCATGGAGCCGTTGTTCGCGGAGGGGCTTGACGCGGTGGTGAATTTCGCGGCGGAGACACATGTGGACCGCAGCATCCTGCAACCGGATCTGTTCGTGCGAACGAACGTGCTCGGTACGCAGACCCTGCTCGAACTCGCGAAGAAGTACAAAGTCGGCAAGTACATGCAGATCTCGACGGACGAAGTGTATGGCACGCTCGGCGATACGGGTTATTTCAACGAGGAATCGCCGCTCAGGCCGAACAGTCCGTATTCCGCAAGCAAGGCGGGCGCCGACCTGCTCGTCCGCGCATATCATGAGACATACGGTCTCGATGTCAACATCACGCGTTGCTCGAACAATTACGGGCCGTATCAGTTTCCCGAGAAGCTTATCCCGCTCATGATCCGCAACGCGCTGGCGGATCAGCTTCTGCCGGTCTACGGCGACGGACTGCATGTGCGCGACTGGTTGTATGTAGAGGATCATTGCGAAGCTGTGGATCTGGTCCTTCACAGGGGGAAGGCCGGCGAAGTCTACAATATCGGCGGCAACAATGAGCGGCGCAACATCGAAGTTGTGAAGACGATCCTCGCGGAACTGGGCAAACCGGAATCGTTAATCCGGTTCGTGAAGGATCGTCCGGGACATGACCGGCGCTATGCCATCGACGCGACAAAGATCCGCCGTGATCTCGGCTGGAAGCCGCAATACGACTTCGAGACTGGGATCCGGAAAACGATCCGCTGGTACCTGGACCATCAGGACTGGATGAACCAAGTGGTGTCCGGGGAGTATCTCAAGTATTATGAAGAGCAGTACCGTGACCGGCAGGGATGAACATGACCGACGCGATGAAAATATTGGTTACCGGAGCAGGCGGCCAATTGGGAAGAGAGCTTGTTCTGCTGCAAGCTCCACGGAACATGGAAATCGTTGGCTTTGACCGGAATGGGTTGGACATCACGGATCTCGAACATTGCCGAAGAGTGATTCGAACGCACAAGCCGGATGCGGTTATTCACTGCGCGGCTTATACGAAGGTAGACCAGGCCGAGTCGGAACCTGATGCGGCATACCTCGTCAATGCGTACGGCGCGCGCAATGCGGCCGTCGCGGTCGAGGAAATCGGAGCGAAATTCATCTACATCAGCACGGATTACGTGTTCGACGGCAAGGCCGACAAGCCCTATCGCGAATACGACCGGACGGATCCGCAGACGGTTTATGGCCGTTCCAAGCTGGCCGGCGAGCAGATCGTCCAGTCGCTGTGCAGCCGCTACTTCATTGTGCGGACGTCATGGGTGTACGGAAAACATGGAACCAACTTCGTGAAAACGATGATGAAACTGGCCGGGGAGCAGGACAGGCTGACGGTCGTCCGCGACCAGATCGGTTCGCCGACCTATGCCCTGGATCTGGCGCGATTCTTGCTGGAACTGGTGAGAACCGATTATTTCGGTATTTGGCACGCTTCCAACTCGGGGTTCTGTTCATGGTACGAGTTTGCCAAGGCGATCTTTGAGGAGAAGGGGCTGAACGTGCAGATAGATTCGTGCACGTCGTCCGAGTTTCCGCGGCCGGCGTCCAGGCCTGCGTATTCGGTGTTGGATCATGGAGCTATCCGGATGCACGGACTCATTCCGCTAAGGCCGTGGCGAGAAGCGTTGCGAGATTTCTTGCGACAGTTGGATTAATTATTGAAATTCCGAGGTGCGTCATGAATATCCGCAAAGCCATTATTCCCGCGGCCGGGCTTGGGACCCGATTCCTTCCTGCAACGAAGGCGATGCCGAAGGAAATGCTTCCGATCGTGGACAAGCCCACCATCCAGTACATCGTGGAAGAAGCCGTAGAGTCGGGAATCGAAGATATCATTATCGTGACGGGCAAGGGCAAGCGTGCGATCGAGGATCATTTTGATTCCAGCTTTGAACTGGAGTTCAACCTGCGGCAAAAAGGGAAATACCGGATGCTCGAAGAAGTGCAATATCCCTCGAACATTGCAGATATTCACTATATCAGGCAGAAAGAACCCCGCGGACTCGGGCACGCGATATGGTGCGCGCGGAAATTTATCGGCAACGAGCCGTTTGCGGTGCTGCTGGGCGATGACATCATCCAATCCGACGGATATCCCGCTCTGCGGCAGATGATCGATTTATTCAATGAACTGCAATCATCGTTAATCGGTGTTCAGCGTGTTTCCAAACAAGAAGTGTCGCGCTACGGAATCGTGGACGGTGTGCCTGCAAGCGAACGGGTGTATCGTCTTCACCGATTGGTCGAGAAACCCGATATCGAGAGCGCGCCTTCCAATATGGCCATCATGGGCCGATATATCCTGACTCCCGCCATTTTTGACATCCTGGAGAATCAGGAACCGGGAGCGGGCGGCGAAATCCAGCTGACGGACGCAATCAGCGCCCTGGCAGAAACCGAGAACGTGTACGCTTACGAATATCTCGGGACGCGATACGATGTGGGTGAAAAACTCGGATTCATCAAAACGACAATGGATTTCGCGCTTCAGCGGGATGACTTGCGCGGGAATTTGATTGCCTACATGAAAGAATTGCTCGAGCGTTACGGGGAATCCAACGGTGGTTGATATGTCATCATCCAAGCCCGGCGCGCCGACGGTCGGCGTATGCATCGTCACGTATAACAGCGCAGGCGACATCGCCGAATGCCTGGAAGCGGTGCGCAGGCAGACCCATCCGGTCGCATCGATCGTCGTCGTCGATAACGCGTCTACGGACGGCACGCGGGACGTGTTAAGCAGGTTTGACGACATCCGGCTTATCCTGAACGATTGGAATACGGGCTTCGCCGGTGGGCAGAACCGGGCAATTGCCGCGGCGGCGCCTTCCGACTACGTGCTTGTGCTGAATCCTGACGTCGTGCTCGAACCGGATTACATAGCGGAGATTATTGCGGTCATGGATCGCGACTCGCGCATAGGCAGCGCGTCGGGCATGCTCGTGCGGGCTGACCGACCCGACGTCTTGGACAGCGCAGGGATCGGACTGAGACCGGACCGGAATGCGGTCGATCTGGCGGCCGGGGAGCCCGTCGCGGACTGGACAAGCCCGCGCGAAATTTTCGGCGTGTCCGGCGCGGCGGCCATGTACCGCCGGACGATGATCGAGGATGTCTCGGACAACGGACAGTTTTTCGACGAAGACTTCTTCGCGTACAAGGAGGATGTGGACGTCGCTTGGCGCGCGCGCCATCTCGGCTGGAGGGCGGTCTATGTGCCTTCCGCCCGGGCCGTGCACAGGAGGGGCTGGAAGCCGGGCGGAAGGCGGTCGATGCCGCTCTTCGTGAGGCGCCATTCGTACCAGAACCGTTTTTTTCTCCTGATCAAAAACGAACCCGCCGGACCGCACCTCTTCCTCCTCATTCCGCGTCTGCTGTTCGTCGAGGCGGCCAAGCTGGGCTATATCCTCCTACGCGAGCCCGGGCTGCTCGCGTGCTGGCCGCATATCGCGAGGAAACTGCCGGCCATGCTGGCCAAGCGGCGCCGCCTGTTCCGCCGCATGCTGTCGAAACGTTAAGGAATCTGGTGGAAGATTGTTGGTAAGCCGATTTTTTTCTGCTAGAATTGTAGAGTAGTGAACGAGAACATGGCTGATAGTCCGGTCAACTGTGGGTGAGTGCGGTGCTCAGGCGGAACCAGCTATTTCTGACGCAACTCTATGTGCTATGCGACGCCGCCGGTATGCTGGCGGCCTATCTTGCGGCATACTGGGTCAAGTTCAAGAGCGACTGGCTGCCGGGAACGGCGGCGCTGCCGTTCAGTTCCTATATGTTCTGGGGCCTGATGTACGCGATCATGGCCGTCATCGTCGGCTATTACGCGGGGCTCTACAAGCCCCGGCGGCGGACGAGGCTTTCGATGGACGTCTGGAAGCTCGGGCAGGTGCACCTGTTCAGCTTCATCGGATTGCTCAGCCTTCTCTACTTCGCGAAAGAGATTCACGTGTCGCGGGAGTTCCTCGGCATTTTCCTCGGGCTGAACCTGACGCTCCTGTCGGTCTACCGGCTCGTGGTGAAAAAGATGCTGTTCCGGCTGCGGCGCCTGGGCTACAACAAGAAGTTTCTGCTCATTCTCGGCGCGGGTTCGGTCGGACGGAATTTCTACAAGAGCCTGCTGCAGTATCCCGAGCTCGGCTACGAGGTGTTCGGCTTCCTCGACGACAATCTGAAGGAGCATCCCCCGACCGGTCGTCCGATGCCGCCGATCCTCGGCGGGCTGGACCGGCTGGACGAGGTGCTGCGCAAGCACATCATCGACGAGGTCATCGTTGCCCTGCCGCTTGCGGCGCACGGCAAGCTCGCGGAGATCATCGAAACCTGCGACAACGCCGGTGCCAAGACGCTGATCATTCCGGACTATTTCGATCTGCTGCCGGCGCGGCCGTACTTCGACAATTTCGCCGGCATTCCGCTGATCAACGTGCGCGACATCCCGCTGGACGAGCTGGGCAACCGGCTGCTGAAGCGGGCGTTCGATATCGTGTTTTCGATTTTCGCGATCATCGTGACGTCGCCGATCATGCTGATCGCCGCGATCGGGATCAAGCTGACGTCTCCCGGGCCCGTCCTTTTCAAGCAGGAGCGGATGGGGCTTGACCGGCGCACGTTCATCATGTACAAGTTCCGGACCATGCACGTGTCGGACCAGAAGACGGCGGATACGCAGTGGACCGTGGAGAACGACCCCCGCCGCACGAAGTTCGGCGCGTTCCTGCGTCGGACAAGCATCGACGAGCTGCCGCAGTTCTTCAACGTGCTGAGGGGCGACATGAGCGTCGTCGGTCCGCGGCCGGAGCGGCCGTATTTCGTCGAGCAGTTCAAGGACGAGATTCCGAAGTACATGGTGAAACACCATGTCCGGCCGGGCATCACGGGCTGGGCGCAGACGAACGGGCTGCGCGGCGACACGTCGATCCGGGACCGGATCGACCACGATTTGTATTATCTCGAGAACTGGTCGTTCATGTTCGATCTGAAGATCATCATCCTGACGATACTGAGGGGATTCGTGAACCGCAATGCCTATTGAGCCAACGGACCGGACGGGGAGCGGGCCGGGCGTGTCGGTCATCATCCCGACGCTGCAGGCCGGCGAAGCGCTGCGCGCGTTGATCGAGGCGCTTCGGGGACAGACGCTTGCGCCGCGCGAAATTCTCGTCATTGACTCGGCCTCGGAGGACGGCACTCCCGAGCTCGCGTCGGCGTGCGGCGTCCGGGTCATCGGGATCGACCGGAAGGACTTCGACCACGGCGGGACGCGCAATCTGGCCGCAAGCCTCGCCGTCGGCGAAGTTCTTGTATTTATGACGCAGGATGCGATGCCGGCGCATCCGGAGATGCTGGAGCGGCTGGTGGCGCCGCTCATGGCGGACGAGCGGGTCGCGTGTTCCTATGCGCGGCAGGAGCCGCGCGCCACGGCGGGCGTGC
>Ga0310834_101917_pt1 | contig 11018 bp, 6 predicted proteins | sample SM_ome_2_FD_201314 | JGI IMG/M metagenome (GOLD analysis project Ga0310834, IMG submission 201314) | Sorghum-adapted microbial communities enriched on stacked mutant (SM) sorghum from Joint BioEnergy Institute, Emeryville, California... ... | reverse complement strand
CTCCACTTCGACCTCGACCTCCCACCCCACCTCGACGGAACCGCACGCGTCCTGCGCCAGGAGAGGCTCGACGTCTACGCGCTGCGCTGGGAGAACCTCGAGCCGGGCTCGGTGGAGGAGCTGCGAGCGTTCATCGAGGCGACCGGTCGCGGGCGGGTGCACTGAGCGAGCCTGACGGGTTCGAGCCCTCTCGACAAATGTGTTCGTTGGGTTGGTCGAGGGGCATATGTCCGAGATAGGCCAGGCGAGGTGGACCGAGGGAACGGTCGCCGTGAGGGTGACCGCGACGTCGGACAGCCGGCACAGTCACGACAGTGGGCGAGGCGGGCCGTACAAGACAGAGGCTCGTCTGGTTCCTGTCAACTGTGCTCCCCGTCTCTGCCTCGGGAGTCGCGTCGAGCAGGGGACCGCTTCGCGGGAGGTCACCGCGAGCTGGTGGCCTCCCAACGGACGGCATGGCCGCCCCGGAGTAAGGACCGTGACGAGAGCCGAGAGCACCACGGGACGATCGAGGTGGCCAGGTACAGGCAGGCGCCCGCCGCTCCGGAGACGCGCTCTTTGGTTGACTGCCGGCGTGCCTGCCGAGGGAAACCATGCTGGAACGACGCTCCGCCGCCCCGAGGCGCGGAAGGGCAACTACTCACTTGAACTCCCGATCTCCAAGCAGTTCAGTCCGAAGCAGATCCCCTCTCTCCTCGAGTTCCTTCAGATCGTTCGAGATCGAGGCCCGGAGACCGGTGGATCGTCCGCAGATGCCCGCGAGGCGATCAAGGAGCGGTTCTTCTCCGAAGAGCGCCGCGGAGGTACGGACGCGAAACGTCTGACCAGCGCTGGCAATGCCATTAGCTCGGCGCGGTACTGGGACCTGTTGGATGACAGCGACACGCTCACCGCCGTGGGACGGACCGTTCTCGATGCCGCCGATGACAACGAAGCGGTCCTGATCATGGTCAAACACTTCCTACGCCACCTCGGGGGTGCGCAGATCACGACGGCGATTCTTGGCGTCATCCGCGCTCACGACGGAACAGCCCCTAGGAAAGACGCGCTCGCAACCGCCCTGCACGAGGCAGGCATCTACGAGAACCGGGACGGCACAGACCACGCAGCTGTACTGGCATGGCTCGCCCACCCCGGGGCTCGCGTGGTCGAACATCGCGGCCGCAATCGATGGTCATTAAATGAGGAGCGTTTTGTAGAGCTCGCGGGTATCGAGCCGAACGATGTCGAAGCGGTCGCTCGCCGAGATCCCGTGCAGCTTGCCGTGCTCGTCGAGCTGGCGCGCACACCGGGGGGGAGGTCTGACTCGGGCAGTATGCAACGTGTACTCGCCGTCCGGGCTGACCTCGAGGTTCAGGCGTCGGGGTTTAGGCGACGGTATCTCGACCCTCTCGCGAAAGACGGCCTCATTGAGATCAAAGGGCGCGCCGCCGGCCGCGGCGCAACCCCCTTTCGCATCACGGATCTGGGGAAGCGCGAGGCGATCACCGATCTCGTCTCGCGCTTTGACCGAGACGGCACACCGCAATATCAGCCTTCTGATCTCCTCCGCCCTACGAGCGAGATTGTCGCTGACCTAGACCGTAAGAGTCAGCCGGATCCAAATCGCCGCGGCGTAGCACTGGAGCATCTCGCGCTTCGGATCGTTAGCTGGCTTGGGCTCAGCAACGTCCGGTGGCGCGAGCGTCGGGATCGCGCTGAGGAGATTGATGGGACAGCGGAGGCCATGGTCCCCTCCTTTGCTCTTTGGCAGATCCAGGCAAAGAACACAGCACAGTTGAGCGCGGAGGACGCAGCAAAAGAAGTCGGACTCGCCGTCGCCAACGGCGCCGCCGTCGTGATGCTCATCACGACGGGCACCCTGACTTCCCCGGCGGTTAGCGTGATTGACCGAGTGGAACGGCGAAGCGGCCTTGCGGTCATCTGCCTCGATGGTCAGGACGTCTGCGACATCGTCGATGACCCTGGCCGATTGGCGGAGAAGCTTCGCCGTGAAGCATTACGAGCTCGATCCCGGCGTGACCGTTGACGGTAGCCACCGTCCTTGCGCCAGTGGCCATCAACGTCCACCTCGCCGCTCGTGCCGTACGCGCCTACACCGAAGGCCCAAGACGTCGCCGTTGCCCGAGATGCCACCTGCGGAGGCTCCTCGTCGAGCGCTCATGGTCATGACAACGATGTACGCCACCGCGTCTGATGGGGCGACCAGCCGCTGAACATCACCGCGCTGGAAGCATCGATAGCGTCAGCCCCACCGTGCGGAGGAAGACCCCGACGCGGCGAACTCGACGTCGATCGCCCGGCCAGAGCGCCCGATCTGGCTCGAGACGTCGCTCATGGTGAACACGCTTCTGCGGAAGCCGTCTCGAGATCGAAGCTCCCAGACCACCATCCGGCACGACGCTACCTGGAGCCTCGCCGCAGAAGTGCGGCGAGATGTACCGGCGCGGTAGCGCCTCAGCGACCTCGGGCCACGCGGACGAGCACGCGAGTTCGTCTGAAGCGCGTGCCACTATGCGGGCGGTGACCGCCACAGCGCAGCTTGCCTTGGACGGCCTGTCAGAGCCGGGCCGCGAGATCGTGGCAAAGCGCTCCGATGCGCTTTACGGGGTGCATGCCTACCACACGAAGGTGCCCGCCTCCGCGCTCGTCGGTCTCATCGAGGCGAACACGAGTCCCGGTGACCTCGTGCTCGACCCTTTCTGTGGCTCAGGCATGACCGGTGTTGCCGCCGCGCTATGCGGCCGCCGAGCGTTTCTCAGCGACCTGAGCCCAGCTGCGGTTCACATCGCGAGTAACTACACGTCTCCATGCGACCCACAGGCGTTCGCCGCAGGCGTCGAGCGTGTTCTGGATCGCGTCGGAAGCCAAATCACCAGATTTTACGAGACAACAGTCGACGGAACTGCCGCCACCGTTGAGTATCTCGTCTGGAGCGACCGACGTCGCTGCCCTGAGTGCGCCACCGAGTTCGTGCTCTGGGATGGCCGAGCGAACGGTTTGCGTGCGCTCCGTTGCCCTCAGTGCGGGGCTCAGGGTTCAAAGACGGCGTTTGCGATCGTCGGCGAGGAGCCCGTGGAAGCGAACCTCTCCATTGGTGCCGGCCGGCGTCGGGTTGTTCGTACACCGGTCGATGAGGACTTGGGGCTGGACGCCCTGCCCGACCGTCTGCCATGGACGCCAACCGACTCGTTCGGCGCCGAGCGCCCCATGTGGCGTCGTGGACACGAAGAGCTTGCAATCGCGCGCATCAGCGACTTCTACTCTCGGCGCAACCTTGCCGCTATGGCACTCCTGTGGGAGGCGGCGAGTGATGAGCTAGATCCGCGCGTCCGGTCGGCATTACGGTTCTCCCTGACTGCGATCGCGAACCGCGCGAGTCGACGGTACCAGTGGAACCCCAAGCGTCCAACAAATGTGCTTGGCGGGACGCTCTACGTCTCGTCACTGAGGTACGAGTGGAATGTCCTTTCGCTTTGGCGTCGCAAGACTGCCGCAGTGCTGAAGCTCTTCCGAGATAGTCCTATGCCTCCGGATGCGGTGCAGGTTGGTCGTTGCTCGGCGACCGATCTACCACTGCCGGATGCGAGCGTGGACTACATCCTGACCGACCCCCCGTTCGGCGGGCACATCGTTTACTCGGACGCTTCTTTGCTATGGGAAGGGTGGCTGAACGACTTTACGGATAGGAGCGAAGAGGCCGTCGTGGTCAGCAGCGGTGACCAGCGAAAGTCGGTGGCTGACTACAAGGCCCTCCTAGGTGCCGCGTTCGCGGAGATGCGCCGCGTGCTGAAGCCGGACGGCATCGCAACCGTAATCTTCCAGGCAACCAACCCAGAAGTCTGGGCGGCAATCCAAGGAGCATCTCATGACGCTGGATTCGAGATGCGCGACGCCACAACCCTGGACAAGGGCCAGCCAAGCTTCAAGCAGATCAAAGGCCGCAATGGCGAACGTGTAGCAGCGTCCGACGTCGTCCTTACTCTCGGCACGCCCCGTTCACGCCGACGGGTCCAGTCGACTGTCCTCACTCCGGTGCAAGCGGCGACTGCCGCGCTGCGACGGGCGCGCACAGAAGGCCGTCCCATGCCCGCCAGCAAGCTGTTCGCCGACGTCAACGCCCGTCTGCTCGCGTCAGGTGCGGAGCGCGTCCTCGGTTTCGAGGAGCTCCTGTCCATTCTTCGGGAGCACTTCACCGAGAGCGATGAAGGCTGGGAGCTTCCCTGATGCGCTTCGACGAGATGTACCCGGCCATCGGTCAGCTGCCCACGCCTCACGACCGGCCGGCACCGGGCGTCGAACATCCTCTCGAATCACCGGCGCGGGGCCGCAAGAACACGGCTGCGTATAACGCTCACAGTTATCCAACAAAGGTGCCACCCGAGGCAATTGAGCCGTTCATCGAGCATCACACGCGACCGGGCGACATCGTCCTCGACCCGTTCTGCGGGTCGGGCATGACAGGCCTCGCGGCTCGCCGGCTCGGGCGAACTGCGGTGCTCAGCGATCTCTCCTACGGCGCAGCGCACCTCGCTTGGAACATTGTGACTCCTTGCGATCCTGAAGGGCTCGGGCGGGCAGCGGCTGCAGTACTCGCGGCAGTGCAGCCGGACTTCGATCGCTGGTATGCGACGACCTCCGAGTTCGGCGAGCCAGCGCAGATCGTTTGGACGCTTCACTCACAGACCGTCGCGTGCCCTAGTTGCTCGCATCCCTCATCACTGTGGCACGACGCCACCGACCGGGAACGTGGGACGGTGGCGTCGGAATGGCCGTGCCCCGGTTGTGGCACTGAAATATCTAAGCGCGCGGCTCGCCCTCTCGGTTCGGAGCCGGCGCACCTCTCAGCCAGAATCGGACGAAGGCGGTTCGAGCGTCCGACATCGGCGGCGGACCTTGAACTCATCGAGAGGGTCGCGGCCGAACCAATCCGCGATTGGTTCCCGCGCGTACCTCTTGGCCCCGATCGGGAGATGTATATCCGGTCGGCACTGCATCTCCACGGCATCACGGAGGTTGCCGACTTCTGGACGCCGCGAAATCTGCGCGCCTTGGCGCGACTCTGGGCAGAGATCCTTGCCTGGCCGCAGGAACGCGAACGTCAAGCACTCGCCTTCGCCTTCACGAACACCGCTTGGCATGCATCGCGGATGCGGCGCTTCAATGCTCGCGGGGGGCAGCGGCCCCTCACCGGCACGCTCTACATCCCGCAGCTCTCTATCGAAGTCAATCCGGCTCCCGTCTTCGCACACAAGATCCGGCAGCTCCAGCGGTTCTACGCGGAGGCTCCCAAGGGCGGGCCGACGGCCCGAGTACTTCGCTCATCGGCGACCGATCTGCCACTGCGCGCAGCAAGCGTCGACTATGTGTTCTGCGATCCGCCCTTTGGCTCTTCCATCTTCTACGCCGACTGCGCCGTCGTGTGGGAGTCGTGGCTACGCGGTATAACGCCAATCGAAGAGGAAGCTGTCGTCAATCGGTCGCTCAAGCCAACGAACGGCGGAAAGACCGTGAACCAGTACGCCCGCCTAATGGAGGCATCGTTCAAGGAGATCGCGCGCGTACTCAAGCCGGACGCGTGGGCGACCGTCGTCTTCCACTCCAGCGACGCGGAGGTCTGGGCAGCACTTCGGGAGTCCGTTGAACGGGCCGGCTTCGATCTGGCGAACGCGACATACCTCGACAAGAAGCAGCAGAGCCACAAGGGTTATAAGGGGCGGTCGGGCGCGGAGGACGTTGCTGCATTTGACGTCGTGCTGAACCTGCACAAGCCCGGAAAGAAGCGTCGGAAGCCCAAACCGCCGGGCGGCTACAGGGATGCCTCTGAAATGCTCGCCCGGCACCTAGCTTCTCTCCCGCCGGTTGGGACCGATGAGGACGCAGATCGAAAGCGAACCCTGCCCTTTCTGCACTCACTTCTTCTCCAGGCCCATTTCAACGGGAGTCTTGGCTTGGAGGTAGGTCGGTATGCCCTCGTTCGGCGCCTATGTGAGGATCGCTTCGTGTCAGACGACGAGGGCCGGTGGCGCCTTCCCTCTGACGAGGCCGCCACTACGTCGGATTGACAGCAGAGACAATCCTCGGAAGGAGCCCGGGAGTGGAGCTGTCCCCGCTCCCTAGCACGATCGCGTGGCCTTGCTGGAAGCGGTCGCGATCGATAACCTCGGTGTGTGCCGCAGCCTTGCGGTGGTCGTTTAACTTCATGAGCTCTCCTGCGATCTCCAGCAGGCTCGACCCGTCAGATTCCGCATCGTTCTCGATAAAACCCCGGACCGCCTGCGCCGTCTCATCCTTGGGGTTACGCGCCTTGATGAGTAGCATCGCTGAGCCAAGCGTCACCGGAGAACGGACGTAGTTGGGTTCGGCGGCTGCAAGTCGATCGAGTACCTGCCCAGGGCCGCACAGCAAGCGCTCGCATGCAGCGCAAAGGCCGAGGAGCGGGCCTGAGAGGTCTGCTCCCTCTGGCGCAGTTGCCCCGAAATACTCGGCCGTGACAAGGATGGTCCTGATGTCGTTGTCAAGCAGATCCCAGATCGTCGGTAGCTGTGATCCCAGAAGATGCCAGTAGGGCTCGAGCGAGCCGGTCGGGAGCCCCTGGGCGCGAATCAGAAGGTCCGTGACGGCCTTCTCCTGTATGCGAGCCGTTTGCTCCTCGGCTCGGAGAGCGGCACCTGTGTAGCCACCTTGGCTGCGCGCTTGAGGATCGAGTGTGTCTAGTGCTCCGACAAGGAGATCTGCGAGCGCATCGAACGCCACATCCTCGTCCGCGCCGCGGCCGGGATCAACGCCGATCACCAGGACCTGGCCTCCCTCGGCCGTCCGGTACTCGTTGATCACCTGTGCTTCTGGGGCGTAGTAGACGACCGACCCATACGGTCCTTGGCGCGGGCCACGGTTGTGGAAATAGCCGAGCAGCTTGTACATCTCCTCGGTAGGCGGGGCATCCCGTTGGCGCAACTTGGCATCAATAAACGCGAACGACTGCCCACCTAGCGATGCGGTCATGACCGCTGTCACATCCGGAACGCCATCTAGAGGCTCTTTCGTATCGTCGCGCAACCACATGGGCTGGCCAAGAGCAGAAAGGGCCAGTTGGAAGTGGAGACGAATCGAGGCGCTACCGAATTTCCACGTGTACGTCGCCACCGAACCACGATCCCAAAGCGGTCGTCGTTCCGACGGCGAACCGAGACGCCGCTCAAGTGCCACGCCGAGCCTGTGGAGCAACCAGATCTCGAAAAGCTTCGGATCAAACCGTTCGTCGTAGATGCTCCACTCGACAACCGAACCGGCAGAGCCTGCTGCCGGATCAAACCCCTGGACCCAATCAACGACCTCCTGGTAAAGCTCAGGCGCCGCGACGTGCCCCCCATCGATGCGAGTCTGAACTTGATCGAGGAGAAGATCGAGCTCGCCGCGGCGCCACACGTCGTTCGCGAGTTGGGCTGCTTCGGCCATGACAGGATGGGTCAGCGATCGCACGATCGACGCAGTCCGCTCACGGAGTTCTGTGCGCTCGAGCGAGCGGCGAGGAAGAAACCCGATCCTTAAGTCGCGGAGCTCGTGTGCGATCCATCCAGCCGCGTACATCGCGAGGACGTTCTCGGGCGTGGCGTGCCGTCGCTCGAGGACTCGTACGGGGTACCGGCGCGGGACGTCGCGCCGCGCGCGCGTCCGAATGTACCGCCGCACATCGAGACGTCCGCGGACCGTTCCCAACGTCTCCTCGGCGGCCCGGGAGTAGCGGAAGGAGGTGCGTTCGGAGATGCGATGAAGGATTCGGTCGAGACGCTGCGCCGCGGCGAGCGCGACGCGCAGGCGAAGCGCATCCGCCAGGTCGGTGAGCACGGCATCCCCTGACTCGATCTGCGCCCGATGCTCGAGGTCCCAGGTTGGCGCATCGGCGAAGTAGGTGCCGATCAGGTCGAGAGCGCTTGCGATCGCGACTGAGCGAGCGGACGCGCTCAGCTTGCCGGCGCTAATCGTCTCGGCCCGGGCCGCGTTCACGAGAACGAGGTCTGCTGCGCTTGTCGGACGTAGCGCAGCGCGACGCGGGCCATAGGCATGTCGGTAAAGTCTTCTTCGAGTTTCTTCTCGACCGCATTCAACTGGTCGCGAAGAAGACCACTCATCTGAGGGACGACTCGGTCTCCAAGAGCCAGGTCAAGCGCAGGAATTAAGTTGTCTGACGCACTGCCTTGCCGCGCGCGAAGAGCAACCTGTCTCATCACGTCAACGATCTGGGCGGTGCCGACCGGCCACCCAACCTCTGCCCCGTACCGCAGGAACTCGATGAGGTCACGGAGTCGATCTCGAGCAGCACCATAAGCTCCGTCCTCGCATAACCGCTCAGCGTCGTCGCTAGCGGCAGACGTGCCGCGGTTAGGGCCGTAGGTCTCCGCCCACCACGCCGCGGCCTGACGTGCCGCGTTCTCGACCTCTGCCGCTAGTTGACTCGGCTCGGGCACACCGACACGGACGAACTGAAATCGCCGCTGCAGTCCCTGTGAGAGTGTGAATACATAGGCAGTATCAACAGAGTTGAGCGTCCCAATAATGCGGAACCGGTCAGGGATCCAGCATTCTTGTCTCTCCGGGGCGTCCCCGAACCAGAGGGGCAGTTTGCGACGTTCCAAGGAACCACCCCCGCCAAGGACCGTGTACAGTGGGCCGATCGCCTTATCGATGTCCGCACGGTTGAACTCGTCGATGATCAACCAGTGCCCCTGTGACGGGTGCCTCTCTGGATCATCCTCGTTCTGAGCTATCGCATCGGCGCACTTGATCGCCGCACGGGGTACGTGGCCGAGCCAGGGCCTAAGAACCTCGGTTCCCCCGCCCTCAGTGTCAACGGACGGCTGCAGGCCGCCGATGACGTCATACGTGCTCCAGTCTGCGGTCGCTGTCTCCAGCGTGTAATCACAGTCGAACGCTTCAGCAAGGACGCCCGCCAGCGTTGTCTTGCCTGTCCCCGGAGGTCCTTCGAGAATGAGGTGGCCCGAGATCAGTGCGACCACCGCACGTTCGATCAACGTGTCCGCGTCCGGTAGCAGCAGACCAGCCTCGTCCGCACGAGCCTTCGCTTTCTGAGCGAGATCGTCCACGCCCGCGATCTGGAGCGGGCGATCGGCCATCCGCTTGGCTGCGCGATAGTCCCCTTCACCGAGGTGGAACAGCAGCTCGACCTTTCCACTTGCGGTGGCGTCAGCGAGGCTACTCACCTAAGTGCCTCCAACGCGGACTGGTCTCGAATCCAACCGACTCGCCGACACAAGAACGTGATCCGAGTGCGGTTGTACCTGCCACTAGGTGCGACGGCTTGCTCGGCCTCCAAATCCGTAATCCTCCAGAGGGCCTCGTGCAACAGAGTCTCGTCGGCGTCGATCATGACAATGCGGTCACCGATCCGCAACCAACCAGTGGGCTGCCCTCCCCAGACGTCCCCGACTATCTCCGCGTGGTCAGTGTCCAAGATCGTGTAGTCGACCGGCTTGAGCAGAGCCTCCCGTCGACCGCTCATCTCGCTGATCCAGCGGAGGAACCGTCCCGCGTTGGTCGGGTCAAAGGCGATACGCGCGTCCCATAGCGGAAGGTCGAGTGCGCATCCCGCTGTTTGAGCCCGGTCGAGCAGATCAGCCTTAATGTGTACAGACGATGACCTGCCGGTATGCCGCTTCGTCCAACCATCGAACGCGGCAAACACCTTGCGCTGCCGATCCCATCCGAGTCCGACCGTGTACCGACCCGGCTCGCTCATCAGCGGACCATCGTGGGCCCTTGTGGTCTGGATGCGATAGTCGTTTCTTCCACGGCCTTTGCCTTCATGGGTCACGAACCAGCTATAGACCAGAAGACGGCGAGTGGCCTGCGCTTTCCGAATTTCGACCCGGGTCGGATTCCTGCTGCCGGCCCCAAACACGGCGTCACGTTTTCGGACGGTCCAGCCGAGCCGGGCTAGGGATTCGAGAAGACGGTCAAGCGGCTCCCCGGCCCGCCCAGTGGCAGGGACTGCAGTCGCTGTTGACATTTCTCGATGTGTCGTATGAGGGGACGGCATTGCGAGACGACTTCCACACGCGAGCGGGGTCTGGCACCTCCGCAGCATCGTGCACGACAAGGCCGAGAGCCCCTGAGGCGAGAACTTACTGATGGTCTACATAGCCACCCGACGGCATGACCCAGACCGCGGATAGACCTGTGCCGTCACACTCATAGCCGCGTGGGAGGCTTCGAGTCAAGCGTTGGACTTCGCTCAGTAAGCCGTCCGCTGCAAGGTCGCCGGATGACCGGGTTCGCGAGAGCCAGAAGCACGTGCCCGCAGTGCGTTGACCTGGCGACAAGGAGGCCAGCGCTCAGACAAGTGCGTACCAGGCCTCGTCTCTTTGAACGGGGACGTCGCGGCTCAGCGCTATTACCTGCGATTTCCTGTGCGGGCCGACGAGGCCGAGGCCCCGCACGTCACCCCTCCCGCCGCGACAAGCAGACCTTCGAGGATCGCCTCCTCCAGCCCGCGCGGCGAGCGGCAGTCGCCGACGCGGACCACAGGCACGCCGGCCACATCGGGCGCCGGTGCCGGCACACGGCCCAGCGCGAGCACAACGGCGTCGGCTGCGAGGCGGGTCTCGAGATCAGGCGCGAACACGTTGCGCAGGACGACTTCGCCGTCCGTCGTTCCGGCGAGCTGAACGTGCAGCACGACTCGCGCAGCTGCGCGGTACAGGCGCGCGAGCGAGCGGTTGCGCTGGTACTGGTGCAGCGCGGCGGCCGGCTCGGGCGCCGCGACCGCCAGCGTGACCTCGTGCGTCGGCGCGAGCGCCTCGGCCACCGCGATCCCGGTGTGGTCGCCTCCCCAGTCGCAGACGACCACGCGCCGGCCGGCGGGCTCGGCGCCGGCGAGGACGTCCCAGGCCTGGAGCGCCGGCACGCCGGAGAGGTCGAGCGGCGGCTCGTACGGACGGGCGCCGGTCGCGGCGATGACGAGGTCCGGCGAGAGCGCCGCGATCGTGTCCGGTTCGGCC
>Ga0310834_101913_pt1 | contig 11043 bp, 12 predicted proteins | sample SM_ome_2_FD_201314 | JGI IMG/M metagenome (GOLD analysis project Ga0310834, IMG submission 201314) | Sorghum-adapted microbial communities enriched on stacked mutant (SM) sorghum from Joint BioEnergy Institute, Emeryville, California... ... | reverse complement strand
GACATGTATCCCGCGCGCCGCGCCGCTAATCCCCCGACACGCCGGGCGTTCCGCCGGGCCGTACCGCTCGTTCCGGGCAGGTCAGGACACGATACCCGACTCCCAGGCCCACGCGGCGATCTCGACCCGGTTCCGCGCGCCGAGCTTCGCCTGGATGCTGCCGAGGTGCGTCTTGACCGTGGAGAGCGAGACGAACAGCTCGGCGGCGACCTCCTGGTTGGTACGGCCGCGCGCGACCAGCCGCACCACGTCGAGCTCCCGTTCGGTGAGCGGCTCGCGCGGCCGCCGGGCCTGCGGCGTGGGCCGGGCGAGGTGCTTGAGCAGCCGCACGGTCACCGAGGGGGAGACGAGCGAGTCGCCGACCGCGGCCGCGCGCACCGCCTCGATCAGCAGCGTCGGCCCGCTGTCCTTGAGCAGGAAGCCGCACGCGCCCGCGCGCAGCGCGCCGTACACGTACTCGTCCAGGTCGAAGGTGGTGACGATCACGACCCGCATCGGGTCGGGCACGCCGGGCCCGGCGAGCAGCCGGGTGGCCTCGAGCCCGTCGAGCCGGGGCATCCGGATGTCGAGCAGGCACACGTCCGGCCGCAGCCTGCGGGCCTGCTCCACCGCCTCCACCCCGTCGGCGACGGCGGCGACGACCTCGATGTCCGGCTGGGCGTCGAGGATCATCTGAAAGCCCGTCCGTACCAGCTGCTGATCGTCCGCGATGAGCACCTTCACGCGATGAATTCTGCCATTGACAAAGCATGACGAAGCGGCGGAAACGGGTTTGGCGCGCCTTGCGGAATGTCACAATCACGGCCGATACCCGGGTTTCGGTCACGGCCAGAGAGGGCGATGAACGCGAGTCCGCCGCTTCCCACTCCCGAAGGCGTGCAGACCGCCGAACAACTGCTGGAACGGCTCGCCGAGCTCCGCGCCTGGGCGGGGCAACCGTCGCTGCGCACCCTGCGCCGCCTCGCCGGTACCACCACCTCGCCGTCCGGCGACGTCGTCGACGCGCTGCCGGCCAGCACGACGTCGTACGTTCTCAACGGGCGCGGCCTGCCGCGCCCGCCGCGCCTGGAGTTCGTCGAGGCGTTCGTCACGGCCTGCCTGCTCGCCTGCGATCACCCGAAGCAGGAGATCCCGGCCATCGTGGAGCGCTGGCGCGCCTGCTGGCGTGCCCTCGCCCTGGCGCAGGAGGGCGCGGCGACCTCGGAAGGGGCCGTGCCACGGGCGGCGCCCGCCCCGGCCTCGCCGGGCATGACGGCTTCCGGCACGGCCGTGCCCGCGCCGCTCGGCGCGTCCGGGCCAGGGCCGGCGCCGGACGTGGCGCCGACGATCCCCGCGTCCACGCCCGCCGCGGCCGTGACCTTCGCGGAGGGCCCGCCGCGACCGGGACACGTCGCCCCGGGCGTGGCGCCGTCCGCGGCTCCCGGGCCGCCGGTCCTCGCGCCTCCGGACGACGCGGAACCGGCCGCGCGGCCGCAGACACCCCCCGGGCACGGGCGGCGGACGCGGTGGCGGGGCGACCGGCGGGTACCGCTGACGGCCGCCGTCGGCCTGGCGGTGGCCGCGGCCCTCGTCGGCGTGGCGGGCACGCTCCTGGTGGTGGGGAACGGCGAGCAACCGGCCGGGCCGTCCCCCGGACTCGAGGTGGCCGCGTCCCCGGGACTCGACCCGGCAGGCCCCGCCGGACCGATGCGCGTGGTCAAGCGGGGCGTCGTCACGGGCATGCGGGACGTGGAGGGGTTCGACGCCGACCGCGGCATGGTCCTGCGGCAGAACAGCCGGGGCATCGACGTGAGCGGCTGGAGCTCGGGCAACCACCTGGTGGCAAAGTCGCAGGCGGTGGTCATGCCGCTGCGCGAGACGGGCGCCGAGGACCACCGCCGCTGCACGCGGCGGCCCGCCGCGGCCAAGACCCAGCAGATCAAGGGCCTGCACGCGTGGCCCCCGGGCCACGCCATCTGCATCTGGACCGCCGAGGGCAACCTCGCCCTGCTCACCCTGGAACGCACCCCCTCACCGGCCGACCCGGTGCTCGCGTTCCGCTACGTGGTGTGGCGGCCGGGCGACTGAGAAACGGCGCCGGGCCGCCCGGTCCGGGCGGCCCGGCGGTCTCACGCGACCTGCGGCGGGTACCGGTGAGGGCGTCAGGCGTCGCAGAAGTCCCGCCAGGCGGCCTTGCCGGCCGGGTCGCGCAGGCGGTAGTCGTCGCCGCTCTTCGTCCTCCAGTCGTGGTCGAAGTAGGCGACGTACAGCGCGCCCTTCTGGGTGAGGTACCGGGTGAGATCGCGCAGCCACTGGGCGCGGCCGGTGCCGTCGTCGCCCTTGATGACGGTGCTGCCGGTCTCCGCGACCGCGAACGCCAGGCCCTGGCGGCCGATCTCCGCGACGATCCCGTCGAACATCTGGGCGGGCGGGGTGTACTTCGGCTGCTTCGCGTTGCGGCCCTGGTTGTACACGTCGACCGCCACCACGTCGACGTACGACCTGCCGGGCAGGTAGTCCGTCCAGGTACGGCCCGAGCGCGCGTTGAACGACCAGCCCATCAGCGTGAGGGTCGCCTTGAGCCGCGGGTTGCCCACCTCGTCGGCGATCTTCGCGATGTGCTCGAAGGCGGCCCGGAACTGCGCCGCGGTGAACTCGCCCTTCTCAATGTTGTCCTCGGGCTCGTGGTGGTACGTCCGAACGACGCGCCGCACAGCGTTCCCGCCGCCGTTTCCCCCGACGTCCCTCCGGAGGCGCCCGCCGACCCGCCCGTGGCGCCGGTGCCGCCCGTCCCGTCGCCGGGGTCCGCGTACTCCACGGTCAGGCGCGGGCCGCGGTCACCGGCCTCGGTGGAGTGGAAGACGGCAGGGCGCCCGCCCGTGCTGCGCACGGCGAACGCGTACGTGCCCGGGCCGGTGACCGACGCGGTCACGTCGAACGCCACGACGCCCGAGGCGCTCTGGGCGACCGGCTTCCCGGCGAGCCCGCCGAGCGACGGCCGGTCGGCGTAGGTGGTGGACTCGCTCCACGACCCGGACACCCGCCGCACCTCCAGCCCGCCCGGCTTCGCCGAGCCCTGCGTGCGCAGCTCCAGCACCACACGCCTGGGCGTGCGGCCGCCCGCGTCCGGAACGGTGAACCGCAACAGGATCTCGCTGTACCGGTCGGCGCGGCGGGCGGCGACCAGGCTGGTCGCCTCGCCGTAGGCCCGGCCGGGCCGCTCGCGCACCACGTAGGTGTCCGCGTCGGCGCGTACCAGGGTGGGCGCGAGGGCCGCCGAGGAGAGGGACGCCGCGCCCTTGCCGGTGCCCGCGGCCATGGCCGCGGGTCCCGTCGCCAGCGCGGTGGCCAGGGTGAGTCCGATCGCCGCCAGATGCCGGCCTCCGGATGGCCGCCGGCCTGATCCGGCCACGAACGATATGCGCATCGGTGGTGCTCCTCGACATGAGGCGGATACGACAGAGCCCACCTCACGCCATTCCGATCTTCGTTTTCGCGTTCGCACCGGAATTGGACGATATTGGCCGCCCTTGGAGGCGCTCGGACAATTTCGATGTTCCGCTCGGGCGTTTTGTGAGGTCTAGGCCGGTGTCCAACGGGAGCACCGCGCATTGAACACCGCGCGACATCTCGCGCCCGGCCGAAACCCGCTCCCCGGCAACCGTCCCGGCACGCCGGGGCGCACCGGGACGCAGCGGACGGTACGGCGGGCGTCCGGTACGGCCCGCCGCCACGCCGCCGGCCACCGGGACGAGCCGGTCAGCTCACGTTCTCGTCGGGATCGTCGAGCGGGCAGGCCCCGTGCGGCGCGGTGCTCGACGGGGAGTCGCCGAACAGCTCGGGGTAGGCGTGCACGAGGTGGTCGGCGACCGCCCGGCCCGCCTCCGCCGCGTCGCCCGCCTTGATCGCCTCGAAGATGCGGCGGTGGTCGCGCCGCAGGATCGTGGTGTCGCCGAGCCGTACGATCGCGTCCACCGCGTACCGGCGGACCGAGTCGCGCAGCGCCTGCATCACCGCGACGAGCAGGCGGTTGCCGGAGGCCTGGACGATCGCCAGGTGGAAGGCGGTGTCGTCCTCCACGAACTCCTCGGGCGGCAGGCCGGGGCGGTCCATGCGCTCCAGCGCCCGCTCCATCGCCGCCAGCTCGGCGGCGTGCCGGTCGACGTGCCGGGCCGCGTGCTCGGCCGACCAGCGCTCCACCATGAGCCGGGTGTCGATGATGTCGCGCATGGTCAGGCTCGACAGCCGCAGGTGGAGGCGGAGCAGGTCGGTGAGCGCGTCGCCGGGGCGCGCGGTGAGCACCGCGCCCGCGTCCGGGCCGCGCCCCACGGCCGAGGAGACCACGCCCAGCGCATCCAGCACCCGCAGCGCCTCCCGCACCGAGGCACGGCTCACCTGGAGCTGCTCGGCGAGCCGGCGTTCCCCGGGCAGCCGGTCGCCGGGCGCGAGACCGTCGGCCTCGATGCGCTCCTCGATCTGGGCGAGCACCTCCTCGAAGGTGCGGGTGCGCCGGACCGGTCGCCACCCGTCCTCGCTCACGTGGGCCTCTCCTTCGGGGTGAAAGCCTTGACCTCGGGGGTATGGTCTGACCATATTGTGGTCTGACCATATTCGGAAAGGCTACCCCGTGCGCGTCGCCCTCTTCATCACCTGCGTGAACGACACGCTCTTCCCGGAGACCGGCAAGGCGGTCGTCACCCTGCTGCGCCGGCTCGGCTGCGAGGTCGAGTTCCCCCGGGCACAGACCTGCTGCGGCCAGATGCACCTCAACACCGGCTATCCCCGGGAGAGCCTGCGGCTGGCCCGGCACTTCGTCGACGTCTTCTCCGGGTACGACGCCGTCGTGACGCCCTCGGGCTCGTGCGCGGCGATGGTGCGCGAGCAGTACCCGAAGCTCGCCCACAGCCCTCACTTCGCCGCCCCGGCCGGGGCGCGGCGGCTCGTCCCGACCCGGGCCGGCCGGGAGTTCGCCGCCGCCGTCGACGAGGTGACGCCCCGGGTGTACGACCTGTCCGAGTTCCTCATCGACGTGCTCGAGGTCGAGGACGTGGGGGCGTACTTCCCGCACAGGGTGACCTACCACCCCACCTGCCACTCGCTGCGCGGGCTGCGGCTGGGGGACCGGCCGCTCCGGCTGCTGCGCGCGGTCCGCGGGCTCGAGCTCGTCGACCTGCCCGGCGCGGAGGAGTGCTGCGGCTTCGGCGGCACCTTCGCGGTGAAGAACCCGGCGATGTCCGCGGCGATGGGCACCGACAAGGTGCGCAACGTGCTCGACACCGGCGCGGAGGTGCTGTGCGCCGCCGACAACTCCTGCCTGATGCACATCGGCGGCACGCTCCGGCGGCAGCGCGGCGGGGTGCGGGTGATGCACCTCGCCGAGATCCTCGCCCAGACCGAGGGGAGGGCCTGATGGGCGCACCGAAGGCGAGCACCGGGCGGGGCCACGTCGTCGACCTCGGCATGCCGGCGTTCCCGCGCAGCTCGGCGCGCGCGGCCGCCGACTCCCAGCTCCGCTTCAACCTGCGCAAGGCGACGCACACGATCCGGGGCAAGCGCGCGAACGTCGTCGCCGAGCTGCCCGACTGGCTGGAGCTGCGCGCCGCGGGCAAGGCGATCAAGGACCACACGCTGCGCAACCTCGACCGCTACCTGATCCAGCTGGAGCGGGCGGTCACCGAGGCCGGCGGCCACGTGCACTGGGCCGCGGACGCGGACGAGGCGAACCGCATCGTCACCGACCTGGTGAAGGCGACCGGCGAGACCTCGGTGGTGAAGGTCAAGTCGATGGCCACCCAGGAGATCGGGCTCAACGAGGCGCTGCACGAGGCGGGCATCACCGCGTACGAGACCGACCTCGCCGAGCTCATCGTCCAGCTCGGCGACGACCGGCCCTCGCACATCCTCGTCCCGGCGATCCACCGCAACCGCGCCGAGATCCGCGAGATCTTCCTCGACCACATGGGGGAGTGGGGCCGGCCCGCGCCCGACGGCCTCGGCGACGACCCGCGCGCCCTCGCCGAGGCCGCCCGGCTGCACCTGCGCGAACGCTTCCTCACCACCAAGGTGGCGATCTCCGGGGCGAACTTCATGGTCGCCGAGACCGGCACCCTGGTCGTGCTGGAGTCCGAGGGCAACGGGCGCATGTGCCTCACCCTGCCGGAGACGCTGATCAGCGTCGTCGGCATCGAGAAGGTCGTGCCGACCTGGCGGGACCTGGAGGTGTTCCTCCAGCTGCTGCCGCGGTCCTCGACCGGGGAGCGGATGAACCCCTACACCTCCACCTGGACCGGGGTCACCCCCGGCGACGGGCCGCGCGAGTTCCACCTCGTGCTGCTCGACAACGGCCGCACCGACGTGCTCGCCGACGAGGTGGGCCGCCAGGCGCTGCGCTGCATCCGCTGCTCGGCATGCCTCAACGTGTGCCCGGTGTACGAGCGGGCGGGCGGCCACGCGTACGGCTCGGTCTACCCCGGGCCGATCGGCGCGATCCTCACCCCGCAGCTGCGCGGCATGGACACGCCGCTCGACGCCTCGCTGCCGTACGCCTCCTCGCTCTGCGGTGCCTGCTACGACGTGTGCCCGGTGGCGATCGACATCCCCACGGTCCTCGTCCACCTGCGGGCGCGGGCGCCGCACGAACCCGCCGAGCGGGCGGTGATGCGGGCCGCGTCCTGGCTGCTCGCCCGGGCGAACCGGTTCGGCGCGGTGCAGCGGCTGGCCTCCCGGCTGCGCCGCCTGATCCCCCGGCGGGCCCCTGGACCCGGGCCGCTCGCCGCCTGGACCGACACCCGCGACATCCCGCCGATCCCCGCCGAGCCGTTCCGCGACTGGTGGGACCGAACCGAAGGAGGTGCCCGGTGACCCCGGCCACGGGCTCGCGTGAGCGCATCCTCGCCCGAATCCGCGCCGCGGTGGCGGTCGCGCCCGAGCAGCGGATCCGCCGCGCCTACCGCACCGGCGCGCGCATGCCGCGCGAGACCCTGATCGAGCTGTTCGCCGAGCGGGTCCGGGACTACCGGGCGATCGTGCACACGGTCGCCGCGGACGACGTGCCCGGCACGGTCGCCGACGCGCTCGCCAGGCGCGGGGTGCGGCGGCTCGTCGTGCCCGCCGGGCTGCCCGGCACCTGGCTGGCGCGGGCCGACGCCGAGGTCGAACGGCTCGCCGACGACCCGCCGCTGTCCGCGGCCGAGCTCGACCGGACCGACGGGGTGATCAGCGCGTGCGCGGTCGCGATCGCCGAGACCGGCACGATCGTGCTCGACGCCGGGCCGGGCCAGGGGCGCCGGGCGCTCACCCTCGTGCCCGACTACCACCTGTGCCTGGTGCGCGCCGAGCAGATCGTCCCCCGGGTGCCCGAGGCCGTCGCCCGGCTCGACCCGCGCCGCCCGCTCACCTGGATCAGCGGCCCCTCGGCGACCAGCGACATCGAGCTCAACCGGGTCGAGGGCGTGCACGGGCCGCGCACCCTCGAAGTCGTGATCATCACGGACTGATCCGCTCGGGGACGTCCGCCCCGGTCGGCGTCCCCGCAACCGGCACTGCGGCAGGGCGGGCGTGTGTCACCGGCCTCGCCGCCGTTGGCCGGGTACGGCCCGGCCTCGCCCACGCCGATCTCGTACGGCTTTCGCGCGATTCCTGCCGAGCCGTCGGCCGCCTGCGCCGATCAGAGGCATTCCGTGGCCGGGTTGTCGCCGAGGTGCCGGGCGGCACGTCGGCCGTTCGCGGCATGCCCGGGCCGCTCGACGCGAGCCGCCCGCGTCACGGGTGCGCCCGATCCGGGGCGATGGATTTCTTGTCGCCGTGACCACATCCTCGCCCGGGCGCGCGTCCGGTCGCCGGGCCGGGCGCCGGCCGTACCTCTCCTTATGGAAGGAGCGCGGCGGACGAGCCCTTTCGGTTGCGCTAGCGCTTCTGCTCGGCCGCGCTCAGCCCGAGCGCGGTGGCGACCTCGCCGAGGTTGTGGAACTTCTCGTCGGGCAACGTGCGCACCGCCTGCAGCACCGGCTCCGGCGCGGCCTTGGTCACGGCGTGGGTGAGCAGGGCGCGGCGGTCGGCGGGGAACCGGGCGTCGCTCAGCCACTTGGCGAGGTTGGCGCGCCGTTCCACGTCCGCCGGGGTGATGCGGGGGCGCTGCGGCGCGGCGGGACGCCGGCCGGGAAGGGTGCCGTCGTCGACCGCGTCGGCGGGAGGCGCGGTCATCGGCTCGTCCCGCCGGACATCCTCGGCGGCCTCGGCGGCGTGCCGTGCGGACCGGGTCGTGCGCTCGCCCTGCTTCGGGCTCCCTCGCTCCATGACCTTCTCCTCCCGTTCACCCAAGGTGCGAATCAGGCCATTTGCCTCTCCGTACCCCTGGCGCCATCGGCAAACGTGGGGCCGTCCCGCGGGCGAGCCCGAGGTGGAGCACTTGGAAAGCACTTGAACGTCGGTTGAGTAGTTGATTACCATCAAACCCGACGAAGGGGGACGTATGTGGTCCGGTAACGACCTCAGCGCGGAACAGGCCTTCGGCGAGATCAGGCGCGTCGACCGGCAGGTGCGGCGGTCGTCGCGGCCCACCGCGGTGTGGTGGCTGGCGTGCGGGATCGCCACGGCCGTCTACTGGTCGGTCATGCACTTCGGCCGCGAGCCGTACGACACGCTCGCGGTCGTGGGATGGGTGGTGTTCTCCACCGCCTCCGCCTTCTACCTCTGCCGGCCGGGTGCGTACGAACGCAGGCTGTACCGGCTGGCGCGCGTCGTGATGGCCGTGTTCCTGGCGGCCACCCTCTTCAACGTGCTGGTGACCCCGTACGTGCTGGAGAACGACGGGATCTGGCCGGTCGTCGTCGGCGTCGTCGGCATCCTCGTCGCGGCCATCCCGCCGCTGTACGGCGGCTGGCGCGGGCTGAAGGCGCTGCGCGACCTGGACCGGGAGGAGCCGGCGATCCAGTGACCGCGACCACCGGAAGCGGCCATCATCCCCGGCACAAGCTCGACGAGATCATCCACGCCCCGGTACGCCTCTCCATCGTCGCGGCCCTGGCGGCGGCCGAGAAGGCCGAGTTCCGCTTCCTGCGCGACACGATCGAGGTGAGCGACTCGCTGCTGTCGAAGCACATCGCCACTCTCGAGGAGGCCGGCTACGTGCGGGTGCAGAAGGGGTTCGTCGGCAAGCGCGCCCGTACCTGGCTCTCCCTCACCGAGCGGGGGCGCAAGGCGTTCGCCGAGTACGTGTCCGTGTTGCAGGAGATCGTGACAAAACCAACGAAAGGTGCGGTGGATGCTCCGCATTGACGAGCTGAGAAAACGGTACGGCGAGAAGGTCGCGCTCGACGGCGTCTCGCTCACCGTGCGCCCCGGCGAGATGTTCGGCTTCGTCGGCGCGAACGGGGCGGGCAAGACCACGACGATGCGGATCGTCATGGGCGTGCTCCAGGCGGACGGGGGCGAGGTGCGCTGGCAGGACCGCCCGATCGACTTCGCCGTCCGCCGCCGGTTCGGCTACATGCCCGAGGAACGCGGCCTCTACGCCAAGATGCGGGTCCGCGAGCAGCTCGAGTACTTCGGCCGGCTGCACGGCATGGCCCCGGCCCGGGCCCGCCGGTCAGCCGACGACCTGCTGGAACGGCTCGGCCTCACCGAGCGCCGGGACACCGAGGTGGAACGGCTCTCGCTCGGCAACCAGCAGCGGGTGCAGCTCGCCGTCGCCCTCGTGCACGAGCCCGAGATGCTCATCCTCGACGAGCCGTTCTCCGGCCTCGACCCGATCGCGGTCGACGCGCTCGCCGAGGTGCTGCTCGAGCGCACCGCCGCGGGCGTACCGGTGGTGTTCTCCAGCCACCAGCTCGAGCTCGTCGAGCGGCTGTGCGACTCGGTCGGCATCATCGCGAGCGGCCGCATGGTCGCCGTCGGCTCCGTCGCCGAGCTGCGCGGCCGGGAACGGCACAAGCGGCTGCGCGTCGTGCTCTCCGACGCCGAGCCGGGCTGGGCCGACCGGCTGCCCGGCACGATCGTGGCGAAGGACGGCGACGAGGTCATCCTCGAGCCCGCCGACGACCAGGAGGTGCTCCGCCAGGCGATGCGGCTCGGCCGGGTCGAGCAGTTCGGCTGGGTGGAGCCGAAGCTGAGCGAGATCTTCCGCGAGGTGGTCGCGTGAGCGTGACCGGCGGACCGTCCGGCGCCGGAGGAGGCCGCGCCGGAGCACGAGGCATCGCGAGAGGGACGACGCAGCGAGGGAGAGGGGCACCGTGAAGGACCTGGGCCCGGTCTGGCTCACCGCCCGCCGGGAGATCACCGTACGCGGCCGCAGCAAGGCGTTCATCATCGGCCTGGCGGTCACCATCCTGCTCGTGGTCGTGGCCGTGGGCCTGCCGCGGCTGCTCGCCGGCGTACCGGACCGGTACACGGTCGGCCTCGTCGGCGCGCAGAGCGACCGGCTCGCCGCCGTGCTCGGCGCGCAGGCCGAGGCCGCCGAGGACACGCAGCTGACCGTGGTGAACTACGAGGACGAGGCCGCCGCCCGGGCGGGGGTCGAGGCCGGTGACGTCGACCTGGCCGTGGTGGACAACGCCAGGGTGATCCTCGCGGAGACCCCCGACGCCAACCTGCGGACCATGCTCGCCACCGCGCACCAGGTGGTGGCCACCGAGGAGCGGCTGCGCGCCGCCGGGCTCGACCCGAACGCGGTCCAGCAGGCGATGCAGGTCGAGCCGCTCACCGAGGTCTCGCTCACCGGCACGAGCGGGAAGGAGGCGGGCCTGCGCCGCATGCTCGCCATGGCCATCGTCATCCTGCTGTTCGTGCTGATCATTCAGGCCTGCACCATGGTCGCGATGGGCGTGGTCGAGGAGAAGGGCAGCCGGATCGTGGAGATCCTGCTCGCCACGATCCGCCCGGCCCAGCTCCTCGCCGGGAAGGTGGTCGGGCTGGGCGTGCTCGGGCTGCTGCAGGTCGCCGTGATCGCGATCGCCGGCTACACCGCCGCGCAGTTCAGCGGGCTGCTGCCGGAGCTGCCCGAGGACACCGGCGGCGTGCTCGCCCTCACCCTCGCCTGGTTCCTGCTCGGCTACGCCTTCTACGCGG
>Ga0310834_101912_pt1 | contig 11055 bp, 13 predicted proteins | sample SM_ome_2_FD_201314 | JGI IMG/M metagenome (GOLD analysis project Ga0310834, IMG submission 201314) | Sorghum-adapted microbial communities enriched on stacked mutant (SM) sorghum from Joint BioEnergy Institute, Emeryville, California... ... | reverse complement strand
ATAGGCGATCACGTGGAGTCCTCGTGACGGAGAAGGATCTTGGCAGACCTCTTCTACCGAGGGCTCCACGCCGATCTCGAGCACCGTCCGATCTGGATGGCTATGCCCGTGTCGTCGCTACCGCGCCACCATTCCTCGCTGAGATCACCTCACTGCGAAACTGGGTCAACGCCTATCGCGCGGCGCACGCCGGTGAGGAGCCGCCGCTGACAATCTCCGAGCGGGCCCGGCTGCGGGAGCTGGAGAAGGAGAACCGGGAACTCAAGCTCGAGCGCGAGTTCCTGGGAAAAGCTGCGGCGTTCTTCGCCAGCGAGTATCGGTAGAAGCTCGGTACGAGCTGATCGACGCGGAGAAACGCATCCTCGACGCCGACGGGCGACCGAAGTACACGATCATGAAGATGTGTGCCTGGCTGGGCGTGTCCACGTCGGGCTGTTACGAATGGCGCAGCCGGCCGCAATCGGCGACTGCGGCCCGAAGGGAGAGACTGAAAGAACTCATCGTGACCATTTTCGGAGCATCTGATGAGACGTACGGTTACCGCCGGATACACGCGGCGTTGCGGCGTGCCGGTGAGGGCTGCTCGCTGGAGCTGGTCCGTGGCCTGATGCGTGAGCTAGGTCTGGTGCCCTGCCAGCCCCGGCCGTGGCGGCACAGCCTGACCGAGGCGGACCCCACGCCGGCGCCGATCCCGGACCTGGTCCGCCGGGACTTCACCGCGCCGACTCCCGGCCAGAAACTGGTGGGCGATATCACCTACATTCCCACATGGGAAGGCTGGGTGTTTCTGGCCACGGTGATCGACTGCTGCACCAAGGAGGTGATCGGCTGGGCTATGGATGACAATTACAAGACACCCTTGATCAGTGCGGCGATTCGGATGGCCGCCCGAAACCGAAAGCTCGCGGAAGGAGCGATCTTCCATTCCGACCGAGGTAGCAACTATACGTCCGCGGAGTTCGCCGAAGAGCTACGAGGTCTTGGCATTCGGCAGTCCGTCGGCCGGACCGGTATTTGCTACGACAACGCGATGGCGGAATCCTTCTTCGCGGCGCTGAAGAACGAGCGGGTCCACCGCACCCAATATCCGACGCGGAAACACGCCATGAAGGATATTGCGCGGTACATCGAACTGCGATACAATTCCCAACGTCTCCACTCGGCACTCGGGTACAAGACCCCAAACGAGGTCTACCACGAGTACCTGAACGAGCAGCAAGCCGCATGAGTTAGGCCAATAGTTCCCTGTCCGGAAAACGCAGGGCCGCCCAGTGGACACCTCCGTCATCGCGCTATGGCTCGGTCACGAGAACGTCGAGACAACCCAGATCTACCTACATGCAGACATGGCCATCAAGGAGAAAGCCATCAACCGCACGACACCAACGCACACCGCCCCCGGCCGCTACCGGCCAACGGATCAACTCCTCGCCTTCTTGGAAGACCTCTGATTATGCCGATCTCACGGCCGAGGCCACGACCGTCAAACCATTCACCACCAAGCACATCCACCCACTCGTCCCACCCGGGTCGGCATAACCCGGAGGTCGGCGTAATCGGTGTTATGCCGAGTTCGGCATAACACCCACTTGCGTACCGTCTCCGCGGTGCCGATCCCGAGCTTGGCCGCCACCGCCCGCATCGCGGCGTACTCGTGCTCGTAGTTCGGGCGGACCTCGGCGACCATCCGCACCGCCCGGTCCCGCAACCCACGCGGGTAGGGAGACTTCCGTGGCATGACTCATCCCCTCAACCAAGTCTCCACGAAACAGCGAAGATTCCGGTGGTGCCGGTCCAAGGTCTGACCTACCACGGAACTGACCCGCTGCGGTGTCCTGCCCGGGACGCGTCGGCCGCCAGCCGGCACCACGCTATCAAGCCGTGTGGCGACCGGTCCGGGCGGATGTGACCTGATAGGAACCTGCCGCTAAACAGTTGCCCCATCGCTGTTGTGTCCGCCCGTCCCGGCACCCGGCCGCCCGATTACAACAGGGGCGACATGTCCAGGATGAAGGACACCTCACGCATTGTCATCGGCGGCGTGGACACCCACGCCGACACCCACCAGGCCGCGGTCCTCGACGAGCGTGGCCGCCTGCTCGGCGTCAGCGCATTCCCAACCACACCGGCCGGCTACGAACAGCTACTGGCCTGGATGCGCGGACACGGGACGATCCGCGAGGTCGGGGTGGAGTCCCCCGGCTCGTACGGGGCCGGCCTGACCAGGCATTTGCGCGCGGCCGGGGTGACGGTGGTGGAGGTCAACCGGCCGCACGCGCACACCCGCAACCGGCGTGGCAAGAACGATGCCATCGATGCCGAAGCTGCCGCACGCAAGGTGTTGGCCGGCGAGTGCACCGCGATCCCCAAGGACACCACCGGTATCGTCGAGGCGATCCGTCAGCTGCTGCTGGCCCGGGCCAGCGCCGTGCACGCCCGCGCTGCAGCCATGCACCAGCTCGGCCAGCTCGTCGTCACCGCCCCGGCCCAGGTGCGCCAGTCGCTGACCGCCAAGACACTGGCCGGCAAGGCCGCCCAGGCCGCCCGCTGGCGGCCCGACCCGACCCGTCTGGCCGACCCCGCCCAGGCCGCCCGCACGGCGTTGCGCAGCATCGCCCGACGCATCCACACCCTCAGCGACGAGATCAAGCTCCTCGACCGTCAACTGGCCATATTGGTGAGACGGGCAGCTCCGAGAACACTGGCGCTTCTCGGTGTCGGGGTCACCCATGCGGCACAGATGCTCGTCACCGCCGGGCAAAACATCGACCGGCTACGCAGCGAGAACGCCTTCGCGCACATGTGCGGCGCCGACCCGATTCCCGCCTCCTCCGGCAAGACCGAACGCCACCGTCTCAAACCCCGGCGGCGACCGCGACGCCAACCGCACCCTCTACCTGATCGCCGTCATCCGGCTGCGCTACTGCCCGAAAACCCGCACCTACGCCAACCGCCGAACAACCGAGGGCAAATCCAAGAAAGAGATCATCCGCTGCCTCAAACGCTACATCGCCCGCGAGATCTACTACACCCTCCGCGCGGACCTAAAGAATCTCGCTCCCACCCCTTGACGGTCTATAGGAACGTCCCGGGGCGGTTCAGCCTGGTTGGCGCGCCTGGTGCTTGCTCAGGTGGTGGGAGGTTGGCGCGCGTCCGCGAGCCGGTTCAGCAGTTCGGTGAGCAGGGCGCGTTCCCCGGTGGTCAGCAGTCCGTCGGCCTCGTCCAGGCTTGCCTGCAGGCTGGCGGCGCGCTGGGCGACGCCGCGGCCGTCGACGTCCTGGGTGCCGGTGATGGCGCTGATCGTCGCGTCCCGTAGCCGCCGGGACAGGTCAAGGTCGCGCTTGTCCGGTGGGGTACCGATCAGGGTCAGCGTGACTCCGGTGCCCGCGGCGTGGATCATGGCGGCACCGGTCTCGACGCTGACCGCGAGCCGGCCGGCCGCGGCCACCCGGCTGACCAGCAGGTCCAGCCGCTGCGCGGCCCGGTCGGCGGCGGCCGAGCGCCGGCCGGGTGTCGGATGCCCGTACATCAGCAGGTAGTGGGCAGGGTGTTCGAGGCCGAACTCCACGTGCAGGTCCCAGCCGGTACGTAGGTCCTGGACCGGATCGTCGGTCAGCGCCTGGGCGTGCTTGCGCGCCAGATAGGTCTCGAATCCCTCTGCTGCCACCGCTTGCAGCAGACCGCTCATGTCGGTGAAGAGGCGGTAGATCGTGGGCGGCTGTACTCCGGCCGCGGCGCTGACGGCACGGGTCGTCACGGCGTCCCTGCCTTGCGTCTGCAGCAGGTGCGTCGCCGCGTCCACGATCCGCTGCCGGACCTCGTCCCGTGCCATGAACCAACGATAACAAAACCTGGGTATCAGCGGTTGCCATCCGCCGTTAGCAGTGATACGTTGACTACGTTAGCGCTGATAAGGAGCGGAGATGCAGATCAAGGGGAACACCATCCTCGTCGCCGGAGGCACCTCCGGCATCGGTCGGGCACTGGCGGCACGGCTCCACGACGCGGGCAACACGGTCATCGTGGCCGGGCGGCGCCGGAACGTCCTGAACGAGATCACCACAGCCCACCCCGGCATCGACAGCGAGGTCTTCGACGTCACCGACGCCGGATCCATCCAGCAGTTGCGGGACACCGTCACGGCGAAGCACCCCGACCTCAACGTGCTCATCACCATGGCCGGGATCATGGAACCGGAGCGGATCCTCGACCCGGGCGCGCTGGACGTGGCCGAGCGCACGATCGCCACCAACCTGCTGGGCACGATACGGCTGGTGCACGCGTTCGCCCCGGCCCTGACCGCACGGCCAGAGGCGGCGATCCTCACCGTGACCTCGGGCCTGGCATACGTGCCACTGCCGATCACGCCGACGTACAGCGCCACCAAGGCGGCCGTCCACTCCTACACCGAGAGCCTGCGCGAGCAGTTGCGCGACACCTCAGTACAGGTCATCGAGATCGTCCCGCCGCTCACCCGCACCAGCCTGATGGGCAGCGCCACGAACAACGACCGGGCGATGCCCCTGGACGAATTCGTGTCGGAAGTCATGAGCCTGCTGGAGTCGCAGCCGGACGCCCGACAGATCCTGGTGGAACGGGTCAAGCGGCAGCGGTACGCCGAGGCGAACGGAACCTACGACCAGGTCTTCGCGATGCAGGCGGGCCGCTGACACGCCCCTGCCCGGGACACCACCCCTCCGCAGGTCGACGGTGGCTGGCCGCACATCCGGTCCGCCGGGCGCCCGCCCGGCGGACCGGATGGCCGCAGCCCTCGCCCCGCCCGGCGCGCCGGCCAGCCCGGCCGACCGAGGTTGTCCAGGCATGGCCGACCCGAGCCGAGGCCCTGGCCACCTACCGCGCGCAGCTGGTCCCCGGCGCCGGCGCGCCGACCCATGGAATCACGCCTGCACAAGCATCGACCCGGCCCTGGCGCGTCGACCCCGCCCGCACTCCCGTCTCGACGCGCCCATTCTGCCCCACACCGGTGACCTCTTCCGTGTCACCACAGTGCACTGTGGGATGTGACCGACCCGAGCCGCGTTCCAGCAACGGCGCCGAGCGGGTGACGCAGGCGCGACGCACCGGGTTCCTGGTCCTGTCCGGCGCACCGCCGGTGCGCTGCCCGGGATGGCCGAAACCATGGTGACGGGCCGCTCCAGCCGGGATTGGCGATAGGACGGTGATAACCCGCCGATACGACGATACCGGACACTGGGCTCGCCCGTCGTACTTCCCAGGAGGACTGCGATGATCACATCGGACGGACGACGTCCGCCGCCCCAAGGATCCCCGGTGACGTCAGCAGGCATCGACCATGTTCTGCTGTCGTACGTCTATCTCGACGCTGGTGACCTCGATGGTTATGCCTCGTTGCTCGACGAGCAGGCACAGGTGAAATGGCCCGGCACACCGACGGGCAGGGGTCGGGCCCAGATTGTCAGGATGCACGCGGAGGTTGCCGAGCGGCCGTCGCGGCACGAGTTGTACCGCATCGTCGCTGACGGCGACAACGTCGCGGTCTTCGGACGCTACGTCCGGCCACCGTTGGACGTCGAGTTCGCCGACATCTTCACGCTGAGCCACCTCGGTCTTCTGCTCGGGTACCAGCGGTTTTTCCACGTCGCACCATGAGGGTGCGCCCCATCGCGAACGATGGGGCGCGCCCTCCGTCACACGGCCACGGCCACCTCCCTGGATTCGACGGGAGCGGGGCGGCGCAGTGCCCGTACGGCGGCGAACGGACCCGCCAGGGCCGCCACCCCGCACAGCACCCAGGTCGCCGGGACCCCGATCAGGAGACTGATCGCGCTGAAGAAGGCGATCGAGATTGGAGCCGTGCCGACCGCGCTGAGTGCGATCATCGCCATCGCGATGCCGATCCGGGCGGGCGGCGCGGCCTGCTGGTACGCCGTGATGACGGCCGGGCCGTTGAGTCCGCACATCGCGCCGACCACGAACGCCACCGAGGCGAGCGCGACGGTCGTCGGCATCACGGCCATCGCGCCGACACCGACCGCCATCACCAGGCCGCTGGCCACGAGCCGGACCCGCAAGGGGATCCGGTGTGCCAGCAGCACTCCGAGCGCGCCGGCCGCGAGGGCACCGGTGCTGAAGGTGGCCACGACGACGCCGACCGCGCCGACCCCCCAGCCCTGATTGGCGACCCGCAGCGGCAAGGCGACCTCCAGCGGCCACGCGAACGCCAGGTCCAGGCAGAACGCGGAGACGAACAGCCACCCGAGTCTGCGGTCCTGTGCCAGCAGCTGGAACCCGGCACGTGACCTGCGGAGCAGGTTCTCCTCGCCGGTCGGTGACGGGCGGGTCATGCCGCTGGTCACGTACAGCAGCCCGGCGAACAGGACCACGCACACGGCCGCTGTCACGAGCATGGACTGCCACAGCCCGCCGATGGCGATCAGCCATGCTCCGACCGGCGCGCCGACAATGGGTGCGGCCCGCAGCATGGTGCCGTACAACGAGTTGGCCCGGACGAGCTGGTCGCCGGTGGCGAGCATGGCCATCATCGCGCCGGTGGCAGGGCTGGACAGGCCCAGCAGCACGCCTTCGAGTACCGCGATGACCACCAGTGGCCAGAAGGAGTCGGTGGTCATGACCACCGCGGCCCCCGCGACCAGGGCGACGACCCGGGCGGCTGTGCTGCGCAGCACGACGAACCGGGGTCCGCGGTCGTCGACGGCGGCACCGCCGATGGTCAGCATCACCGCCCTCGGTACGGTCTGAGCCAGCACCACGGTGGTGACCGCTGCGGTGCCTCCCCTTTGGACGGCGGTCCAGCCCAGCGCGACGAGGAGGACGAAGTCCCTGGCGAGGGACAAGGCGTTTCCCGTCACGAGGACGGCGACCCGCCGCCAGTCGATGAACGATGACGTGTGCATCAGTTCCGCCTGCCTATCTGTACTCGATCGGACGCTGCCGCAGCGCGGTTCGGTGAGCCGGACGGCGAGCAGCGCGTGCCGGCCCGACCGGCTCAGGCTCCACTGCCAGGTGCTCCACGCGCCGTCGAACGCGGGTTTGCCGTGCCGGCCGACCGACCAGTCGACCGCGTACGCCGCGATACCGAGGTATCCGCCGAGGACGGTCCGGGCGGCGCCGTGTGCGACGACGTACGAGCGGGCCGCGGCGGCGTCGCGCATCCGGTCGGCGCGGAGCCGTTCCCGCCGGTCCAGCAGCTTTTTCATCCGTTCGGCGGTGTCCCCGTCGACGTCGAGGCCGAGGTGCCAGACGTCGACGCCCGGTGGTGGTTCAAGCCGCGGCCGGCCCCGCGCCTGCGCACCGGGTGGGCCGGTTCCCGGCGGACCGTGGATGTCAGGCGGCCCGGTCATCGGCGAGTCTCCCCTGCAGGTACCCCTGTGCCAGGTTGAGCCGCTGGATGGTGCTGGTGCCCTCCATGAACTCGAACGCCCGGGCGTCCCGGGCGTACTTGTCCAGCAGCGGGTGGTCCCAGCGCGCCCCCGGTCCGAAGCAGTCGACCGCGGCGAGCGTCACCTGTTCGGCGAGCTGGGTGGCCCGGATTTTCGCCGCCGACGCCAGGGTGCCGTCGGCCGGGTCACGGTCGGCGCTGCGGGCGGCCGCGAGCACCAGCGCCCGGGTGCCGCGCAGCCGGTCGGGGTAGCCGGCGAGCCGGTCGGCTGCGCGTCCCGGACCGTGGGTCACCGCGTAGTCGTATGCGGCCTGGGCCACGCCGAGGGCCAGCGACGAGACCACCGGACGGTACCGGTTGAAGGTCCGCACGGCGGCCCACATCCCCTGCTGGGTCGCCGGCCGATCCTTGCCCAGCAGGTCGTCGTCGGTCAGCGGCACGTCCTGCATGCGCAGTTCGCTCAGTTGCAGGGCGCGCAGGCCGAGGGTGTCCAACCCGATCCCGGTGAATCCGGGCCGGTCGGTCTCCAGCAGCACGGCGCCGATGCCGAGCGGGCCGGGCCGGCGCCGGGCGAACACGACCCCGATGCCGGCGCGGGCGCCGTTGCCCACGAACCGTTTCGTGCCGCTGAGCAGGTACCCGCCGGCGCCGTCGGTGCGGACCGCGGTGGACATGCCCGCCGGGTCCGAGCCGTGGTTCGGTTCGGTCATCCCGAAGAACGTCCATGTCGGCTGGTCGGCCAGGCGGCTGAAGTACCGCTCGTACTGTGCCCGGTCGGCCAGTTCGCTGACGACGAAGCCGGACATGGACGGCCCGGGCTGGGCCAGCACCGCGCCGGCGTCGACGCGGGCGAGCTCCTCCAGGACGATGACCTGTTCGACGGCCGTGTCGAGGTAGACCGGCCGGCCGCAGACTCGGAGCGGCTCGGGGTTGTACTCGGCCGGCAGGCCCATGAGCTGCCGCCACGGTAGGCCGCTGTCGAGCAGGGTGGGCGCCAGGGACGGGTCCCGGTCGACGGTCAGTACCGTCGGCCGGAGCAGGTCGGCCAGGTCGCGGGCGAGCCCGCGCAACGCGGAGTGGAACTCGGTCATGGTGACCCCACAGTGGACGGTGGCGAATAGGTGTCGCCGAGCAGTTCGGCGACCCGGATCTCGCTGCCCGGGCCGTCGGTGAGGAATCCGGTCGCGCCGAACAGGTGCAGGCACACCCGGCCGGCCTCGTCGAGCACCCGGTGGACCCGGTGCAGGTCGGCCTCGTCCGGCTGCCCGGTCAGCAGGGCGTGTGCCTCGGCGATGGCGGCGGCGGCACCGGCGAGCAGGACCCGCACCGGCGGCAGGTTGAGGGTCACGGTGCCCTGGACCCGGCGGCCGCGCAGGTGGTGTGCGGCGTGGGCGAGAAACCGGTCGGCGAGGCCGAGGCGTACCAGCCCAGCCCCAGGGACCAGCGGTCCGGCCTCCGGTGTGTGCCGCTGGGGCCGGCGCCCGGCACGTGCAGCGCGACCATCGTGTCCTGGCCGAGCGGTACGTCGGCCAGCCATCGTTCGCCGGCTCCGGCGCGCGGCCGCGGTCCGTGGGGCGTGCCGTACCGGTCACACCGGTCGATGACGGTTGCCGGGACGAAGATGTGCCCGCCCGGCCCGGCCGGCAGCGTCGCGCCGCAGACCTCGGTGTGCAGGTGGGTGACGGCGGTGACCACACCGGCGTCGCGGGCGGTCGCCCGGGCCGCGGCCAGGTCGGCCGGGGCGGCGCAGACGAAAACGGTCGGGGTGGTCAGGACGGCGGTCATGGCACGGGCTCCGGTTCCCGCAGGACCGACCGGGCCACCGGGGACGGCATGGCGGCGGCCGGCAGGATCAGGTCGACGCTGCACAGGTACGGCAGCACCGGGTCCTGGTCGACGACGAGGACCCGGCCGCCGGGTGGGCTGGCGCCGCCGGCGAGCAGCCTGGCCAGGGCCAGCCACACGCCGGCGCAGACGTGCCCGGGCGCGCCCCGGGTCACCGTGACACCGGGACCGGGGACCAGGTCGGCCAGGTTGTCGCCGACCACAAGCAGGGCGACGTCGTCGCTGGCCCGGTTGACCGGTTCGCCGGTTGCCGCGGCCGCCGTCGCCGTACCGGTCCGGCGGGTGACGGTGATGGCCGGCCGGCCGATGGGCACCGAGCCGTCCGGGCCGACGACGATCGCGACGGCCACGTCGTGCTCCGGTCGGATCGCGGCGGCGTCGGGGGGCAGCGTCGACTGCTCCATCACCAGGATCAGCGCCCGGTGCGACAGGCCGCGGCCGATCCGGTCGACGGCCATCCGCAGCGCCAGGTACGGCCCGGCGACGCCCTGCTCGGAGACGCCGAACACGAACGGCTCACCGGGCAGGATGTCGGCCAGGCGGGCGGCGGGGAAGCTCTGCTGCCGGCTGTCCGGGCTGGCCTGCACGGTGATGACGAGGTCGACGCCGGCGAGGGCCGGGCCGAGTTGGTCGACCACGGTGTCGGCCATGGTGTGGTAGTTGACCAGGGTGCCGCCGTCCAGCCAGGACAGGTCGTCGAATCGGCCGTACAGCGCCTCCATGAGGGCGAGGTAGGTGTCCCGGTGGTGGCGTGGGTACGTGTCCGGGGCGGTGAACCAGAACGGGACGAGACGTTCGAGGGTCGGGCCGGGTGCGCCGGTCGACGCTCGGTCGCCCTGACCGGGCTGCAACGGGCCGGCCACGACGCCGAGGTCGCCACCTACCTCGACGACCCGGCGTCGCTCGTCCGCGCGATCGCCCGCGACGCCGCCCGCCGCGCCGGCATCGACCCGCTCGACCACTACCGCAACGCGGTCAGTACTCCCGACCCCGTTCCCGGCGCGATCGCCGGGCTCGCCGACACCGGCAGCCACGCCGACGCCGCATTGCTGTACCCACTGCTGACCCACCCGACCGGCCGGGTACGCGCCCAAGCGGTGCGTGCACTGCGTGTCCTGGATGCGGTGCCCGTCGAGCAGACCATACCGATGCTGTACGACGCCTCGCCGGCCGTCGTCCGCGAAGCCGCCACCGCCCTGCAGCCGCACACCCGTACCGTGCCCGCCGACGTGGCCTGGCGGCTGCTGGCCAACCCGCACCGGGTCGAACTGCGCCGGGCCGGCTACCGCCTGCTACGCAGACACGGCCTGATTCAGCAACTGCGGGCCGCGCTGCTGCTGGCCGACGATCCGGATCCGAAACTGGCCCGCCGCGCTGTCGCCGACGCCACCCGGCTGGCCCGCGACGCCGCCAGTCCCGGCTGGCGCCGCCTGTCCCTCCCGGCGCTGGACGCCACCCCAGGCCAGATCGCCGAGCTCACCGACCTCACCGAACGGGCCGCCGCCCTACTCGGCCCCGACACCACCCGGATGCTGCACGCCTGGCTGGCCAAGTAGGACCGTCGCGCGGTGTGGGTTCCGCCGTCGCGGCCGACGCGGAGGTCGATCTAGGAGACCCCTGAACAATCCCTCAATCCCGTCTGGCACGCGGCTCGGGCGGGCTTGGATGGGGTGAGGGGGGAGGCGTCTTAACAGGCCGTTATGCGGCAGGTAGGTCATAGCGCGTGGCTGGACAGCGGGCTTGCCTTTCCCCGTTGGGCGTGGGCGTACCCGGGTGGTCAGGCGATGGCCCAGCCGTCGGGGTTGCGGGTGAGGCCGAGGTTGATTAGG
>Ga0310834_101911_pt1 | contig 11060 bp, 13 predicted proteins | sample SM_ome_2_FD_201314 | JGI IMG/M metagenome (GOLD analysis project Ga0310834, IMG submission 201314) | Sorghum-adapted microbial communities enriched on stacked mutant (SM) sorghum from Joint BioEnergy Institute, Emeryville, California... ... | reverse complement strand
CGGGACGGCGAGCGGATCTGGACGAAATCCCGCGCGGAGACAGACATGCTGGACGTCGTGCGCGGCATGCTGGGAAGAAGCTTCGAGGAGGAATACCCGAAGCTGGAAGTCCCCATCGGCGAGACGCTGCTGTCCGTTCGCGATCTGGCCGCCGGATCGAAGGTCCGCGGCGTCAGCTTCGACGTCAGGGCCGGAGAGATCGTGGCCGTCGTCGGACTCGTCGGCGCGGGCAAGACGGAGCTGTCCCGTCTCCTGTTCGGGGCGGACCCGGCGGAGCGCGGCAGCGTCACGGTCGGCGGCAGGCGGGCGAACCTCAAGTCGCCGGCGGACGCGATCGCCTCGGGCATCGCCCTTGTGCCCGAGGAGCGGCGCAAGGAAGGGATTCTCGTGCGCGAATCGGTGCTGCACAATCTCAGCTTGCCGATTCTGCGTTCGATCAGCCGCGTCGGCTTTCTGTCCGGCGCGGAGGAGCGCGGTCACGGGAACCGCACCATAACCGCGCTCGGCATCAAATCGGCGGGGCTCGGACAATTGGCCGCTTACTTGAGCGGCGGCAATCAGCAGAAGGTGGCCATCGGCAAATGGACCGCCACCGACGCGCGGGTGTTCCTGTTCGATGAGCCGACCAAAGGCGTCGACATCGGGGCCAAGAGCGACATATTCCGGATCATCGGGCAGCTGGCTCTGCAGGGCAAAGCCGTCGTCTACCTGACGTGCGAGTTCGCGGAAGCGCTGGGACTCGCCGACCGCATCCTCATCATGTGCGACGGGGAGATCGTCAAGGAATTCGCTCGCGGGGAAGCGACGCAGGAAGACCTGCTATACTATGCAAGTGCGGGGAGAGAGGAACTGACGTGAATAACAAATGGTCGCATTACGCCCTCCAGTATGGCGCTCTGGCTTTCATCGCGCTCGTGGTGCTGTTCTTCTCGTTGTACAACGAGCATTTCTTCACATACGGCAATCTGACCGATATTTTGCGCTCCATCTCGATCGTCACGTTCGTGGCCATCGGCGTGACCATCTCGCTCATGGTGGACGGCTTCGACTTGTCCGTCGGCGCGACGATGTCGCTGTCCACGGTCGTCACCGCCACGCTGATGGTCTGGTATCAGATGCCGCTCGCCGTCGTGCTGATCGTGCCGCTCCTCATCGGGGCCGCCGTCGGCTTGCTGAACGCGTTCCTGATCGTCAAGATCCGCATTCCCGATCTGCTGGCCACGCTGGCGGTCATGTATATCGTGGGCGGCATCCACAAGACGTACACGAAGGGGTATTCCATCTACAACCACATGCCGCTGCAGGACGGCAGCGCGGCGCCGGGGGAAATGCTGAAATCGTTCCTCTGGATTGGCCAGGGCAAGCTGTTCGGCGTTCCGTTCCCGGTCATCCTGATGATCGTCGCGGTCATCGTCGCCCACGTCTTCTTCAAATACACCCGCTGGGGGCGCCAGATGATCATGACCGGCGGCAACGAAGAAGCCGCCCGTCTCTCCGGCCTCCGCGTCAAGCGGGTCCGCGTCGCCGCCTACATCGCGTCGGGCGTGCTCGCGGCCATCGGCGGCATCCTGTTCGCCGCGCGCATCGGCTCCGGGCAGATCGACGCCGGCTCGCCGTACTTGATGGACTCGGTCGCCGCCGTATTCGTGGGCTACTCCGTCTTCGCGGCCGGCCGCCCGAACATCATCGGCACGTTTTTCGGGGCGGTGCTGATGGGCGTGCTGGTCAACGGGCTGACGATGATGAACGTGCAATATTACACGAACGACATCATCAAGGGGGCCGTGCTCGTGCTCGCGCTCGCCGTCACGTTCATCCACATGAGCCGCAGAAAGACGTGAATCGCGCGCCGCGCTTGAATCTTCGGGATTTTCGCGTGTATAATTTCTCTGGAAACGGATAAACAGATAATAAGCCAAGTTCCGTTCCGGGAGGTGAAGGACATGAACAAGACCGAACTGATCGCCAAAGTCGCCGAATTGACCGATCTGTCCAAGAAGGACGCCACGCAGGCGGTGGACGCCGTATTCGACGTCATCTCCGAAGCGCTGCAAAACGGCGACAAAGTGCAGCTCGTCGGCTTCGGCAACTTCGAGGTGCGCGAGCGTTCCGCCCGCAAGGGACGCAACCCGCAGACGGGGGAAGAGATCGAGATTCCGGCCGGGAAGATTCCGGCGTTCAAGCCGGGCAAGGCGCTGAAAGAAGGAATCAAATAACACGCAATCTTTCGGCATGAATTTGTGGTCGATTAGGGGTTGCGCCGCAACCGAAGGCTATGCTATACTCAATCGGTGCCCGTTCATCGGACCCGACGAGACGTAGCGCAATCTGGTAGCGCGCACCCTTGGGGTGGGTGAGGTTGCAGGTTCAAATCCTGTCGTCTCGACCATTACATATCGCCTCGAAGACGATCGTATCCCGCGATCGTCTTCTTTCTATCCGGTGCGTGGAGAGGCTCTGCGAGAGTGACCGTCCGAAAGCGCGGATTGACAGACGTCCCGAAGATCGGTCATCATGGGGGTACAAAGGAGGCTGGCGTCAAGGTGGAGGCTAACCAATCGGAATATGTCGTCGTCAAGGCCAAGGAGGGCGGCGTCCAGGTGATCGGGCTCACGCGCGGTCTGGACACCAAGTTCCATCATACCGAGAAGCTCGACCGGGGCGAAGTGCTGATCGCGCAGTTCACCGAGCATACCTCGGCGATCAAAATTCGCGGCAAAGCCGTCGTGATGACGAAGTTCGGCACGATCGAGACGGACGCGTAGGCCGCCCGTCCCAAGGCGCAGGCATAGCCTGCTTTTTTTCTTTGTACAATGGGGTATGGATGCGCCGGCCCGCGGCCGGTCAGGGAGGTCATTCGAACATGCTCCATGCCCGAATTTTCGCATTCTCCGCGGCGCTTGGCGTCGCCGCCATCATGCTGCTCGGTGCGCTGGCGTCGCAGGATGAGCCGCTGCGGGCCGGGCGCGCCGCCGGCGTGTCCGCCGCGTACCGGACCTGGACGCTCACCGGCGACAACCTGGCGGACGCCATCGGATCCATTCCGCTTCATCACCGCTTGACGCGGGTGGACTGGGACGACGCCATCCTGTCGGCGGACTTGCTTGTCCGGGAAGGGGCGCGCGCGCCGGATTCGATCTGGGAAGACGCGGCGGCCTTGATCCGCTTCTCCTTCGAAGAAGCGGACAACGTGCGCCGCCTCCTGATCCGGGTGTACGGGGAGACGGGAACACGGAAAGAGCTGCTGTTCTACGGCGACCCCGCAAGAGACGAGTGGCCGGCTGCCCGGCTCAAGCGGCTCCGTCCGTATCCGGGCGCCGAACGCCCGAGCCTGTCGGCTTCGCAACTCTCTCTCGAATCGACTCCGGCGGGGGAACGCTGGCTCCGAAATTTTGCAAATTGATGAACTTGGGAAGCGGCTTATGCGGCTGCTCCGGGGTTATGTTATAATAGATAAAATCTAGAGCCGTTCCGAGTCTGTACGGGAAGTTCGGGCGGCGGCAGCTCGGAGGATGGAGAATGACAAGCTATCGGGTGGAGCAGTTGGCCCATCATTATATGAGACACGACATGATTTCGCTTCATACGGAGCTGCCCGCGTTTCCCGACGGCCGAATCCGCCTTCTGTACGCCGTCCTCAGCCAGCAGCCGGCCGTCGCCGCGAACCGGGAACTGCTGTCCGTCGTGACCTCGCTGATCCAGATGGGGCTGGACACGCACGAGATGGTCGAGAACGGCAGCCTGGACGGCAAGGAAGGCACGCCGTTAATGCGGGCCCGGCAGCTCAAGGTGCTCGCGGGCGACTATTTCAGCAGCCGATTCTATCACCTGCTGTCCCAGGCCGGCCAGATCGAGGCGGTCAGCCGGCTCAGCCAGGCCGTATGCGATCTGAACCGCATTAAGATGAACGTCTATGCCAGCATGAAGCAGATGAAGCTGAACGCCGAGGAATATCTCCAATACGGGGCGGAGATCAAATCCGGCCTGCTCCTGTCGTTCTCGGGCTTCATGCACGGCTTGTACGTCAAGCTGTGGCCCGAGATGGTGAAGCGGTTCTCGCGCTGCGAGCTGCTCATGCAGGAGCTGACGCTTGCCGAGAAGGCCGATTCCGCCGCCGGGTGCGGATGGGGGTTCTGGCACGTCATGCAGGAAGGCTCCGAAGAGGATCGCCGGGCGCTCGCCGAACGGCGGGACGACAGCGGCTTCATCCGGCATTTGATGGTGAAATACGGCGTCGCCGAGAAGCTGGCTTCGCTGCTCCGGCAATCGGCGCTGCAATTGAAGGATTGGGCGGGGAGGCTCCCTTCGGACAAGCTGATCCGCGAGCTGCAGCCGCTGATCGAACCGTTCTTCGCGGCCGCGGCGCCGAAGCCGGCGGCTGCGCTCAAAGAATGGGGGTGAATCGGGGTTTGGAGAGAATTCGCGAGACCAAAGATCACGTCCATGCCGTCTTCGAGAGCATCGCGCCGAAGTACGACATGATGAACGATATTCTCAGCTTCCGCCGGCATAAGGCGTGGCGGAAGTTCACGATGCGCAAGATGGAGATGCGGCCCGGCCAGAAGGCGCTGGACCTGTGCTGCGGCACCGCCGACTGGACGATCGCGCTGGCCCGCGCGAGCGGCGAGGTGACGGTCGGACTCGATTTCAGCCGCGCCATGCTCGACGTCGGACAAGCCAAAGTCGACAAGCTGGGCTTGACGGACCGGGTTCGGCTCGTCGAAGGCAACGCGATGGAGCTTCCTTTTCCGGACAACCAGTTCGACTTCGTGACGATCGGATTCGGCCTCCGCAACGTGCCGGACATCGACCAGGTGCTTCGGGAGATGCGCCGCGTGGCGAAGCCGGGAGGCAAAGTCGTGTGCCTGGAGCTATCCAAGCCGGATTGGCAGCCCTTCAAGGGCATTTATTATTTTTACTTCGAGAAATTGCTGCCGCTGCTCGGGAAATGGCTGGTCAAGCGGTACGACCAATACCGCTGGCTTCCGGAGTCGCTGGCCCAGTTCCCGGATTTGCAGGAGCTGGCCGAACGGTTCCGGGCGGCCGGCTTGCGCAACGTCCGGGCGTATCCGCTCACGGGCGGGGTCGCCGCGCTGCACATCGGGACGAAAGGGAATGACGGGGCATGATCCGCAAAATCCGCATTTTTCTGGAAATGATCAAATTCGAACATACACTGTTCGCGCTGCCGTTCGCGTTCGTCGGTGCGATTCTGGGTGCGGTGACCGAGCAGAGCCGGCTCCCGGAATGGAGCGAGGTCGGCTGGATATTGCTGGCGATGGTCGGCGCCCGCAGCGCCGCGATGGGATTGAACCGGCTGATCGACCGGGCGATCGACGCGCGGAATCCCCGGACCGCGGGGCGGGCGATTCCGGCCGGTCTGCTCAAGACCGGGGAAGCGGCGCTGTTCGTCGCCGCATCCTTCGTCCTGCTGTTCTGGGCGGCGTTCCAGCTCAACAGCCTGTCGGTCAAATTGCTGCCGATTGCGGTCTTCATGCTCGTCTTCTATTCCTATACCAAACGGTTCACCTGGCTGTGCCACGTCGTGCTCGGGTTGACGTCCGGCCTGGCTCCGCTCGGCGGGTGGGTGGCGGTGACGGGGGACGTGACGCTGACTTCCCTGATCCTGTACGTGTCGGTCGCGCTCTGGATCGGCGGGTTCGACATCATCTACGCCTGCCAGGACGTCGAATTCGACCGCCGGGAGAAGCTGCATTCGATCCCCGTCCGGTTCGGCGTCGCGGGAGCGCTGGTGCTGGCGCGCGCGTTCCATATCGTGACGGCTGCGGGCTTCGTGCTGCTGCTGTTCCTGACGGATCTGAGCTGGTGGTATCTCGCGGGCATCGCCGCCGCCGCCATCCTGCTGTTCTATGAACACCGGCTCGTCAAGCCGAACGATCTCAGCAAGCTGAACGCCGCCTTCTTCACGATGAACGGGGTGCTCAGCACGGTCGTCTTCGTCTTTACGTTCATCGACCTCGTGGTGGTGAGATCCTGGTGACGGAAGCGGGACAAGCGGCGGTCCGGCGCTGGATCGTCGGGATCACGGGGGCCAGCGGCGCCGTATATGGCGAGACGCTGTGCCGCAAGCTGCTCGAGGCGGGCATCCAGGTGCATCTGGTCGTCAGCGACGCCGGCTGGCGCGTGCTGAAGGAAGAGCTCGGCTGGGACGCGGCGAGAAGGAGCGAAGCGCTGCGATCGGCGTTCGGAGACGCCGCGGACGACGGGCGGCTCGTCTATCATCCGCTCGGCGATATCGGGGCGTCCATTGCCAGCGGTTCGTTCCGGTGCGAGGGCATGGTCGTCATCCCTTGCTCGATGGGGTCGCTGTCGGCGATCGCCCATGGCGCGTCGACGAATCTGCTGACCCGGGCGGCGGACGTGACGTTGAAAGAAGGAAGGCCGCTTCTGGTCGTGCCGAGAGAGACGCCGCTGCATGCAGGCCATCTGGAGAACATGCTTCGGCTCGCCCGCCTCGGCGCGAAGATCATTCCCGCCATGCCGGCGTTCTACAACGGACCGCGGACGATCGACGACCTCGTCGCGTTCCTCGTCGGCAAAGTGATGGACAACATGGGCATTGCCAACAACCTGTACCACAGATGGGGAGAATAATATGAACGTCGGCCCGAACCGGCCGCTTCGCATCGGCCGGATAGATTATGCGAACGTGTGGCCCGTATTCCATCATTTCGATCCCGCGAGCCTCCGCCATCCCGCCGAACAAGTATCCGCGATGCCGGCCGTCCTCAACCGCGAGCTCCGGGAAGGGGACATCGATCTGGCGGCTGTCTCGTCTTTCGCGTACGGCGCGTCTTCGGCTTCGTACTATTTGTTGCCGGACTTGTCGGTCAGCGCGCTGGGAGCCGTCCAATCGATCCTGCTGTTCATGAAGTCTCCGCTCGAGAAAGTCGTACGCGGACGGATCGCCTTGACGACCACTTCGGCGACTTCGGTCAACCTGCTCAAAATCATCATGACGAAGTTTTACGGCGGAGATCCCGTCTACGAGGATGCCGAGCCTTCGCTCGAGAAGATGCTGGACCGCGCCGATGCGGCGCTCCTGATCGGCGACCACGCGATCCGCGCGTCGTGGAGCAATCCCGGATATCGGGTGCTGGACCTCGGGGAAGTATGGCATCTGTGGACGGGACATTGGATGACGTTCGCGCTCTGGGCGGTGCGGAAGGAGACCGCCGACGCCCGGCCCGCCGAGGTCATGAGCGTCTATGAGGGACTGCTGGACAGCAAGCGGCGGACCGCCGCGGACGCCGAGTCCCTGGTCGAGAAAGCCGTGCGCCAGATCGGCGGAACTCCCGCTTACTGGCGCGGATACTTCCGCAACTTGCATCACGACTTCGGGCCGGAGCAGCAAGCCGGACTCCAGCTGTATTTCCGCTATGCGCGCGAGCTCGGCCTGATGGACGGCGAACCCGCCCTGAACGAATGGCCGTACGCCGCCGCGGCCGGCATTTCAACCTTACCGCAGGTGAATCCATGAACATTGTCCAGCTCTATTCGGCCATGAAATCCGATCTTGAAGCGATCGAAGAGGAGATGACCCGCACGGTCGCTTCCGACCTCCCGCTGCTCAGCGAATCTTCGCTGCACCTGCTCAAAGCGGGCGGCAAGCGGATCCGGCCGCTGTTCGTGCTGCTGTCCGGCCGGTTCGGCACCTACCGCCTGGATACGCTGAAGAAAGTCGCCGCCGCGCTCGAGCTGATCCATATGGCGACGCTCGTGCACGACGACGTGATCGACGATGCCGAGACCCGCCGCGGCCAGCTGACCGTCAAGTCGAAGTGGGACAACCGGATCGCCATGTATACCGGAGATTACATCTACGCCAAGGCGCTGACGGTCATCACGCAGCTTCCCAATCCGCGGATCCATCAAATCTTGTCGGGCGCGATGGTGCAAATGTGCGTCGGGGAGATGGAGCAGATCCGCGACTTCTTCAACGTGGAGCAGAACATCCGCCGCTATCTGCTTCGCATCCGGCGCAAGACGGCGCTCCTGATCGCCGTCAGCTGCCAGCTAGGCGCTCTTGCGGCCGAAGCCAGGCCGGACGTGAGCGCGACGCTGTACCGGTTCGGGTATAACGTCGGCATGGCGTACCAGATCACGGACGATCTCCTGGATATATGCGGCACGGAGGCCGCGATCGGCAAGCCGCCCGGCAGCGATCTGCGGCAAGGCAACATTACGCTGCCCGTGCTGTTCGCGCTGAAAGATCCCGTCGTTCGCGGCGAACTGCTGGCGGAGATCTCGGCTATCCAGAGCAGCGATCGTCCGGATTCTTCCCGGGCGGTCCGGCTCGTCCGCGCAAGCCGCGGCGTCGCGGAAGCGGAGGAGCTGGCCGACCGCTACATCGCCAAGGCGCTGGGAGCGCTGGACGAACTGCCGGATATTTCGGCGCGCCGGGACTTGGCCGCCATCGCCAGGTTCGTGGCGGGACGAAGCTACTGACGGGCTGATCGATGGTACGATGGCAAACATCCAAATCCTTCCGGAAGGAGACAGAGCATGGAACGCACCTTCTTGATGGTGAAGCCGGACGGCGTCCAGCGCGGATTGATCGGAGAGATCGTGTCGCGATTCGAGCGGAAAGGACTGAAGCTGATCGCGGCCAAACTGATGCAAGTTCCGCTGGAGACGGCCAGACGGCATTACGCCGAGCATGAAGGCAAAGATTTCTACCAGCCGCTGCTGGATTTCATCACGTCGGGTCCCGTGTTCGCGATGGTGTGGGAAGGGGACGACGCCGTCGCGCACTGCCGCCTGCTGATCGGCAAGACCAACGCGCTGGAGGCTGCGCCCGGCACGATCCGGAGCGATTACGCAATCCACACCCGCTTCAACCTGATCCACGGGTCGGATTCCCGCGAGAGCGCGGAGCGGGAAATCGCGAATTTCTTCCGGGAAGACGAACTGGTCTCGTACGAGAAAGCGATTCGGCATTGGATCTGAGGCGGGGAGAGCGGAAGCCATGGGAGAGTACGGAACCAATCCGGCGGCTAAATGGAGCGAAGACGACGCCGATTTCGCGCGTTTTGTGGCGGACATCCGCAAGCTGACCTCCATCGATTTGTCCCTGTACAAGGAGAACCAGATGCGCAGACGGCTGACGACGCTGCGCATGAAGCACGGGTTCTCCACGTTCGCGGCCTATTATGCCGCGCTCGTCCGGGACGCCAGGCTGCTCGGAGAATTTCTGGACCGGATGACGATCAACGTCTCGGAATTTTGGCGCAATCCGAACCGGTGGCACATGCTGAAGGATAAGTTCCTGGAGCCGCTTGCGAAGCGGCCGGATCGGCTTGCGGTGTGGAGCGCCGCGTGCTCGACGGGGGAAGAACCGTATACGCTGGCCATGCTGCTGGATTCCTTGGGCGCGCTGGAGCGGACTTCCCTGCTGGCCACCGACATCGACGAGACCGTGCTGGCCAAGGCGAGAGAAGGCGTCTACGCCGACCGTTCCGTGCGCGACGTGCCGCCGGAATATTTGAAGCGGTACTTCAAGCTGGACAACGGCGTCTACCGCGTGGCGGACAAGCTCAGGCAAGCCGTCCGGTTCCAGCGGCAAAATCTGCTGCTCGACCCGTTCGAGGGCCGCTATGACCTGATCGTCTGCCGCAACGTCGTGATCTATTTCACCGAAGAAGCGAAAGCCGGCCTGTACCGCAAGTTCGCCCAGGCGCTGAAGCCTGACGGCATCCTGTTCGTCGGCAGCACCGAGCAAATCTTCAATCCGGGCCAGTACGGACTGGAAGCCGCCGATTCGTTTTTTTACCGGCGGGCGGATGCCGGCGTATGAGCTTGCCGTTCCCCAGCGATACTATGGACATCCATCCACCGGAGGGAGATATGGACAAGCGCAAAGTCATCGCCGCCTACCGCAGCGGATTGATCAACGTGCAGGAATGCGCGCAGATCCTCGGAGTCGACCACGTTCATGTCATCGGGTTGATCCGGGATTCGGGCATGGCCATCCGCATCGTAAAGCCCAAACAGTCCGTCCGTTCGTGACGGACTGTTTTCTTGTCAAACGCTTTAACGCTGTACTATAATAAACAAAATGCGAGTTGAGCCTAGCCGGCTTGGGTAGACAAGGGAGGAACCGGATTTGAGTTTACGATATTTGACCGCCGGGGAGACGCACGGTCCGCAGCTCACGGCGATCATCGAAGGACTGCCGAGCAATCTCGAGCTGGACTTCGAGGCGCTCAATTTTCAGCTGCAGCGGCGGCAGAAAGGCCACGGGCGCGGCCGGCGCATGCAGATCGAGACGGACACGGCGCAGATCGTCGGCGGCGTGCGCCACGGCCGCACGACGGGCGCGCCGGTCGCGCTGGTCGTCGAGAACAAGGATTGGAAGCATTGGACCAGCGTCATGAACGTGGAGCCGATCGAAGGCGGAGACGAAGCCAAGCGCCGCGTTCACCGGCCTCGGCCCGGACACGCCGATCTGAACGGAGGCCTGAAATATAACCTGAAAGATCTCCGTAACGTGCTGGAGCGTTCCAGCGCGCGGGAGACGGCCGCCCGCGTGGCTGTCGGGGCGGTGGCCCGCCAGCTGCTCGGGAAATTCGGCATCAAGGTGGCGGGACATGTCGTGTCGATCGGCGGCGTCGTCGCGCAGGCGCCGGATTTGCCGATCGACGAGCTGATTCGCGTCACGGAGGAGTCGCCGGTGCGGGTCGCCGACAAGGAAGCCGAGCAGCGCATGATCGAGCTGATCGACAAGACCAAGGAGGACGGCGATTCGATCGGCGGCGTCGTCGAGTGCATCGTCGAAGGCGTGCCGGTCGGCCTGGGCAGCCATGTGCAATGGGACCGCAAGCTGGATGGACGGATCGCGCAGGCGGTCGTGTCGATCAACGCTTTCAAGGGCGTGGAGATCGGGATCGGCTTCGAGGCCGCGCGCCGTCCCGGCTCCCAGGTGCACGACCCGATTCTGTACAGCGCCGAGAGAGGGTATCATCGCGCGTCCAACAACGCGGGGGGAATCGAAGGCGGCATGACGAACGGGGAGCCGATCGTCGTCCGCGGCGTCATGA
>Ga0310834_101910_pt1 | contig 11060 bp, 11 predicted proteins | sample SM_ome_2_FD_201314 | JGI IMG/M metagenome (GOLD analysis project Ga0310834, IMG submission 201314) | Sorghum-adapted microbial communities enriched on stacked mutant (SM) sorghum from Joint BioEnergy Institute, Emeryville, California... ... | reverse complement strand
GCGGCGTTCAGCCCGTGGACGCTCAGCCCCGCGGATGGTCGCCGCCGTGGATCTGGTCGACCGCGTGCCGCAGGATCGGCGCGAGTACGGCCATGCCGTCCTTGACGCCGCCCGACGAGCCCGGGAGGTTCACGATCAGGGTGCGGCCCGCCACGCCGGCGAGGCCGCGCGACAGGATCGAGGTGGGCACCTTATCCCGGTTGACCTGCCGGATCGCCTCGGCGATGCCGGGGATCTCCCGGTCGAGCACGCGCCGGGTCATCTCGGGGGTGAGGTCGGTGGGGGTGAGCCCGGTGCCACCGGTGGTGACGATCACGTCGTAGCCGTCGCGCACGCCGTCGCGCAGCGCGGTCTCGACCGCCTCGCCGTCGGGGATGACGAGCGGGCCGTCCACCTGCTCGCAGCCCGCGTCCTCCAGCAGCGAGACGAGCAGCGGGCCGGATTTGTCCGGATAGATGCCTTTGGATGCCCGGTTGGAGACCGTGATCGCGAGCGCCCTCACGAGGACGCCTCCGGGCCCTCGGCGGCGGCGTCCCGGGTCCACACGCCGGTCTTGCCGCCGGTCTTCTCCTCCACCCGCACGTCGCTGATGACGGCCGCCGGGTCCACGGCCTTGACCATGTCGATGAGCGCGAGCGCGGCCACGCTGACCGCGGTGAGCGCCTCCATCTCCACGCCGGTGCGGTCGGCGGTCTTCACCCGGGCGGAGATCTCCACGCCCGAGTCGACCACCGTCAGGTCGACCTTGACGCCGTGCAGCGCGATCGGGTGGCACAGCGGGATGAGGTCCGGGGTGCGCTTGGCGCCCTGGATGCCGGCGATGCGGGCCACGCCGAGCGCGTCGCCCTTGGGCACCTCGCCGGAACGCAGCAGCGCCACCGCCTCCGGCGACAGCAGCACGCGGCCGGTGGCGCGAGCCGTGCGCACGGTCACGTCCTTCGCGGACACGTCGACCATGCGGGCCGCACCGGTCTCGTCGATATGGGTCAGCCCACGCATATCGCCCTCCTGACCGGCCGCCGCCGGCAGTCGCTCAACCGTACGAATACCCCAGATCGTACGTCGGGCGCGTGCTCAGAGGGGAATGACCCGGACCGTGGCGCCCTTGGGCACCTCGGTGACGTCCTCGGGCACGACGATGAGCGCGTTCGCCGCGGCGAGCGCGCCGAGCTGGTGCGACCCCTGGCCGCGCACCGGCGACACCACGTCGCCGTCGAGCACGCCGCGCAGGAACGAGCGCTTGCCCTTGGGCGAGCGCAGCGGCGCGTCCACGGTCGCGGGCACGGTCTTCGGCGGGCCCGCGGGCAGGCCGCGCATCTTGTCCAGCGCGGGCCGGACGAACAGCACGAACGACACGAACGCCGACACCGGGTTGCCCGGCAGGCAGAAGATCGGCACCCGGTCCTCGCCGACCACGCCGAACCCCTGTGGCATGCCGGGCTGCATCGCGACCTTGTCGAACCGCACCGTGCCGAGCGGGGCGAGCGCCTCCTTGACCGGCTCGTACGCGCCCATCGACACCCCGCCGCTGGTGATCACCACGTCGGCCCGCACCAGCTGGGACTCCAGCCGGTCGAGGAACACGGCCGGGTCGTCGGTCACCGCCTCGGCGCGGTACGCCTCGGCCCCGGCCTGCCGTACCGCGCCGCAGAGGGTGTAGCTGTTCGACTCGTAGATCTTGCCGGGGGCCAGCGGCTCGCCCGGCGGCACGAGCTCCGCGCCGGTCGACATCACGACCACGCGCGGGCGCGGCAGCACCCGCGCCCGGCGCCGCCCCACCCCGGCGAGGATGCCGAGCTGGGCCGGGCCGATCGGCGTCCCGGCCGGGAGCACGACCTGGCCGGGCCGGACGTCCTCGCCGGCCCGGCGGATCGCGTTGCCCGGCTCGGGCGCGCGGCGGATCGCCACGCGCACCGTGCCGCCGTCGGTCCACTCCACCGGCACGACCGCGTCGGCGCCGCCGGGGACCGGGGCGCCGGTCATGATGCGTGCGGCCATGCCGCGGCCCACCGCGTACGTGCGTCCGTCCCCGGCAGCCACGTCGTCCATCACCGGCAACACGACCGGGCGCGTCTCGGACGCGCCGGCCACGTCCTCGGCCCGCACCGCGTAGCCGTCCATCGCGGAGTTGTCGAACGGCGGCAGCGGCAGCGGGGAGGTGACGTTCTCGGCGAGTACGGTGCCGAGCGCCTGGTCGAGATCGAGCTCGAGCGGGGTGACCGCCCGCACGGTCGCGAGGATCTCCTCCAGGTGCCGGTCGACGGGCTTCAGCGTGACGCCGTCACCGGGGCGTCGGGGTTCGTGCACGTTGCCTATTGTGGCCTACCGGACCCGCTCCTCCACGAAGCGGCGCAGCCACGGCAGGAACTCGGGCGCGAGATCCTCGCGTTCCGCGGCGAACGTCACCACGGTGCGCAGGTACTCGGCCTTGTTGCCGGTGTCGTAGCGACGCCCGCGGAACAGCACGCCGTGGACGGGGCCGCCCTCGTCACGGTCCCGTCCCGCGAGCGTGAGCAGGGCGTCGGTGAGCTGGATCTCGCCGCCGCGGCCGGGCTTGGTCTCCTCCAGCACCTCGAAGACCGCCGGGTCGAGCACGTAGCGGCCGATCACCGCCCAGTTCGACGGGGCGTCCTCCGGGGCGGGCTTCTCCACCAGGTTGGTGACCCGCACCACGTCATCCTCCTCGGTGGGGGCGATCGCGGCGCAGCCGTACAGCGAGACCTGGTCCTTCGGCACCTCCATCAGCGCCACCACGCTGCCGCCGTACCGCCGCCGCACCTCGATCATGCGCTTGAGCAGCGGGTCGCGCGGGTCGATCAGGTCGTCACCGAGCAGACAGGCGAAAGGGTGGTCGCCCACGTGCTGCTTGGCGCACAGCACCGCGTGGCCGAGGCCCTTCGGCTCGCCCTGCCGTACGTAGTGCACGGTGGCGAGGTCGGCCGTCTCCAACACCTGTGACAGCCGTACCTCGTCCCCCTTTGCGGCGAGCGCCTCCTCCAGCTCGTACGCTCGGTCGAAATGGTCCTCGATGGAACGCTTGTTCCGGCCCGTGACCAGCAGCACGTCGAGGAGCCCGGCGTCCACCGCCTCCTCGACCACATACTGAATGGCCGGCTTGTCGACGATGGGCAGCATCTCTTTCGGCGTTGCCTTGGTGGCGGGGAGGAATCGTGTTCCGAGACCCGCCGCGGGGATGACGGCTTTCGTCACAGTGTCGAAGTCAGCCATGCATTGACTTTAATGGAGGGGCTTATGGAGAAGCGGGAGTGGCGTCGCCGAATCCTGGAGAGGCGGGCCACGGTGAAGGACCCGCAGCGCGCCGCGGCCGCGATCAGAGAGTCGCTTCTCGACCAGCCGTGGGTGCAGATGGCGGGGCTGGTCGCGTGTTATTGGTCCTTCGGCACCGAGCCCTCCACCCACGGCCTCGTTTACGCGTTGTGGAAGCACGGCGCGACCGTGATGCTGCCGGTTTTGCGCCCTGACAACGATCTTGACTGGGCGGTTTACGACGGCCCGGACTCCCTCGCCCCGGGGAGAAACGGCCTGCTCGAGCCGGTCGACACCCGCCGCGGCGTGGACGCGATCCGCACCGCCGCGCTCGTCATCGTGCCCGCCCTCGCGGTCGACCGGACCACCGGGGTACGGCTCGGCCGGGGCGGCGGCTCGTACGACCGGGCGCTCGCCCGGGTGGGCCCGAACGTGCCCACGGTGGCCCTGCTGCACGAGGGCGAGCTGGTCGACGGCGTGCCCGCCGAGCCCCACGACCAGCCCGTCCGGTACGCCGCGCTCCCCTCGGGAATCGTGAGGGTCGGGCGGGTCGAGGCGGCGACGTAACGGAAATTACGTGGCTCACTAGCACGGACACGGCCGGTGAGACCGGGCCGGGAGGGGGCGCCGGATGCATCTCGACGTCTGGTTGCTCCTCGGCGCGGGCGTGGTCATCGCCGCGATCGTCTCGGTCCGGATCGCGCACGGCACCGGGCTGCCGAGCCTGCTCATCTACCTGGGCCTCGGGCTGCTGCTCGGCGAGGACGGATTCGGCCTCGTGTTCGACGACGCCGAGCCGGCCCGGGAGATCGGCCTGGTCGCGCTCGCGGTCATCCTCGCCGAGGGCGGGCTGACCACGAACTGGCGGCAGGTACGGCCGGCCGTACCGGTGGCGATCGTGCTCGCCACGGCCGGGGTCGGGGTGAGCGTGGTCGTGCTCGCCGCGTGCACGGCGGGCCCGCTCGGCCTCGACTGGCGGTCGGCGCTGCTGCTCGGCGCGGTGCTCGCCTCGACCGACGCCGCCGCGGTGTTCTCGGTGCTGCGCCGGCTGCCGCTGCCGCCCCGGCTCGCCGGGACGCTGGAGGCGGAGTCCGGCTTCAACGACGCGCCCGCGGTGATCCTCGTGGCCGCGCTGAGCACCGGGGGCGCGGCGGCGACGCGGGCCGGCATCCTCGTGCTCGACGTGCTGCTGGAGCTCGCGATCGGCGGGGCGATCGGGCTCGGGGTGGGGTTCCTCGCCGCGTTCGCGCTGCGCCGGGTCGCGCTGCCCGCGTCCGGTCTGTACCCGATCGCGGTGTTCGCGGTCGCGCTCGGCGCGTACAGCGGGGCGGTGCTGGCGCACGGCAGCGGGTTCCTCGGCGTCTACCTCGCCGCGGTGGTGCTCGGCAACGCGGGCCTGCCGCACCGGGCCGCGACCCGCGGGTTCGCCGAGGGGGCGGCGTGGCTCGCCCAGATCGGGCTGTTCGTCATGCTGGGGCTGCTCGCCCGGCCGGACGAGCTGCCCGCCGCGCTCGTCCCCGGGCTGGTGGCCGGGTTCGCCCTGATCCTGGTGGCGCGGCCGGCCTCGGTGGTGGCCTCCGCGCTGCTCGCCCGGGTCGTCCGGATCGGCGCCATCCCGTGGCGGGAGCAGGCCTTCCTGTCCTGGGCCGGGCTGCGCGGCGCGGTGCCGATCGTGCTCGCCACCATCCCGTGGGCGGCCGGGGTGCCCGGAGCGAAGACGATCTTCAACGAGGTCTTCGTCATCGTGATCGTCTTCACCCTGGTGCAGGGGCCCACGCTGCCGCTGGTCGCCCGGCTGCTCAAGGTCACCGATCCCGGCGAGGCCCACGACCTCGACGTGGAGGCCGCGCCGCTGGAGGAGCTCAAGTCCGAGCTGCTCCAGGTCACCGTGCCGCCCGGCTCCCGGCTCGACGGCGTGGAGATCTTCGAGCTGCGGCTGCCCAGCGACGCCGCGGTCACCATGATCGTGCGCCAGGGCCGCGCCTTCGTGCCCGAGCCGAGCACCCGGCTGCTCACCGGGGACCAGCTTCTCGTGGTCGCCACGGCCGCGTGCCGGGAGGCCGTGGAGCGCCGCCTGCGGGCCGTGAGCCGCAGCGGCAAGCTTGCCGGGTGGTACGGCGAGCGGGGGACTGAGGCTGCCGCCTGCGGCCTTTACTGTGGCCTGCGTCACGCGGTGGCAGGCGCCAAGGCGGCTGTGCCGTACCGGGGAGGGATCGCCGTGTGGTAGGGGGCGGACGGTGTTGGCGACCGTGCCGCGGTGGTGCGGCGGGTCGGCGGCGCACGGGGCCGTGCGATGCGAAGGCGCTGGTCAAGCGGGCTAGACCGGACCTGAGTGGCATTTATGCTAGTCCGAGCCGTACCATTAGCAGTCGCACCGTCAGAGTGCCAGTCGGTGTGAGCCATTGAGGAGGAGTGCGTGCCCACCTACCAGTACGCCTGTACCGCCTGCTCCGAGCAGCTCGAGGTCGTCCAGAAGTTCACCGACGACCCGCTGACCGAGTGCCCGAGCTGCAAGGGACGGCTGCGCAAGGTCTTCTCGCCGGTCGGCATCGTCTTCAAGGGCTCCGGCTTCTACCGCACGGACAACCGCTCGTCGAACGGCTCGTCCTCGTCGTCCTCGTCGAGCTCGAACGGGAGCAAGAGCACCTCGAGCTCCTCTTCGTCCGACAGCAGCAGCAAGTCCGACAGCACGAGCAGCACCGCGTCGACCTCGGCCGCCTGAGCCGACCGCATCCCGCTGAGCGCGGCCACTCCTCCGCCCGCAAGCGGATACAGGCGTCGCCCGGGCGTCGCCGCTCGGCACTCCGTACCCGGCCCGGTTTGCCCGGCCCCACAGGGCCCAAGCCGGGCCTGCGGCCACAGCCCGGACGATCCCCACATCGTCCCCAGGCCTTCCGCCGCCGTTCCCGCCACCGCACCCGACCCCGGACTTCGCCGTCGGCCCGTGGCAGGCCGGTCTCCGGCGCACGTGCGAGGTGGCGAGCATTCGGACGCCCCGTGCGTTTCGCGGCCACGACCGTGACCTGGTGCGGTGCCGCACCAAGTGGCCGCACGGCGTCCTCGGCCACGTCGGTCACGACCCATCGGCGCGGCCTGCGGCATATCCGGCCACAACGGCGCATCGAGGGACGACCTGCCGCCGGGTGGTGGATTCTCCCTTTCCCCGACGCAACGGCGCGTACGGGCCGGGTCGCCATCGCGTACGGCCCGCGAAAGCTTCACGCACGCCTTTACGGATTGCGGGGAAAACGCCATCGCGTGCAAAGGGCGTTGACGGTCTCCGCCCAAGCCCTTTCCCCATGCCGTCGTCGGCGCCGCGCCGCGGCAGAACGGCCGGCGGAAACGGCCCTTCGATCTCGGCGACCCGGCTCGTACGCCTTCGCAATGCCAAATCCCACCCCGATTCACGCGGTTTTACCGGTTGATTCGGCTCGCCGTACCGGCACCCTGATTCCGTCAACCGTGCGGTAAACGCGACCCAAAACGGCAGGACCCGGCCTCGGGCCGACGGAGTCACTCACGTAACGCCCTGCCGACGAGCCCTGCCCGGGACTTTGTCCACAGGTGCGCGGCCCTCCATCCACAGGCCGTGCCCACCCGTGCGGAGTTATCCACAGGACCACCCCACCCGGATCCGCACGAGCCACCGCATTCGTTAGTGTCGGCGCCATGGTCACTCGCGCGGACATCGCCGTCATCGGAGGCTCCGGCTTCTACTCCCTGCTCGACGAGGCCGAGGAGCTCCAGGTCGACACCCCCTACGGCCCCCCAAGCGACGTCATCACCGTGGGCCGCATCGGCTCCCGGACCGTGGCCTTCCTCCCCCGCCACGGCAGGGGCCACCGCTATCCCCCGCACCGCATCCCCTACCGGGCGAACCTGTGGGCCCTGCGCTCCCTCGGCGTACGCCAGGTCCTCGCCCCCAGCGCCGTGGGCTCCCTCCGCCAGGAGTACGGCCCCGGCACCCTCGTCATCCCCGACCAGCTGGTCGACCGCACCTCCGGCCGCCCCCAGACCTACTACGACGAAGGTGGAGCCGTACACGTCACCTTCGCCGACCCCTACTGCCCGGCCGGCCGCGCCGCCGCGGTCTCCGTCGCCCGCGCCGAGGGCTGGCCCACCGTGGACGGCGGCACCCTCGTCGTCATCGAGGGCCCCCGCTTCTCCACCCGCGCCGAGTCCCAGTGGTTCGCGAGCAACGGCTGGACCATCGTCGGCATGACCGGCCACCCCGAGGCGGTCCTCGCCCGCGAGCTCGCCCTCTGCTACACCTCCCTCTCCCTCGTGACCGACCACGACGCCGGCGTGGAGGTGGGCGAGGGCGTGAGCCAGGAGGAGGTCTTCGCCTTCTTCGCCGCCAACATCGAACGCATGCGCTCCCTGGTGGCGAAGGTCGTCGAGGCCCTCCCCGAGGAACGCACCTGCCCCTGCGGCCACGCCCTCGACGGCATCAAACTCCCCTTCGAGCTCCCCTAGCCCGGCGACCGTCCATCCGGCCAGCCACTGACCGGCCGGCCGCCGAGCCCGCCGACGACCCGCCACGCCCCTCGGCGGACGGCACCGGCCACAACCCGAGCCGGCACCTGCCACCTTGGCGCGCCCATCCCCCACACCCTGGCGTGACGAGACCGACCTGCCCCTGCCGCCTCGCCCCCCGCGACCGGCGCGGCGGCAGGACGGCAGCGGTACCAGACCCAACCCCGGCTGCGCACCATGCCCAGCCAGGTCGTGCCCGCGACCGGGTCCACGGCCGAACCGCGCAGCCGTACCGACCACCGATCGATGCCGACGCCCCGACCCCGCCTCAGGAGTCACGAACGACCATGCACACCTTGCGTCGTCTCCTCGCCCGGCGACGTCGCCCAATCGCCGCCCTGCTCGCCGCCACCGCGATGGCCTGCGCCCTCATCTCGGTCCGCCCCGCCCCGGGCGTGGAGATCCTCGTGGCGGCCCGCGACCTCCCGGGCGGCCCGCTCACCGCCGCGGACGTCACCTCCGCACGCTTCCCACCCGACGTGCTCCCCGCGGGCGTCCTCCGCCCCGGCGCCCCCATGCGCGCGGGCGAGCCCTTGACCGACGCCCGCCTCCTCGGCCCCGGCCTGCTGGCCGGTTACGGCACTCACCTGCTCGCCACCCCGGTCCGCATCGCCGACGCCGACGCCGCCAAGCTCCTCTCCCCCGGCGACACGATCGACGTCCTCAGCGCCCCGACGGACCTGACCGACCGCCCCACCGCCGCTCTCCCGGTGGCCCAGAACGTCCGCGTCATCACCACCCCCACCGGCGACAGCGGCACCGGAGCCCTCGTCGTCCTCGCCACCACCCCGGCCCAGGCCGCCCACCTGGCCCTCGCCCAATCGACCGGCCGCCTCTCCGTGGCGATCCGCCCCCGCCGATGACCGGTGCGTCCGAGCACCTTCACCCCAAGCCGCTCGGCGGGAAGCCGCACGGAGACACACGCCCCTCACCCGAGCGCGCGAAAGAGCAGCGCAGCGGAGGAGGAAGAGGAGAAGAACGGAGAAGAGAGGAGAAGCAGAAGCCCGACTTCAGAGCTTCGCACCAAGCTCGGGGTCGTACTCCCAATGCCAGGGCTCGAAAGGACTCCGGTACGCCCAGTCGGGGTGGATGAACCCGAACTTCTTGCCGTTGGCCTCCATCCAGTTGAACTGCGGCGACCGGAAAACCTCCACACCCCCACACAAATCGACCGCGAGCCCGAACCCGTGGTTGCTCTTCCCGGGGATCGCCGCGAGGCCGGGCCGCTGGTAGTAGACGGCCTGCTGCGCCCCGAGGCTGCGGTAGCTCGAGGTGACGCACAGCGGCCTGCCGAACCGCTTACGGTACGCCTCGTTCATCGCGGCGAACGCGATCGCCGCGTCCGCCCGCAGCTGGTGCCCCTTGGTGTTCGGCAGCGGGCAGAGATAGGCCTGCGGCAGCAGACCGTTGGGGTACTGGGCGGCGGTCGGCACCAGCGAGGGATTGCACCCCGTCGTCCTGGCCTGCTTGTTGAGCCGTACGCCGGCCTTCTGCAGCGCCGCGGTGAGGTTCTTCACCAGCTTCTGCGACCGCTTCCGCAGCGTGTCGATCTCGGCGTTGAGCTGCGCCTCCTGCAGCAGGTTCGCCGCCCGCAGCTCCTGCGCCTCGGCCGCGAGCCGCTCCCGCTCTTGGAACGCTTTCCCGCTCTCTTCGAGTACCTGGTTCCTGGCGGCGACGAGGTGCGTGGCGTCGCTCATCGCCCGCAGGCTGGCCTGCTCGTTACCCGACATGAAGGTGGACAGGCCGCCGATCGTCGGCACCTGGTAGAGCGACTGCACCAGCTCGGCCAACGGCTCCCGCATCTTGGCGAGCTCCCGGTTCGCCTCCTGGAGCTGGTTGAGCTTGGCCGCGAGCTTCTTCTGCGACTCCTCCAGCGCCTTCTGCCGATTGACCAGCGCCTTCGTGGCCGCCTCGATGTCCGCGGTGGCCTTCTGCGCCTGCCGCCGAAGCTCGAGCAGCGTGGTCGGCTCCTTGTCCGCCCCCTGCCGCTCGGTCCCCGCCTCGTTCGTGGCCCCGATCGCGACGCGGGCCTCGGCCTTCGCCGAGGAGGCCTCTCCAACGAGCGAAGTCACCACCATGACGACCGCGATCAGCCCCGCTGACCGAGGAGATGCCACGTCCGACTCCTCCGTTTGCCAACTCGCGATCCGAACCGCAAGGCACGTTACTACAGGGAAACGAGCCCCCGACGGGAACTCTCCACGACCGGTATGTACCGAGAAGGATGATTTCGTGAGTCTCAGTCGCAGCAGTACGCGACGACCTCACACGCCGCCAGGGCCATACCGGTCAGCCCCGGCGCCGCACATCCGGCCACATCACGCCACGCAGTCCACACCGCAAGACGGCCAGGGCCCTGCCCACCAGCGCCACCGGCCGCCTAAGAGTGAAACACACCCACGCCCCCAACGTGAGCAGTTTTACGGGAATGCCCGTTATTCGGCTATTCGGCCTCCGTGGCCAGGATCCGCAGCCGCAACAGCGGCGCCGCCCCTTCCTGCCCTTTCACCCGCTCACCGGCCTCCACAGGCCTCTCCCCGACCTGCGCGACCTTGCCACCGCCCTGCGCGGGCTCATCACCGGCCTGCACGCCCTTCCCGCCGGTTTCCACAGGCTTGCCACCGACCTGTGCGCGCTGCGCGCGCTTCCCACCGGCCCCGACGCGCCTCTCACCGACCTCCCCACGCCCACGCTCCCCCGGCGGACACTCCTCCGCGTTCTTCTCCCGCTTCCGCTCCCGCGCCTTGCCGCCGGGCTCCACCACCCGCCCGCGCTGCATCACCGCCGGCACCGGCGTCCGCTCACCCCGCAGCCGCACAGGCCCGCGCTCCCGCTCACCCTGCTCCGGCCGCGACCCCACCCCCGACCTCGCCGGCGCCTTCCGCGGCCCGGCCGCCTCCGGCCGTCGCCGCTCTCCGGCCCTCGAGACCTTCACCACCGCCCGGCCGTACACCACCTCCGGCATGGCGAACGACGGCTGCCTCCGCGGCTCGGCCCCGACCACCCCCGCGTCGGCCCGAACCGCCCCCGCCTGCCGCTCCTGCACCCCAACCCCGGCCAGGGACACGACCATCAGGGCACCCCCCACCGCAGCCGGGACCAGCATCGCCACCACAAGCACCCAGGGCCGCCCCACCCCGCTCGGCAGACACCCCGCCCGCTCCGGAGCCCGCCCTTCCGTCCCTCGCATCCCTTCGCTCATGCCAGGTGACGGTAATCAGCCCCCACCCCACCGAACCCACCGCTTACCAGACCTT
>Ga0310834_101907_pt1 | contig 11066 bp, 9 predicted proteins | sample SM_ome_2_FD_201314 | JGI IMG/M metagenome (GOLD analysis project Ga0310834, IMG submission 201314) | Sorghum-adapted microbial communities enriched on stacked mutant (SM) sorghum from Joint BioEnergy Institute, Emeryville, California... ... | reverse complement strand
AGTCAAAAGAATCTAGTTTTCCCCCGGTTACCAGCGGGTAGCATCGTCGGTACAGTTACTGACCAGTACGTAACTTAGCCGTCCCCTGCAGGCGTCCGAGGAGTCCGTCATGGGCCACTACAAGAGCAATCTCCGTGACATCGAGTTCAACCTCTTCGAGCTCTTCAAGCGGGGCGAGATCCTCGGCACCGGCCCGTTCGCCGACATCGACGAGGAGACCGCCCGGAACATCCTCGAAGAGGTGGAACGCCTCGCCACCGGCCCGCTCGCCGAGTCCTTCGTGGACGGGGACCGCAACCCGCCGGTCTTCGACCCCGAGACCCACAGCGTGACCATGCCGGAGAGCTTCAAGCGCTCCTACGAGGCGTGGATGGACGCCGAATGGTGGCGGATCGAGCTTCCCCCGGAGCTCGGCGGCACGCTCGGCCCGCGCAGCCTCGTCTGGGCGATGTCCGAGCTCGTGCTCGGTTCCAACCCGGCGATCTGGATGTACGGCGCCGGCCCCGGGTTCGCCCGCATCCTCTACGAGATCGGCACCCCGGAGCAGAAGCGGTTCGCCCAGCTCGCGGTCGAGCGGCGGTGGGGCGCCACGATGGTGCTCACCGAGCCCGACGCCGGGTCCGACGTGGGGGCCGGCCGTACCCGGGCGATCCCGCAGCCGGACGGCACCTGGCACATCGAGGGCGTGAAGCGCTTCATCACCAGCGCCGAGCACGACATGGCCGAGAACATCTACCACCTCGTGCTCGCCCGCCCCGAGGGCGCGGGCCCCGGCACGAAGGGCCTGTCGATGTTCCTCGTGCCGAAGTACCTGGTGGACCTGGAGACCGGTGAGCTCGGCGAGCGCAACGGCGTCTACGTCACCAACGTCGAGAAGAAGATGGGCCTGAAGGTCTCCACGACCTGCGAGCTCACCTTCGGCGCCAAGCACCCGGCGATCGGCTACCTCGTCGGCGGCGTGCACGACGGCATCCGGCAGATGTTCCTCATCATCGAGATGGCGCGGATGATGGTCGGCACCAAGGCGATCGCCACGCTGTCCACCGGCTACCTCAACGCGCTCGAGTTCGCCCGCAACCGCGTGCAGGGCGCGGACATGACCCGCATGACGGACAAGACCGCGCCGCGGGTCACCATCACCCACCACCCGGACGTGCGGCGCGAGCTCATGCTGCAGAAGGCGTACGCCGAGGGCATGCGGGCCCTGGTGTTCTACACGGCCTCCTTCCAGGACGCCGCCCAGATCGCCCGGCTCCGCGGCGAGCGGGACGAGAACGCCGAGGCGCTCAACGACCTGCTGCTGCCGCTGGTGAAGGGCGTCGGCTCGGAGCGCTCGTACGAGATGCTCGCCCGCTCGCTGCAGACCCTCGGCGGCTCCGGCTTCCTGCAGGACTACCCGATCGAGCAGTACATCCGGGACTCGAAGATCGACTCGCTCTACGAGGGCACGACCGCGATCCAGGGCCTCGACCTGTTCTTCCGCAAGATCATCCGCAACCAGGGCGCGGCCCTCGGCACGCTGCTCGGCGAGATCAACGCGTTCGCCGCGTCGGACGCGGGCAACGGGCGGCTCAAGGAGGAGCGGGAGCTGCTCGCCGAGGCCGCCGCCGAGGTGAAGGCGATGGCCGACACCATGGCCGGCTGGGCGCTCGCCTCGCTGGAGCAGCCCAAGGAGATCTACAAGGTCGGGCTCAACACCACCCGGTTCCTGCTCGCGCTCGGCGACCTGGTGATCGGCTGGCTGCTGCTCCGCCAGGCCGAGCTGGCCCTGGAGAAGCTCGCCGCCTCCGACCAGGACCGGGACTTCTACACCGGCAAGGTCGCGGCCGCGTCGTTCTTCGCCAAGACCGTGCTGCCGCGCATCGCCGCCGAGCGCCGGGTCGTCGAGACCACCGGCAACGACCTCATGGAGATGCCCGAGGAGGCGTTCTGACCCGATTCGCATAGGCCGCCCGGCGCCCCCTCGGGGGCGGTGCCGGAGCACGGCGGGGAGAGATGGTGAAAAGGGGCCGCGGAGCCGCCCCGACCCGGCGTACCGCCGGGTGGGGCGCACTCTCGCGGCCCCGCCGTTCACCGACGCAACGGCCCGTGTCCCTTTACCGGCGCGATCGGTGGCCCCGGCGGGGCCGACCGCTTGCCGGGCGGCGGCGGGCTACCGCCCGGCGTCGCGCCCATCATGATCCCGGCCGCTTGGCGATCACTTGCAAACCGGTATCGGCCCTGGTCAGCTCCAGGCAAGGAGGCGCAGCGGGTCCTCCAGCATGGCGCCGACCTCGCGCAGTACGGCCGAGCCGAGCTCGCCGTCGATGATCCGGTGGTCGAACGACAGGGCGAGCGTGCACACCTTGCGCGGCACGATCGCGCCGTCGACCACCCACGGCATGTCGCGGATCCGGCCGAACGCGAGGATCGCGGCCTCCCCCGGGTTGATGATCGGCGTGCCCGCGTCCACGCCGAACACCCCGACGTTGGTGATGGTGATCGTGCCGCCGGTCATCTCGGCCGGTTGGCTGCGGCCCTCCCGCGCCCGGGCGGTGAGCTCGTTGAGCGCCTTGGCCAGGCCGGGCAGGGACAGCTCCTGCGCGTCCTTGATGTTCGGCACCACGAGCCCGCGCTCGGTCGCCACGGCGATGCCGAGGTTGACGTAGTGCTTCACCACCACCTCGTCGCCGGCCCACGACGAGTTGATCAGCGGGTGCCGCCGCGCCGCCGTGATCAGCGCCTTGGCGACGAGCAGCAGCGGGGACACCTTCACCTCGGCGAAGTCCGGCATCGCCCGCAGCCGGGCCACCGCCTCCACCGTGGCCGTCACGTCCACCTGGAGGAACTCGGTGACGTGCGGCACGGAGAACGCCGAGGCGACCATCGCCGAGGCCATCGCCTTCATCACGCCCTTGACCGGGATGCGCTCCTCGCGGCCGGCCGGCGCCGCCTGCGGCGCGGCGGGCGTGACCGGTACGGCGGGCACGGTCGCGGCGGGCACGGTCGCGGCGGCCGCGCGGCGCACGTCCTCCCGGGTGATGGTGCCGTTCGGCCCGGTCCCGGTCACCGTGGCGAGGTCGACGCCGAGGTCCTTGGCGAGCTTGCGCACCGGCGGCTTGGCGAGCGTGATGGCCCGCGCGCCGCCCGCCGCCGGCCCGCCACCGGCCACCGGAGGTACGGCCGGCGACGGCGCGGCCGGCGCCGCGGGGGCGGCGCCCGCCGAGGCGCCGGGGAGCGACGGCGCGGCCGGTGCCGTACCGGCCGGTCCGCGGCCCGGCCCCGGCCGCCGCGGGCGGCGGCGCGTCGCGCCCGCCTTCACCCCGTAGCCCACGAGCACGGGACGGCGGCCGCCCGCCTCGCCCTCGGCCGCACCGGCCACGGCCTCGGCGGCGGGACGCGGCTCCTCGGCCGCCGCCGCGGGTTGCGCCTCCCCGGCGGGCGCCGGGGCGCCGTCCGGCTCGGTCTCCACCTGGATGATCGGCCTGCCCACCTCGACGGTGTCGCCCTCGGCGGCGAGCAGCCCGGCCACCACGCCCTCGAACGGGCAGGGCAGCTCCACCACCGCCTTCGCCGTCTCGATCTCGACGATCGTCTGGTTCACCCGGACCTGGTCGCCGGGCGCCACGTGCCACCGTACGATCTCGGCCTCGGTGAGGCCCTCGCCCACGTCGGGCAGCTTGAACTCGCGAAGCACCGGTCCCTCTCCCGTCAGTAGGCGAACGTGCGGTCGACGGCGTCGAGCACCCGGTCGAGGTCCGGCAGGTAGTGGTCCTCGAGCCGGGACGGCGGGTAGGGCGTGGAGAAGCCGCCCACCCGCAGCACCGGGGCCTCCAGGTGGTAGAAGCACTGCTCGGTGATCCGCGCGGCGAGCTCGGCGCCGTACCCGCTGAACACGGGGGCCTCGTGCACCACCACGCACCGCCCGGTGCGCCGTACCGACTCGACGACCAGCTCGGTGTCGAGCGGGGAGAGCGACCGCAGGTCGATCACCTCCAGGGAGCGGCCGTCCTCCTCGGCGGCGACCGCGGCCTCCAGGCAGGTGCGCACCATCGGGCCGTAGGCGAGCAGCGTGACGTCGGTGCCGGGCCGTACCACCCGGCCCTTGTCGAGCGGCAGGTCGGGGTCGGCGTCGAGGTCGACCGGCGCCTTGTCCCAGTAGCGGCGCTTCGGCTCGAAGAAGATCACCGGGTCCTCGCAGCGGATCGCCTGGCGGATCATGTGGTAGCCGTCGGCGGGGTTGCTGCAGGCGACCACGCGCAGGCCGCCGGTGTGGGTGAAGTGCACCTCGGGCGACTCGCTGTGGTGCTCGACCGCGCCGATGCCGCCGCCGAACGGGATGCGCACCACGACCGGCAGCCGCAGCGCGCCGAGCGAGCGCATCCGCATCTTGGCGAGCTGGGTGATGATCTGGTCGGCCGCCGGGAACACGAACCCGTCGAACTGGATCTCGCAGACCGGCCGGTAGCCGCGCAGCGCGAGCCCGATCGCGGTGCCGATGATGCCGGACTCGGCGAGCGGGGTGTCGATGACCCGGTCCTCGCCGAAGTCCTTCTGCAGCCCGTCGGTGACCCGGAACACGCCGCCGAGCTTGCCGACGTCCTCGCCCATGACGAGGACCTTCGGGTCCTCCTCCATGGCCCGGCGCAGCCCTTCGTTGATCGCGCGGACCAGGGTGAGCGTGGCCGCTCCCCCGCTCCGGCCGCCCGCGGTACGGCTCGCGCCCGTGGTCATCGTGGTCATCACGCCACCCCCTCGAAGGACGCGAGGTAGGCGGCGAACTGCTCGCGCTCCTCCTGCAGCAGCGCGTGCGGCTCGGCGTAGACGTTCTCGAAGATGGCGAGCGGATCCGGGTCGGGCAGCTCCAGGCAGCGCCGCCGCAGGTCCTTGCCGAGCTCGTCGGCCTCGAGGTCGATCGCCTCGAAGAACTCCTGGTCGGCGAGCTCGTTCTTGAACAGGTACGCCTTGACCCGCTCGATCGGGTCCTTGAGCTTCCACGCCTCCAGCTCGCTCTCCACCCGGTAGCGGGTGGGGTCGTCGGAGGTGGTGTGCGCGCCCATCCGGTAGGTGTACGCCTCGATCAGCGTGGGGCCCTGGCCCTCGCGGGCGTTGCGCAGCGCCTCCCGGGTGACCGCCAGGCAGGCGAACACGTCGTTGCCGTCGACCCGGATGCCGGGGAAGCCGAACCCGGAGGCCCGGCGGTAGAGCGGGATGCGCGACTGCTTCTCCAGCGGCTCGGAAATCGCCCACTGGTTGTTCTGGCAGAAGAAAACGACCGGGGCGTTGTTCACCGCCGCCCAGATGAACGATTCGTTGACGTCGCCTTGCGAAGTCGCGCCGTCCCCGAAATACACGATCGCCGCGGCCTCGGCGCCGTCCCGCTGAATGCCCATCGCATATCCAACGGCGTGCAAAGTCTGGCTGCCGATGACGATCGTGTAGAGGTGGAAGTTGTGCTCGGCCGGATCCCAGCCGCCGTGGCTCACGCCGCGGAACAGGCCGAGCAGCTTGATCGGGTCGACGTTGCGGCACCAGGCCACCCCGTGCTCCCGGTAGGTGGGGAACACCATGTCCTGGTCGGACAGGGCGCGGCCGGACCCGATCTGGGCGGCCTCCTGCCCGAGCAACGACGCCCAGATGCCGAGCTCACCCTGCCGCTGCAGGGCGACGGCCTCCAGGTCGATCCGGCGGACCAGCACCAGGTCGCGGTAGAGCGAGCGCACCTGCTCGGGGGTGAGGTCGATGTCGTAGTCGGGATGCTCGACGCGCTCGCCCTCGGGGGTGAGGAGCTGGACGAGTTCGGGGGGTGCGGCGGCGCCGTACGTCTCGGCGCCGACGGGGGCGTTCGTGTTCACTGCCACTCCCGTTCTCCGGGGCCCGGCCGATGGGGTCGCCATCCGCGGGGGCCGTCCACGTGAGGGGACCGGTCCGATTGGTGGGGAACAGTCCCGTTTATCGCCATATGACACTCCGCAGCACGCCGCGCGCAAGACCCGAAACATCGCCGGTTGCGCCGCGACACCGATCCCCCCTGCACACCCGTGTCCATGCGGTCGTCCACACCCTCCCATTTCCCACCCGGCACACCGCCACACCCGGGGTGCCCACGCCCTGGTCACGGCGGCGGCCGGGACCCGCGCCGCCGGGACCGGCCCGCAACCCCACGGGTCGGATCCGAGCGGCGTCGGGGCAGGCCTTAGGCTGGGCACCCGGGCCCAGGCACAGGTCTCACCACACCGGTCCGGGACGAAACGGGCCGGCGGCATCGGACCAGGAGGGGAACGTGGCGCGCGTCATCGTCGATGTCATGCTCAAACCCGAGATTCTCGACCCGCAGGGCCAGGCCATCGCCCGCGCCCTGCCCCGGCTCGGCTTCTCCGGGGTGACCTCGGTACGGCAGGGCAAGCGGTTCGAGCTGGAACTCGACGGCCCGGCGGACGAGGCCGCGCTCGCGGAGGTCCGCAAAATGGCCGAGACACTCCTGGCGAATACCGTCATCGAGGACTTCACGGTACGGGTCGAGTGATACTTCGCACCGGGGTCGCCATCCGCCGATTCACCACAACAGATCGGCCGGCCCCGGTTCGCCCACGCTTTTGAACGACGTTAATTCGGCGAACGGTTGACGGCGGCGAGGGCGTCTTGTCGGGGATTACCCGGACGAGCCAACCGGGCGCAATAACAACTGTCGAATTCGACGATTAGGCGGCTGCCTTCGGGGAACCAAGCCCAAGGTGATGTCGCCGTGCCGGGAGGAGTCCGGTGGAAATTGAGTTCTCGCTGGCACTGCCACGGGATGCGTTCGGCATCCCGATGGTCCGCCGGGTGCTGGGAAACGCCCTGCGGACCATCGGCGTGGCCGAGGACTGCGTGTCCGACATCCTCCTCGCCGCCTCCGAGGCGTGTGCCAACGCGGTACGGCACGGCGGTCCGGCCAAGCGCTACCAGGTGACGGCCGCGATCCGCGACGGCCGGTGCGAGCTGCGCGTGGTCGACCGCGGCCCCGGCCTGCCCGCGATCCCCGAGCGGTTCCCGCCGGGCGACACCGAGCACGGCCGCGGCATCCTGATCATGCAGTCGGTGGTGGACGAGATCTCCTTCGACATCACGCCCGGCCAGGGCACCACGGTACGGCTGCGCAAGCGGCTCGCCTGGGACGAAGAGGCCGCCCGGTGGCGGGAGGCTGGGGAGCGGGCCGCCCAGCCGGGCGACCAGGCGCGCCCGGACCGCGACGACCTGCTCGCCGCCGTGTGACCGGGGCGGCCCCGATCCCGTTACGCGGAACCGGCCTACCGGACCATCGACGTCAACCGGATAGCCTGAGGCGTACCTCCTGTGACCTGCGTGAGGGGAAACAGCGCGATGAGTGGTGCCCGGGTGGGCGTGGTCACGTTTCCAGGGACTCTTGACGATCAGGACGCCGCGCGGGCGGTGCGGCACGCCGGTGCGACGGCGGTGCCGCTGTGGCATGCGGACCGCGATCTGAAGGGGGTGGACGCGGTCTTCCTCCCCGGTGGCTTCTCCTACGGCGACTACCTGCGCTGCGGCGCGATCTCCCGGTTCTCGCCGGTGATGGAGGAGCTGATCCCGGCGGCCAGGAAGGGGCTGCCGGTGCTCGGCACCTGTAACGGCTTCCAGATCCTGTGCGAGGCCCACCTGCTGCCGGGCGCGCTCACCCGCAACGCCGGCCTCCGCTACGTCTGCCGCGACCAGCGGCTGCGGGTGGAGAACACGTCCACCGCGTGGACGGGCGCGTACGAGCCCGGGCAGGAGATCGTGCTGCCGATCAAGCACGGCGAGGGCCGGTACGTCGCGGACCCCGAGACGATCGCCGAGCTCGAGGCGAACAACCGGGTCGTCTTCCGCTACCTGGGCAACCCGAACGGCTCGCTGAACGACATCGCGGGCATCACCAACGAGACCGGCTCGATCGTCGGGCTCATGCCGCACCCGGAGCACGCGATCGAGGAGCTCACCGGCGCCCCGAGCCTCGACGGACGCGGCATCTTCACCTCCATCCTCAAGCACCTGGTGAACGCATGAACGCGCGGACGGGCACCGACATGGACTCCACACAGCCGACCACGGACGGGCAGGTGAGCACGCAGGTGAGCGCCGACAGCAGGGCCGGCGGGTTCGTCGACACGGTCGAGCGGGCGGCGCGCACGCCGGACGAGCCGCAGCCGTACGCCGAGCTCGGCATGAAGGACGACGAGTACCAGCGGGTCCGGGAGATCCTCGGCCGCCGGCCGACCTCGTCCGAGCTGGCGATCTACAGCGTGATGTGGAGCGAGCACTGCTCCTACAAGTCCTCCAAGGTCCACCTGCGCCAGTTCGCCGCCAAGGCCCCCAAGTCGGACGCGCTGCTCGTCGGCATGGGCGAGAACGCGGGCGTGGTCGACATCGGCGACGGCTGGGCCGCCACCTTCAAGATCGAGTCGCACAACCACCCGTCGTACGTCGAGCCGCACCAGGGCGCGGCCACCGGCGTCGGCGGCATCGTGCGGGACATCCTCTCCATGGGCGCCCGCCCGGTCGCGGTGATGGACTCGCTGCGGTTCGGCCCGATCGACGCGCCGGACACCGGCCGGGTGCTGCCCGGCGTGGTCGAGGGCATCTCCTCGTACGGCAACTGCCTCGGCCTGCCGAACATCGGCGGCGAGGTCGCCTTCGACCCCTGCTACGCCGGGAACCCGCTGGTCAACGCGCTCTGCGTGGGCCTGCTGCGCAAGGACCGGATCAAGCTCGCCACCGCGCCCGGCCCGGGCAACAAGGTCGTGCTGTTCGGCGCGCGCACCGGCCCGGACGGCATCGGCGGCGCCTCGGTGCTCGCCTCGGCCACGTTCGAGGAGGAGTCCCAGGCGAAGCGGCCGTCGGTGCAGGTCGGCGACCCGTTCATGGAGAAGCTGCTGGTCGAGTGCTGCCTGGAGCTGTTCGAGGCCGACCTGGTGGTCGGCATCCAGGACCTCGGCGCGGCCGGCATCTCCTGCGCCACCACCGAGCTCGCCGCCAAGGGCACCGGCGGCATGCGCATCGACCTCGATCTCGTCCCGCTGCGCGACCCGTCGCTGCGGCCGGAGGAGATCCTCATGAGCGAGTCGCAGGAACGCATGATGGCGATCGTCATGCCGGAGGACGTGCCCGCGTTCCTCGAGGTCTGCGGGAAGTGGGACGTGCCCGCCACGGTGATCGGCGAGGTCACCGACACCGGGCGGCTGGTGATGACCTGGCGCGGCGAGACGATCGTCGACATCCCGCCGGGCACCGCCGCGAACGACGGCCCGGTCTACGAGCGGCCGTACCACGAGCCCGCCGGGCAGGCCGCGCTCAACGCCGACAGCCCGCGCCGCCTGCCCCGGCCGGCCGACCTGCGGGCCACGCTGCTGGAGCTGCTCGCCTCCCCGAACATCGCCTCCAAGGAGTGGGTGACCTCGCAGTACGACCGGTACGTGCGGGGCAACACCGTGCTGGCGATGCCCGCCGACGCCGGGGTGCTGCGGGTCGGCGACGTGGTGCCGGGCGTCGCCCCCGAGGCCGCCGAGACGAACCGGGGCATCGCGCTCGCCACCGACGGCAACGGCCGCTACGCCAGGCTCGACCCGTACGCCGGGGCGCAGCTCGCGCTCGCCGAGGCGTACCGGAACGTCGCGGTGACCGGGGCGCGGCCGCTCGCGGTGACGAACTGCCTCAACTTCGGCTCGCCGGAGGACCCGGAGGTGATGTGGCAGTTCGCCGAGGCGACGCGCGGCCTCGCGGACGCCTGCCGCACCCTCGGGGTGCCGGTGACCGGCGGCAACGTGTCGTTCTACAACCAGACCGGGTCGGTGGCGATCCACCCCACGCCGATCGTCGGCGTGCTCGGCGTGATCGACGACGTGGCCAGGCGGATCACGCCGGGCTTCCCCGAGGCCGGGCTGCGCGTGGTGCTGCTCGGCGAGACCTTCGAGGAGTTCGGCGGCTCGGAGTGGGCCTGGGTGGCGCACGGCCACCTGGGCGGGCTGCCGCCGCGGGCCCGGCTCGACGCCGAGCGCGCGCTCGCCGAGGTGCTGGTGACCGGCGCGGCGCGCGGGCTGATCGCGGGGGCGCACGACCTGTCCCACGGCGGGCTCGCCGTGGCGCTCGCCGAGTCGTGCCTGCTGCACGGCGTCGGCTGCACCGTGGCCACGCCGGGGGACGACGCGTTCACCGACCTGTTCAGCGAGACCACCGCGCGGGCGGTGGTGGCGGTGCGGCCCGAGCACTTCGACGCGCTCGTCAAGCTGTGCGCCACGAACGACGTGCCGTTCCAGACCCTCGGCACCACGGGCGGGTCGTCGCTCACCGTCGAGGGCGTGCTGGAGATCCCGCTGCCGGAGCTGCGGACGGCGTACGAGGGCACGCTGCCCGCCGTCTTCGGGGACTGATCAAGAGACGGCGAAGGCCGGTACGGCAGTGCCGTACCGGCCTTTTCCCTTTCCATGCGCTTACGTCACCCGGGACGGCCGGGCGATGGGATTCCCAGGGGATCCCATCGCCTCTCGCGTCGTTCCGGGAGGTGTGTCCGCTCAGACGCAGATCACGTACACGGTGCCGCTGGCGTTCTTGCCGGACACCTGCCAGCCGCTCGGCTTGCTGCCGCTGACGACGGGCGCGGAGGCGTAGATCTGGGCGCTCGCGGAGCCGCTGGTGATGGTGTAGCCGCCGCCGGTGGCGGACTTGCCCGCGTCACAGCTGACGCTCCTGCTTCCGGTCGAGCCGCCGAAGGAGAAGGACATGCTCTTCACGGTCGGCTCCACGGAGCCCGGGTCACCCTTCTCGCCCTTCGGGCCCTGGGGACCGGCAGGACCCTGGGGACCCTGCGGACCCGGGTCGCCCTTCTCGCCCTTCGGGCCCTGGGGACCAGCAGGACCCTGAGGACCGCGCGGACCCTGGGGGCCCTGGGGGCCTCGGTCGCCCTTCTCACCCTTCGGACCCTGGGGGCCCTGAGGACCGCGAGGACCCTGCGGACCCTGGGGGCCCTTGTCACCCTTCTCGCCCTTCGGGCCCTGAGGACCCTGGGGGCCGGTGTCGCCCTTGTCGCCCTTCTCACCCTTGGGACCCTGCGGACC
>Ga0310834_101904_pt1 | contig 11080 bp, 12 predicted proteins | sample SM_ome_2_FD_201314 | JGI IMG/M metagenome (GOLD analysis project Ga0310834, IMG submission 201314) | Sorghum-adapted microbial communities enriched on stacked mutant (SM) sorghum from Joint BioEnergy Institute, Emeryville, California... ... | reverse complement strand
ACATCATGCGGGGTGGCGCCGGGGCTTGCACACCGCCCGCCCTCAGAACGAGAGAAGCCCCGCGGCTGCGGGGCTTCGGAGTAGTGGGCGATACTGGGCTCGAACCAGTGACCTCCTGCTTGTCGAGAACGGCGCCGGACGACCTCCGCCGGCCCGGAATGCGGCTCTACGCCTAGCGTTTTGGGCCGTCGCTCGTTCGACGGCCGGCGGGCTGATCGCAGCGGTTCTCGGGCGATCCCCGGCGATTCGGGCAACCCTGCCCTCAGGCCGCTAGTCCTCGGCCGACGACGCGTCGGGTTGGGCGGCGGGCGGAGTCTCGGTCGGCAGATGGTCGAAGATGTCGGTCTGCTCCCAGTCGCCCCGCAGTGTCTCGTCGCCGTCGGCGTCGCGCTCCTTCTTGAGCGGCCTGCGTTCCGACGCCCCTGGTTCGTAGATCAGCCGTGCACGCCGCGTCGCCTGCTTGCCAGCCGCTGTCCAGAAGTCGATCTGACGAATCCGTTCCGAGCGCGTGCCGGTGTAGTTGCTGAGGTCGAGCGTGAACCCGGTGAACCGCCGACCTCGGTACGTCCCCGTTTGGACTGAGAGGTTCCCGATCTGGTGCACGAGCCGAAGGTCGGCGAGAGCTTGAATCTCCCTTCCCCATTCCTGCTCTTGAAGCAGCGGACCCTCCACGAGGAAGACGTTCGTGTTGTTTACGTCGAGGCAGAACTTGACGATGTCGTCCAACCGCGCCCGCAGTTCGTCGGCGTCCTTCCCCGCATCGAGCTGAAGGTCCTGCTGCTTCTGGGCGGAAAGCTCCGATGCGACCTCGTTGACGTCTTCGGCCCCAACGCGGTTGTGCGGACGAGAGGCGTTGACGTCGCGCTCGTTCGCGTGCCGAAGGGCTTTCTGAGTGAGATTGAGGTAGTCCCTAGCGACCCCTCCTGACCCGAGAACCAAGCGAACCCGCCCGCCCTCCGTCGCGAGGTCGTCGAGCTTGATGTCGAGCGGCGTACAGATGCCTTCAAGCACGCGCTCCAGGAACGCCTTGGCGGCGGTGAAGCGTTCGAGCGTGATGTCAAGCGAGACTTCTTGGGCGTCTTGATCTGGCTGCAGTCCACGCGGGGGGCTGCCGTCTACGAAAGGCTGAATGCGGTGGCGAACGCCGCAGATCTTCAGATAGATGCCGAGGTTCTTGACGATCTGATGGAGGTACGCGAGGACATCCGGCTGCGCGTCGTACGGGACGTGGTAGAAGTCGTCAAGGACGACGAGCGTTGTCTCGTCGAGATGCCGCTGCGCGTCTTCCAGGGCCTCGCGGATCAAGACAACGGCGCTGAGTAGCCCGTCCATCTTGCTCTCCTCGACGCGCGATTCCCGCGTCTCTTCCCGTTCGCGCAACCTGCGCGCCTCAGCGTCCCCCCTAGCCCGGAAGATTCGCTTGAACTTGCCGTCGACGCCGATGCCCGCTCCCGCCGATCGGGCGCTCGACTGCATCTCGCGGATCACGCGCTCGGCGACCTGCGGCTCATTCAGGAGCCTACGCATCGTGCAAACCAGCCGCTTGATCTTCTTCCGCGCGCGGCGGCGCGACCGGTTGAGGTCGAGTCGGCCCGCCTTCTCGCGAAGCCGAGCGTCCAGCCCATCCAAGAGCTCGATCAAGAGCTCGATCAGGACATCGGGATACGGGCGGCCCCGCAGCGTCTCGATATCGACGAAGACAACCTCGCGGTCGCCCTTCGGTCCGAGGCTCTGAATCTTCCGGAGGAGCGTGCTCTTGCCGACGCCCCGACGACCGAAGATGAACTGGTGATGGCGGGCCGCCGCCTCTTCAAGAATGCCGGTCCGAGGGGCCACGAAACGCTCAGCGGTTCGGCTATCGGCGCGAGCAGCCTCCGCGAGCGCGGGAAGGAGCTTGACCACCTGCTCGTCGCTGAGGGGTTCCATGACGAGTCGACGATAACTGAGCGTTCAGACGGCAAGACCTCGTCCGGCGCGGTGTCGGCTGACTCTCCGCCGCCAAGGAAGGCGCTCCGACCGGCGGTCGACCCAGCGCCCGACGGCGGATCCAGCGAGGAGGGACGCGCCTGTAGGGCAGCCGCCGCCACGCGGCTGCCCGCAGCGACCGAGCGGCGTTCCGTCTGATCGGCTCGCCATCATGCTCGGTGACGTTGCCCGTGCCCTTGGCGGAGGACCGGAAGGCCCCACACAACCAAGGGAAGTCGCAACATGCAGCAGAACCTCAGCGAGGCGTACACGGACATGGAGGCCGCCCTCGCCATCCTCGAGACGTGGCGTGGTCGCCTCGTCACCGTCAGTTCCCATCCGCGCAACTTCGACTCGACGAGCGATCGGTTCGGTGCGCTCGACGCGCCGGTCGTGTGGCTGCGGGGCATCTTCTTTCCGCGGATCGCTCCGGAGGACGAATCCGGCTTGGGCCGTCGCCTCGAGCTGTACGTGAACATCGACGCGGGCGGCGCGCCAGCCGTGCTCGGGCCGTATGAGTCTGCGTTCGATGGACTTGACGTCTTCGCGCAGACGATGACTGTCTCGTGCGGTGACGCCGGCGGCTACGTGATCCGGCCGCTCCAAGGGGGCTAGGAGCGTGAACGTGGCGTGCCGCGCTCCGGCGGGGCGCGCCGCACGTGCCCCGGGATGCCGCTTCCGGAGCGCTAGAGACCTCGCATGAGGTCGGAGGTCGGCACGCCCAAACCGCGCGCCAGCTTTGTGATCGTTGTCAGCCGGGGCTCCCGCTGGCGCAACTCGACACGGGCGATCATCGTCAGGTGAAGGCCGCTCTCCCGGGCAAGGTCCATCTGCGACATGCCCGCCCTCGTACGGGCGGCCTTGAGATTGGCCGCGAATTTGTCGAGGTCAGAGCCGCCGGGCACGGTCGAGATTCCGGCGACTCGCCTGCCAGCTAGCAATAGCCAGATAGCTAGTAAACGACGTACCGTCTCCGGGTCAACGACTCGGAGGTATCGACGTGCGAACGACTCTCGCGGTAGCGCTCATCGGGCTTGCCGCTGCCGGGTGCGGCGGCGAGGACCGGGAGGAGCGCGCCTCGGATGAGGGCTGCATCATCCTCGTCAACGGGAACAAGCTGTGCGGCGATGACGCGAGGGCCTATTGCCGCGAGTTCGTCGGCGGCGCGTCCTCCTCACGCGACGCCATCGCCTGCCGAAGGATCGGCGTGGATGTGCCCGCGACTGAGGCAGAGCGTCAGGCCGCTGCCGACGAGGCCGAGGTACGGGCCGATGAGGAGGCCCGTGCGCGACGCGACGACGAGGAGGCGGTTGCGGCTCCGTACGAGGCGGCGATCCGGAAGGCCATGGGGTCGCAAGCTGACCAGCTCGTGCGCGTGCGCGTCATGCGGTCCGTTGAGGTCAACACCGACTTCAACGCTGACTACGGCGACAAAGTCAAGCCGGCCGCTGGCGTGCTCACTCGTATGTGTAAGGCGGCCCAGCGCGTCGACCCCGATCGTCCCGTCGAGATCTGGGGCGCTGACGAAGGCGACCTCGAACCCCTCAAGAGCTGCTGAGTCCGCGCGTCGGCCCGCCCCCGGTGAGTGGATGCCGGCGTGTCCGGCGGGGGCGGGCCGCGTGAGCGCGTGGAGCCGGGATGAAGCGAGTGTGCTCCGGCTCCGTGGCCGGAAGCTACCTCGCCGCCGTGAGGGTTCCCTTCCGGGGACACGCTTGGATCCGGTCTAGAAATGACCGGCACCAGCCCCCACCCCCGAACGGTCCTCCCGGCCGCCGAGCGCGTCGAGCGCAACCGCCGGATCGCGGAAGCGAAGGCGACCGGCCTGACGTGGCCGGAGGTCGCCGAGCGCTTCGGCGTCTCGGAGAAAACAGCGCGTCGCGCCGCCGCCGAGCATGCGCGCTCGACCTCGTCCACGCAGCCCGAGAACATCGACGCTGAGGCCCTGGTCCTTCGCGTCGTCCGCGCGCACGTCCGCGCCCTCGACCGCCTCGACCGGCTTCCCGCTCGCCTCGACAACCACTCCGCTGAGATCGGGGCGAGCCGTGCCTACGCCTCCGTGTCCGTCTCGCTGCTCGGTGTCCTCTTCCAGCTGGGTGTGATCGGCGACGCGTCCATCGCCCGGTTCCACGCCGAGATGCAGCGTGCCGCACGGGCGATCCTCCTCGTGACCGAGCGGAACGGGGTCCCGTTCGAGGAGGTCGACCGGGCGTTCGAGGACGTGCCGCTCGCGCTGCGGTTCGCCCGCGCGGAGGTCGCGGCGTGAAGACCTACGACGACTTGCTCGCCGACGAGGCCGCGCGGATTCGGGCGGCCGACGAGGCGGCTCGCGCGGCGGCAACCGACGAGGAGCGGCGGGCGGCAGAGCACCGCGCGCTCGACCTCCGCGCCGACTACTGCCGGGCGCTCGCAGTCGGCTGGCTCGGGCGCGGCCGGCCGATCCCCGGGATGCCGCTCGCGGTGATGCTCAGCGAGTGGCTGAGGACGTACGGGGACGCGATCGGCGCTGAGCGCGTCGACGCGTTGATCGCCCGCCTCGGCGGGACCATCGAGAGGAGAACGACGTGAAGGGGAAGTCGGACGGGGCGCGGGCGTTCATGCTCAACGCGGGCCTGGTGTCGCGCGAGGCGCTGGCGGAGGCCGATGATCGGATCGAGCGCGGGCCGGACCCGGGGCCGCGACCGACCGGCGAGTTCCGGGCGTTCCTGCTCGAGAGCGGCGGCCTCTCGCGCGACGAGCGGCTGCTGATCGAGACGGACGACCGCCGCGCGGTCGAGGTGCTTCGGGAGGGCTGGGACGCCTCGGACGCGGCCCTGCGGGAGGAGTGGCGGCTCTACGAGGTCGCCGACCTGATCGGGGAGGCTGCGTGATGGCGCGCGGGACGAATGAGCGCGAGCAGAAGCAGCGCGTCGCGTACGGCGAGGCGCGCCGCCGGTACGCCGACGCGAAGAGCGCACTCGAGTTCGCCGAGGACGAGTACCGGCGGGCGTGCGCGGCCCTCGCGCTCGCGGAGGTCGAAGAGGAGGCGGTCGCTGAGCTTGAGCGCGAGATGGATCGTCTTGCCGCCGCGATCCGGCGCGAGAAGGCGGCGCTTTCCTGGCTGTGGGAGGAGATCGGGCCGGTCGGGACCGGGGCGATGAGTCCCGTCGCCTTCGGCTAGCGCCTGCGCCTGGGCTGCGTCCGGGCGCTTCTCCGCTGACTCGACGCGGCCGGGCCGGTAAGACGCCGCCCAATGGCGCTCGGTCGCCGTAGTGGGCGATCCGGCGCTCGACCGGGCAGGGATCGGGCAGGAGCTGACCGCATCCCCGAGCGCGCCGCCCGCTCCCGCCCGCCGGGACGGCGGTTCTCGACCGTCTGACCCTTGGCGTCGAGGGCTGCGGGTCCGGACGGCTCCGTCCGTCGCGGCGGCTACCTTGGCGGTGCCCGTCGCTCCTCCGCGATGGTCTTCTCGGCCCGCGCTTCGCCCCTTGGTGATGCGAGGGCCGTCCTCGTTCGTGGGCCTGTCCGCTCCGGGTGGTACGCCGCTTACCACCGCGCTCGGACGGAACGCAGTGTCGTCCGATCGCCCGCGTACGGTGCCTCCTGCCCGCTGATGGGCCGAGGAAGGAGAAGACCTATGCGAAGGATGATGAGGTGGACCGACCTGACGTAGGCGGCTTCGACCGCTACCTGCCGGGGGTCGCCCCGGAGCCGCACCGGAAGCGGGTCGCGGCGTTCAACGCGGCGATGGAGTCCGAGCCGTCGCCGCCGATCGCTGACGCGCGGACCATCGCCCGGTTGGTGGCGGAGCGGACGCCCCGCCAGGTGCTTCGAGATTTCACCCGCCTCTGCCGCCCGAGCCGCCGGGTGCGTCGTGCGACGACCGCGCCGGTGATCGCCCGAACGCGCGGCTGCGCGCGGGAGCGCCGTCCCGCCGCCCGCCGGCCCCGTGCTCGTCGCGCCGCGACCTCCCGCGACGACGGCGGCGGCAAACCGGGGGAACCTGAGCCGGGACGAGCCTCCCGGCCTGACCTCTCGCTGGGGGTGGTCGCTTGAGCGCGATCACCTACCTGGACGACGTGCCCCCGGACGCCCTCGGGGTCCGGCATCCCGCGTGCGGCGAGATGTGGAAGGTCGCCGATCTGGACGCCGACGACCCCGCCGCGCCTCTGCGCGACGGGAAACTCTGCTGCCCGAACTGCCTCGACGGGGCGGGTGGGGGCTACGGCTTCGTGCCGGTCTACCGACTGGCGGTCGGCGACCTGCTGCCGCCGTCGATCGCGTCGTCGTACGCGCCGGTCCCGAACGCGCTCTGGGACTTCGGCGCAAACCTGGGCCTCAAGGCGAACGATCGTCTCGTCATCTGCGCGATCTGGCGGCACCAGGCGCTCGGTCGCGCGTTCCCCCCGCTCGACATGCTCGCCCACGAGACGGACCTGAGCGAGTCGACGGTGAAGCGGACGGTCGCGAGGTTGAAGCGACGCGATCTGCTCGCGGTCTGGGACCGTGGGAGGTCGAGCGCCGGCCGCCGGCTGAGCAACGAGTACGACCTGTCGCCGCTGTGGGAGGCGCTTGCCGCCGCCGCCCGCGAAGCCGGGGGTCACGGTGACCTGCTGGCCAGGGGTCACGGTGACCTCGCCCAGGGGGTCACGGTGACCTCCCAAAGAGAAGAAGGGGAAGGAGACGAAGGGGAAGTAGAGCCTCCTGACGGAGGGTCGCTCGCTGCGCGAGACCACGCGACGGCTTCGGACGGTGAGCAAGCTTCCTCGCCGCCGGGCGACGGGTTGAGCGCCTACGAGCGGCTGTACATGCAGGTCAACGGCGGGCTGCCGCTTCGCGACGACGCGGTGACCTTGCCTGAGGCGTCGGTGATCGAGGAGGGGGCCGACGGGCTCGACGCGGCGCGCGAGCGACTGATGCGGATGCTGCCGCCCCTCGGCCGCAAGGAGGCGGCGTGAGCGGTCCTTCGCTTGACCTCGATGCCCTCGCGGACCGCATCGCCGACCGCGTGGCCGATCGGATCGCGTCGAGGCTCCTAGAGGCCCACGACGGTGCCGCCCCTGGCGCTCCCCTGGGTGCCGTGCTCGGTGGCCGTGAGGAGCTGCCCGCGCTCGTCGACGCGAAGACCGTGGCGGCGGCGCTCGGCGTGACGCGCTCGACGGTCTGCGAGTACGCGGACCGGCTCGGCGCGCGGCGGCTCGGGGACGGCCCGAGGCCGCGCCTCCGGTTCGACCTTGCCGAGGCGGTCGCGGCGTGGAGCCGTGGCGTTGCGGGCGGAGGGTCCGACGAGCCGTCCAGCCCGGTGAACGCTGGCGATCCGAGGCCTGTCGGGGGACGCGAGGTCGAGCGTTTGCCTGGACTTCTGCCCATCTTCGAGCTCAACTCCCCGGAGTCCGAGAAAAGTGGCCCCCGCGACGCGGCAACGTCCGGGGGCCGGGCGACGAGGAGAACGGCCTCGCCGCGCCGCGAGCCTACCCGCCGAGGGTCCGGCTCGGCTGCCGGTGGCCGCGCTCTCCGCGCCCAACCGACCGAAGGAGGCCGGGATGCCTAGGAAGGCGACGGGTCAGCTCTACGAGAACCGCTCGAAGACGACGGGGAAGGTGACGAGCTACGGCGTGCGGTTCCGGTACGCCGGGAAGCGCCGCTACGTCACGCTCGCGGCGACGACGCGGAAGGACGCCGAGCGCGAGATGGCGCACCTGATCGCCGACGTGCAGCGCGGCCTCTGGACGCCCCCGGAGGACCGCTCGCCGGACCCCGAGCCGCGCCGGATGCCGACGTTCGCCGAGGCCGCGTCGGACTGGTACCGGGCGAAGGCGGAGGAGCGCGGCTGGCGCGACGAGCGCCGCGACGGGCCGGTCGAGGACTACTGCCCCGACCTGATGTGGCGGCTCGGGCACCTTCGCTCGTTCGGGCCGATCCCGCTCGATCGGATCGGCGTCGAGGACGTCGACCGCTACCGCCGCGCGAAGGTCCGCGAGGAGCGGCTCTCGCCGAGCAGCATCAACAAGACGATCGCGACGCTCGCCGCCATCCTCGAGGTCGCCGTCGAGTACGGGTACGTCGAGCGGAACGTCGCGAAGGGGAAGCGCCGCCGCCTGAAGGCCCCGAAGCCCGAGCGGGTCTACCTCGCCCGCGCCGACCACATCGCCGCGCTCCTCGACGCCGCCGGAAAGCTCGACGCGGCCGAGGGTCGCCGGACTGCCCCGTGGCGGCGCGCGCTGCTCGCGACGCTCGTCTACGCCGGCCCCCGGATCAACGAGGCCCTGGAGCTGCGCTGGAAGGACCTCGACCTCGCGGGCTGCCGGCTGCGGATCCGGGGGACGAAGACCGACGCCGCCGCCCGGACCGTCGAGCTGCTGCCCACGCTGCGGGACGAGCTGGCCTCGTACGCGGCGGCGCGCCGGGAGCGGCGGCCGGACGCGCTGATCTTCGGGACCTCGGCAGCCGGCGCGCGCTACGAGGGCGGGCGCAAGCACTCGCCGAGCAACATCCGCAACCGCGTCATCGCCGAGGCGGTCAAGCTCGCGGACGCCGCCCTCGCCGACGACGGGATCGAGCCGCTCCCAGCGGGCATCGGCCCGCACGCCCTTCGTCGGACGTTCGCCTCGCTCCTCGTCGCGCTCGGCCGCGACCCGGCGGTCGTGATGCGGCAGATGGGCCACACGACGCCGCACTTCACGCTCTCGGTCTACGCCCGCCGCGATGGACTGGCGCGACGGCGAGCGGGACCGTCTGAAGGCCTTGGTGGAGGGCGAATCCCTGTGCACGCCGAGCGCAAGCGCCGCCCCGGCCGTCTCGGATCACGCAGTCGGCTGAAGAAGCTCCCGGACGTCGCGATAGCTCGGGTCCTCGGCGTAGAGCTTCTCGAGCTCCTTGCGGCCCTGGGCCTTCCTCCCCATCTCGACGTAGAGCAGTGCGCGCGCGTACCGGGCCTCCTTCAGGAGGTCCGGGTCGCGCTTCTTGCTCCGGAGGGCGTCCTTGTACGCCTCCATCGCGGCTTCCTTCATCCCCTGCGCTTCGAGGGCGCGTGCCTGGTAGATCCGGACCTGGAGGCTGACGTCGTCCTCGTTCGCGGTGCCGGCGGCGACATCGACGATCTCGTCCCAGGCTTCCGCTTCAGCGTAGAGGTCGCAGAGGCTCAAGACGAGGAAAGGATGCGGAGCCATCTCGACCAGCTGCTGGATGAGACCGATGGCCTCATCCAACCGGCCGTTGCGCTGGTACACCTCGCCGAGGATGAGCGCGGCACAGAGCGAGCCGAACGGCACGTCGACCGCGACGTTCTCCGTGACCGGGATCGAGACGCCCCCGCCGGGGACGTACTTGTTCATCAAGGCATCGGGAAGCGACTGCTCCGAGTTGACGACCTTCTCGAGGTATCTGGTCGCCGCGTCGTCGTCCCTCGTCTGAGCGCTGATGATGCCTGCGAAGAAGTCATCGGCGAGTGCCTTCTCTTTCGTGTCCTTCTCCGACGACTCGCGGAAGAGCCGAAGCGCCTCATTCGTCTGACCCGCGGCGTACGCGTGGATCGCCTTGTAGAACGCCTTCTCGTAGCCCGACGCGAACATGCTGGGCTTCGGGGGCGGAGGCGGCGCAATCGGTGCCGCCGAGCGCGCCGGCGCGCGTCGACCGCTGCCCTTCGTCCACTGCTTCGAGTAACCGATCCCACTCCCGGGGATGCCGACCGAGGCGCTGCGTCGCCCGGAGGTGTTGACCGAGACGCCGCCGCCCCGTCCTCCGACCCGGACACCGGCTCCGCGGTGGCTGACGTTGAGCCGGACCCCCGGCCCGAGCTTGATGCTCTTCCGCATGCGAAGACCCATGCAACCCCTTCCGGTCGAAGGTCCTCGACCCTACGGGCGAGGCCCGCAAAGGGCAAGGAGAGGGCAGTACCGAGCGTCGCACCCGCGTGACGCCATCCGCCGGAAGACCGTCTAGAACGGGAAAAGCCCGCCGGAGCGGGCCTTTCGTGAGGTGGGCGATACTGGGCTCGAACCAGTGACCTCCTGCTTGTCGAGCAGGCGCTCTCCCAGCTGAGCTAATCGCCCCTGGGATGCGGAAGCGTAGCAAGCACCGGCGGGCACGTCGGGGCGTTCTCGGTCCTCCTCGGCGATCGGGCCGTGACGACGCCGGCGGCGCCGTCGTCCGCGGCCACGCGCGCTTCCGCGGAAGCGGTGGTTCGCGCCGGCACGCGTTGACTGCGGGTGCGGTCGCGAGCAGGGCGCGCCTGACGAGACGGACGGCCTGGTGCGCGTTTCGTCCGGCTCGCTCCGGCCGCGGGGTGCCGGGGCGCGCCGCGGCGGACGAGCCCGACGAAACGGTCGACGTACCGCGCGTTCGATCCGGGTCGTCCTCCGAGCGCGGGGACCGAGCGCCGCTCGGGGCGCGAGCTGCCGCCAGCCCCGCATCGTGTCCTAGACTCGGATCCGCCCACCCACGGCGCCGTGGCGGAGTGGCTACGCAGCGGCCTGCAAAGCCGCGTACACCGGTTCGATTCCGGTCGGCGCCTCTCACCCGCCTGCCGCTCGCGACCAGGACCCGGCGGCGGCGGCGCGATCCGGCGGCGCCTACGATCGCCCTCATGGCGGCGTCCTCTCCACGCCGGACCGGAACCGGCGGGCGGCGCAGGCTCGCCGAGGCCTACCAGCGCTTTGCCGCAGACCCGGCCACCTCTCCGCTCTCCGCCCGGGTCGCCGCCGCGCTGGGCGCTTCCGCCCAGGCGCTCGGGGCGATCGAGACCGCCCCGGCGAACCGGCGGCATCCCGCGCTCATCCTCGCCGCGCTCCACGACCTCGCCCTCGCCGGGCGCGCTCCCGCCCTCGCCGCCGCCTCCGCGTCCGGGGACGCCGACGCAGCGGCGGCGGCCGCGACAGCCACGCTCCGGGCGATGACCGCCGAGGTCGCCGCGATCGCGGCGCGCAGGCGGGTGCCGCGCGACGAGACCGGGCGCGCGACCGTCCTGTATCCCGCGATCGCCGAGGCCGCGCGGCGGGCAGGCGCCGACGCGGTCGGACTCATCGACGTCCGGTGCTCGGCCGCGCTGAACCTCACCGTCGATCGCGTCCGGATCGACTACGGCGACGGCCTGGTGCCGGGCGATCCGGCCTCGCCGGCGCGCATGTCGGCGTCGGTCGTC
>Ga0310834_101899_pt1 | contig 11116 bp, 8 predicted proteins | sample SM_ome_2_FD_201314 | JGI IMG/M metagenome (GOLD analysis project Ga0310834, IMG submission 201314) | Sorghum-adapted microbial communities enriched on stacked mutant (SM) sorghum from Joint BioEnergy Institute, Emeryville, California... ... | reverse complement strand
GGAGTACAATCTGACCGAGCTGTTCCAGAAGCTGCGCGTCAGCTCGCGGGTCGAACTGATCCGCAAGGCGAAGAGCCTCGGCATCCTCCCGATGGAAGATCTTCGCTGAATCCGTATACCCCCATGCGGGACCGTCCGGGCCTTGTGCGCCGGCGGTTCTTTTTTTTGTACGACAGACCAATTCGCGTACAAAAGCAGTGCCGAATTCGTCTGTAACGAGGATACCTCGTTACAGGGGCGCGCGGAGGCGGGCAGAAGCGTGTGTAACGAGGATACCACGTTACAGGGGCGCGCGGAGGCGGGCAGAAGCGTGTGTAACGAGGATACCACGTTACAGAGGCGCACGGAGCCGACCAAAAGCGTGTGTAACGAGGATACCACGTTACAGAGGCGCGCGGAGCCGACCAAAGGCGTGTGTAACGAGGATACCAACATTCCTGTAGACGCTAAGAAACAGTGTTCGACAAAAGAAAGGGCGCCTCGTAAGATGGGGGTATAACGGGTCACAGACAGCCCTAAAACCCATCAAGGAGGCGCTTATCATGAAGCGTACACGAAATGAAGTCACAAATCAACGGATTGAAAAAATTTCTCCGCATGACCTGGTCGTGGGGATCGACATTGCCAAAGACCGTCATGTGGCGCAGGCGACGGATTATCGTAATCGCGTCCTTTCCCGGCAGGCGCTCAGCTTCTCCAATACCGAAGAAGGGTTCCTCAAGCTGAAGCGTTGGATTCAGGAAGTTCAAGTTCGCCACCAATTGACCGGCCTGCTGATCGGCATGGAACCGACCGGGCACTATTGGTTCAATCTGGCCGACTGGCTGCTTGATCAAGGCATGGAGGTGGTGCTGGTCAATCCGGTACATACCCATCGCAACAAGGAGAACCGCGACAACACCCCGTCCAAGAATGACGCCAAGGACGCGTTAACGATTGCCGACCTGGTCAATCGCGGTCTTTACACCGAGTATCACCCGCAAGAAGAACACTTTGAACGGCTGAAGACGGTCATGAGCGATCGGGAGTATTGGGTCACGCAGCAAACCACGTTGGCCAATCGCATCATTCGCTGGATAGACCTGTACTTTCCGGAGTTTCGGCAGGTTTTTGAAGAGTGGAACGGCGTACGGGCGCTGGCCACGCTGAGGGCGTTCCCCTTGCCGCGTGACCTGCGCGGTCTTTCGGTCGACGAGGTGATCGCCGGGTGGCGGAAGCAAGGCATGAAACGGTGCGGTGGCGCAAGCGGCAAAGCCGTGGCTATGAGACTGCTGAACTGCGCGGCAAACAGCATTGGCAATCGACGCGCAATAGAGGAGGCTCGTCGGGATTTGCGGCGGCTGCTGGATCAGTACGAAGCCATCTCGTCCATGCTGGAGGAGATGGAAGAAGAGGTCGGGCAGTTGCTTTCCGAAATTCCCCAGGCGAAGCTGCTGCGAAGCCTTAACGGATTGGGGACGATCCCCATCGGGGCCATTCTGGGACTGGCCGGAGATCTGCGTCATTACCGGCATGGACGGCAGCTGTTGCGACGCGCCGGGCTGAATCTGGCGGAACGAACATCCGGCAAGTACAAGGGGCAGGTCAAGCTCTCCAAGCGCGGCGACAGCACGCTAAGGAAGCATCTGTATCTTGCCATGCTCAACCTGGTTCAACATCATCCGGACTTCAAGCGGTGGCATGAACGCAACCTGCGAAAGGGCATGAAGAAAATGGCCTCCATCTTCAAACTGATGGGCAAGCTGGCGCGCATGGTGGTGGGAATGGTTCGGCATGGCGAAACGTACCGCCCCGAGATGCACTTGACGGCAGCATGATGAGTTGACGCAGTAGGATGTGGGTTTGACTCGTTCCTTACGAGGACTGACTCATTCGCAGGATTTCAGACAAAGAAAGCACAGGGACCGAATGTCTGTAGCGAGAGGGCAATGACCCGTCATACCAACGCAATCGGCCTCCACGCCTTGGACAGGCAGGACGAAGGAATGTAAGGGCGATGACCCGTTGAGACATGGGAGGGTGAGCCTCCAGGGGGCAAGTGGAGCGTGCAGCATACGACCCCATGTGAAGTGTACGATAGTACGACTTCTGTTCCCGTATGCCCAAATGGCCATTCGGCGGCGAATTGCTCCATACAACGCCTGTAACTGCCAACCAAGTGTGTGTTGAAATCCTGCGAATGAGTGAGCATTCGTGAGAAAATCCCTTAAGTACGAGGGACGTTACAGAGGCGCGCGGAGCCGACCAAAGGCGTTTGTAACGAGGATACCTCGTTACAGACCTCCATGCCGCTAGAGCGGCACCATCAGATCATGAAAATATCCATCAGCCCGCAGAATAATCTTCTTACACCGTGGAGGTTTAGTAAGATGGTGGCCTTTTTGTGCTTCCATGCGGCTGTATTTTCGGGATAGGGGTGCGTTGAGCCGACCAGGTGCCACAGCATGCATGCCGCGTTGCAAAATGAGGCGAACCGACGGTCGGTCAGAAATCCATATTTTTGTATGTTAATTGGTCAGCCGTAGTTTTTTTTGTCGTCCAAAACGGCTGCTTCTTGCGTGTCCGGCGCAAAGTTTTGCGGGATGCGCCGCAACGTTTGCGGGATGCGCCGCATCGTTTGCGCGATGCGTGGTTCTCCTCCGGATTATGATGAAGGCATCAACCGACAGGGAGATGAACCGTTGTGCAAGGAACAGCGTCAAGACGCATCATGTTGCTCGCGGTTGTGCTGGGCATGCTTCTGATCGGCGCATGCGGCGGTCAATCGGCTTGGGAGGACGAACAGCTCAATGAAGACGACATCAGCACGCGCATTCTCGCCGATCATGTGAAGGCAGATTGGCAGTTGTCGCCGTCACCGACAGGCGAAGGCGAACTCATCCGGGTCGCGTTCCGGCTTCCCGACGGATCGTCCGTGAATGACTTCGAGCTGACGCACGAGAAGCTGCTGCATCTGATCATTGTCAGCCGGGATCTGTCCTGGTTCAACCACATCCACCCGGAATACAAGGGCGAGGGCATGTTCGAAGCGGTGAATGATTTTCCCGCGGGAGGCAAGTATCGGGTCATCGCCGACTTCAAGCCCGCCGGAGGCGACGCGATGACGAAACTGGCCTGGCTTGACGTCGAGGGCAAGCCCGCCGATCCGGCGCCGATCGTCCTGACCGATCCGCTGGAAGCGTCGGCAGACGGCAAGCGCGTGAAGCTTCAGATCAGCAGCCTCGCTCCGGATGAAGAATCCGTGCTTGCGTTCCATGTGGAGGATGAAGCGTCCGGTCAGCCGATTGCCGACCTCGAACCGTATCTGGGCGCGATCGGACATGTGGTCATTCTCTCCGAAGACGGCGAGCAGTACGTGCATGTTCACGCGGAAGAAGACCTGGGCTCGGGGCCCGATGCCCGCTTCGAAGCGACCTTCCCGAAGCGCGGGGTGTACAAGATCTGGGCGCAATTTCAGCATCAAGGACGGGTCTTCACCGCATCTTATGCGGTTCAAGTCCGATAGGCCGTGATGGGTGCGGGGTCAAGGACGGGCACGCGGGGGGCGTTCGCATGAGGGTGTTCCGGCGATTTCTGCCATATGTCAGAAAACAATTGAAGCTGTATATTACGGGGTTTATCGGCAGCCTGTTCCGTTTCCTCATTCCGCTGTCCGTTCCGCTGGTCATGAAATATTTGCTCGACGACCTGCTGCGGAACGACGCCATATCGGACGCCGGGAAGATTCGGCAGATTGCGCTCATCGCAGCGGTCATGCTGATCGTCTTCTTCCTCGTCCGCGGCCCGATGGAATACGTGAGACAGTTCTTCCTGCATAAGGCCAACAACAAGATGATCAAGGCGCTCCGGACCGACACTTTTCGCAAAATCCATGCGCTGGACGCGAAATATTTCGCCGAGCACAAGAGCGGGGAAGTCGGGACGCGGTTCTTCGATGATATCGAGAAGATCAGAGGGTACATGACCGCCGTCTTCTCGAACATCTGGATCGAGATGATCGTGCTCCTCTTCGTCGTCGGGGTGATGGCGGTGCTGAATGCTCCGCTCACGCTGCTCGCGGTCGGTCTTGTCGGCACGCAATTTGCTTTGGCGCATTGGCTGTCGAAGAAGCTGAAGCTGACGACGAGCCGGATGATGAAGTACCGCTCCGTGCTGAACGGGTTTGTGCTGGAGAAGATTCAGGGCGCCTTCCTGTCGAAGCTGTTCCTGACGGAGAAGAAGGATGCGGAGGAACTGGAACGCCATTTGGTCCACTATGAGCAGCTTACCGACCGGCAGGCGAAGATCAACGCCATCAGTCTGGCGGCGGTCAATGTGCTCAGCGACGCGACCCCGTTCATCGTCGTGCTGACCGGAAGCCTGAGCGTCATCCACGGAAACTTGTCGTTGGGATCTCTGATTGCGTTCTTCGCCTATGTGGATCGGATGAGAAGTCCGGTCGCGGCGCTCGTCCAGGCGTTTCCGGCCATCGCGGAAGGGAACGTGGCGCTTCAGCGCATCTTCGAGTTCCTGGACACGCCGGTTGCGGTGAAGGAGCGGGAGCGGGCGGTTCCGCTGAACGGATTTCACCATGCCATTACGTTCCGCAACGTCTCCTTCTCCTATCATCCCGACCGCGAAGTGATCAAGAACTTGTCGTTCACGCTGCGCAAGGGGCGCACCTATGCCTTCGTCGGCGAAAGCGGCGGCGGCAAGAGCACGATCCTGCAGCTGCTGACCCGGATGTACGATCCCGACAAGGGGGAAATCCGGATCGACGGCATTCCGCTCCGGGATCTGTCCATCGCGGGGCTCAGGGAGAGAATCGGCATGGTGACCCAGGATAACTTCCTGTTCAGCGCGTCCGTGAAGCACAATATCCGGCTGGCAAGACCGGAGGCTTCAGACGAAGACGTGATCGCCGCGGCGAAGAAAGCCTATGCGCATGAGTTCATTTGCGCCTTGCCTGACGGCTACGACACCGAGATCGGGGAGCGGGGCGTCAAGCTGTCCGGGGGGCAGAAACAGCGGATCGCGCTGGCGCGGGTCTTCCTGAAAAATCCGGAGCTCCTTCTGCTCGACGAGGCGACCAGCGCGCTGGACAACGAGAGCGAGCAGCTCGTCCAGAAGTCCATCAGCGAAGCGGGACGGGACAAAACCGTCATCATGATCGCCCACAGGCTGTCGACGGTGCGCAGCGCCGACACGATATTCGTCATCCGCAGCGGCACGATCGTGGAGCAAGGCAGCCACAGCGAGCTGATGCGGCGGGGCGGTTATTACCGCGAACTGTACGAACAGCAGAGCCGGGAGAACCCCCGGGGACCGCTGTCCGGCTGGCAAGACCGAAAAATTCAATGAAAAGCGAGGATGAATTTGATGAAAAAACGTTCGAAACTTCCGCTTCTGGCCGCTTCCACCGTCATGATTCTGGCGCTTGTCGGGTGCTCCGACGCGGTGACTGCAAATGTTGAACGCGTCGAAACCTCCCTGATCGGGCCCGAATCGGCACCGGGAGGCAAGAACGTGCAGGAGAAAATCTTTCAAGCCGACGCGTTTGATCGCATCGATGTTCGTTCGGAGGCGATGGAAGTCTATGTGGAGCAGTCACCCGATGATCAGGCCACGGCCCGGCTGATCACGGACAAAGCCATTGACAACCCGTTCGTGTTCGATGCCTCGGTCGAGAATGGCGTGCTGCGTCTGTCCGTGGATGAGCGAACGAAAATCAATATTCTGGACCGGGTGCAGAACGGAGAGCGCAAGCTTATCCTCTCACTGCCGCAGAAACATTACGAGGAAGTCGCCATTCGCAATGAATTCGGACGCGTGGATATGGCCGATCTGGCCGCCGACCGTGTCGTCGTGGAGCAAAGCGCCGGCGATATCCGGTTGTCCGGCGTCTCGGGCGAGCTGGAGCTGGAGACGGAGACCGGCAAGATCGAGGCGGAAGGCGTCACGCTGGATCACGATATTTTCGCGAGGACGAGCGTGGGGGATATCGAAGTCCGGTTCAGCGCGCCGCCCGAAGCGGGATCGATCCGGGCGAGGACGACGCTCGGGGATGTCCGGGTCGATGTGAACGGGTTGCGGTACAGCGAGAATTCGGGCAATTCGATAACGGGCAGGTTCGCGACGGAAGGCCGCGTGATGGAGGCGGTCTCGGAAGTGGGCTCGATCCGGGTCGGTGTGCTGCCGTAACGCGGCGCGTCGCAGCCCACCGACACAGGGGCTCGCCGGGCGACTTCTCTAGCCGTTCCCCAACAATTGCAGGATGGGGTCATAGACGAAATGAAGAACAAGAAACAAAACACAGCCGATTATGGCCCCGACTACGGCGCCGTTGAGCCGGATGGCTTGCAAATCTTCTCCGACTTTGTCCTTCACCAGTTGCTTCAGGCGTTCATCGGTGAAAGATTCCAGGGTCTTGTGAACAATTTGCCCGATCCGGTGATATTCCTTCTCGACGACGTGCACGATCAACTGACGCGCGTATTGATTGAGCGCGTCTTTCTTCATCTCGTCCTGCCTGAACCGATCCCAGTAGCGGTTGACAAAATCGATGGTCCACGCCTTGATGTCCGAAGTGCGCAGCTCTCTGTCCCAATACTTGATGGGTTCGTCGCGATTCATATACGCAATGAAAGCATTCAGGATCTGGCTGATGACGGGTTGGAAGGAGACCCGATGGATGGCGTCATTCTTCCATTCGTCGACGGCACGTCGGATCGGGTTGATTTCGCCGGTCGAAAGCGTCATGCCCGACTGCAAATCGTCGCCGATTCGTTCGAGTGCATCCTTGACCAGCAGGCGCAGATCGTGGTTGCGGTCCTCAAGGGATTTCACCAGTTCGACGATTTCACGATACAGGGCATCCGCAGCGTCGTCCAGATCCAGAACGCCGGTCTTTTCCGCCATCGATTCCATGAATTTTTTGGCTTGACGCTTGAAGAAATTTCCCTTGTTCACATACTTGCGTCTCTCACTTTCCAGGAGGTCGCGGATCGCCGACCGCGTATGGGTTCCGTGGAGCCGTTCGCGAGCAAACCCGACGAGATGATCCAGCAGCCGATCCAGATGTCCTTCCCGCGTCGACCATCGAATCGCTTCGCCCGCCAGGGAGCTTACGTTGGCCGATTTGAGCGCTTCCTTCAGTTTCTGCTCGATGAAGGCCGAACTCTTGTCGATATCGAGCGACAACAACAACTGCCGCAAGGCGACCCAAACCTTCTCGCCCACGGTGGTCTTGTTCGCCGCCAGATGTGACTCCAGCCATTCCATGCCGATATTGACAAAATGGATATCCCGCACATGGGACAGCAAGGTTGCCTTCGGCAGCAGCTCCGACTCCACCATGCCGACGATGCCTTTGGTCAGGTTGGCTCTGTTGCGTCCAAGGAGATCGGTGTGCCATTTGATTCCGAGCGGTCTGGTGAACAACGCGCTTACCGCGTACCAGTCGGCCAGCGTCGCAACCAATGCGGATTCCACCGCAAAGAACAGGAAATGTACGCCCCGGCTGTCGGCGAATCGGAGATGGAAATACAGCGTTGCCAGAAAAAGGACCGCCAACACGATGAGCCCAAAATTCGCTTTTCTGTACATGTGCCGATTACCCCGCCATCGCGATCAGCCTATAGAGCATATAAAGCGCCATGCCGATCAAGCCGCCAACCATGACGCCGCTGATGCGGATATAATGGAGATCCTTGCCGGCTTTCGCTTTGACCAATGCAATGATCTGTTCATTGCTGTACTTCCCCAGTTCGTTCCGGACCACCCCGGCAATGGCTCCGTGCCAGTAAGGAACGGATTGGAGCAGCTTGTCTTCCGCCCAGTCGGCGATCTTGCTCCAGGCGTCATGTTTTTTCGGATCCAATAGCTTCTCCATGACATCGACAAGCCAGGGGAACGGGGGAGTTCCGGACAAATCCGGATGTTTCTCCGTTGCAGCGGCCACTTCCCGGTAGGTCTGAAGATGGGATTGAAACCAATCCGTCAGCTTGACCCGCCTGTCGATGAGCGCCAGGACCTTCATTTTCCCGTTCTCCACCTGTTGTTGCAATCGGCGATCCTCCCGCAACTGATTCTCCAGCGATGCCAGCCATTTCTTCACAGTCCGGCGTTCGGAGCTGTGGGGATCCTGGTACCGGTTCAGCATCCCGTCGAGCCAATGAACGACACGGTCGATCATCTTGTCCCTTCCCAGACTGACCAGCGACTTGAAGATGCTGCGCAACCAATGCCCTTCCGAATAGGTGCTCAGCACCGCATCAATCGTGGATGACACCAGCGACCGGAACGTGCCGGAATGAGCGATCTTCCGGAGCTCCTCGATGAGGAAATCCGCAACCTTGTCGTCATATCCGTTCCGGATCGACCAGGCCAATATATCCGCCAACAGTTCGTGAACCTGAACATGGCGGGCCTGATGAAGCAGCGTCCGTTGGATCGAGTTCACCATCTCGCCGGGTTCCAGTTGGCGCACGATATCCGCCGCCAACTGCTGGACCAGGCTGATGATCGCTTCCTTGCCGCCACTCCGATTGAGATAGCTGTCCAGAAGTTCAATCAGATCCAATTGCCCGAGCGCTTGCCGGATGCGTTCTTCCGTCAGAAGATCGTATTGGACCATGTGCACCAGACCGGCTTCAAGGACATCCCTTCTCTTGCGGATGATGTCCGTGCGGATCCAGGGAATATCCATTTTGATGCGAAGTTTTCTGAGCGGATTGTCATACAGCGCGCTGACCGCGAACGTGTCGGCCCAACCGCCCACAGTGGCCGCGCAGAAGCCGGCGAAGAGCAACCCGCCGACCGGATGCTGGGCGAACGGGTAAGCGATGAACGTGCCGGCCGTGGACAGTCCCAGCGCCAGATTGGCCTTGGATCGAGGCGTCAGCATTACGGCCCTCCAAAATGTCCGTCTTGTCCGCAACGGTTCTTCCTTCCATTTTCCATATTCCAAACGTCGCAGTCAATAAGTCCCAGATTCCATGCGTGAAAAGGTGGACATCTCCCCGACATGTTCCGGCGCTATACTCGGAGGCAGATCATGAGACTGCGGGGAGCCCCCATGAAAATTGCCTTGCTCGCGGCGGGCGAGCCGGACGAGATCCGGCTGTGCCTGGCCCTGGCGCTCGGACTGCGCCATCTGGGCCATCGCACCGTCCTCGCCGCGCCGGAACAGGCAGCCGCCTGGATCGGGAAATATCCCGTTGTATACTATCCGCTGCCCGGATCCGGCGAGCCGGGTCCGGGCTTGACGGGCGACGGGCCGATCGGGCGGCTCGAGGAGCACGCGCTGCGGCTGGCGCTGCTGCTCGTCTGCCGGGACTGCGACGCGGTTCTCTGCCCGCCCTCCCTCCTGTTCGAAGCCGGCGTCATCTCCGAAGCCTTGCGGATTCCGTTCCTGTTCGTCCAGACATCCCCGCTCCTGCCGGCGACATTCGCTGATCCGAATTTCGCGGTCTCCCGGATCTTGGGCCGGCACTCGCTTCGCCTGTTCCGGAGGCGGGACGAGCGGCGCAGGATCCCCGGCGTGAACGCCTGGCGCGCCCGCCTGGGGCTCAAACCGCTTGCCGGTTCGTATTGCCGGCGGATCGGGGCGCTGAAGGTTCCCGTCCTGCACGCGTACAGCCCGACGCTCGCGCCGCCCCCGGCGGATTGGGGGGAACATCACGGCGTGTCCGGCGCGGTCTGGCTCGATGGCCGCCTCGTCCCGCGGGAGGCGGCCGAGCCGCTATCGGACGCGTTCGCGCGGTGGCTGGCGCAGGGAAGCGCGCCGGTCTATATCGAGGCGGACTGTCTGCCCGCCCCGGACGCGCGGCGGATCGACATGGCGGTCGATCTGGCGGCGCGGCTGCGCGCCCGCGCGGTCATCGCCGTCGACCGGGGATTCGCCGGGCAGCCGGAACAACCGCTGAAAGGCGACGTATGGCTGACGAGGCGGGCCGATCCCCGCCCGGTCCTGGCCGGATGCGGGCTCGCTGTCCATCGCGGCGACCCGTGCACGACGCACGCGGCGGCGGAGGCGGGCACGCCCGTTCTCGTCTGTTCCGGGACGGCGGAGCAGGCATTCTGGGGTAAGCGCATCGAACGCCTTAGAATCGGGCGGCACCTGCCCGTCCTGCGGGCGACGACGGCCCGTCTGGCGCGGGAAATCCGGGAGATGACGGCGGATGGGACGACGCGGACAAGGGCGGCCGCCCTGGGCGGCGCGATCCGGGGAGAGAAGGGGTTGCTGCGCGCGTTGGAATGGATCGAGCGGCAATTGCCGGACGCTCCGGTGTTCACGAACGAGCCGTTGTAACGCCGGAGCGCCGGTCAAGCGGGTTATTTTTCGTCAAAAGGCAGCAGCAGGGTAAACGTCGAACCGGCCGGACTGGAGTCGGTCAGCACGAGATCGCCGCCGAGCGAACGGGCGATCAGGCGGCTGAAGGGCAGTCCGATGCCGAGGCCGCGCACCTTCGATTGCTTCTGCCGGCCGCGGTAGAACGGCTCGAAGATGTCGAGCTGCTCCTCGCGGGGAATGCCGTGGCCGGTATCGCGCACCTGGATGCGGTAGCGCGACGAGTCGGCCAGCAGGCGGATGGCGATGACGCCGCCTTCCATCGCGTCCCGCGCGTTGTTCAGCAGGTTGACGAGAATTTGCTCCACCCGGCCCGGGTCGGTCCGCGTCCGCCAGTCCGCGGCATCCGAAGCCGTCTCCACCTCGACCCGCACGTCCGCTTCCCGCTGGCCGTCCCGCCACCGCTCCGCGATCTCCCCGACGAGCGCGGGCAGATCGCGCGTCTCCTTCACGACGGCGACCGCGTTGCCGGCGAATCGGTTGAACTCCAGCAAGTCGCCCACCATTTTCTGCAGACGCTTACTGTCGGCCAGACAGACTTCGAGAAAACGATCCCGCTCCTCGCCGCTCACGACCCCGTCTTTCATCGCCTGCAGCAGCCCGCTGATCGAGGCGACCGGTGTCTTCAGCTCGTGCGTGACGCCGGCCAGCAATTGGGTGCGCAGCGTCTCCAGCCAGTGCAGGCGGTCGGCCATTTCCCGGAATGAGCGCATCAGTTCGCAGAATTCTTTCTCCTTCGGCGCCTGGCTGAGTTCAAGCTTGTAGTTCCCGGCAACGACCTGCTTG
>Ga0310834_101896_pt1 | contig 11125 bp, 10 predicted proteins | sample SM_ome_2_FD_201314 | JGI IMG/M metagenome (GOLD analysis project Ga0310834, IMG submission 201314) | Sorghum-adapted microbial communities enriched on stacked mutant (SM) sorghum from Joint BioEnergy Institute, Emeryville, California... ... | reverse complement strand
CAGGATCGACAGCAAGCCGATCGGCACGTTAATGTAAAATATCCAACGCCAGCTCAGGCCGTCGGAGATCGTTCCGCCCAGGAGCGGACCGAAAATGCTGGAGATGCCGAATACGGCTCCGAAGAGGCCCATCATTTTGCCGCGCTTCTCCAGCGGGAACAGATCGAAGATGATCGTAAAGACGATCGGCATGACCGATCCGCCGCCGATCCCCTGAATCGCCCGGTATACGATCAGCTGATCCATATCGGTCGCCGTGCCGCACAGAATGGAGCCTGCGACGAACAACACCAGCCCGAGCAGGAAAAACCTTTTGCGGCCGTACATATCGGACAGCTTGCCCAAAATCGGCGTCGAGACGACCATCGCGATCATGTAGGCGGAATACACCCAGATAAAGCTATCCATGCCCCCGAGCTTCTTGATGATGTTGGCCATCGCCGTCGAGACGATCGTCTGGTCGAGCGAGACCATGAATAGTCCGAGCAGCAGCCCGGCGACGACCACGCCGATATTGCTTTTCTTGGCGTCCATCGGTTCACCCACTCCTCAAATTTGAGTACACACCTCCATTATACCCAAATTTGAGTAAATGCCTACCCTCTTTTTGCCACCGCGCCGGAAAATCCCTATAATAAAATCAGACATGAGAAAACTCTTTAATATGCGGCGCTGCCGGCGATAAAATTTTTCAATATGGGAGGCGAATCGGATTGAACATCAGCCAGCTGGAGACGCTGCTTATGATTTCGCGCACGCTCAGTTTCCGGAAAGCGGGCGAACTGCTCAATCTGACGCAGCCCGCGGTATCCGCGCAGATCAAAAGTCTGGAAGACGAATTTAACGCCGTGCTGGTGGACCGCAATCATCCGGTGACGCTGACCGACCGGGGCAAAGTGTTCCTGGAGCACGCCGAGCGAATATTGGGCATTGTGGAGGAACTGAAGCAGAAGCTGTCCGACCTGGACCAAATCCCGCAAGGCCACATCGTCCTTGGCACGACAACCTCCATCGCCATCCAGATCTTGCCGCGCGTCCTCTCCTATTTCCAGGATCAATACCCGCTCATCAAGACGACGATCCTCTCAATGCCTTCCCTGCAAGTGCTGGCCTACGTGGAGAACGGGACGGTGGACATCGGAATCGGCTACCTGACCGACCGCAACCCCCAGGTGGAGACTTCGACGCTGTACTATGACACGTTCGAACTGGTGACGGCTCCGGACCATCCGCTCGCCACGGCGTCCAACGTTCATATCGGCATGCTGAAGGACGTGCCCTTCATCATGCTGGCGCCCGACACGCTCGTGAGGCGGTTCGTCGATCGCATCTTCCGCGAGCACCAGATCGAACCGAACATCGTGATGGAGCTGAGCAGCAGCGAAGAGGTCAAGCGGATGGTCGAAATGGGGCTGGGAGCGGCGGTCGTCTCCAAAATGTCGATTGCGGGCGAGCTCAAGCGGGGAACGTTAAAGCTCGTTCCGGTCCGCGAGCTCGAGATCAGCCATCCCGTCGGCGTCATGACCAAATCGGGACGATACGTCAGCAGTGCGATGCGCCAATTTCTAAGCGATCTGAAAGGCATGCCGGAAGACCAATTCACCGGAAGCGAATAGCTTTGAGCCGCCGCTTCCGGTTCAATCCCGATCCTAAGGAGGAACACCGTATGAAATTCGACCTGCACACCCACCACGAACGCTGCGGTCACGCGGACGGCACGATCGAGGACTACATTCGCGCGGCGATCAGCGCCGGCTTGCAAGTTATCGGCATCTCCGACCACTCCCCTTACTTCGCCCGGGAGGAAGACCGGCCCTTCCCCCAAATCACGATGGCCAAAAGCGAATTCGGGCGCTACGTGGAGGAAGTGCTCCGCCTGAAGGAGAAGTACGCGGACCGTATCGAAGTGCTGCTCGGCGTCGAATCGGACTTCTTCCCGGACGAGATCGAAGTGTACCGGGAAGCGTACTCGCACTACCCGTTCGATTACATCATCGGCTCGGTGCACCAGACCCGAGGGATCAGCATCTTCAACCGGAACCGGTGGAAGCCTCTCGGCGAAGCGGAGAAGACCGGGGAGAAGAAAGAGTATTACCGGCTGATCCGCGACTCGGCGAACGACGGCCTGTTTCAAATTCTCGGCCATATCGACGCCATGAAGGGCTATTACCCGGCGTTCTCCGACATCCGGGGGGCCGAAGCCGAGATCGACGACGTCTTCCGCGTCGTCAAGCAGAACGATATCGCCATCGAGATCAACACGAGCGGCAAGACGAAGGACGTCGGCGGCTGGTACCCGTCGGACGATCTGCTGGAGCGGGCGCTGCACTTCGGCGTGGACGTGACGTTCGGCTCCGACGCCCACGTGCCGGATCGAGTCGGCGACGACTGGGAGAAGGTGCGGACCCGCCTGAAGGAGATCGGGTTTAGCCGCTGGGTCTTCTACCGCCGGAAGCGGAAAGTGTACGTGGATCTCTGATCAACCGAACTTGGTAATCAGATGATTGATATCAAATTGAGGATCAACAATTTAATAGACATGACACGATGCGGCGGGGGACTGTGAGTTACCTTTCAATATCAAAAAAGGGATTCCATGTTGAAAGAAGATGTCCTGAAGCAAGCTCGGTATTGATGGACACTGCGGGACCATGACCTGTTTGCTGGCGATGAGGGCGGATTGGGAGATTTTCTGGAATGTTCATTTGAACAGTCATGGATAACGGAAGAATAAAAAAAGGAACCTGCCGCTTGCGGGCAGGTTCTAATCTTATGAAAAAGGGGGTCTTGGTATTTATTGTAGCCGGGCTCTGCGACAAGCAGGTAACAGAAATATTTCAATTGTGTAACAAAAACGGAGGAGAAAGACGCCTCTTCCGGTTCCGTGTATGATAAGATGAGAACATTCACACAGGGAAGGAGGCGCCTCATGTCCCAGAAATCCGAAGCAGCCTACGATTTCCATCACCTGGATCACGTCAAGGAGCAATCGAAATCCGGCAAAACGCTGTGGATCGTCCTGCTGCTCACGTTGTTTTTCACGATCGTCGAGATCGTCGGGGGGCTGCTGTCCCATTCGCTCGCGCTGCTGTCGGATTCCGCGCACATGATCTCCGACGTCGTCGCGCTGGGTCTCAGCATGACCGCCATCTATCTGGCGAGACGGAAGCCGAATTCGCGCTATACGTTCGGCTACCTCCGCTTCGAGATCATCGCGTCCTTCTTGAACGGCCTGGCGCTCTGCGTCATCGCGGTCGGGATATTCATCGAGGGCATCCAGCGGCTCATTCATCCCGTGGATGTGGAATTCGGACTCATGCTCAGCATCGCGTTCATCGGTCTGCTCGTCAATCTGACGCTGACGATCGTGCTGAGCCGAAGCCACAAGGAAGAAGAGAACCTGAACGTGCAGAGCGCGCTGTGGCATTTTATCGGCGACTTGCTCAGTTCCATCGGCGTCATCGTCGCCGCGGCGATCATCTATTTCACCGGATTTCTCCCCGCCGACCCGATCATCTCCATGGTCATCGGGGCCATCATCTTCACCGGCGGCGCGAAAATTTTGAAGGAATCCACGGCCATCCTGATGGAGAAAGTGCCCGAATCGTTCGATCTGGAGGAGATTCGCGGCGAGCTCCGCAAAGTCGAAGGCGTCGAAGACGTGCACGAGATGCACCTGTGGGCCATCTCCACGGACCACTACTCCCTGACCGCCCACATGTTCATCCGGGAAGACATTCAGCCGTTCTGCATCATCCTCGCGGCCAACGAGATGCTGAAGGAGAAATACGGCATCACGCATGCCACGCTGCAGATGGAACATGCGACGATTCACCCGCATGGCGAATACGGCCGCCAATTCCTGCTCCACCGTCAGGAGAAGCATTCTTGATTCGCCGGCTGCTCCCGCGGCTCCGATTAACACTTACGAATTGAAAGTTATTGGCGATTGGGTAGTAACTACTGCCTTCCTCGCGCGAGATGTGGTAAAATGTCGTTGGAAGGGGGGAACCCGAATGGACTACTCGAGAATGTGCCCGAAATACGAGCAGGCCGCCGAATTGCTCGGCAAGCGGTGGACCGGCTTGATCATCCGGGTGCTGATGGGAGGCCCCAAGCGGTTCAAGGAGATCAAGGAGCAAATCCCCGAGATGAGCGACAAGATGCTGACCGACCGCATGAAAGAACTGGAAGCCCAAGGTGTGCTGACCCGGACCGTCTATCCGGAGATGCCGGTTCGGATCGAATATGAATTGACCGAGAAAGGCAAAGATATGAAGGACGTCATCGAATCGATCCAGGCGTGGGGCGAGAAATGGATGTGAAGTTTGGCCCCAATTGCGGCGCCTGATCCCGCTGATGCAGCGATACCCCTCCGTCACGCGAATTCATCGCGCGGCGGAGGGGTTTCGTCATGTCCAGGCCGGCTTCAGGCATACTGGCGCATCTCGGGGATTGGATCGGCAGCCGGCGCCGCGGAGCCGCGCGGGGCGGGCGACGTCGCCGCAGGGGCCGCGGGTCCGGCGGCCGCTTCGATCCAGACCGCGTACAGCCCGCCCAGACCGCGGAGGATCGCCGGCAGCAGCAGCGACAGCACCGCGCCGACGGCTCCGTACAGCCAGGACAGCTGCGTGCCCGACCAGGACGGAAGCAACCGGGTCACAACCAGGCCGCCGTCCGCGTACCAATCGAACGAGAAATACCGCACGCTGATCCAATAAGCCGCGGGAGACAGCTGCACCGCCCAGAATGTCACCGGAAGCACGATCGCCAGCGTGCAAGCCGTAATGCCGACGGGCAATTGCAGGAAGCCGTACAGGATGCCCCGGTAGGACCGGCCTTTGAACAGCCGGGCGAGCAGCGCCTGCCAGCCTTCCCAGCCCGGCTTCACCGGCCGGCTTCCGGCAGCTGCGTCCGCCGTCCTCCCCCGCTTCCACCGCTCCACGGACCATTTTTCGAGCTCCAGCAAATGCCCGCAGAGCACGAGCGTCTCCGCGAGCAGAGGCAGACCGACCAGGAAGACCGACAGCGGCAGGCTGACCGCCAGACCCGTGACGGCGGTGATGAACGCCGCGATGCCTTTGGGCAGCGACAGGAACAACAATGCCCAGGCTTGCCGCGCGCTTCTTTTCGTTCTCATCGTGAACCGACCACGCTTTCCATCAAAGGGATTGATCCCATTGTACCGTGCGACGCCGCGCGGCATCATCGGCTCGGGACGGTGCGCGGCCCGGACTTTGGTCCAGTTTGTCCGGCTAGTTTACAGGATCGATACATTTCGATATACCCGCGATACATTCCTCTCCTATCCTGAGAGCATTCGCTCGAATGGAGGAGAGAATATGCGCCGGATGCCGAAAATCGGCCGTTGGCTGCTTGCGTTCGCCATTGCTGCGGGAATCGTCGGCTGGGTATTTCATGAGATCAGCGGGGGCAACGTATGGGGGACCGAAGGCGGGAGCCCTGCCGCTTCGAATTCCGCGGAGCCCGCTCCGCCCTCCCCGCAGCCGTCCGATCCGCCTGCGGAGCCATCCGGTTCGTCCGGGCCGCCTGCCGGGTCTGCGGAACCTTCGTCCCGCCCGACTGCCGAACCTTCGCCCGATCCCGCTCCTTCCGCCGGAGAGAAGCCGGAGGAGTCCGCCGCGCTGCCCGCCTGGGCCGCGGACAACCTTCCTTCGCGCACCGTTCGCGACGCGTCGGGACGCGCGGTCATCACCAACGCTTCCAGCCTGTACGTCCTGGTCAACAAGAAGCGCAATTTGCCTTCCGATTACGTTCCGGACGACTTGACCGTCCCCGACGTCCCCTTCTCGTTCTCGGGAGACTCGGAGAAGAAGAAGATGCGCAAGGAAGCGGCCGCCGCGCTGGAGAAGCTGTTCGCCGGCGCAGAGAAGGCGGGGATTCATCTCAAAGCGGTATCGGGGTACCGTTCGTATGCCAGGCAGAAGGCGATCTTCAGCGCCAACGCAGCCGCCAAGGGAGAGGAAGCGGCCAACCGCACCAGCGCCCGCCCCGGCCAAAGCGAGCACCAGACGGGACTGGCCATGGACGTCTCCAGCGCCAGCGTCGGATACGCGCTGGAGGAAAGCTTCGGGAATACGAAGGAAGGCCGTTGGCTGGCCGCCCATGCCGCCGATTACGGCTTTGTGATCCGATACCCCAAAGGCAAAGAGAACATTACGGGATATTCGTACGAACCGTGGCACATCCGCTATCTCGGCAAGGAAGCGGCGGCTGCGGTTACGGAGAGCAAACTGACTTTGGAACAGTATTACGATACGTTGGAGGCAGCCGCCGAGAACGTGTGACGGGATTCGCAAGTGCCGGCGGCGAGGTGAACCGATGACCAGACGGATCCTTGTGGCGGACGATGAGCGCGGCATCTCGGGCCCGCTCGCCTACGCGTTCCGCAAAGAAGGCTATGAAGTCGCGACGGCGGGCGACGGAGAGGAAGCGCTTCGCCTCGTCCCGGAATTCCGTCCCGACGTTCTCGTGCTGGACGTCTCGATGCCGAAGATGAGCGGCTACGAAGTGTGCCGCAGGCTGGGGAACCGGACCGGCATGGGCATCATCCTGCTGACGGTCAAGAACGACGTCGCGGACAAGATTGCCGGACTTGAGCTGGGCGCCGACGATTACATGACGAAGCCGTTCGACTTGCGCGAACTGATCGCGAGAGTGAAGGCGCTGATCCGCAGGCTGGAGACGAAGCCGGAGGAGCCGGCGAGGCTGGCGTTCGGAGCCTTGTCGCTGGATCCGATCGCCCGCGCCGCGGAGTGGAACGGCCGGCCGCTCGAACTGACGCCGAAGGAGTTCGACGTGTTGGCGCTGATGCTCGCCCACCCGAATCGGGTCTTTACGCGCGACGAACTGCTGGATGCGGTCTGGGGCTTCGAATACGCTTCCGGCACCCGCACGGTCGACATCCACATCCAGCGGCTGCGCAAGAAGCTGGGGGATGATGGACCGCGCATGCTGCAGACGGTCTACGGAGTCGGTTACAAGTTCTCGGGGGCGGGACGATGATTCCGCTGAGCATCAAGATCAAATACAGCTTATTCCTGGCGCTGCTGCTTTCGCTGACCGTGCTTCTGCTCAGCCTGCTCGTGCTCGGCGGCATCCGGGACCATCAGCGGGAGACGGCCGAACAGAACTTGCTCCAGCTGACCCGTTCGGCCAATCTGGGGGTGAAGCAGGCGTACTACGAAAGCCGGGAACCCGACCCGCCGTCGTTCCTGCGGCGCGGCGGCCGCCGGTTGGCGATGGACCTGGCGGTCCGCACCGGGCTGCGGGTCGTGCTGTACGACATGTCCGGCCAACCGGTCGGCGATTCCTCGCCCTTGGGCGCGTCCCCGGATGGCGGCGCACTCGTTCCGATCGCGGCGCAAGGCCGCATCGCTTACCGGGCGGACGGAGCTTCGCTGTGGTACGCCGCCCCGATGCAAGGGCCGAACGCGCAGATGGGCGTCTATTTGTTCCAATATCCGCTCGCTGCCGACATCCGCTATTACAGGGAGACGCGCAGCTTGTTCCTGCTGGCGGGAACGGCCGTCACGGCGGCCAGCTTCCTGCTCGGCTATTGGTACTTCGGCCGCTCGGCTTCCGCGGTCATCCGGCTCAGCCGGACGGCGGAGCGGATCCGCGGCGGGAAATTTCCCTCCGAACCCCCGCTAAGCAAGCGCAACGACGAACTGGGCCGGCTGAGCGGCAGCCTGTTCGAGATGAGCCGGGAGATCCGGGCCAACCTGGGCGCCATGCGGGCGGAGCAAGCCAAGCTGCGGCAAGCCGTCGACAAGCTGCAGGAAATGGAACGCCGGCGGAAGGAATTCGTCGGCCACATCAGCCATGAGTTCAAGACGCCTCTGACTTCCATCCGGGCGTATGTCGAGCTGATGGCGCTGTATCCGGACGACCCGGAACTGCAAGCCGACGCGGCGCGAACGATCGGGAAGGAAGCGTCCCGTCTGCACGGCTTGGTGGATACCGCGCTGCGGCTGACCGCGCTCGAGAAGTACGACTTCGAGTACCGGCCGGAGCGCGTCGACCTGCGCCGGCTGCTGGAGGATCTGGCGGACCGAATGGGGGCGCGGGCGCGCCGGGTCGGCCTCTCCATCCGGACCGAATTCGAGCCGGTGTACGCCTGGGCCGATCGCGACAGCCTGACGCACATTATCGTCAACTTGCTCGACAATGCCGTGAAATACAACGTGCCCGGCGGGATGATCCGCATCGCTTGCTTTTCGAGGGAAGGACGCGCGATCGTGGACGTCGCCGACACCGGCGCGGGCGTTCCGGAGGCGGACCGGGAACGGATCTTCGAGCCGTTCCAGACCGCCGGCGCAAGCCGGTTGGACGAATCCGGCGGAGCCGGGCTCGGCTTGCCGCTGGCGAAAGGTCTTGCGGAGAAGCAGAACGGCTCGCTCGAATTGCTGCGCGCCGAGGGCGAGACCGTGTTCCGGGTTACGCTGCCGGCCGCTCCGCCGGACGAACTGTGACAAGGAGGAGAATCAACGTGCCGAACCGATTGATCCTCGCCGTCTTGGGAGGCGGCGGACTGCTCATGCTCATCGCGGGCTGCGGACGCGGCGAACCGGAAGCGCAACCGGCGGCCCCCGCCTACGGACGCGTCACCGTCCTCGACAACCCGGAGAACGCCGCGTTCGGGGATTCAGCGGTTAAGCCTCTCGTGCGCCTGGACGGCGTCCGGGGCTCGGACTGGCTGAACGGCCGCTTGCTGCTCGTCAGCAAGGAGAATCCGGACGAAGCGCCGACCGAGTTGGAAGGCGCGGAATTTCGACCGCTCAACCTGTACGCGCGCGACTTGTCGACCGGTGAGGAGACGCCTCTGGCGCCGGGTGCGGACAACCAGGGGTACGCCGTCGCAAGTCCCGACCGCAGCCGGATCTTCTACAAGACGTTCGATTGGCAAAGTTCGGTCGGAACGGGTTATGTGATGGACCTGCGCACGCGGCGTTCGGTGCAAGTCACGCAGCGGGATGAGCTGGAATTGACAAGCGGCGTCTGGCTGGACGACCGGACGATCGTCTACGCCGCGCTGGACGGCCGGCTCGTCTTCGTCTCGGAAGACGGCGCGAAGCGGGATACTTGGTCCGATCCGGACGTTTCCCAGGCCGGGGACCTCAAGGCGGTCCATGGAAAAATTTTCTATGCTGCTTCGAACGGAGTTCTGTACACCTATGACACGGAGACGAAGAAGAAGAAGATCGCGAGCAAGAGCGCGGCGCCGGTGTGGGCTTCCCCGTCCCCGGACGGCACGAAACTTGCCGTCGTGCAAAGGATCCGCAGCGGCGCCATGGAACTGTCCGTTGCGGACGCGGACGGCCGGAACCGCAAGGCGATCGCGCAGGACGCCCAGATCTTCGGCCCGGCCTGGTCGCCTGAGGGCGACCGGTTGGCGTACGCGGGCATCGAGTCCAGCGGAATGACCCGCGGCATCTACGTGACGAACCTCGTGACGGGGACGACGGCGACGCTGCCGATCGACGCGGGCTTCATCGCCGACGCGCCCCGGTGGAGTCCCTCCGGCGACCGGCTTATGGTGACCGCGTCGATCACCGGAGGGGGGCGGAACAAGCCCGAGTTCGTCACGTATTTGGCCGCCGCGAAGTGAAGCCCGTCATTTGATCCGGATATGATAAGGCTGGCGGATGTATTGCGGGTAAGAAGAGATCGTGAACGTAACCGGCTGCGGATACTCCCCATTGTCAAGGTAATAATAGGAATGCTGTTCGCGCGTCGCGTTGTCCCATTCTACGGCCACTCCGCTTAAGTCCGACATTTTGCGGGGCTTCCCGGCTCCATCCGTAAACTCTGATTCGAACACCGAATAGCCCATGTGATCTCGCGGATCGACGCCGGTCAGCAAGAACTCGAGACGGGTTCTGGTCTGCCCGACCTGGACGCCGACGAGCTTCAGCTTGTCATCCGGAGCGAACAGCACATTGCGACGGTCCAGGTCGACAATCACGTTCATCCGGTCTTTGTCCAGCGCGCGGAACCAACTGCCCTGAACGTACAACGCTTTCGGTTCCGTGAAATACGGACTTTCGAAATAAAGCACCGGATGATCCTTCGCCATGCTGCCCGACGTGTTGCTCCACGTCCGGCCCCGGTCGTCCACCAGCCGGATGTCGCCGGGTCCGAAAATTTGCTTCGTGTTCGTCTCGTCGTAATCCAGGTAGAGGGCCACCCGCAGCGGCGTCACCACCGCTTTGGCGAACGTGATCTTCTGCCCGTCCGCGACAATTGTCTGGTCGAGCGGATATTCGCGCCGCAAGCTCTGGAATTTGGCCCGGTCGATCCGGAAGCGGACCTGATATTCCGGTCCTTCGGCATTCCGATCCGACGGTACGGTCCATTCATCTTCCCCGGCGCGCTGCGAGGGCGGAGCCGCCGGCCGTTCCGGCCCCTGCGAGCGAATCACCTTCGCGCGCAGGATGACTTCTTCCGGAAGCTCCGCGCCATCCGCCATGCCGAAGTCGGCCGTTCCCCGATACACGCCGGTTTGAGCGGCTTTCTGTTCTTCCTCCTGCGGGTACTGGTAACCGATTGTGACCGGCAGTTCAGCGCCGGCAACGTCTTTGAGCCGGATGTCGCCCAGATGGACAGATTCGGCCGCGTCTTCATTTGCCGTTGCGATCTCGTAGAAGACGACCATGCGCGATCCATCCGCGGTAATTCCCTGAACCGTGAACCGGATGCCGTCATGTTCGTCGGATACTTCGACGGGCTGAATGAATTCGTTGTCCACCGCAAGCTGCACGCCTTGATCCTGCGTAGCGCGGATCAGGTCGACGAACTTCTCCATTCCCGGAATCTCCCGGACCATAGACGCGAATACCGGAGAGATGCGGATGGAGAGCAGGCAGGCCAGCACGATCAGACAGGCCGCCGCCGCGCCTGCCGTCCTTCGGCGGGAACGAATGCGGCGCCGGACTTTCTCCGCCTGTCCCCTGCGGATGCCTTCCGCAATCGCGGCGTCGATCCGCTGCGACAGTCCCTCCACTTCTTCAACCGGATTGGACATAGCCGCTCTCCCCCTCCCTTCGCAATCCCGCCCTCAATTTTTTCAACGCCTTGTTCAGCCAGGTCTTCACCGTTCCTT
>Ga0310834_101888_pt1 | contig 11150 bp, 10 predicted proteins | sample SM_ome_2_FD_201314 | JGI IMG/M metagenome (GOLD analysis project Ga0310834, IMG submission 201314) | Sorghum-adapted microbial communities enriched on stacked mutant (SM) sorghum from Joint BioEnergy Institute, Emeryville, California... ... | reverse complement strand
AAATATGGGTATGTTGCCGGATTCGATCAGTTCTTTTTCATCGCAGACATGATCGATGTGTTTGATCGAACCATTGTGGGTCATCATGTCGGTACCTGTTGTGAAGCAAAGGATGTCTGCCGTATGGTGGAAGAAGCGATTCACCGTCGCATTGCACCAGGTGAACCAATGCCGGTTATTCGTACTGACAATGGACCGCAGTTTGTAAGCAAAGCGTTTGGTGAGCTATGTGAGACATACGGGATCACCCATGAGAGAATCCCGCCAAAGACGCCAAATATGAACGCCTACATCGAGTCGTTCCATGCTACCTTGGAACGGGATTTACTCAGCAAGGAAACCTTCAACAGCTTTCAAGAAGCTTTTAACGCTGTAAAGGAATACATCGACTGTTGAAAGTACTGCTTTACGGTTACTCGCAAAAAGTCTACTCCTGCCGCGGCATCGAAAGGGTGCTTCAGGAGAACATTCCAGCATTGTGGCTGGCTGCCATGCAACAGCCCGACTTCCGAACCCTGAATGAGTTTCGTGGCGTTTCATTTTAGGGACTTTTCAGACAGCCCCTTTTCAGTTTCCTTGATAACGTTTGCTTGGCCATCGGATTAACAAATGAAGTGAAATGTTTAACTTCATGGGTGAACTGAGGATCAAACCGGGACCAGCCTTCTGCCGCAACGGAACGTCGATCCCCGTCCCGGCTACTTGTCTGCTTCGACGGTTGCCTCCTGGGCGGGGGTTCTGGCCGCCCGCCGGGCGTTGGCAGACTCCATGGCCCTCAGCCTGGCCTCATGCTCCTCCAGCGCCTTGCGGCCGACGATGACGCGGCATTGGTAGATCGGCATGCCTTGCTTGCTGAACTTGGCCTCATATTCGGTCATGACATGGCCCTCCGGCAAACCTCCGGCATGCAGGTCGAAGGTGATGTCCGCCATGCGCAGTCCGGTATCCGCGAAGCTGTTGAGGGAGAACTCGAAGAGCGACTTCGAGTCCGTGCGCAGATAGATCTCGCCGCGGTCATTCAGGATCTCCATGTATTTGCGAAGGAATCGGGGATGCGTCAGACGGCGCTCCGCGTGCCTCTTCTTCGGCCATGGATCGCTGAAGTTGAGGTAGATGCGTTCCAGCTCACCCGGAGCGAACAGCTCATCGATGTATTCGATGTTGAACAGCACCAGCGACAGGTTGTCCGGCTCTCCCCGTCCCGCTGCCGCATGCACCTCATACGCCTTCTCGCCACCGCGCCGCAGGAGTTCATCGTATCGATCGATCCCTATATAGTGAATGTCCGGATGGCGCGCGCTCATCTCGCTGATAAATGTTCCCTTGCCCATCCCGAGCTCGGCGTGGATCGGCTTGCCACCGGCGATCCTGCTCCATTCGCCGCGCCTCTGTCGCCCGTCCAGCACGATCAGGCGATCATGCTCCGCCAGCCATTCCTTCGTTCCAGTCTTACGTCTCAGTCGCATGCTTGGCCTCCATATCAGCTGTCATAGGTATATCCAAAGTATATCCACAAGTATATCCATCCGTATATCCGAACGCTTGCAGATGTCATCCGCCTGAACGGCCGTGTCCCGAACATTCGTCGCCTGCTTGTGGCCTGTGAGCCGAATGACCTGGAGCTGTTCGACGGAACCCATACCCGTTCCAATCCCGTATTATAATATATAGCAATCTCGATTCCGAGCCAAGTCTGTTATGATCCGGCGCGGGCAGCGCGCGGAACCTCGACCGGTCACAGACCGCAAGCCAACGGACACAACGGTGTCAGACGGAGTATCCAGCGCGCCGCCATGCTCCACGCAGATAAGATAATCGGTCGATCACTGCAGGCAAGAAAAAAGAGCTGCGGCAAGGTCGTTTGCGACCACTTGCGAGACAGCCCTCGTATGCCAATCCTTACTGAGCGGATCAGTGGCTCAGTACCTTCTCTTCGAGCGTTTCTTTGACTTTCTTACGCGCATCGATCACTACATTGGGTTCCAGGAAACGGGTGCCAGCCAACGCCAAAGCTTCTTTCACCGTCAGCTCCAGCGTGATCTTCTCATCACCGATTGGAATTTTGAATTGATTTTCCATTTTCATCACCCCTCCAGGTTGATAATTGTAGTCTTTCCCGTATGCTCTTCACGTACCAGTTTTGTGCGCACAATTTCGAGAAACCCTTGTCGTTCCTCACTTTTAATTTAACACATCATGTAAGGTTTTGCAAGGATCGGGGATTTGTAAGCGTATCATTTTTTATGGATATAAATTCCATTTATGGTTTTATCGTTTGGCGAAAGTTTACACGCTATGTAAGATAATTATTCGCTTTTCACCACATTTTTCTGCTACAATAGAGATATCCAAGTCTGAATCAAGGGAGTTTTACGAACGATGCTCAAGACGCCATCGCAGCCCCTTACCTGGGGAGACAAGCGATTTCATACATGGAATTATGAAATGCGCAAAAATTTCGGAGAAAAAATTTTTAAAGTGATGCTCGATGCCGGCTTCACATGCCCGAATCGGGACGGCACGATCGCCATCGGCGGCTGCACGTTCTGCAGCGCGAGAGGCTCCGGGGATTTCGCCGGACGGCGCAAGGACGACCTGGTCACGCAGTTCAACACGATCCGCGACAGGCAGCACAAGAAGTGGCCCAATGCCAAATACATCGGCTACTTCCAGGCCTACACGAACACCTACGCCCCGGTGGAGGTGCTCCGCGAATACTACGAGACGATCCTCGAGCAGCCGGGTGTGGTCGGTCTGTCCATCGCGACCAGGCCCGATTGTCTCCCGGATGACGTCGTGGAATACCTGGCCGAGCTGAACGAGCGCACCTACCTGTGGGTGGAGATGGGCCTGCAGACGATCCACGAGCGCACCTCACAGCTCATCAACCGCGCTCATGACACGGCCTGCTATTACGAGGCGGTCGAGAAGCTACGCAAGCACGGCATTCGCGTCTGCACGCACATTATCTACGGTCTGCCGCTCGAGACGCATGAGATGATGCTCGAGACCTGCCGCACCGTGGCGAAGATGGATGTGCAGGGGATCAAGATTCACCTGCTCCACCTGATGCGCAAGACGCCGATGGTGAAGCAGTACGAGCAAGGGCTCGTGAGATTCCTCGAGATGGACGAGTATGTGAAGCTGGTCGTCGATTCTCTCGAGATCCTGCCGCCGGAGATGATCGTCCATCGCCTGACCGGCGATGCGCCGCGCGATCTGCTCATCGGCCCGATGTGGAGTCTGCGCAAATGGGAGGTGCTGAACGCGATCGATGAGGAGCTGAGGCGCCGCGATACCTGGCAAGGAAAATTCTGGACAGGAACGTGACGGGGAACTTGACGAGGAACTTGGACAGGGAACTTGGAAGGGGAACTTGACGAGGAGCGAGCCTGCTCGCAGGCACCGAACCGGTCTGAACCGACAGAAGAACGGGAACTTGCATCTCCGCTTCCCGGCAGGCCTGAAGATCGAGATAAGACAGACAGAGGGAGGTTCATGCCGCTTTGGGTTTTGTATCCGTATTAAGTTTCGCGCATCAACTGGTCAAGGAACGCCTTCATCCGGGGGATCGCGCCATCGACGCGACGGTCGGGAACGGCAACGACACGCTGTTCCTGGCAGAGCTGACGGGACGCCAGGGGCTCGTCTATGGCTTCGATATCCAGCAGGAGGCGCTGGACCGGACAAGGGAACGCTTCGTCCGCGCCGGCAGCGGCATGGACAACGTGCAGCTCATCCTGGACAGCCACGAGCGCATGGCGGAGCACATCGCGCCGAAGGACCGTGGCGCCATAGCAGCGGTGATGTTCAATCTCGGCTATCTGCCCGGCGCCGACACCTCGATCATCACCACCGCGGCATCCACCATTCCCGCGCTGGATGCGGCGCTCTCGCTGCTTCGTCCGCGCGGCATCATGACCATCGTCCTCTATCCCGGACACGAGGGCGGAGACGTCGAGGCGAGCGCGGTGGAGGCCTGGGCGAGCGCGCTGCCGCAGGCAGACGCCCAGGTGCTCTGCTACAGGCTTCTGAACAAGCATGCACGAGCGCCTTATCTGCTGGCGATCGAGAAGGCGCAAGCCAACGAAAAGGGTTGATCCCGATGCGACAGCTCTCGCTGCTCGCCAGTACGGGATCAACCCTTTTTCTTATGCCAGGCACACCCGTCAGGGCAGTACAAACTGGCTATCATCCATATACGTTGGCAACGCGTGGACCATGGGCCCGGCGCCACCCTCACGCTACTTTACCGGCATCAGATGATATTGCGGCGACGCGGCGCCTTCCGGCGGATAATAGACAATGAGCAGCGTCTGCCGCAAGGCGCTCCGGGCATCCGCGCCCTGCGCCTCATCGCCTCGCGCGGGCAGCCAGCCCCGCTCCAGGTAAGCTCGCAGATCGAAGCCCAACCGCTCGATCACCGCATGCTTGTGCAGGTCCTTCTCGGACAGCTTGAGGGCCGCGAACTCCGGCGACACTTCCTCCGGCCGCTCCGCCAGAGCAGCCATCAGCCGGCCCTGCTCATCCTTCGTCATGCTGAAGGGCCACCAGATCTTGCGCGGCTTGTATCGGTGGTTGAGGAAATAATCCAGCTTCATCAGCCCCTCCGCCACCTCCGGAGCGTTCAGGCTCCGTTCCTGCAGGAACTCCCGGAGACGAATGAACAGATCCTCGAGCTGATGGCCGATCTTCTGCCAGCCGCGGCTCTCCCAGTAGTCGCCGAAGCTCTGGAAGAAGTCGAAGGCCGACGGAAACTCATGCCCGATCAGATATTCGATCGTGTGATCCATCCGATGCGCGTTCCAGTATTTCTCCAGCACGTCTTCCACGCGCTTGATGCGCACGAGATCGCTGAACGGCATGACGCGGTTGCCGAGGATCTCGTACGGGGCATGATCCATATAGACGTAACCGTATTTCTCCGCCTCGATCCTCAGGCCGGTGCCGCGCAACAGCTTGAGGAAACCGAGCTGCAGCTCCTCCGGCCGCAGGGCGAACACGTCGTTGAACGTTTTGCGAAAGGAGTTATAGTCCTCCTCCGGCAGGCCGGCGATCAGGTCCAGATGCTGGTCGATCTTGCCGCTCTCCTTGATCATCGTCACCGTGCGGCTCAGCTTCGCGAAGTTCTGCCTGCGCTTCACCAGCTCGTTGGTCAGGTCATTCGTGGACTGGACGCCGATCTCGAAGCGGAAGATGCCGGGAGGGGCATGCTCCGCCAGATATTCCAGCACCTCCGGCCGCATGATGTCCGCCGTGATCTCGAACTGGAACACGCAGCCGCCATGGTTCTCGATCAGGAAGCGGAAGATCTCCATCGCATAGTCCCGCTTGATGTTGAACGTCCGGTCGACGAACTTGATCAGCCTCGCCCCGGAGCGGATCAGATACAGCAGATCGGCCTTGGTTCGCTCGATGTCGAAATATCTGACGCCCACCTCGATGCTCGACAGACAGAACTGGCAGCTGAACGGACAGCCGCGGCTCGTCTCGAAGTAGACGATCCGGTTCGCCAGATGGGGCAGGTCCTCTGCGAACCGGTGCGGGGACGGGATCGCATTCAGATCCAGCTTCGGCCTGCCGGGATTGATGATCACCTCGTCGCCCCGGCGGTAGGCCAGGCCGAACACGAAGTGAAACTTGCCCTCGCCGGCGAGCTCCGTCAGCAGATGGTGGAAGGTCTCCTCCCCTTCGCCCATCACGATATAATCGACTTCCGGCAGGCGATTCATCCAGTAGTCCGTATCATACGATACCTCCGGGCCGCCGAGCACGATCTTCACCTGGGGCAGAATCTTGCGCAGCATGCGAATGACGACGATCGTCTCCTCGATGTTCCAGATGTAGCAGGAGAAGCCGATCACGTCCGGCTGCCGCTGGTACAGATCGGAGACGATGTTCATCGCCGGATCCTTGATGGTATACTCGACGATCTCACAAGAGAAATCGCGCTCCGCATATGCTTTCAGATACCGGAGCGCCAGACAGGTGTGTATATATTTGGCATTCAGCGTTGTCAGTACGATTCTCATCATCATAACCTCTGCGTGTCGCAGGCTGTCGGAATAAAGCCCCGTTTGTCGATCGGTCATCACCGTTGTCGAGCTGACTCTCCGACTGACGAAGCTTCGCCCGATCCGCCACGGACACATGAATATTGCCGCTTCCTGTCGCCTGGCGACTTTCCCGCGGCCTGTTAAGTATTATATACTTGATGTATCAATGGTACAAGGAGGCCGCCCACGCGCATGATTCACAAGCTGGACATACTGACCCGCAAGCGGGACGAAATGATCGACATCACCAATCTGGTGAAGGATCTGCTCAGGCAAAGCTCGATACGCGAAGGCATCGCCGTCATCTACAGCCCGCATACGACGGCGGGGATCACGATCAATGAAAACGCCGATCCCGACGTTCGCCATGACGTGCTGCTCCGGCTCGATGAGGTCTATCCCTGGGAACACGAAAAATACCGCCACATCGAAGGCAACACAGCCGCTCACCTGAAGGCGATCACGACCGGCGCTTCGCAGACGGTACTCATTCATGAAGGCAAATTGGTGCTGGGCAGATGGCAGGCCATCTACTTCTGCGAGTTCGATGGCCCGAGACGGCGCAACTGCCTGGTGCGATTCATCGAGGACTGATCCGGTACGGGCCGCACGCATAGGCTGCCCGAACCCATATACCCATGTTACATGGAATAAGCGGTCTGCCGCTCGCGGAAGAGGTTCATCAGCTCAGCCAGGTGGAAGCTGCGCATGAATCGTTCGCATTCCTGGGCGGGAACCGGCTTGCACAGCAGATACCCCTGCACTTCGTGGCATTCGTTGTCCATGAGGTATTGCAGCTGCTCCGGCTGCTCGACACCTTCCGCAACGACCGTCAGACCCAACTGCTTGCCCAACTGGATCACCGAGGTGAGGATGATCCGTCCTTTCATGGTCCTCACGTCGGTGATGAAGTCCTTGTCGATCTTGATCGTATCCGCCGGATAGCTCTTCAGATAATTCAGGGACGAATACCCCTTCCCGAAATCATCGATCGCGATGCGTATCCCCATCTTTTTCACTTTCTCCAGGATACCGGTAATCTTCTGCGGCTGTTCGATGAAGATGCTCTCCGTCAGCTCGAGCTCCAGCTTATGCGGCTTGAGCCCCGTTCTTCGCAGGATCGTATCCAGATGCTCGACGAAGCCCGGTCCGAGCAACTGGTGAACCGAGATATTGATGCTGATCCGGCAGTCATGATCCATGACCCGATCCCATACGACCGCTTGCTCGCAGGCGGTTTCCAGCACCCAGAGGCCGATCGGCACGATCGATCCGGTCTGCTCGGCGATCGGGATGAACTTGCTCGGCGAGATCGCTCCCAGCTCCGAATGGTTCCATCTGAGCAGCGCCTCGACAGCTGCGATCCTGCCGGTGGCCAGGTCGATGCGCGGCTGGTAGTGGAGCGTCAGCTCCTTCTTGTCAATGGCGAATCTCAGTTCGGTGGCGAGGATGAAGCGGTCGCGCTGCTCGCGATCCATGGCGCGGTCGAATACCACGACCTCGCAGCAGTTCTGTCTCGCGCAGGACAGCGCAGTGTCGGCATGTCCCAGGATCTCGCTGGCGGTCGTTCCATGCTGCGGATATCCGGCCAGCCCTGCCGAGGTCAGGATGTGGATATGTTTGCCGCGCAGCACGATCGGCGTATCCTCGAACTTCCGCACGATCGTCGCGGTTCGCCTCCGGGATTCTGCAAGATCAGCCTCAAAGATCACCGCGAACTCATCTCCATTGAGCCGCGCGATGTCGGCATTGCTTCCCGTCACGGAACGCAAGTGCTCAGCCACAAACTTGATCACCAGATCGCCGATATCAGCGCCCAGCGAATCATTGATCCAGCGGAAACGATAGATGTTGAATATCGCAACGGTAAACGTCTGTCCTTCCTCCACCTTGCGAATGCGTTCATCCAGTTTCTGCAGGAAGGGTTGACGGAGCAGGAGTCCCGTCAACGGGTCACGGATGATTCCAGGCTGGCCGATCTGCTTGCCATCCTGAGTCCCGGTTGACTTCACTCCCCTCAACGCATACGTGTATCCCATCCGCCAGGCGATCATCACCAGCATGACCCCAATGCCTGACCAAATCAAGATTTCCTCATGCTCAAACAACCTAATTCGTCCCTTCAACGCTTGATATATCGATCGGACTTGCTTTCTGCGAACATATAAAAACATCCACCGATTGCCGATGGATGCAGTATCAGATGTATGTACCAAGCGATCCACTTATTCGGCAACCCGGCGACCAATAGAACCTTCGTTCCTTAGGCCCGTGGCTTTGCGTCCCCACCTTTCGATGAGTTTGCTATTATCGTAGTGAATTCGGACTAACTAGAATAATATAACATAGTGCTTCCGATTTGTACAATAAAATATGGAAACTGTTTGTCGAATTTATTGACTATTACTTACTTTCCTCGATTTGTTTGATACAATATAGAAGATTATGTCTCAAAAAAGGTGGAGGTAGAGAATGATACGGTTGCCAAAGTACATCGAGAGTTCTGACGGGACACTGTGGTTGACCGAAGAGGAAAAGGAACATGTGAAGGTGAGCTATCGGATCAAAAACGTGCTGACAGAGGAGCAAAGCCGGTTCCAACACGTGATGGTGCTGGATTCGGCGGCTTTCGGCCCCATGCTGGTGCTGGACGGTATCGTACAGACAACGGCGATAGACGGGTTCATCTACAATGAGATGATCACCCATATGCCGCTTTCACTGCACAGGAATCCCCGCCGGGTGCTGATCATCGGCGGAGGCGATCTTGGCGCAGCCAGAGAAGCCACCAAGTACGATAGCGTCGAGCACATAGACCTCGTCGAGATCGATGAGGCGGTCGTCCGTGCTTGCATGGCGCATCTTCCGGAAGTGTCGGGCGGCCGGGAGCTGGATCCGCGGATTCATATTCACAGCCGGGATGGCGTGGAGTTCGTGAAACAGCTTCAGGATCAGGACCGCTATGACGTGATCATCGTGGATTCCTCCGACCCGATCGGGCCGGCGACGCAGCTGTTCGAACTGAGCTTCTATCGCGAGCTGCACAGGGCGCTGAACGAGGACGGCATCCTGGTATGCCAGAGCCAGTCGCCGATCTTCCATCAGGATGTGATGACGCAGACCTATGCGAGGATCAGCAGCCTGTTCCCGGATACGAGGATGTATACGGCCGTCGTGCCGACTTACCCGGGAGGGCTGTGGAGCTTCACCCTGGGCGCGAAGCAGGCCTTGCCCGAGACCGACCGGATCTCCTTCGACAAGCAGGCGCGTTATGTCAATGAAGCCATTCTGCGCAGCAGTTTTGCCCTGCCTGCGTTTGTCGAGCGATTATTAAAGGAAGCGATGAACGCGCGCGCATGACGGACAGGGGGGGCAGCCGTATGTCAGACGGCCTGTTATTCGCATGACGCCTGACTAAAGAGAAAAGGTTGGGAGGAAAACTTCCGTTTTCTTCCCAACCTTCTTTATTAGGTCCTTATGCCCAGGTGTGGCCTCAACCCAGGACGAGCTTCAGCAGCCTCCAGAGCATCGCGGCCGCCTGTTCACGGGTGGCCGTCTGCTCAGGCCCGAAGAGGCCTTCAGGCAGACCGTTGATGATGCCCGCGCCGGAGAGGGCGCTGACTGCCGATCGGGCGAAGGCCGCGATCTCGGAGCTGTCAGCGAAGGTCGTCCCCTCGCCAGCTTGCTGCAACATGCTGAGTAGCGACGCTGCCCTGAACAGGAGCACCGCCATCTCCTGCCGCGTGATCGGATCATTCCCCCGGAACGTGCCATCCGGCAAGCCCGTCACGATGCCGGCCGCATAGGCCGCCGCAAGCTCCTGTCTGTACCAGGCGTCATCCGGCACATCGGTGAATGGCAGGGCTTCGCTTCCCGGCTGCAGTTCGAACAGTCTTGCCAACATCGCGGTGAATTCGGCCCGCGTGATCACACCCTGCGGGTCGAACCGGCCATTCTCCTTGCCCAGGAGGATGCCGCGCGCCGCAAGCGCCTCGATCGCTTCCTGCGACCAGCCGCTGACATCATCGAACCTCGCCAGCACCGAGATGAACAGATAGTATGCCGCAAGCTCATCCGGCTGGAAGTGCATCTGGCCGCTGCGCTCGTCATAGAGGCTGAACCCGAGCGGCAACAGCTCCCCGCTTGGCATCAGGCGGAAGGCGACCAGCTGATGGCTTCCCCCTTCGATGCCGGCGCCCAGATCCACCGATACGGTGATGCTGCCAGGCGGTGCGGTGATCGGCGAACCATCGGCGGTCAGGTTCACATACAGCACCGGAACCATCGGAAGCTCATCCAGCTCGATGTCGAGGATGGTCAGCTCCACAGTATCAGCCGGGATGATCTCCACGCCCAGCGAGCTGTTCTCATCCAGGTTGTCAATCAGCTGCCCGTCGATCGTGATGATCACACCGTCGGAAGCAAGCTGCAGCACCTGGTTCGGCGACTGCGCGAGCGCCTCGAGCACGATGCTCATCGGGATCTCGATCGTCGGAAGCGGCAGGCCATCCGGACCAGGCGGCAGGATGATCAGACCGTTCTCGCCGATCTCGATCTCCACCGGTTCATCCGGCATGAGAGGCGGAGTTGGCGGCGACCAGGGCTCTTCCGGATACTCCGGCGGCTGCTCGCGCACCGTGATCCTGGCCTCGGCCGTATATCCGCCTTCGACCGTTGTCACGATGATGACAGCTGTTCCGGCGCCAACGGCCCGCACCAGACCGCTCTCGTTCACGGTGGCGACCTTGTCATCGCTGGTGGACCAGACGACCTGCGGATTCGTCGCATACTTCGGCATGACGGTTGCCGCCAGCTGCAGCGTATCGCCGACTTCCAGCGTCGCCTCCGTCCGATCCAGGCTGACGCCCGTTACCGGTATATGACCCGTCACATACTTCGCATAGAGCAGGTCATACTCCGACTTCGTGATCGGGATGACCGTTCCGTGGCGCGGCGAGGAGGGCAGCTCGTAATCCGTCGACAATGACCAGTCTCCCGACAGGATATCCGTCGTCTCCAGAGGCACATAGCCCCTCAGGCCATACTCGTCGATGAACAGGTACCATTTCTCCTCGGTGTTGGACTTGAATACCG
>Ga0310834_101884_pt1 | contig 11160 bp, 9 predicted proteins | sample SM_ome_2_FD_201314 | JGI IMG/M metagenome (GOLD analysis project Ga0310834, IMG submission 201314) | Sorghum-adapted microbial communities enriched on stacked mutant (SM) sorghum from Joint BioEnergy Institute, Emeryville, California... ... | reverse complement strand
GTCCGCACGTACGGCCAAGCGGGCGGGTGCCCGCACGTCGGGGCGCGCCCCGGCCCGCAGGCCGGTACACGCCCACTCCGACCCGATCGGCTGGCTGTTCACCGCGATCGGCAAGCTCATCGTCGGGCTGTGGCTGCTGCTCGCCAACACGATCGGCGGTGCCGTACGGGCCGTGGGGCAGGGGGCGCGGGAACTCGACCCCGAGCACCGGCGGGACGGCCTCGGGCTCGCGGTGCTCGCCGGCGCGATCACGCTCGCCGCGCTCATCTGGCGCACCCCCACCGGCGCGGTCTCGTCCACGGTGAACGCCGTGACCCGAGGGGTGTTCGGCTCGCTCGCCTGGGCGCTGCCGATCATGCTCGCCGCACTCGCCTGGCGGCTGCTGCGCCACCCGGACCAGAGCCAGGACACCGGCCGGATGAGCATCGGCTGGACCGCTCTCATGCTCGGCGTGCTGGGCATCGTGCACGTCGCGCACGGCACGCCGTACCCGTCGGGCGGGCCGAACGACGGCATGGACGCGGTGTCCGAGGCCGGCGGCCTGCTCGGGTTCCTCGTGTCCGCGCCGCCGGACAGCATCCTGCCGTCGTTCGTCACGATCGTGCTGCTGCTCATGCTGTCCGGGTTCGGCGTGCTCGTGATCACCGCCACCCCGGTGTACCGCATCCCGGAACGGCTCGCCGACATCCGGCACATGCTCTTCGAGCGGGGTACGGCCCGCACCCGCGGCCGGTCCCGGCAGCGCCGAGGCGGTGACGAGGAGGGGAGGCCCGCCGCCGAGCGGCGTGCCAAGCGGCCCCGGCGGGAGTCCGTGGTCCCCGAGCCGGGTGAGAGCGACCGCCCCTACGACAGCCCGGTGATCGCGGAGAAGGAGGCGGCGAGCGAGGCGCACGCGCCGGAGATCATCCCGGGGCTCGCGGACGAGGATCAGGCCCCGCCGCCCGAGCCCAAGCCGCGCAGCCAGCCGCCGCTGCCCACACCCGCCCCGCGCAAGGTCGAGCAGCTCGTGCTGTCGCCCCATGCGGGCTCGTACACGCTGCCGGACCTCGGCCTGCTGCGCCCCGGCACGCCGCCGAAGCCGCGTACCAAGGCGAACGACATGGTGGTCGAGGCGCTCACCAGCGTGCTCGAGCAGTTCGGCATCGACGCGCAGGTGGTCGGGTTCACCCGCGGGCCCACGGTCACCCGGTACGAGATCGAGCTCGGCCCGGCCGTGAAGGTGGAGAAGGTCACCGCGCTGACCAAGAACATCGCCTACGCGGTCAAGTCGGCCGACGTGCGCATCCTGTCCCCGATCCCGGGCAAGTCGGCGATCGGGGTGGAGATCCCCAACACCGACAAGGACCTGGTGTCCCTCGGCGACGTGCTGCGCTCGCCGGTGGCGGCGGCCGAGCACCACCCGATGATCGTCGGTCTGGGCAAGGACGTCGAGGGCCGCACGATCGTGGCGAACCTCGCGAAGATGCCGCACATCCTCATCGCGGGCGCCACCGGCGCGGGCAAGTCGACCTGCATCAACGGGCTGATCAGCTCGATCCTCATGCGCGCCACCCCGGACGAGGTGCGCATGGTGCTCGTCGACCCCAAGCGGGTGGAGCTGAGCGCGTACGACGGCATCCCGCACCTGATCACGCCGATCATCACCAACCCGAAGAAGGCCGCCGAGGCCCTCGAGTGGGTGGTCGGCGAGATGGACCGCCGGTACGACGACCTCGCCGCGACCGGGTTCCGCCACATCGACGACTTCAACAAGGCGGTGCGCGCGGGCAAGCTCACCCCGCCGCCCGGCAGCGAGCGCGTGTACCGGCCGTACCCGTACCTGCTGGTGATCATCGACGAGCTCGCCGACCTCATGATGGTGGCCCCGCGCGACGTGGAGGACTCCATCGTGCGGATCACCCAGCTCGCCCGGGCCGCCGGCATCCACCTGGTGATCGCCACCCAGCGGCCGTCGGTCGACGTGGTCACCGGCCTGATCAAGGCGAACGTGCCGTCCCGGCTCGCGTTCGCCACCTCCAGCCTCGCCGACTCGCGGGTCATCCTCGACCAGCCGGGCGCCGAGAAGCTCGTCGGCCAGGGTGACGCGCTCTTCCTGCCGATGGGCGCGAGCAAGCCGATGCGGCTGCAGAACGCCTACATCTCCGAGAAGGAGATCGCGGACATCGTCGCGCACTGCAAGGCGCAGATGCAGGTCGAGTACCGCGAGGACGTCTTCGGCGGGGCCAAGGCGAAGAAGGAGATCGACGAGGACATCGGCGACGACCTCGAGCTGCTGCTGCAGGCCGCCGAGCTCGTCGTCACCACCCAGTTCGGCTCGACCTCGATGCTCCAGCGCAAGCTGCGGGTCGGCTTCGCCAAGGCGGGCCGGCTCATGGACCTGCTGGAGAGCCGCGGCGTGGTGGGCCCCAGCGAGGGCTCCAAGGCCCGCGAGGTCCTCGTGAAGCCCGACGAGCTGCCCGGGCTGCTCGCCTCGCTGCGCGGCGAATAGCGCCGCGTACGGCGCCGCCTGCCGGCCGTACCCACCCTTTGCGCGGTGCACCGCGCCACGCGACCCGCCCTTCAATCACTGATTGAATGCGAATGACTACATTTCGTTGTGGCGGGTACCACAGAGACGACAGTGATCGAAAGTGCGCCGGGCGCGGGGGAACAGCGGGAGGCGCCCATGAGCGGCAACACCGAAGGCGTCACGGAGAGTGTCGGGGGGAGCGGCCACGGGAGCGGCGGCGCGAGCGGCGTCGCAGGCTCCGAGGTCAGAGCCGAGATGAGGGACATCGGAGCGGCCGACGGGCGGCGGCCCGGCGCGACGGCGGGCGACACCGCCCGGGGCGCCGCGGCGGACGTGAAGCCGGGCATGACGCGGCTCGGCGCCGTCGGCACGCCGGCGGCCGGCACGCGCGGCGGCGTCACCGGCAGGACCGGTACGGCCGGCACGCGCGGCGGCGCCACCGCCGTGCGGGACGGCGAGGCGCGGCCGCGCGGGATCGGGGCGAAGCTGGCGCGCGCCCGCGAGGAGGCCGGCCTGACCGTGGCCGAGCTGAGCCTCCGCACCCGCATCCGCGAGCCGGTGATCCGCGCCATCGAGCACGACGACTTCTCCATCAGCGGCGGCGACTTCTACACCCGCGGCCACATCCGCAACATCGCCCGGGCGATCGGGCTCGACCCGGGGCCGGTCCTGCAGGAGTACGACGAGCAGTGCGGCGGGGCGCCCAAGCCGGTCCGCGCGGCCGAGGTCTTCCTCGCCGAGATCCCGATCAAGCTGCGGGAACGCCGTACCTTCAACTGGACCACGGCGCTGGCCTTCCTGCTCATCCTCGTCGTGGCGTTCGGCATCGCGCGGCTGCTGAGCGGCACCGGCGGCGGGGTGGAGTCCGCAGACCTGCGCCGCGCCCCCGCCCAGCCGGCCGCCACCCCGAGCCGGGTCGCGGCGCCGTCCGCCGCGCCGTCCCGGCCGCCCGCGGCCGTGGTGCCCGAGGTCACGCTGCAGGTGACCGCGGACCGCACCACCCGGCTGGTGGTCCGGGACGCGGACGGCAAGCGCCTGTTCCGGGGCGACCTGATGGCCGGGAGCACCTCCGAGTGGCGGGCGAAGGGCAGGATCACGCTCACCGTGGACGACGCGGCCGCGGTGCGGCTGAAGGTCAACGGCAGGAACCTCGCCCCCCTTGGGGAACCGGGCGAGCGTGTCACCAGGACGTTCCGGCCGCCGCGGGCCCGCTGAGCAGGCCCTGCGCCCGGCCGCGGAGGCGACAAGGGCACATCCGGGCGGGGGAGGTGCGCCGCGTGGTGGGTAACTCCCGCTACCGTAGAGCACGCCATGTCTGCTCGCCGTACCCCGTCCCGGACCGCCTCGCTCGTCACCCTGGGCTGTGCCCGGAACGAGGTCGACTCCGAAGAACTCGCCGCCCGGCTCGAGGCCGCCGGGTGGCGTATCGCCGACGACGATGACACGCCCGACGTCGTCGTCGTGAACACCTGCGGCTTCATCGAGTCGGCGAAGCAGGACTCGATCGACACGCTGCTCGCCGCGGCCGACTCCGGGGCCAAGGTGGTCGCCGCCGGGTGCCTCGCCGAACGGTACGGCAAGCAGCTCGCCGAGGCGCTGCCCGAGGCGGCGGCCGTGATCTCGTTCGACCACTACGCGGACATCGGCGCGGTCCTCGACGACGTGGTCGCCGGGCGGCCGGTCAAGCCGCACACCCCGCGCGACCGCCGCCGGCTGCTCCCGATCACCCCGGTCGAGCGGCACCGCGAGGCCCGGCACGTGCCCGGCCACATCACCGCGTCACAGGCCGCCGAGGACGACGCCGCGGTGCCGACCCCGGCGAGCGGCCCCCGGCTCATGCGGCGGCGGCTCACCGGCGGCCCGGTCGCCTCGCTCAAGCTCGCCTCCGGCTGCGACCGCCGGTGCACGTTCTGCGCGATCCCGTCGTTCCGCGGCGCGCACGTGTCCCGCCCGCCGGAGCAGGTGCTCGCCGAGGCCCGCTGGCTCGCCGGGCAGGGCGTCAAGGAGATCGTCCTGGTCAGCGAGAACTCCACCTCGTACGGCAAGGACCTCGGCGACCTGCGCGCCCTGGAGAGGCTGCTGCCGCGGCTCGCCGCGGTCGACGGCGTGGAGCGGGTGCGGGTCAGCTACCTGCAGCCCGCCGAGCTGCGGCCCGGCCTCATCGACGTGATCGCGGGCACCGAGGGCGTGGCGCCGTACTTCGACCTGTCGTTCCAGCACGCCAGCCCCACCGTGCTGCGCCGCATGCGCCGGTTCGGCGACCCCGAGCGGTTCCTCGGGCTGCTCGAGCGCATCCGCGAGCGCGCCCCGCGGGCGGGCATCCGGTCGAACTTCATCGTCGGCTTCCCCGGCGAGACCGAGGAGGAGTTCGAGCAGCTCATAGGCTTCCTCCAGGAGGCGCGGCTGGATGTGATCGGCGTGTTCGGCTACTCGGACGAGGAGGGCACCGAGGCGGCCGGGTTCGACGGCAAGCTCGACCAGGACGTGATCGACGAGCGGGTCTCGGTGCTGGCGGAGCTGGCCGAGGAGCTGAACGCGCAGCGTGCCGAGGAGCGCATCGGTGAGGAGTTGCGGGTGCTGATCGAGGAGGATCTCGGCGACGGCGGTTTCGAGGGCCGCGCCGACCACCAGGGCCCCGAGGTGGACGGGTCGGTGACCGTCCAGGGCATCGGGCTCGCTCCCGGGCAGTTCGTCCGTGCCGTCGCGGTCGACGCCGAGGGCGTGGACCTCATCGCCAAGGTCAAGGCCGGGCCGTGACCGATCAGCCGGGCACCGGTGCCGAGCCGCTGCGTCCCGTGGTGGGCCGCAGGGTGAGCCTGTGGAACGTCGCCAACGCCGTCACCGTGGTCCGGCTGTTCCTCGTGCCGTTCTTCGCGGTGCTGCTGTTCCTGCCGGGCGACAGGTGGCGGTACGCGGCGCTCGCGGTGTTCGTGCTCGCCTCGCTCACCGACCGGCTCGACGGCGAGCTCGCCCGGCGCTACGGGCTGGTCACCGACTTCGGCAAGATCGCCGACCCGATCGCGGACAAGGCGCTCACCGGGTCCGCGCTCGTCGGCCTGTCCGTGCTCGGCGAGCTGCCCTGGTGGGTCACCGTGCTGATCATGGGCCGGGAGATCGGCGTCACGCTGCTGCGGTTCGCGGTGATCCGGCACGGCGTGATCCCGGCGAGCTGGGGCGGCAAGATCAAGACCGTGCTCCAGGTGTTGGCGATCTCGCTCTACCTGCTCCCCGGGGCGCCGGAGGCGCTGCGCTGGCTCACCATGGGCGCCGCGGTGCTCGTGACCACGGTCACCGGGGCCGACTACGTCGTCCGCGCGGTACGGCTGCGCCAGGTGGCGCGGCGGGCCCGCGCCGCGGAGGCACCCGCCGGACCGGCCGGAACGGCGGCCGCGGCGGAGACAGGTGATGATCAGGTCGGTCGGGGGAATGCCGGTGGCGATGGAAATGTTTGTGGATAAGGGGCTGCGGGACGCCTCCGCGCGGGCGCTGAAGCTGTTGGTGCAGGCCGGCAGGACGGTGGCCGTGGCGGAGTCGATCACCGCCGGCATGATCGGAGCCGCGCTGACCGTCCCGGCAGGGTCGTCGGCCGCGTTCCGCGGGGGCGTGATCGCCTACGCCACCGAGCTGAAGCACCGGCTGCTCGCCGTACCGGCCGATCTGCTGGAACGGGAGGGCGCGGTGCATCCCGGGGTGGCGGCGGCGATGGCGTCCGGGGTGCGCAGGCTCACCGGGGCCGACTACGGCCTGGCGGTGACGGGCGTGGCCGGGCCGGACCCGCAGGACGGCAAACCCGTCGGGACGGTGCACATCGCGGTGAGCGGCCCCGGCGACCGGCTGTGGCACCGCGACCCGGTGCTCTCCGGGGAGCGAGCCGAGATCCGGCTGCAGGTCGTGCGGGAATCCGTTGACCTGCTGTGTGACGTGCTTGAGTCGAGATCAGAGAACGAATTTGGCTGATTACCACGTTACGTCCCAAGCGAACATGTCCACCTTGGTCTGCCGTCACGTCGGTCGTTACAGGTACGGTGGGAGCTGTGAGTGAGGTCCGTGAGCCACCGGCGAGGAGTCAACCCGTAACGCCCCCGGCGAAGGGGCCGAACGAACCAAATCTGCGGCTGGGGAGTATGTACAAGAGGAGCGCAAAGAACGGTCGACAGGAGCCGGCCGCGCGGGGAGTGGCCAAGGCGCCGCCCGCGCTCGGGAGGGAGCGACAGATGGTCCTGCTGCGTCAGCTGCTCGGTGACGTCCTGCGGCGGCTGCGGGTGCGCCAGGGTCGCACCCTGCGCGAGGTCTCGACCTTGGCACGAGTCTCCCTCGGCTACCTGTCCGAGGTGGAGCGTGGGCAGAAGGAGGCGTCCTCCGAGCTGCTCGCGTCGATCTGCGGCGCCCTCGGCGTCCCGCTCTCGCAGGTGCTGCGTGAGGTGTCCGACCAGTTCGCCCTGGCCGAGCTCCAGCACGCGCCCGTGATGGCGGAGGTGCCCGAGCGCGAGCGCCTGCCGATCCCGGACGCCGTTCCCGGTCCGGAGTTCGACGGCTTCCCCGAGGTCAAGGACATGGTCGCCGCCTGACCGGCTCCTCCCCTCGACGCCGCGCGCCCCTGCGCGCGTTGCGCCGCCGGATCACACGGTCACGGCGGACACCTCCACCGGGCGTGCCCGCCCGGGACCGCACGGAGTGCTCTTCGGCTCGCCCTTCGCCACCCCGTGCTCCGGGACCTCATGCGACCTCACCATGGCTGGCAGACCGGGCAGTAGAAGACCAACCGTTCGTAGGGCCGTGAGCCCATCTCCCCACGCGCTATCGCAGTTCCGCACCGCCGGCACGGGCGGCGGTCGCGGCCGTACACCCACAGTTCCCGCCCGGGGCGCGGGTCGCCGGTGGTGACCGGACCGCGGCCCTGCTCAGCCGCACGTTTCATCAGCCGTGCCGTACGGGCCACCATCTCCGCAAGACCGGTGCACTCGCCCACCGGACGCCAGGGCGAGACCCCGGCGAGAAACAACGTCTCCGCCCGCCAGATCGTCCCGATGCCGGCCAGGTTGCGCTGGTCGAGCAGCGCCTCCCCGATCGTCTCCTCCGGCCGGCGGCGCATCCGGCGCGCCGCCTCCTCGGGATCCCAGTTCGGGCCGAGCAGGTCCGGGCCGAGGTGGCCGATGACGCGGTCCTCGTGCTCGGTGGGCAGCAGCTCGACCACGCCGAGCCGGACGCCGACCGCCTGACGCTCGGCGTTCGCCAGCACCAGGCGCACCACGTCGCCCGGCGGCAGACGGCGTCCGGCCGGCTGGATCCACCAGCTTCCGTCCATGCGCAGGTGCGTGTGCACGGTGAGGCCGCCGTCGATCCGGGTGAGCAGGTGCTTGCCGTACGACACCGTGGTGAGCACGGTCCGGCCGGACAGGTCGGTCGTGGCGTACCGGGGCACGCGGAAGTCGGACCGGACGAGCGGCCTGCCGTCGAGGGCGGCGCGGAGCCGTGCCGCGGTGCGGTGGACGGCGTCGCCCTCGGGCACCGGTCAGTCCCAGGCGGCGGGGTCGGCGGTGAGCTCGAGAACCTTCTTCGGCAGGTCGCCCGAGGCGATGTGCTCGAGTGTGACCTCCTCGAGGATGGCCCGCTCGGCCGCCCGCAACGCGATCCACACCTTCTGCAGCGACTGGGCCGCGCCGGTGTAGCCGACGTGCTCGGGACGTTCCCCGCGGACGTTGGCGAGCGGACCGTCCACGGCGCGGATCACGTCCGCGAGGCTGATCTCGCTCGCGGGGCGGGCGAGCACGTAGCCGCCCTCCGGGCCGCGCTGACCGCGGACGAGACCCGCCCGGCGCATCTGCAGCAGAATGTTCTCCAGGTACTTGGGCGGCATCTCCTGTTCTTTGGCGAGCTCACCGACGGTGATCGGGCTGCCGCCGCCCGCGGCGGCCAGCTCGGCCGCGGCTCGGAGGGCGTAGTCGACTCGGGCGGATAGACGCATGTTGTTGATTATCCCGCCTGCTAGAGGCGGGTTGGCCGGGCCTCCCCATGGGCGCCGGCTACGGACTGTGGTAAACCATCGGGGACGGCGAGTAAGAAAGCGGGCGAATGAAGCGACGTCCTGGCGTGCCCCGGCTGCTCAGGGAGATCAACGACCGGGCCGCCTTGGAGCTGCTGCTCACGTCCGGACCGCTGACCCGCGGGCAGATCGGTGAGGCGACCGGCCTGTCCAAGGTGACCGCCTCCCAGACGCTGGCCCGGCTGGAGGAACGCGGGCTGGTTGAGGTGGTCGGCGAGCAGGGCGGCAACCGCGGGCCGAACGCTGCGCTGTACGGCGTGGTGGCCTCCGCCGCGTTCGTGGGCGGGGTGAGCGTGGGCCCCGACGAGGTGACCGCGGCGATCGCCGACATCAAGGGCGACGTGCGGGGCAGGGCGCGGGTCATCCCGGACGCGTACGGCGCGGGCACGACACCGGACGGGCGTCCGGCGGCCGATCCGGTGGCGATGATCCGCGGCGCGCTGGCGAAGGCGTCCCGCGCCGCCAAGGTGCCGCTGGGCCGGCTCGACGCGGTGGGCATCGGCACCCCGGGCGTGGTGGATCCGCGCAGTGGCGACGTGCGGTTCTCCTTCGACCTGCCCGGCTGGCACGAGGGGGTGCACGACGCGCTCGCCCGGGAGCTGCGCACCCACGTCATCATCGAGAACGACGTCAACCTGGCGGCGATCGCGGAGCGGGCCGAGGGCGCGGCCCGCGGGCTCGACGACTTCGTGCTCGTGTGGGTGGCCCGGGGCATCGGCATGGCCGTGGTGCTCGGGGGCCGGCTGCACCGCGGGCACTCGGGCAGCGCCGGGGAGATCGGCTACCTGCCGGTGCCGGGCGTGCCGCTCGCCGAGGACGTGCGGTCCCGGCCGGGGCGGCCGCCGTCGCTCGGCGGGGGCCTGCAGACCCTGGTGAGCTCGGACGCGGTGTGCGAGCTCGCCGCCGAGCACGGGTTCGCCGCGCCGACCGCGGCCGAGTGCGTGGGCGCGGCGGTCGCGGCCGGGGAGGCGGGCGAGGCGCTGCTCGACGAGATCGCCCGGCGGCTCGCGCTCGGGGTTGCCTCGGTGTGCGTGGTGCTCGATCCCGAGCTGATCGTGCTCGCCGGCGAGGTGGGCCAGGCCGGGGGAGACGCGCTCACCGTCCGGGTCGCCGACGCGGTCGCCCGGATGTGCCCGATCCACCCCAAGGTGGTCACCACCACGGTGACCGAGGACCCGGTGCTGCGCGGCGCGGTCCTCGCCGCGCTCCAGCACGCGCGAGAGGCGATCTTCGCGGGCTCCTGAGGCACGCCGTACCGGGGAGTCTCCGTTCTCACGGGCCGGGAAGCGGCTAAACTAACAGGAAACTTTCTTAAAAAATGCGAACGCCGACCGTGACGACAGGGGGCCGATCTTGACCCGACGCCCGGGCACACCCCGGCTGCTGCGCCAGCTCAACGATCGCGCGGCCCTGGAGCTCCTCCTCACCCTCGGCCCGCTCACCCGGGCCGAGCTGGGCAGGCACACCGGCCTGTCCAAGGTGACCTCCGGGCAGCTGCTCAACCGGCTGCAGCGGAAGGGGCTCGTCAGGGTCAGCGGCGAACGCCCCGGCGGCCGGGGCCCGAACGCCGCGCTGTACTCGATCGTGCCCTCCAGCGCGTACGTGGCCGGGCTCGACGTGCTGCCCGACACCGTCACCGCGGGCATCGCCGACATCACCGGCACGACCGTCGCCGAGATCAGCATGGACCTCGGCGGCGACCCGGCCGCGGTCGTCCACGACGCGGTACGGCGCGCCTGCGAGCGCGCGGGCGTGGCGTTGTCCCGGCTGCGGGCCGTCGTCATCGGCACCCGCGGCGTGGTCGACCCCGCCACCGGGGAGGTGCGCTTCTCCTTCGACCTGCCCGCCTGGCACCTCGGCGCGCTGGCCCGGCTGCGCACCGCGCTCGGCAGGTCCGTGATGATCGAGAACGACGTGAACCTCGCCGCGGTCGCCGAGCGCGCGTACGGCGCGGCCCGCGGCGTCGACGACTTCGTGCTGCTGTGGACCGGCATCGGCCAGGGCCTCGGCGTGATGCTCGGCGGCAGGCTGCACCGGGGCGTCACCGGCGGCGCGGGCGAGGTCGGCTGGCTCCCGGTGCCCGGCGAGCCGCTCCCCACCGACGTGAGCGAGCCGCAGTCCGGATCGTTCCAGCGGCTGGTCGGCGGCGAGGCGGTGGCGAACCTCGCCGCCTCCTACGGCCTCGCCGAGGCGATACCCGACGAGATCACCGCGGACTGGATCGCCCACGTGGTGCGCACCGCCGTGGCGACCGGCGCCGCGGACTTCCTCGACGAACTGGCGATGCGCCTCGCCGTCGGGGTCGCGGCCACCGCCGTCGTGCTCGACCCCGGCCTCGTCGTGCTCGGCGGACACGTCGGCCGCGCCGGCGGCACCGCCCTCGCGGCCCGGGTCGAGGAGGCCGTCGCCCGGATCTGCCCCAGCCGTCCCCGGGTCGCGGTGACCGAGGTCGAGGGCAACCCGATCCTGCGCGGCGCCCTGCTCGTCGCGCTCGATCATGCGCGGGAGGAGCTGTTCGCCACCACGGTCGAGGCGTGAGCCGCCCGTGGGGTGGGGGACGTGGCACCCGGGTCCGGGGCGGCTGCGGCGGGGCTCGCCGGTCCCGGCC
>Ga0310834_101880_pt1 | contig 11190 bp, 5 predicted proteins | sample SM_ome_2_FD_201314 | JGI IMG/M metagenome (GOLD analysis project Ga0310834, IMG submission 201314) | Sorghum-adapted microbial communities enriched on stacked mutant (SM) sorghum from Joint BioEnergy Institute, Emeryville, California... ... | reverse complement strand
CAACTGCAGTAGGACGTTGTTGAGGTGCGACGTGCCAGCGCTCGCAAGAGGCTGTGTTTGGCCTGCTCAGACGGCCCGAATTTCGCGAGCCGTCGTCCCGCCTGTAGAAGGCGGGCTCCGTTGCGGCAGGTAGTACCCATCCTGAGTCACGCCGCCGCTGCGCTGTCGTCCCGCCTGTAGAAGGCGGGCTCCGTTGCGGCGTGTTGCTGCCGCTGCGCACCAGCTCGAGGGACAGGTAGTCGTCCCGCCTGTAGAAGGCGGGCTCCGTTGCGGCCGGATGGCGTTTGTCTGGGGTGTACCGGGTGCGGTTGTAGTCGTCCCGCCTGTAGAAGGCGGGCTCCGTTGCGGCAGCGGCAGGGCCGCCACCTCACCACCCAGCCGCCGGGTCGTCCCGCCTGTAGAAGGCGGGCTCCGTTGCGGCTGCGCCTACCAGGCCGCTGATCCGCGGCGGACGGGCGTTGTCGTCCCGCCTGTAGAAGGCGGGCTCCGTTGCGGCTGGACTAGCGAGGTGCCTCTACCCCCGTCGCTCGCTAGTCGTCCCGCCTGTAGAAGGCGGGCTCCGTTGCGGCTCGATCTGCCAGTTGTTGTCGGCCGACCAACGCAAGTCGTCCCGCCTGTAGAAGGCGGGCTCCGTTGCGGCCCGTCGGCGTCGCGGACGTCCACCCCGAGGGGCACGTCGTCCCGCCTGTAGAAGGCGGGCTCCGTTGCGGCATCGTCTGGGGGGTGTCCCCGTTCACCACGTACCAACCGGTCGTCCCGCCTGTAGAAGGCGGGCTCCGTTGCGGCGCGGGCTTCGACGACCCGGTAGCCGACGAGGCGGACTCGGGTCGTCCCGCCTGTAGAAGGCGGGCTCCGTTGCGGCGCTGCTGCGGAGGTCGGTGACCGCGACCGGCAGCGACCTGGTCGTCCCGCCTGTAGAAGGCGGGCTCCGTTGCGGCGTTCAGCGGATGCGGCGGGTGGCCGCCAAGCAGGCCGGTCGTCCCGCCTGTAGAAGGCGGGCTCCGTTGCGGCATGGACCCGACCACCCGCCAGGCCCAGGTCGGGAAGTGTCGTCCCGCCTGTAGAAGGCGGGCTCCGTTGCGGCAGTCCAGTGGCGTCGGGCCACAGCACTCTACGTGGAGTCGTCCCGCCTGTAGAAGGCGGGCTCCGTTGCGGCGTATGTCTGACGCTAGCAACCCATTTGCCGTAGAAACCGGTCGTCCCGCCTGTAGAAGGCGGGCTCCGTTGCGGCACCATTGCATCCTTATCTAGTGGTCTTTGCTACCAAACCACGTCGTCCCGCCTGTAGAAGGCGGGCTCCGTTGCGGCTGACAATCTTCGAGAGAAAACGTATGCGCATCCAAGTCGTCCCGCCTGTAGAAGGCGGGCTCCGTTGCGGCTCGGGTCTATCGCCCAAGCCCTGACTTGCGACATGCGTCGTCCCGCCTGTAGAAGGCGGGCTCCGTTGCGGCTCCCGCGCCTCCTTCAGCGCCGGAAATGTCATCGTCACTGTCGTCCCGCCTGTAGAAGGCGGGCTCCGTTGCGGCGACCTCGGCGCCACGGTGCCGCTTGGGCTCGAGGTGGTCGTCCCGCCTGTAGAAGGCGGGCTCCGTTGCGGCGCGATCCCCGAAGCGGGGAATGTAGGCCTCACCACCGGTGTCGTCCCGCCTGTAGAAGGCGGGCTCCGTTGCGGCAGGGCCCGCACGTGGTGAACGATCTCGCGGGTGGTGCCGTCGTCCCGCCTGTAGAAGGCGGGCTCCGTTGCGGCCCGCCGGCCGCCGTGACGCTCGACGAGATCAAGGCCGCCGGTCGTCCCGCCTGTAGAAGGCGGGCTCCGTTGCGGCCTAGAGGGAAGGGCTAAGTTCATGCCGAAAAAGATGTGTCGTCCCGCCTGTAGAAGGCGGGCTCCGTTGCGGCACTGTGGACCAGAGCAATCAGGTCACCGAAGGTCCGCTCGTCGTCCCGCCTGTAGAAGGCGGGCTCCGTTGCGGCCTCTCTGTGTGCCTTGGTGGGGCACTGAGTTACTGGTCGTCCCGCCTGTAGAAGGCGGGCTCCGTTGCGGCAGCCGTGGCTCGGCCCCGCCGCCGAGCAGCTCACCACCGGTCGTCCCGCCTGTAGAAGGCGGGCTCCGTTGCGGCAGCGATGACTCGGCCGGGATTCGAACCCGTGGTTTATTGTCGTCCCGCCTGTAGAAGGCGGGCTCCGTTGCGGCACATTGGACGTGTACGGGGACGATGCCGCGGATGCGCGTAAGTCGTCCCGCCTGTAGAAGGCGGGCTCCGTTGCGGCACGAGCACCTGGACAGGCAGGCCACCATCCCCGTCTCGTCGTCCCGCCTGTAGAAGGCGGGCTCCGTTGCGGCGCCGGGTCGAGCAGGTCCTGCGGGTCTCGGTGGGGTCGTCCCGCCTGTAGAAGGCGGGCTCCGTTGCGGCATCAACATGTCCCTTCCTTTCTCCGGTAGGGGTTCCGTCGTCCCGCCTGTAGAAGGCGGGCTCCGTTGCGGCGATGGCCTCGGCCTCGGCCACCAGCTCGGCATCGGTCGTCGTCCCGCCTGTAGAAGGCGGGCTCCGTTGCGGCAGCGCTGTGGCCACCTTCGGCGACGTGCTGGAGGAGGTCGTCCCGCCTGTAGAAGGCGGGCTCCGTTGCGGCGCCGGTGGCACAGCGGTTTTGGCCAGCTCGGCCTGTCGTCCCGCCTGCAGAAGGCGGGCTCCGTTGCGGCCGGCAGGGCACGGTCATCGCCTGGGACCCCATCACAGTCGTCCCGCCTGTAGAAGGCGGGCTCCGTTGCGGCGACGACAGGCACGCGGGCTGGGGCTGGCTGCCGGCGGGAGTCGTCCCGCCTGTAGAAGGCGGGCTCCGTTGCGGCACGTAGAGGCCGACGCCCTTCTCGCCGACGATCAGGCGTCGTCCCGCCTGTAGAAGGCGGGCTCCGTTGCGGCCGCCTGCGACGTGGCGGCGCCGACGCGGCCTTGTCCGGTCGTCGTCCCGCCTGTAGAAGGCGGGCTCCGTTGCGGCCCGTCCCGCGATAAGGAAAGTTCTGTCCACTGTAGGGTCGTCCCGCCTGTAGAAGGCGGGCTCCGTTGCGGCTCCATGGGATACTCCCTCGTGTCTGGCGGCGCCACGTCCGTCGTCCCGCCTGTAGAAGGCGGGCTCCGTTGCGGCCGATCAGTACGGGTCTGGGTACCCTGAGTAACCGAGTCGTCCCGCCTGTAGAAGGCGGGCTCCGTTGCGGCGGGGTCCTCCCCCACCCCTGCCGTCACTGTGTGTTACGGTCGTCCCGCCTGTAGAAGGCGGGCTCCGTTGCGGCTTACCAAGACGCTGACACAGCGACCTATGAAGGGCGGTCGTCCCGCCTGTAGAAGGCGGGCTCCGTTGCGGCACCGTCTACGCCGACCCGCCGCGGTTCGAGGCGAACAGTCGTCCCGCCTGTAGAAGGCGGGCTCCGTTGCGGCAGCGACCCGCGCACGTACCCCTGGTGGTGTACGGAAGTCGTCCCGCCTGTAGAAGGCGGGCTCCGTTGCGGCCCACGTCTGCGGTTGATCAGTTCATGACGGGTACATGTCGTCCCGCCTGTAGAAGGCGGGCTCCGTTGCGGCCAGCGCGATCCGGGCGTAGGTCTGCGCCTTGGTCGCCTGCGTGGTCGTCCCGCCTGTAGAAGGCGGGCTCCGTTGCGGCCGCGACTGGATCCGCGGATCTCGACCGCGCGACCCCGCCCGGTCGTCCCGCCTGTAGAAGGCGGGCTCCGTTGCGGCCGTCCTTGCGGAAACGGGCTGACAGATTCACTCCGTCGTCCCGCCTGTAGAAGGCGGGCTCCGTTGCGGCAAGTCGACCCGCCGACCGCCGTAGGCAAGGGTCGAGGTGGTCGTCCCGCCTGTAGAAGGCGGGCTCCGTTGCGGCAGCATCTCCGCGATGCGCTGCGGCAGTGGCACCCCGCCGGTCGTCCCGCCTGTAGAAGGCGGGCTCCGTTGCGGCACGCCCGCCTTGCGGATGCCGTCCAGCGCGGCCATCAGTCGTCCCGCCTGTAGAAGGCGGGCTCCGTTGCGGCTCGCGAGGTAGGCCTCGGCCTGCTTCTCGGTGATCCTGTCGTCCCGCCTGTAGAAGGCGGGCTCCGTTGCGGCGGTGAAGACCAGCATCGATACGATCATCAAGATCTGGGAGTCGTCCCGCCTGTAGAAGGCGGGCTCCGTTGCGGCACCAATGCTCCCATTCCTTTCCGGGTGATCACGAGTAGTCGTCCCGCCTGTAGAAGGCGGGCTCCGTTGCGGCTTTCAGGCCGCTACCAGCGCGCGCCGGCGAGCCGCCCAGTCGTCCCGCCTGTAGAAGGCGGGCTCCGTTGCGGCTCGGCCGGCTGCCCGTGCTGGCCAGGTTGGACGATCCCGTCGTCCCGCCTGTAGAAGGCGGGCTCCGTTGCGGCCGGCTGATGCTTGAAGGTTTCCGCCAGGCACAGTAGGTGTCGTCCCGCCTGTAGAAGGCGGGCTCCGTTGCGGCAGCAGCTCCCACTCCGCGGTCATCGAGTCGATGACCAGGTCGTCCCGCCTGTAGAAGGCGGGCTCCGTTGCGGCCAATCTCTTCCAGCATCTCCTCGGCCCACAGCTGCTGGCGGGTCGTCCCGCCTGTAGAAGGCGGGCTCCGTTGCGGCGGAGCCACACAAGGTCGTCGGCGTGCCGTTGGTAGGTCGTCCCGCCTGTAGAAGGCGGGCTCCGTTGCGGCCTGGGCGACGCGGAACAGCCGCTTGGCCGTCTCGTCGTCCGTCGTCCCGCCTGTAGAAGGCGGGCTCCGTTGCGGCCCGAAGAAGGGGTGGCGGAAGTTGCGGCCGGACGTGCCGCGTCGTCCCGCCTGTAGAAGGCGGGCTCCGTTGCGGCGACCACCGACCGGGCCGCCGGCGACAGCCCTGTCAGCGTCGTCCCGCCTGTAGAAGGCGGGCTCCGTTGCGGCATGATCGTGACGTGCCGGTGTGGATGTGGGGGGTCTACAGTCGTCCCGCCTGTAGAAGGCGGGCTCCGTTGCGGCGCCCGCGGTGACCTGCGCGACCCCCGCGCCGGCCGCATCACGTCGTCCCGCCTGTAGAAGGCGGGCTCCGTTGCGGCAGCAGCTTGGGGGTCGTCACGTAGTAGGCGCGGGTGCGTCGTCCCGCCTGTAGAAGGCGGGCTCCGTTGCGGCGGGTCGTGGGCACCAACGATCTGGGGTCACCGCGGGTGCGGGTCGTCCCGCCTGTAGAAGGCGGGCTCCGTTGCGGCATGTCCAGGTCGGACGCCCGCTTGGACGGTTTGATCGGTCGTCCCGCCTGTAGAAGGCGGGCTCCGTTGCGGCGAGGCGCTGCGGGTCGTGCAGGCGGCCCAGCTGCGGAGTCGTCCCGCCTGTAGAAGGCGGGCTCCGTTGCGGCGGTCTGAGTCCGTCTCGGCGCAGCCACACCTGGATTGTCGTCCCGCCTGTAGAAGGCGGGCTCCGTTGCGGCCTGCTCGGCTGCACCCAATGGTGGAGCCGGATGCACGACGGCGTCGTCCCGCCTGTAGAAGGCGGGCTCCGTTGCGGCACCATAGGGGTGGGCCGTGGAAAACACTGGCGGATTCGTCGTCCCGCCGGTAGAAGGCGGGCTCCGTTGCGGCGTCGAGCGGGTGTGGCGGCCGGCGGTCGAGCGGGCCGGCGTCGTCCCGCCTGTAGAAGGCGGGCTCCGTCGCGGCGTTGCCGTCGGCGGCGGGGCCGAAGTCGGCGGTGTCCTGTCGTCCCGCCTGTAGAAGGCGGGCTCCGTTGCGGCTGGGCCAGGGCGCGGGCTACGGCGGCCTGTGCGGACCGCGCGGTCGTCCCGCCTGTAGAAGGCGGGCTCCGTTGCGGCGACCTTATCCAAAAAATATTGTTACTTCAGGCTCAGCCGGGCTGGACGGTGGCTGGCTGCGGGGCGCGGACCCGGCCGGCGATCGGCCACCACACCGCCAGCTGGAGCAGGGCCAGCGTCACCGTGAAGGGCAGCAGCGTCCAGACGCCCGCGCTCTGCCCGATCGCACCGGCCAGCCACGGCAGCGCCGCGTCGCCGATCACGGATCCGGCGTTCATGACCCCGATGGCCGTGGGCACCAGCCGGGCGGCGACCAGCCGGGGGACCACCGCCATCGCGGTCGGGAAGACCGGCCCGAGGAAGAAGCCGAGCAGCACCAGGCCGGCGCTCGCCGCCGCGGCGCCCGGCAGCAGCCAGGTCAGCGTGGCGGCGGCGGTGACGCCGGCCAGGCAGGTGAACATCAGCCCGGCCGTGGTCGCGCCGACCCGGCCGGCGACCGGGCTGATGAGGAACCGGCCCAGGGTCAGCCCCAGCCAGTAGCCGCTGACCGAGTACCCGGCGAGCAGCTCGCTCTGCCCGCGCGCCTCCACCAGGTAGCTGAATGCCCAGTTGCCCATGCTCAGCTCGAGTCCTACGTAGACGGCCAGCAGCGCCGCGCCGAGCAGGACCACCGGCTGGCGTACCGTGGCCGCCAGGAGGCCGCCCGAGGCAGTACCGGACGCCGCCGGCTCGGCCGCCATGGGATCCGCCGCTCGTCGGGGGTAGACGACCAGGAAGCCGGCGACCAGCGGTGCGCTGGCCACCGCCAGAACCAGCCAGACCACCGGCCAAGGGGCGAAGCCGACGATCCAGGCGGCGAGCACCGGACCCAGCAGCGCCCCGACGCCGAAGAAGGCATGCAGGCGGTTGAGCAGCGTCGTGGCGCCGGGCAGCGCCGCGAGGTAGGCGTTGAGGGCCGACTCGAGCAGGCCCGTGGCGTAGCCGGTCGCCGCCTGCAGGACGATGTACGCGACCAGCGGCGGGTGGGTGGCCGCGTACAGGGCGCTCAGCAGGTAGCCGGTTGCGCCGACGAATAGCGCGATCCGGGTGCCGTACCGGGATATGAGCGATCCGCAGCTGGCGCCGCCGAGCACGAACCCCGCGGACCCGGTGACGAAGGTGAGCCCGATCGTGGCCCGGTCCACGCCGTAGTCGCTGATCTGGGCAACCAGCAGGACGCCGCTGACGCCCGCGTTCACGCCGACGAGCACGAACGCGGCGTAGGCCAGCAGGACCGGTCGGTCTGCGTACCAGCGCATCGCCATACCCCCCGTCGCGGACGTCCGCCCGGTGCCGGTCGCCGGCGACGCTGCCGGAGATGCCGGGCCATTGGCCAGTGGCCTTCACGCTATCGGAGCGTTCGCGCGGTGATCGAGGGCTGAAGTCCGTTATGCCATCGGCCTTCCGGATGGATCGGTGCCCGCAACTTTCGTACTGGCAACGAAAATTGCGGCACCTGCCTTATTCGTCGTTGCTGGACGGCGGCATGGATGCGGTAGCGATCCACTATGGAAGCCCGGTCGCCACGGACAGGTCGCGGGGCCGGGCTCGATCTCCTGGGCCATTGCGGGGTAGCGCGGCAGGCAAAGGGGGCCCTAGCGTGTCGGGGGTGCGAAGACTGGTGTTGGGCGCCCTCCGGGCGCGCCCGGGTCAGAGCACCATCCTGTTCCTGCTCGCCACTCTCGCCCTCGCCGCCGCGACGGCCGCCCCGATGTACGCCGCGGCGGCCGGCCGAACGGTACGCCTGCACGAGCTGCGCGCCGCCACCGGGGCCGACCGCGCCATCTCCGCCTGGGGCCCGCTGCCGGCCGCGGCGCTCGACCGCGTCGACTCGATACGGCGGCAGATGGGCGACGCGGCACGGGGCAGCGGACTGACCGAGATCGCCGGCCTCGACCTGCGCGGGCAGCTGGTGCCGGCGGCGGCGTCGGTCACCCTCGCCGCGCGCGACGGAGTGTGCGACCACCTCGTGGTCACCGGCCGCTGCCCGCAGGCGGCCGGAGAGGCGGTGGTGACCCCCGCCGTGGCAAGAGCGGTCACGATGGGCGACCAGCTCCGCGTGGGGGCCACCGGTCTGGACGCGCCGCTGTCGCTGCGGGTCGTGGGGACCTACCGGTTCACGGACGCGGCCGAGGCGTACTGGGCGGGCTGGCCCGGCGTCGCCGACGCGTCGGACCGTGTCGACGCCCCGATCTTCGTGACCGCGCAGACGCTGCTCGACGCCCGGCCGCAGTCGGTGGACGCCCGGTTCGACCTGGTCGCGCTGGACGCGGCGGCGCTCGCGGCCGATCCTGAGCCGGTGGCGGCGGTGGCGGCGGCGGTGCGCCAGGCCGCGCCGGCCAGCTTCACCGTCACCACCTTGCTGTCCAGGTTGGTCTCGCGGATCCACGACAGTGAGCAGGCGCTGACCGCCGGGGTCGTGGTCGGGGCCGGGCAGCTCATCCTCATCTGCGCGTTCGTCCTGCTGCTGGCCGTCGGGCAGGCGGCGGTCGAGCGCCGGCCGCAGACCGCGCTGGCCGCGCTGCGCGGTGCGCCGGCCCGGCACCGGTTCCTGCTCGCGGTCGGGCCGAACGCCGTGCTGATCGTCGCCGGCGGGCTGGTCGGGTTCGCCGCCGGCTGGCTCGCGGTGGCCGCAGCCGCCCGGTTCGGCTTGGACGACCGGGCTGCTGTCCGGCCGGACCCGCTGGCGTACGCCGTGGCCGGCGGCACGCTGCTGCTCGTGCTGGCGGCCGGTGTGGTCGCCGAGCGCGGTGGTCAGCTGGGGGCGCGCGCGGGCGGTGTGCTGGAGGCGCTGCGGCAGACCCCGCCGCGGCGGCGCGACTGGCGCGGCGACATGGTCGACCTGGTCGTGGTCGTGCTCGCCGTGGCGGCGGTGTACCAGCTGTCCAGCGGCGCGACCGGCGGCGGGGTGCCCGCGCTGGCACCGATGCTGGTAGCCCTGGCCTGTGGCCTGGTCGCCGGGCGCCTGGTGCTGCCGGTCGCGGTGGTGGTCGGCGCCGCCCAGCTGCGCCGTGGCCGGCTGGCCGGCGGGCTGGCCGCCCTGCAGCTCGCCCGCCGGCCGACCGCGCACCGGCTGCTCGCCCTGGTCACCGTCGCGGTCGCCCTGTTCGGCCAGGCAGTGTCCGGTTTGGACACCGTGGGCCGGGCCGCGCAGGCGCGGGCGCGGCTGGAGCTGGGCGCGGAACGGGTGCTGGACGTGCAAGCGGCATCGCCCGCGACCCTGCTGGCGATGGTCCACTCCGTCGACCCCGACGGCCGGTGGGCGATGGCCGCCGTGCGCCAGCAGATCGGCGATCAGACCGCGGTCGCGGTGGAGGCCGACCGGCTCGCCACCGTGGCGTACTGGCCGCAGGACGCGCCTGCGGTGTCCGAGGTGGCCGCGGCGCTGCGGCCGCCCACCAACCCGACGATCACCGTGACCGGCCGGGAGCTGCTGCTGGACGCGACCGGGCCGCAGACCCGCACGGCGGTACGCCTGGTCCGCGCGGACGGCACCTCGTTCGACGCGGTCTTCACTGACGGCCGGGCTCAGACGCCCGGGTGCGTCCCGGCCGGGTGCCGGCTGGCCTGGTTCAGCTTCCCCGCCTCGGCGGAGGGCATGCAGCTGCGGCAGCTGAGCCAGACCGGCCCGGACCGGGTGATCATCGACGGCGCGTCGTTCGCCTCGGCCGGGCGCTGGCGCCCCGGCTTCAACACCGGCCCTGGCGAGGTGACCGTACTGCACGGGCCGGACTGGCTGGGCGCCCGCTACCAGCCCGCCGACCCGAGGAACATTGCGAGCGAGATCCGCGTCCTCGCGGCTGACGCCCCGGTCCCGATGCCGCTGGTCGCCGCGGGGCCGCCCAGCCTGGCGCAGACCGGCCAGGTGCGGCAGGTCGCCGGCCTGTCCGCCGGGCTGCGGTCGGTGGACGTGGTCGGGGTCGCCCGCGGGCTGCCCGGTGTCGGCGACGCCGGGTACCTGGTGGACAACGACTACGCCAGCCGGCTGTCCAGCGAGCCGCCGGAGGGATCGGTCAGGTACCAGGTGTGGCTGGCCCGCGGCGCGCCACAGTCCATAGTGGACCGAATTCGGGGCCGGGTGACCGTGGTCGGCGAGCAGACGGTGGCGCAGCGCCGGGCGCAGCTGCTGGATCGCGGATCCGGCCAGGCGGTGCGGCTGAACCTGATCGCCGGCCTGCTCGGCCTGGCGCTCGCCGCCGCGGCGATCGCCGTGGTCGCCGCGCTGGAACGGGACCGGCGGGTGGCCGAGCTGCGGGCACTGCGCGTGCAGGGCCTGCCGCCCGGGGCCGCGGCGGCGTGCGGGCGGCTCACCTACGCCGGGCTGGTCGGCGGGGGCTTGCTGGCGGGCGTCGCCGCGGCGGCGGCGAGCTGGGCAGCCGTGCGCAAGGTGGTGCCGGCGTTCGTCGACGGATGGACGGCGACCAGCGTGCCGCACGCACCGCGCCCGGCCGTCGCCGGCCTGGCGCTGCTGCTGGCCGCGGCCGCCCTGCTCGGCGCCGGCGCGCTCGCCGCGCGGGCGATCGGGAAAGGAACGGGACCCGCGTGATCCGGTTGCTGTTCGCCATGCTGTCCAACCGGCGGGGTGCCGCGCTGACCGTCTTCGTGCTGGCCGCGGTGGCGTCCGCGGCGGCCGCCGCCGGACCGCTCTACCAAGCAGCGGCCGAGCGCGCGGCGGCCACCGTCCAGATCGACGCGGCGTCCCCCGCGGAGCGTTCCATCCGGCAGTCGTACGTGGCCCACCGGAACACACCGGCAGACTCGGCGGAGTCCGAGCTCAACCCCGACCTGCCGTACCGGCCGGGGTTCGAGACCGTGCACGGGCTGCACGTCCCAGGCGCCGTGCAGGCGGCGGCGGGGCGCAAGGACCTGGGCGCCGACCTCGTCTACCGGCACGGCGTGTGCCGGCACCTGGTCGCGCTGGCCGGCCGTTGCCCGACCGGCGCCAACGAGGTCATGGTCAGTGCCCGGACCGCGGCCGAGCTGGGCCTGTCCGCCGGCGATCCGGCGCTGTTCGTCTCGCCACCGGCCGACCAGGTCGCCTCGCAACCGGGCAGCCGGGTCGAGGTCCGGCTGACCGTCGTGGGCACGTACCGGCCCAGGGACGCCCGCGACCCGTACTGGGCCGGTCGGCTGTTCGACACCAGAACCGGCCCGGCCGAGGGCCACGAAATCCTCTTCGCCACCCGGGAGACGGTCTCCACTCCGCCCTTCGTGGACACCGTGGTCGCCGTCGACCTGGTCGCCGGCCGGTCCGCGTTCGACGACCCGGCGGCCCTGCGGGAGATGGTGAAAGACACCGCGGCGCCGACGTCGCTGGGCCAGCCTGCGGTGGCGTCGGACATGCCGGAGCTGCTGGACCGCATCGCCGCCGACCGCAAGGCGCTCCGCGACGGGGTGCG
>Ga0310834_101879_pt1 | contig 11210 bp, 9 predicted proteins | sample SM_ome_2_FD_201314 | JGI IMG/M metagenome (GOLD analysis project Ga0310834, IMG submission 201314) | Sorghum-adapted microbial communities enriched on stacked mutant (SM) sorghum from Joint BioEnergy Institute, Emeryville, California... ... | reverse complement strand
GCTCATCGGCCACGAGGGGCACGAGGAGGTCGAGGGCACCGCGGGCGAGGCCCCCGACCACATCCGGCTCGTGGACGGCCCCGACGGCGTGGAGAAGGTCCAGGTCCGCGACCCGAACCGGGTGGTGTGGCTCTCCCAGACCACGCTGTCGGTGGACGAGACCAAGCAGACCGTCGCCCGGCTGCGGGAACGTTTCCCGAACCTGATCGACCCGCCGAGCGACGACATCTGCTACGCCACGCAGAACCGGCAGACCGCGGTGAAGGAGATCGCCGCCCGGTCCGACCTCGTCATCGTCGTCGGCTCGAACAACTCGTCCAACTCCAAGCGCCTGGTCGAGGTCGCCAAGGACGCCGGCGCCCCCGCCGCGTACCTCGTCGACGACGCCTCCTACATCGAGGACGCCTGGCTCGAGGGCGTCTCCACCGTGGGCCTCACAAGCGGCGCCTCCGTGCCGGAGGAGCTCGTCGAGGGCGTGCTCGCCAAGCTCGCCACCCACGGCTTCACCGACGTCGAGGAGGTCGAGTCGGTGGCCGAGCACATGCGCTTCGCGCTCCCGCACGAGCTGCGCAAGGACCTGCGCGCCGCCACCACGGCCTGACCTGCGGTACGGCTCCGCGTCGCCTACCGCTGTGATGCTTTCATCGTTCCGTTCCGTCGGGCCTCTTCCCTTCGCCTGACCGTCCCGGCCGACGCGCCGGGCCGCGCCGACGGCGGGTGACCGGCGCGTCGGCGCGATGAGATCGTCGTGCCCGGGTCCATTACGCCATGATCGCCCGAGTCGGTGGCCGGTTTCCGGGGAACGACCGGGATTCAGTACGGCCGGCCGTGGGCAGACGATGACCATGGATGGACCAAAAGCGATCAACGGGGCACAATACAGATCATTAACGGCCGTTACAGAGCGTAATGGAACGTAACTCGATGACGGCCGACCACGGATCGAGCACGACGGACGACCGCGGCGCACCGCCGGGCACCCCGGCCCGGACGCGGCCGCCGTCGGCGGCCGGGCCGTCCCGCGCGGGCGGTCACGGCCGAGGAGGAGGGAAAGGACGCACGTGCGGCGTACATCGATCACGGTTCCCGGGATTGATCACGAGGATCAGCACGTCCCCGCCGCGGTGACCATCACCGGGGCGATCGGCGGCCTGCTCGTCACGGGCGGCATCTGCGGGCGTGACCCGGAGACCGGCGAGGTTCCCAAGAAGGCGGCCGACGAGGTGGCGCAGACCTTCGCCAACCTGCGGGCCGTCCTCGACGCGGCCGACTGCCCGCCGGAGAGCGTGGCCAAGATCACCATCTTCACCACCGACCGGTCGATCCTCGAGCACGTCAACCGCGAGTGGGTCGCCATGTTCCCCGACCCGGAGAGCCGCCCGGCCCGGCACACGCTCGTCCAGCAGCTCGCGGGCATGCGCCTGCAGCTCGACTGCCTCGCCGTGCTGCGTACCGGCGCCTGACCACGCCCGGCGTCGCGGGCGTCGGGCCGGCGCGCACGAGCGCCGCTTCCCGTCGGCGTCGCCCCGGGCGGCCGGGGGCCTCGCGGGGGAGACGGCCGGCGAGCACGCCGGTCCGCCGGCGCGCGGTGGGCCCGGCCGCGTGGGCGCGCACCGGATCGACCGGCGCGGGCCGGCGCGACTCAGCGCCGTGGCGGCCGGTCCACCCCGGTGGGGTCCCGGTTGTCGTCCGGGACGTGTGACGAGCGCAGTGCCGCCAGGTGCCGGCGGCCGAGCACGCTCACCGTCGCGCCGACGGCGGCGGCGCCGAGCGCGGCGAGGAACGGGGCGAGCGGGCCGTACCGGTCGGCGAGCTCGCCCGCCAGCAGGGCGCCGATCGCGTACCCGATCACGACCGCCGAGGTGAGCACGGTCATCACCCAGGAGATCCGCGCGACCGTGACGGTCATCTCGCCCAGCGTGTACGCGGTGACGAGGATCGGGGCGATCGTGACGCCCGGCAGCGCGATCAGCACGGCGAGCTGCCACAGGCCGCCCGGGCCGAGACCGCCGACGATCGTGATCGGCACGGTGAGCACGCCGAGCAGCACGAACCCCGTGCGCAGCCGGGCGGCGAGCGGGAACGACGCGGGCAGCATCGGTACCAGCATTCCGGCGAGCGCGCTGCTCAGCCCGAGGATCGCGTAGATGAGCCCGGCGGCCCCGGGGGCGTCCGCGGCGACCGCCCGCCAGGTGACCCCGGCCTGGACCGAGCCGAAGTAGCAGCCGAGGCCGGTGAGCCCGGTGGCGAGCAGCAGCACCGGGATCCACCGCACCGGCCCGGCCGCGCCCTGGCTCTGCCCGCGGCCCACCAGGCGGGCCGTGGGATGCAGCGCGAACGCCAGGCACACCGTGGCGGTGAGCGCGGCCGCGACGAGCACGGCGGTGCGCGGCGAGGCCGCGGCCGCGATCACCCCGACGAGCGCGGGCCCGAGCACGAACGCCAGCTCGTCGCCCGTGCCCTCGAAGCTCATCGCGGTGGGGAAACGGTCGGCGGGCAGCCGCCGGTGGTGGGCGAGCGCGGTCCACCGGGCCCGGGAGAGCGGGCCCACCTGCGGCACCGACAGCCCGGCGAGCGCCGCGCTCCCCGCGGTGGCCCAGGCGGGCGCGTCCGCGTCCACGCCGATCACGAGCAGCACGAGCGCCGCCGCGTGGAGCAGCGCCGCGGTGATCCCGGCCGGGCGATGCCCGAACGCGTCGGCGGCCCGCCCGACGAGCGGCCCGCCGGTCGCCTGCCCCACGGCGAAGGACGCGGCCGTCGCGCCCCCCAGCGCGAGCGAACCGGTGGCCTCGCTCACCAGCAGCAGCGAGCCGAGCTGCCCCATCGACGCGGGGATGCGCCCGAGAAGCGTGACGGCGAGGAAGGCCGGACCGGTGGCGGCCGGCAGGGCCGCGTAGGCGCGCAGCGCGCTCCAGCGGGTCACGACGTGGCGTCCTTGCCGCGGCGTTCGGCGCGGGTGTCGATCCCGTACTCGAGCAGCGCCTCGCGGGGGACCACCTCCAGGGCCCGGATGTTGGTCGCCGCGAGGTCGACCGGGCAGGCGCACCCGGCCAGGTACGCCTCGTACCACTTCGACGCGATCACGCACCAGCGGTCGCCCGGCTTCAACCCGGGGAAGGCGAGGTCGGGACGGGGCGTGGCGATGTCGTTGTCGACGGTGGCCTGGAAGGCGATGAACCGTTCGTCGACGATCGCGCAGACGGTGTGGCCCTTGGGGTTGTCGGGCCCGGTGTGGCAGTAGCCGTCGCGCCGGTACCCGGTGATCGGGTCGAAGCCGCAGGGCTCCAGCGGCTCGCCGAAGAAGTTGAGGGACTGCTCGCTCATGTGCGCCTCCGGGGGGTGTGGTTACGGTGCGCCCGGGCCGGACGCGGGATCCGGGGGCGCGGGACAGCGGAAGACCCGCTCCTCGAACTCGGCGGCGATCCGGGCGAGCCGGGCGTCCTCTCCGTGCCGCCCGACGAGGAGCATCCCGCACGGCACGCTCAGCGCCGGGTGACCGGTGAGGTTGAACACGCAGTTGTTGTCGTGCATCTCGTAGGCCATGTCCGTCTCGATCACCGCCCGGCGGGGGTCGTCCGGGAGCGGGTGCGGCGGCATCGGCACGGTCGGCAGCACGAGCACGTCGACCTCGCGCAGCGCCGCGTCCACCTGCTCGCGCAGGCGGACCCGGAGCTGCTGGGCGTACGCCATGACCTTGCCGTGCGTGGCGTGCCGCAGCAGCGAGGCGCCGAGCAGGGCGAGCACGCCGGCGACCGGGATGTCCTCGGGGCGGGTGGTCAGCGCCGTGCCGAAGGTCTCGCCGAAGTTCGGGTGGTAGGGCCCGAAGTGGTTGTCGCCCTGCAGCCGGGACTCGAAGACCGTGGTGAGGCCGCCCTCGATGGAGATCGGCAGGTGCACGTCGCGCCCGTGCCGATGGAGCGGCACCGACACCTCGCGCACCGTGAGCCCGATCTTCTCCAGCGCGTGCGCGGCCCGGCGCACCTCGTCGTCGACCCGCGGGTCGGAGCGGTCCGGCCAGCCGAAGCCCTCGGTGAGGATGCCGGCGCGCAGCCCGTCGATCGGCCGGGCGTAGCCGTCGGCGTACGAGCCCTGCCCCGGGTACGGGTCCGCCGCCGCCTCCAGGAAGGCGACGAGGTCGGCGGCGTGGCGGGTGAGCACGCCGATGTGGTCGAGGGTGCGCTCGGTCGGCATCGCGCCGTCGTAGTCGATCACGCCGTAGGTGGGTTTGAGGCCGAAGACCCCGCACCAGGCGGCGGGGTTGCGCACCGAGCCGCCGTGGTCGGTGCCGATGCCGTAGTCGGCCTGCCCGGTGGCGACGAGGACCGCGGCGCCGCTCGAGGAGCCGCCCGCCGCCCGGCGGGGATCCCACGGGTTGCCGACGGGGCCGTGCGCGCTGGTGAAGCTCGACCCGGAGTAGCACAGGTCCTCGCAGGTCGAGGTGCCGACGATGATCGCGCCGGCGGCCCGCACCCGGCCGACGACCACCGAGTCGGACTCGGGCACGAAGCCCTCCATGAGGCGGCTGCCGAGCGTCATCGGCACCCCGCGTACCGCGATCGACTCCTTCACGGTCACGGTCCGGCCCGCCAGCGGCCCCGATCCCGGCTCGCCGGGGTCGTCGACGCGGTACAACCAGGCGCCGTAGGGGTTGTCCGGGCCGCGCGGCACCCGGGTGACGGGCACGTCCGGCGCCGCGGAGCGCCGCCGCCCGTGCAGGGCGAGCTCCCGCACCCGGCCGTAGGCGGCGCGCATGCGGTCGATCGCGGGGCGGAGTTGCTCGGCGAGCTCCGGATCGATGCCCCAGCGGGCGGCGACGGCGCGGATCTCGGCGGAGGTGAACTCGGGCACGCTCGACGTGGTCACGCCCGGTCCTCCCGCTCGCTCGCGGCCCCGCCGGCCTGGGCGGCCGCGGCCTCCTCCAGCGCGCGGCTCGCCGCCACGAACGGGTCGATCGGGATCGGCGTGATCCCGGCCCCGACCCGGCCGCGCCCGGGCTCGCGGTGGGCGAGCCCGTTGTTGATCACGGGCTCGATGCCGGTGGCGCGCACCCGGTGCACGTCGATGCCGAGCGCGGTGCCCGCGAAGTCCTCGCCCGGGATGAGGAAGCGTTCGCTCGTCCCGGCGCAGATCTTCCGCATGTCGCGGGTGATCTGCTGGGCGCGCGCCATGTCGCCGCCGACGAACGACATGATCGCGGGCGCGGCGGTCATGGCGAAGGCGCCGAACCCGGCGGTCTCGGCGACCATCGAGTCGCCCATCGTCGGCGTGCAGTCGTCGATGGTCGCGCCGTCGAGCAGCACGGGGTCGCCGAGCGGGGACGGCACGGTGAACCACCGGTCGCCGAGCCCGCTCACCCGGATGCCGAACTCGCGGCCGTTGCCCGCCATCGTGGTGACGATCGGGCTGCCGGGGATGCCGGAGGCGGCGAGGGTGAGCGCCTTCGCCGCCGAGATCGCGAACGGCAGGGCGAAGTGGCCGTTGCCCGCGATCGTCTCGACCACCAGCGCCACGTCCTCGCGCCTCACCAGGGAGCGCAGCAGGCCCGGGGTGAGCGCGACGAGCAGGGCCGCGGTGGTCGCCACGAGCCGGTTGTGGCAGTCGTCGCCCCGGCGCAGCCCCTCGGCGACGAGGGCGACCAGGTCGATCGGGGCCTCGGTGTGCCGGATGGCCTCGTCGAGGGCGGGGGCGAGCACCTCGCCGAACATGCGCAGCCGGGCGAGCGTGCCCTCGTCGTACGACCCATACCGCATCGCCCCGCCGAGGCCCTCGTTGAGCGGGGAGAACGTGCGGTGGCCGCGGCTGCTCTCGGCGACCACGACCGGGGTGCTCGGGGTGACGATCCCGGCCATCGCGCCGACCGCGCCGGCGTCGTGGCAGGGGGAGATGCTCACCTCACCGGCGTCGATGATCGCCTCGGCCTCCTCGACGGTCTTCGCCTCGCGTTCCAGCAGCAGGCCGGCGATGATGCCGCCGCGCATCGGGCCGGGCACGTCGGCGAGGTCGATCGGCGGGCCGGCGTGCAGGAAACTCCGCGGACCGACCCGGTCGGTGACGTCCCGGGCGGCGCAGACGTGAACGAGGCGTACGTCGGTGCCGTTGAGCGCGGCGAGCGTCGCCGCGATGGGATCGGACATGACAGGCTCCTGTCTCGGTGGCGGGCGGCCGTGTGGGGATGGGGATGGGAGAAGGGAGGCCCGGTGCCTTCGGGACCGTTCGCCGTGGCGGCCCCGCCGCGGCCGGGCGCGCGGGCGGGACCGGGTGCGGGCACGCGTGCCACCCGCATCGGACGTGCGTGACCAGGGGGCGCCCGGACCCGGGCCGGAGTGCGTCACCCGGGCGGGCGAGGTACGTTCCGGCCGTACGGCCGGCTCAGTCCGAGGCGTTCTGCTGCCGCCGCTCGGCCAGCAGGCGGCGGACGATCTCCCGGTTGAGCCTGGCGTGCTCGCGGGCGCGCTCGGCGGCGAGGTCCGGCGAGCCCGCGGCGATCGCCTCGAACCAGGCGGTGTGCTCCTCGAGCAGGTCGTAGGGGTCACCGGTCTGCCGGAGCAGCCAGTGCAGCCGGCCCTGCAGCGGTTCGAGCACGCTCTGCAGCAGCTTGTTGCCCGACAGCCGGAGGATCGCGTCGTGGAACGCCTCGTTGGCCCGGCCGAGCGCGACCCTGTCCCCGGCGTCGAGCGCCCGGCAGGCCCGGTCGAGGATGGCGCGGACCCGCCGCAGCTCCGCCTTGGTCGCCCGCTCCGCCGCCTGCCTGCTGGCGAGCATCTCCAGCGCCTCGCGTACGTCGAAGAGCTCCTCGACGTCCTGCGGGGAGAGCTCGACCACGACCGCGCCCCGGCGGGGGAGCGTCTTGACGAAGCCCTCGCTCTCCAGTGCCCGCAGGCCTTCGCGCACGGGCAGCCGGGAGACGCCGAGCTGGGCGGCGATCTCGGTCTCGACAAGCCGGGTGCCGGGCGGGTAGACGCCGTCGATGATGCGTTCGCGCAGCTCGTCGCGCACTCGGTCGCGCAACGGCTTGTAGTCGGCGTCGATGGCGACGAAGTTCGGCGTGTCCGCCCGCGTGTTCACTGGGTAGTCCCTGGGATACTTCGCCTCGGTCCCGGCCCGGTGCCGACCGGCGAGGGTCGTTCGGCTCCCTCGAAAGGATAACGTCGCCGGAAGTCGTCGGCGGCCTCGTCGAAGGTGGTGAACTCGACGCCGGGCCGGTCGAGCCAGTCCTCGAAGAGCCGCTCGAGCATGAGCAGCACCTGGGGCCGGCCGGACACGTCGGGGTGCAGCGTGACCGGGAACACCGCGTAGTCGAACTCGCGGTACACCCAGTCGAACTGGTCGCGCCAGAGCTGCTCGACGTCCCGCGGGCTGACGAAGCCGTGGCTGTTCGGGGACTTCTTGATGAACATCATCGGCGGCAGGTCGTCGACGTACCAGTTGCCGCAGAACTCCACCAGGTCGATCTCGGTGCCGTGTTTGAGCGGCTTCATCCACTCGGCGGCCGGGCGGCTGAAGTCGATCTTCGTCCACTCGTCGCCGACGCGGGCGTAGAACGGGTGGAAGTCGTTGTAGTTCTGCGAGTGGTCGTAGGAGAAGCCGAACTCCTTCAGCAGGGCGGCGGTGTGCGGGCTCATCTCCCACCAGGGGGCGACGTAGCCGCGGGGCGGCCGGCCCCACAGGTTCGTGACGAGCTCGACGCAGCGGCCGAGCACGTCCCGCTCCTGCTCCAGGGTCATCTGCACGGGGTTCTCATGCGAGTAGCCGTGTGCCCCGATCTCGTGGCCGTGCTCGGCGACGGCGGCCATCTGGGCGGGGAAGGTCTCGATGGAGTGGCCCGGGATGAACCAGGTGGTGCGGATGCCGTACCGCTCGAAGAGCTGGAGCAGGCGCGGCGTGCCCACCTCGCCGGCGAAGACGCCGCGCTGGATGTCGTTCGGCGAGTCCTCGCCGCCGTAGGAGCCGAGCCAGCCGGCGACGGCGTCGACGTCGACGCCGATCAGAACCTTGATGTCCTTGGCCATGGGGTGGTCCTCATCTCTGGGGCGCGAACGGGTGGGCGAGCAGCCTGCCGTGCCCGGTGATCGGCGTGGTGTCCCCGGCGAGGCCGAGGGCGTGCCACAACGTCACCGCGACACTGTCGAGCACCAGGACGCCGGTGCGGTCCTCCCAGCGCGCGGCGAGGTGGGCGGCGCGCAGGTTGGTGCACACGACGGCGACGGCGTCGCAGCCGGCGCCGGCGAGCGCGTCGAAGGCGGTGTCCAGCTCGGCATCCGTGATGAGCGCGAAGTCGTAGTTGGTGGTGCGGCCGAAGTGGCGGGCCGCGTGTATCGGGAAGCCGCACGCGGCGTATCGGGTGGCAATCGCCTCGGCGACGTCGGACGTGTAGGGGGTGAGCAGGCCGAGGCGGCGCACGTCGAAGGCGCGCAGCGCGGCCAGCAGGGCGAGCGTCGAGGTGGTCGCGGGCACGCCCGCGACCTGCGCCATGGCGCCGGCGACGCGCTCGTCGTGTTCGGGGCCGAGCCAGGAGCCGGCGGTGCCGTTCCAGGCGACCACGTCCACGTGCGCGTCGGCGAGCAGCCGGGCGGCCTCGGTGAACGTCTGTTGCTCGAACTGTCGGGTGTCGGTCTGGTCAAGGCTGATCCTCGTCACCCGGATCCGGGTGTAGTGGGCCGAGACGTCGGGCCGGGCGCTGAGCAGGCCGTTCGTAACGGGTTCCAGGACCGTGTTGGACGACGGAGTGATCATCCCCAGCCGTAGGGCGGTCGGCTGCACGGGGCCCTCCGCGGGAGATCATATGGAAGATCGTTTGGATACGGTATACGGGATACTAAGCAGCCGAATTGGCTAAATCAAGACACATGTGACCGTTGACACAGGTTTGGGGCAGACCTAATCTCCTGCTTACCGACGACCGGCTTCGACCTGTGACGGCCCGTGGCGGGGGACATCAGGCCGTCGAAGCGGCTCTGTTTTCACAGGTGTGAGCCGCAACTCCTGTGCCTATAGCTCCGTGTGCGGCCACTCGTCGCCGCCGGAGGGACCAGGGCGCGTTTCCCTCTCAGTTGCAGGAGATCGTCGTGTCAGACCGTGCACCCCTGCCTGCGACTTCGCCACGTCATCCGGTGGACGAAGTCCTCCCCTTCTCCCAGCTCTTCTTCTTCGGCCTGCAGCACATGCTGATCATGTACGCGGGCTGCGTCGCCGTACCGCTCGTCCTCGGCGCCGTGCTCGGGCTGGACTCGCACACGATCGCCCTGATCGTGAACGCGGACCTGCTCGTCGCGGGCATCGCCACCATCATCCAGAGCGTCGGGCTCACCAGGTTCTTCGGCATCCGGATGCCGGTGGTGGCCGGCGCCTCGTTCACCTTCCTCACCCCGATGATGATGATCGGCGGTGAGTACGGCCTGCCGACCATGTACGGCTCGATGATCGTGGCCGGCCTCTTCGGCATCCTGCTCGCCCGGCCCTTCTCCAAGGTGCTGCGGTACTTCCCGACGCTGGTCACCGGCTGCGTGATCACGATCATCGGCCTCTCCCTGATCAAGGTGAGCGCCGATCTGATCATCGGCTCCGACCCCGAGGCGCCCGACTACGCGAGCGTGCGCTACATCCTGCTGGCGTTCGGCGTCGTGCTGATCATCGTGCTGATCAACCGCCTGTTCACCGGCTTCGTGCGGAACGTGGCGGTGCTCATCGGCCTCGCCATCGGCGCGGTCATCTCCTGGTTCATGGGCATGGCCGACTTCTCCTCGGTCGCCAAGGCGAGCTGGTTCGGCCTGTCCCGGCCGTTCATGTTCGGCGCGCCCGAGTTCCGGCTCGTGCCGATCATCGCGATGTGCGTGGCGATGATCGTGGTCTTCAGCGAGATGACCGCGTGCGTGCTCGCCATCGGCGAGTCCGTCGGCAAGGAGGTGACCGACAAGGACATGGCCCGCGGCCTCGCCACCGACGGCCTCGCCGCCTTCATCGCCGGCTTCATGAACTCCGTGCCGGACTCCACCTTCGGGCAGAACGTCGGCCTGATCAGCCTCACCAAGGTCAAGAGCCGGTTCGTGATCACCGTGACCGGCGTGCTCCTGCTGATCATGGGTGCGATTCCCAAGCTGGGCGAGCTCGTCGCCAGCCTGCCCGGTCCCGTGATCGGCGGCGCCGGTCTGGTGATGTTCGCGATGACCGCGGCGGTCGGCATCGAGATGCTGCAGAAGGTGTCCTTCAAGGGCAACCAGAACATGCTGATCGTCGCCGTCTCGCTCGGCGTGGGCATGCTCCCGGTCGTCGTGCCCTCGATCTACCAGAACTTCCACCAGGACGTGCAGTTCATCCTGGGCAGCGCGATCACCGCGACCGTCATCGTCGCGTTCCTGCTCAACCTGCTCTTCAACCACCTGCTGGTACGGCGCGGCGCGCCGGCGGCCGCCGAGGCCGCCCCCGCTCGGCACACCGGCGGCGCCGAGCGGTCCGAGGCGCCCGCCGCCTCCGCCATGCCGGGGCCGGACCGCGAGGCCTGAGCCCGCCCCGGCAGTCACATCCCCTCGTCCGCAGACTTTCCAGGCCTCTCACTTTCCCCAAAGGACCTAAGGAGCATCACGATCATGGGTCTCGCACCCGTCTCCGACCGGATCCGGCACATCCTCGACGTGATCGAGGCGGGCTCGCACGACATGAAGTCCGGGTACAACCTGCCCCGGGAGTGCTACGTCGACCCCGAGTTCTACGCCTTCGAGCAGGAAGCGATCTTCATGCGGCAGTGGCTGTGCATCGGCCGCGCCGACGAGATCCCCAACCCGGGCGACTACGTGCGCGTCGACATGGGCGACGAGCCGCTGGTGATGGTCCGCGGCAAGGACATGCAGATCCGGGTGCTCACCCCGGTCTGCGCGCACCGGGCCCACCTGGTGTGCGAGGGCTCGGGCAACACCGGCCGGCTCTTCCGCTGCCCCTTCCACGCCTGGACCTACGGGCTCGACGGCCACCTCATCGCCGCCCCGTCGATGAACGACACCGTCGGCCTGCGCAACCTCAAGTCCGAGGCCTTCCTCCCCTCGCACAAGGTCGAGATCTGGAACGGCTTCGTCTTCACCAACCTCGACCCGAACGCCAAGCCGCTCGCGCCCACCCTCACCAAGCTCACCGAGGAGCTGAAGAACTACCACCTCGACGAGCTGGTCACGCTGCCGGTGGCCGAGCTGCGCGGCAACCCCTGGAACTGGAAGGCCCAG
>Ga0310834_101872_pt1 | contig 11241 bp, 2 predicted proteins | sample SM_ome_2_FD_201314 | JGI IMG/M metagenome (GOLD analysis project Ga0310834, IMG submission 201314) | Sorghum-adapted microbial communities enriched on stacked mutant (SM) sorghum from Joint BioEnergy Institute, Emeryville, California... ... | reverse complement strand
GCGGCTGGGTAGATGTCCGGCGGGATCGACCGGGTCGGTAGGTGCGCCGGCGCCGGTAACCAGGTAGAACGTCATGGAGGGCCTTGGGGTCGGGTACGTCAGGTGGGGTCACCTGTGCACGTACTCCAACGCCCTCTCTGCTGTCACCACGCCACGCCGGGCCGGCAGTCCACTATGACAGGCCAGTCGCCCTACCCGGTTACCGGACAGGCTCTCAGTCGCCGGAGATCGACCATCCCGGCCGCCGTGGCCCGCACGCCCGCCTGAAACCGGCTGACCGCACCGAGCTGCCTGAGCACCGCCGCGATGTGCCGCCGGCAGGTGCGCACAGAAATGCCCAGCCGACGAGCGATCACCTCGTCCGTCAGTCCGTCTGCGAGCATCTCCACGATCGTGCGATGCAGGTCGCCGACTGCAGCATGGTATCCGATTGACATGGCCGAGTAGGGCTCCGCGCTCTCCCATGTGGACTCAGCGACACCACGCAGCAGCAGCACCGCCTCCTGGTGGCGGATGACGACACCCAGCGGGGTCGACGCTCCGTCGTCGCGGAACAGGAACGCAGCATCGTCGTCGAAGACGATGAGCTGTCTGGGCAGCCGCCCAGTGGTACGCACCTCGCCGCCCAGAGCGGTCAGCTCCTTGAGCTGAGCGCGCACCCGCAGGTCGGACCGCCGGGCGTGCGGGAGGAGCAGCCTCACGTGGACGCCCCGTTCGGACATCGCGATCATGCGCTCCAGCGCGAACTGTCCCTCGCACCGGAACACCAGACATTCCCATTCGCAGCGCTTTTCCGCCAAGTAGAGATGCCCGGACAGCTCGATCTCATCGTGCAGGGTGTCGATGCCGTCGCCGGGCGGCTCCACGCTTCGTTCCTGGTCGTAGCACGGGCGGAAGGCGTCGAGCTGCGTCTGGATCCGGCTGATCGCTGCCTGGCAGCGGTAGATCTCGTCGCCGATGGGCGAGATCAGCGATGCCGCCGCGACCTCCGGGCTCACGGGCACCAGCCTGGTGCCGTCGCCAGTGCGCTCCTGACGCAGCAGGCGAAGGGCGAGAAGATCGGCGATCGACCCAGCGACAACCGCGGCGGGCAGGCCGAGCTCGTCACCGACTGCTTCGTCGTCGGCCGTGATCCCACCTTGCCGCAGCGCGTGGGCGTACACAGAGATTGACTCCGCCCGCGAACCGACCTTGGGCAGTTCCGTGAGCTCCGTGTTTCGCATCAGCTGCCATCGGCTTCCGCGATGGTGCGGTCGATGTACTCGGCCAACGTGCGCACAGTCGGGTACTCGAGGATCGCTACTCCGGGGACGTTGACGCCGAACTGTTCTCGGATGCGCACGGCCAGCTGCACCACGACCAGGGAGTTACCACCGAGCCCGAAGAAGTCCTCATCAAGACCCAGATTGGTCACCGCAAACGCATCCTCCCACAGCGGCAGCAGCCGCCGTTCGGTGGGCGTGCGCGGCTCGCCGCCGGCACGGGTGGCCTGAGCAGAACGAACTGCGGTGCCCGCCAGCCGCCCGCTGCCTGCCGCGGAAAGGGCCGCCGCAACGCGCGCGGCGATGCCGGCGAGTCGCCTCGTCTTGTCCGGGATCGACTCAACCGTCACCACATACTGCGCCTCAGTCCGGTTGTCGAGCATCCTCCACAGCAGACGGAGCGCCTCGTCCGGGTCGATCATCAGCTCCTCATCACCAATTCCGGTGATCGACGAGCTGGTGGTAGTCCTCGAGTCGGACGCGTCGAGACCTGCGTGCACGTCCGCGACATCCACGGCACGGACGGAAAAGCCTTCGATGCTGACGAGCTCACGACCGTCGTCGTCGATGATCGACACGTCGTAGGACATGATGCCGCTGCTGCCGGGACCGTCGCTGCGCTTGCGAACGTGACTGAAGAATCGAGCCGGAAGCGGCGCGCGAACCACGATTCGGTCATAGGCGATCGGCAGATAGCTCTTCCCGCCGCGGACCAGGTCCGGCTCATAGAGGCTGAGCGCCGTTGCGCCGTCGAGGAGCGACGGATGCAGCACGTAGACCGCCAGATCGTCGTCGGCTCCTGCTGGCAGCTCGAGCCGTGCGATCTGCTCGCGCACTCCAAGGTGGACTCGCTGCACCACTTGCCAGTGCGCACCGAACTCGACCGCGCTGTTCGGGCCGGTGAGGTCCGGCTTCCAGCTCAGGATGTCGCAGCGCTGGACGATGGATGCGACATCGTGCCACGGCGCCTCTGCGGTGGCACCCCGGGAGGCCACGGTTGCGCTCACGTGGCGTTGCCACGATGCCGTCGGAGCATGGAGCGGCCGGCTGGAGACTGTGAACTGATACGCCCCTGCGTCGTCTTTAATTGCGGCGATTCGCAGCTCACGCGGCCCGTCGATGGGAACGGGCTGTCCGAAGATCACATCCCGGATCTCGATCTGGCCGTCGGCCACCACGCTGCGGAAGGCTGCCGCGACCATCTCGAGGTACGAGGTGCCCGGAAAGACCGCACGTCCCGCCATCCGGTGGTCGGTGAGGACCCAGTGCCACTCGGGATCGATCGTGGTCGAGAAGACCACGTCCTCGGTGTCCGGCACGCGGCAACCAATCAACGGGTGCACCACCTCGCCCAGCGGTTCGGGCTGCTGTGCCGGTGCCGAGTCGCTCTGTCCGGCGGTCGGTCCGCGCACGTCGGCGATCATGCCGACGCCCTCCCAACCGCACCAGTTCACGGTAAGCTTGTGCGCACGACGGTCCGCGCGCATCTGGGCGTACGCGTCCATGAACGCGTTCCCGGCACAGTAGTCGACCTGGCCGTAGCCTCCGGTGACCGCGATGATCGAAGAGAACAATACGAACAGGTCGACCTCATCGCCGAGCAGACGGTCGATGACGAGCGTACCGTCAACCTTCGGCGCGAGAACCGAGTCGAACTGCTCCCGGCTGCGCATGGCGAAGAGGCCGCCGCCCGCCACGCCGGCCGCGTGGAACACCCCGTCGATGTGGCCGAAGCGTTCCCGCGCCGCATTCACGGCCTCCCGCATCGCCGCTTCGTCGCTGACGTCAGCCGACACCGTCATCACGTCGCTGCCGAGCGCCTCGATCTCCCGCACCCCGCGGATGGCGGCGCTCACCCGGTCGTCGCCGTGCGTGGCGAGGTAGTCGTCCCAGGCGTCACGCTCGGGTAGCTTGGTGCGCGCGGTCAGCACGAGCCGAGCACCAACCGTGCGCGCAAGCTCGCGCGCGACCCGCAGGCCGATGTCACCCAGTCCTCCGGTGACGAGGTAAACACCGCGCCGACGCAACAGATGCGGAATGGCGACCGACTCGGCCAGCGTGGCCGCTTCGTAGTCCATCACCCAGCGCCGATCTCCGCGGTAGGCGACTACCCGGTCTGCGACGGGGGAAAAGAGCTCCGCGAGAAGGTGGTCAGCGCTGGTCGCCGCAGAGACGTCGATGAGCTGACAGTCGAGCGCGTTCACCTCAATGGGCACCACGAGGCAGGGTCCGCGCAGCAACGCCTTGGCGGGCTCGACATGGTCGGTGCCGGAGACGTTCGCGCTGTGGGTGGTCACGACACGCAGGTGCACGTCCGCGTCCGGCCATCGACTTGTGATTGCCTGCGACAGGTACAGCACGCTGTAGTAGCCAGCGTCACGCGTGGCGTCCACCTCGCGTGGGTCCAGGGCGGAGTTGGACGGCGGTGTGGCGGTCCAACCGTGCACTATCGTCCGGGGACGGCCCGCCAGGGCTTCGACCGCCTTGCACAGCTCGTCGTAGTCGCCACGGTTGGCCGGCGCGATCTGCAAGCGCCCGTCGCCCAGGTCGGCGAACCCGCTTCCGGCGAGGACACGGACCACCGACTCGCCGCGGGCCGCAAGCTCGTCGGCGACCCGGTCGACGACTCCGTCGCCCGTCGTGAACACGAGCCACGGCCCGCCTGGGTGCGCCTCTGCGTCAGCGTTGCCACGCCGCCGCTGCCGCCATGTCGGCACGAGTGTGATGTCGGTGTCCGAGGCCGGCGCGCGGGCCGGCGCACGGTTGGCCGTCAGGTCGACATCGACCCAGTACCGCGTCCGTTCATACGGGTAGGTCGGCAGCGCCACGCGCTGGCGCCGGTCACCTGCGTGGAGCGCGGCCCAGTCGACCTTGGCACCGGCTGCCCAGAGCTGGCCCAGGGCGGACGCAAGCGCCTGGCCGTCCGAAAGGCGACCGCTGCGCCCGAGCGATGCGACGCCACGCATGGACGGGACCGTCTGCTTCGCAAGCGTGGTCAGCGCGCGGCCTGGGCCCACCTCAAGCAGGATCGCATTTGTCGACTCAACTATCTGGCATGCCTGCGCGAACCGCACCGTGCCACGTAGCTGGTTTGCCCAGTAGGTGGGGCTGGTCGCTTCCTCGGCGGTCAGCCACGTTCCGGTCAGCGTCGACACGATGCGGCGAGTCGGTGAACCAGGGCCTGCCCGCTTCGCACTGATGCCCATCTCGTCGACGATCGGGTCGAGCATGGCCGAGTGGAAGGCGTGCGACGTCTGCAGCATGGTGCCCTGCACGCCGGTGCGCTCGAGCAGCTCCCTCAGGGCCTGTACCGCGCTGGTCGGTCCAGCGACGACCGTCGCCCGTGGAGCGTTGACGGCGGCGAGACTGAGCTCGTCCGAGAGCACCGGGGCGACCTCGTCCTCGGACAGCGGCAGGGCGAGCATGGATCCGGCAGGCATCGACTGAACAAGCCGACCGCGGGTCGCGACGAGCTCGAGCGCGGCCGGTAGCGTGAACACGTCGGCAAGGCACGCCGCGACAAACTCTCCGACGCTGTGGCCGATCATGGCTGTTGGCTCGATCCCCCAGCTCATCAAGAGACGGGCGAGCGCATACTCCACCACGAACAGCGCGGGTTGGGTGAGGGCGGTCTGGCGCAGCCGCTGCGCCATCTGCTCGGTGTCGAGACCGTCGGCACGAGCACTGAACACCACGTCGCGAAGGTCAAGGCCGAGATGCGGCTGCAGCAGGCGCGCGCACTCGTCGACCGTGTCACGGAAAACCGACTCGGTCCGATAGACCTCCTCCGCCATGTCGACATGCTGGGCGCCCTGCCCCGGAAAGAGGAAAACGACTGGTGTGGGCTGCTTCGACGTGACTGCGACCACCTCGCCGGCCGCCAAGCCGGCGACGGCCCCGTCACGGTCCCGGCACACGGCAAACGTACGGTGTGCAAGCTCCGGTCGGCCGAGCTGCAGCGTGTACGCAACGTCGGCGAGGCAGTCATTGCCGCTGTTCTTCAGGTGGTCCGCGAGCTGCTCCCGCATCGTCGCAAGCGCGGTGGGCGTCTTCGCCGAAAGGGGCAGCACATGCCACGGGCGGCCCGGGCTCGACGGCTCCTGTGGCGGTGGCTCTTCAACGATGAGGTGTGCGTTCGTGCCGCCGATGCCGAAGGAGCTGACTCCGGCACGCAGCGGGCCGTCCACCCGCGGCCAGCTACGCGGCTTACGGTTGACGTGGAACGGCGTCTGGGAGAAGTCGATCTGCGGGTTGGGTTTCTCGTAGTTGAGCGTGGCCGGGATCCGCTTGTGCTGGATCGCGAGCACACTCTTGATCAGGCTGGGTGCGCCCGCAGCCGCGCCGAGATGCCCGATGTTCGCCTTCACGCTGCCAATCGGAATCTTCTGGCGCTTGGTGCAACCCGCCTGGCGGTACGCATCGGACAGTGCGGCCACCTCGATCGGGTCGCCGACTGCCGTGCCGGTGCCGTGCGCCTCGACGTAGCCGATCGAGTCCGGTGAGATGTCTCCCGCAGCGCGAAGCGCCTGTCGGATGACCGCGGTTTGACCGATCACCCCGGGTGCGCTGAAACTTGCTCGCTTGGCACCATCGTTGTTGACCGCTGAGCCGATGATGACGGCGTACACAGTGTCGCCGTCGGCGACGGCGTCGTCGTACCGCTTGAGCACCACGACGCCAGCTCCGTGTCCGAAGTTCGTCCCGGAGGCGTTTGCGTCGAACGGGCGGACATGCCCATCGCGCGAGTAGATGCTGTTTTCCGTCCACATGTGGCCGCGGTGGTACGGCAGGCGAATATTCACCGCGCCCGCGAGCGCCATCGAGCATTCACCAGCAGCCAACGACTTGCACGCGAGGTGGACGGCGACGAGTGCGGTCGAGCACGCGGTCTCCACCGACACGGCAGGACCGGTAAGGCCGAGCGCGTACGCGACGCGGGTCGCGATGTAGTCGGAGGCGTTGTTGATTTCGATGGCCATGTCGCCGACAGCGGCACGGATGTTGTCGTCCTCGTAGACGTAGTATTCGCTGTAGCCGTTGGGTGCTCCGCCGCCGAACACCCCGATGGCGCCCTTGTACCGCGCCGGGTCGTACCCAGCATGCTGGAGCGCGGTGTTGCACACCTCCAGGAAGATTCGCTGCTGCGGATCGGCGATCTGCGCCTCGCGGGGCGTATAGCCGAAGTAGCGGGCGTCGAAGCCTTCGATGTCGTCAAGAAGAGGCTTGAGGCGAACATAGTTAGGATCGTCAATCATCTTGTTCGACAGTCCCGCCGCCCGCAACTGGTCGGGCTGCAACTCGGTGAGCGACTCAACCCCAGCGAGGAGGTTGGACCAGAACTGGTCGATGTCAGCGGCGCCTGGGAACCGTCCGGCCATTCCGACGATCGCGATGCGCCGCCATGTCGTGGCGGAGACATCCAGTGCTGCGCCCACGGGCACGGCTCCTTTCACGTTGTACCGCAGGGTAAGCCCGATGTCCGGCAGCCGGCACGTCTGTCTTGGATGACGGCCTCACCGGCATGAGGACATGCCACTTCTCACTCGTTGGTCATGCTTTAACAGGGCGTCGTTTTCATGGACAGTGGAATGAGACTCTCCCCGGTGCCGGACCAGCGGCTTAGGCTCAGCGCCGATTCGTGACTGGCGAGGGAGCGTCGATGTCGGACGATTCAAACGACCACATCGCCATCGTCGGGATGGCCTGTCGCTTCCCCGGGGCGAACTCACCCGGGGAGTTCTGGGAAAACCTCGCCAATGGTGTGGAGTCGATCACCTGGCTGACCGATCAGGACCTCACCGACAGCGGTGTGCCACCGCGCGAGTTCCGCCATCCGCACTATGTGCGGGCCGCGTTCCTCATCGATGGCATGGAGGGCTTCGACGCTCGGTTCTTCGGCTACACGCCGCGCGAGGCTGAGGTGGCGGATCCGCAAAGCCGGCTGTTCCTGGAGACGTGCTACGCCGCGATCGAGGACAGCGGCCACGACCCGACACGCATCGACGGCCTTGTCGCCGTGGTGGGCGGCATGGCCCACAACATGTACGGCGAGAGCCACGTCAAGGCGAACGCGGCGCTGAAGGCAACGGTCGGCACGATGGCGATCGACGTCGGCAACCGGTCAGACTACCTGGCTACGACCGTGTCGTACCGCATGGGCTTCCAGGGGCCGAGCATCAACGTCCAAACCGCGTGCTCGACGGCCTTGGTCGCGGTTCACATGGCAGGCCAGATGCTGCGCGCCGGCGAATGCGACTACGCGCTCGCTGGCGGAGTCGAGGTGGAGCTGCCCTACCGCGCCGGACACATGTGGAGCGAGGGGAATATCTACACTAAGGATGGTCATATCCGACCCTTCGACGCAGAGGCCTCCGGCACCATGTTCGGCACCGGCGTCGGTGTCGTCGTGCTGAAGCGACTCGGCGACGCCCTCGCCGACGGCGATCACATCTATGCGGTGCTCCGGGGCTCCGCGGTCAACAATGACGGCGGCAACCGCGCCGGCTTCACCGCTCCCGGCATCGAAGGGCAGGCGCAGCTCATCACGGAAGCGCTCGCCGTGGCGCAAGTCCATTCTGACACGATCGGATTTGTGGAGGCCCACGCGACGGGCACGCTCGTGGGCGACCCGATCGAGGTCGCCGGCCTGACCCGGGCCTTCCGGGCCGCCGGCGCCACCGGGGTGGGCACGTGCCCCATTGGATCGGTAAAGGCCAACATAGGACACCTCGGCCCGGCGTCCGGAATCGCCGGGCTGATCAAGGTCTGCCTGGCGCTGCGCCACGAGGCGATTCCACCCACAATCAACTTCACCAAGCCCAACCCGAACCTCGACCTCGACCAGAGCCCCTTCTACGTCGTCACAAAGCTCACGCCGTGGCCAGCTGGGGCTGCCCCGCGACGGGCAGGCATCAGCTCATTCGGCATCGGTGGCACAAACGCGCATGTCATCGTGGAGGAAGCGCCGACTGCTGCCCGTACCCCGCGAAGCGAGCCCTCATCGCGGCGGTGGCACACGATCCCAGTCTCGGCCAAGACGTCCTCCGCCGTGGTCGCTGCTGCGCGACGACTCGGGCAGGCGCTGGCCGACCCCACGCCGGACCAGCTCGAACTCGGTGACGTCGCGTACACCATGCAGGTCGGGCGTACGCCGTTCACCCACCGTCGGGCGGTCGTGGCGGACTCCCTCGCGGATGCCGCGGAAGCGCTGTCGGCAGTGAACTCCACCCGCCAGATCAAGGGTCAGGCCTCGCCCCGGCGGGTCGCCATGATGTTTCCCGGTCAGGGTACCCAGTACCCGGGCATGGGCAGCGACCTGTATACGACGGAGCAGGTGTACCGGTCCGCCCTCGACGAGTGCGCAAGCCTGCTGCAGCCCCATCTCAGTATCGACATCCGTGAGTTGCTCTTTCCCGGCGACGACGACGCTGCGGCGGCACAGGCACGACTGCGCGAAACCAAGGTCAGCCAGCCTGCCTTGTTCGCCGTCGAGTACTCCCTCGCGATGCTCCTGAGCGCGGCCGGCATCACACCGACACGGATGATCGGCCATTCGGTCGGCGAGTACGTCGCGGCCTGCCTGGCCGGCGTGTTCACGCTGCCGGACGCGCTCGCCGTTGTCGCCGCCCGTGGTCGGCTCATGCAGGCGATGGCACCAGGCGCCATGCTGGCGATCGATGGCCCGGCATACGTCATCAATGGCCTGCTCCCCGGCGATGTCGAGATCTCGGCCATCAACGGTCCCCGCTCCACGGTGGTCAGCGGATCGGTGGAGTCGATCGCGAAGACTCGTGAGATACTCGAGGCGAACCGCATCGAGTACACGCAGCTGGTTACCTCGCACGCGTTCCACTCCCAACTGATGGAACCATGCCTGGACGAGTTCGCCGCGGTCGTCGCCGGCGTGCCACGCTTCGCGCCGCGAGTACCCTTCGTGTCGAACGTGACCGGCACCTGGATCACCGACGAGCAGGCGACCGACCCACAGTACTGGGCGCGACACCTGCGCTCGTGTGTCCTCTTCGCTGACGGAGTCGCCACACTCGCCGCCGATCCCGACGTGCTCCTGCTCGAGGTCGGGCCGAGTGACACGCTGTCGAGGCTTGCCCGCCAGTGCCTCTCCGGCAAGGCGGTGCCGATCGTGGCCACGATGCGCCACCCGTTGCGCACCGTTCCCGACGACCGACTCTTCGCCGAAGCGCTCGGCGCGATGTGGTGCCACGGCGTTGACGTGGATTGGGCCACATGGACGGGCAAGAGGCGCCGTGTGCCGCTGCCGACCTATCCCTTCGAACGACAGCACTTCTTCGTCAAGCGGGAACCGGCGGCACAGGCGGCGGACGACACTCCGGCAGCAGAGGTGGAGTGGCCGCTGCCGGCAGAGCGCTGCTCGTTCACCCCTGTCTGGCGGGAGTCGCCACACACCGACCCGGTCGCCGCCGTGAACGGATCGTCGGTGCTCGTGTTCCACAGTGGTCACGCGATCGCCGCGGCACTGGTCGACGAGCTGACCGCCGCCGGTGCGCGGGTCACCGTGGTCCGCCGGGGGCCGGCGTTCGGCGAGCTCGGCCCGAACGAGTACACGATCCGGCCGGAGAACGCATCCGACCTGGCCGAGCTCTTCAATGCCTTGGGCGACCTCCCCACCGACATCGTCCACACGTTTACGCTCACCGATCCCGCGGAGTCTGCCATCGACCCGACGGCGACCGCCTCCGGGCTCAGCGACGGGTTCTTCTGCCTGCTGCACCTCGGCCAGCAGTTGTCGCGCCGGGCCAGCGGCACAGCGGTCCGCGTGCATGTGGTGTCCAGCAACATGCAGGAGATATCAGGTGCGGAAGCGCTGGAGCCGGCCAAGTCCGTCGTGCTCGGACCGGTCATGCTGATGCAGCGCGAGATCGTCGAGGTCACGGCGTACAGTATCGATGTCACAGTCCCGTGCGCCGTGCCGGTCGGCGTGGTCGCCAAACAGCTCTTGGCGGAGATCTCCGCACCCGGGACGCACACCCAGGTCGGCTGGCGTGGACGCAAGCGCTGGCACCTTGACTATCAGGTCGTACCGATGGACCCGGCGCCGCGCGTGGCTGCGCCGGGCGGCACCTATGTGATCACCGGCGGGCTGGGCGCGCTTGGCCTCATCGTCGCGGAGGAGCTTGCCAGCGACGTACCGAACACCGTGGTGCTTCTCGGCCGCTCTCCGATCCCACCTCGAGAGACGTGGGCTGCGGCGGTCACGTCGCCGGAAACGCCGGAGGGCCTGCGCCGCAAGCTGTCCCGGCTGCTGGCCATGGAAGAGCGCGGCACCACGGTGGTGCCGATGCAGTGCGACGTCACGGACGAGGCATCCCTCGCCAGGGTCGTGGCCGAGGTACACCAACGCTTCGGTGCGGTGCGCGGAGTCTTTCACTCGGCGGGAGTCGCGGGCGGCGCGATGATGGCCGTCCGCAGCGACGAGGACGCGCAGCGCGTCCTCGCGCCAAAGGTCGACGGTACGGTCCACCTGTACAAGCTGTTGGGCGACGAGGTCGACTTCTTCGTGCTGTTCTCTTCGCTCACCGCGGCGGCCGGAACCTTTGGCCAAGTTGACTACTGCGCAGCGAACAACTTCCTGGACGCGTTCGCCCGGTGGGCCACCCAGCGGGGCCGCCCGGTCTACTCGATCGGCTGGACACAATGGACAGATTCCGGTATGTCCGCGGACTCCGAGGGCGCCGCGCCGCAAGCGTTCCGCGAACTGCAGACGGGGGCCCGCTCTGAACCGGCCGCACACCCGCTGCTGGATCGCCGAATCCACGCTCCGGGCGCGTCGATCGTGTTCAGCACCACGCTGGAGCCCGACAAACACTGGATCACGTCCGAACACCGGCTTGACGGCAAGGACGTCGTCGTCGGCACTGCGCTGCTCGAGATGATCGACGCCGCGTACCGGGAGAGAGTCGGCGGCACTGCCGAGATCCGTGACGTAATCTTCCTCGGTCCG
>Ga0310834_101870_pt1 | contig 11264 bp, 10 predicted proteins | sample SM_ome_2_FD_201314 | JGI IMG/M metagenome (GOLD analysis project Ga0310834, IMG submission 201314) | Sorghum-adapted microbial communities enriched on stacked mutant (SM) sorghum from Joint BioEnergy Institute, Emeryville, California... ... | reverse complement strand
TGTTGGTGCTCGTTGTGTATTGGTGGAAGCGGCGTCCGTATTTGCGCTCCTTGCTCGAGCGCGACCGCGGCGAAGTGAGCGTGTCGCTCCCGGCGATGTATAAGGAGTTGCTCCTTTCTTCGATTCCGTTCGTCTTTGTCGGCTTATCGATGTCGCTTTATCAGCTCATCGATCAGTTTACGTTCAACCACGCGATGGCTGCCGCAGGGTTGGGAAAAATATCGGAACACGCATATTCGGTGTTCAATATGTGGGCGCAAAAGCTCGTCATCATCCCGGTGACGTTGGCGACCTCGTTCAGCTTGGCGCTCATTCCGACGATCACGAAAGCACATGTTGAACAAAACCGGAGGGCCATGCGGCAATATTTGAACCAGACGTTCCAAGTGCTGATGTTTTTAACGATGCCAGCGGTGATCGGCATGGCGGTGCTCGCTGGTCCGATGTACAGCTCGTTTTACAGCTATGACCCGCTCGGTGAGCAAGTGTTGCGTTGGTACGCCCCAGCGGCGATTTTGTACGCGTTATTTTCCGTGACGTCCGCGATTATGCAAGGCATTAACCAGCAGCGGTTTACGGTCATTAGTTTAGCGGCCGGCCTGCTTGTGAAACTGTCGCTTAACACACTGTTGATTATGAAATGGGCGACGGTTGGTGCCATTGTTGCGACGATGGCCGGGTATTTCGTCTCGGTGGCGTTCAACTTATGGGTGATTCAACGGTACACCCGCTATCGCTATCGTTTTGTCCTTCGCCGAACGGTGTTTATGGCCATTTTGACGGCGTTGATGTCGGTGACCGTGATGGTCGTTGCGGCGTTGGTCGGGCAGTGGGTCGATTATCGCCAGGGAACGGCGGAGGCGGTGTTCGTTGCTGCGATTGGCGTGGCGGCCGGTGCGGTGGTGTACTTGTTTCTCAGCATTCGCTCCGGGCTGTTTGTGGCGCTATTTGGCGACCGGTTTGCTTTTTGGCGTCGGAAAGAGAAAAAGGCCGTGTCATAATTCTTGCTCATCAGTTCCCGGTTTCGCTATCTGCGTTGGCAGTGGCGGATTTATGGCCAAAACGAGAAGAAGGCGGTCTTGTGATCCGCCTTCTTTCTCATCGGTTTATGCAAGGCCGAGTCGGCGCTCGATGCGATCGAGGCGTCTGTCCACCCGTTCGAGCTGCCGGTTGAGCCGTTCGACATTGCGCTCGAGCTGCTCGATGCGTCGCGCCCAGTTGGTAAATTGCCATATGGGCAAGAACTGGCCTGCTGGCTGTTGACGGTAATCGTCAAACGTCGGAACATAATAGTAATACTCGTTCATCGACACATCTCCTTTCTGTATCTTTCCCTCATAGTGTATGGTGAGGAGGCAAAAGCGGACTAGATAAACGCCCAAATAGAGGAATATTTTAGGAGGGAGTTTCGTGGAACTGCGCATTGACAAGCTGCTCGCCCATATGGGCTATGGGACGAGGAAGGAAGTAAAAAAGCTGCTGAAGTCCGGCTTGGTGAAAGTGGATGGCGCTGCTGTCTATGATCCGAAAACGAAAGTGCGGCCGGACGAGCAGACGGTGACCGTCTGGGGAGAAACGGTCGAGTATAAACAGTTCATTTATTTGATGATGAACAAGCCCCCCGGCGTCATCTCAGCGACGGAAGACGCTGTGGAAGAGACGGTCGTTGATTTGCTTGAAGAGGAAGATCGGCTGTTTGACCCGTTTCCAGTCGGGCGGCTCGACAAAGACACGGAAGGGCTTCTGTTGTTGACGAATGATGGACAGCTCGCCCATCAGCTGTTGGCGCCGAAAAAACATGTGCCGAAAACGTACTTTGCCGTCATTGATGGCGAGGTGACGGAAGACGATGTGGAGGCGTTTCGGCGCGGTGTGGTGCTCGATGACGGCTATGAGACGAAGCCGGCCGAGCTTGTCGTGTTGAAATCCGGCCTGCGTTCCGATGTCGAAGTGACAATTACAGAAGGGAAATTTCATCAGGTGAAACGGATGTTTCAAGCGGTCGGCAAGCGGGTCGTTTATTTGAAACGGGTGCAAATGGGGCCGCTTTCTCTCGATCCGAATTTAGCGGTTGGCGAGTATCGGGAATTGACAGATGAAGAGGTGGAGATGCTGAAGCAATATCGGGCGGACGCGGATGAAAAAAAAGGAACCTGAGACGGTTCCTTTTTTATGAAAAAGTGAAGAATATTCGTTCGTTATGAAAAGACATTCTGCATTCATCTCTCATCCTGTTTTGCCCTGTTGGCACCGCTCAAGAAGAGATACGCACTTTTTTGTTCGTGGTCGTCCATTTGCCCTTGCTCGGGCTGCGAACGAGATCATTGTACATAAGCACGTTTAAGTCACGCTGGATTGTTCGTGGGGTGGTGCCGAACTCATCAACAAGTTCTTGGGTCGTAACCGTTCCTTTTTCGCTAATGTACATATACACGGATTTAATACGGGTAAGCATCCGGTGTGTTGAAGGTTTCAAAAGACCACTCCCTATCTTAGCATCATTCGCATGGCACAACCGACAGCTTTTAGATGAGAGATGTCTTTTATCTGTTTACTACCATTGTACACGAAATGGCTGGGGAAATGCTACCCGTTTGCACATATTCACGAAAAATTTAAACATTTTGTAGCAAAAATGAAACGAAGTTGTGACAAATGAAAAATTTTGACAACCTTTTTTTGATATGATACGTTGGCAACAAAGAGTGATAAAAAGAAAGGGAGAATGACGTTGAACATCAACTGGATTGAGGAGGCACGGAAACGGAAAGACGATTTAGTTCGCGATGTGCAAGCGCTTGTCCGCATTCCGAGCGTTCGTGATGACAGCGAGGCGCAGCCAGGAGCGCCGTTTGGACTGAAAGTGGCAGAAGCGCTCGATTATATGTTAACCCGCGGTCAAGCGGAAGGGTTTCGCGTCAAAAACGTCGACGGGTTTGCCGGACATGTGGAAATGGGACAAGGGGAGAAGCTTATCGGTGTGCTCGGCCATATCGACGTCGTGCCGCCCGGGGATGGCTGGACGGTTGATCCGTTCTCCGCTCATGTGAGGGACGGCCGCATTTACGGGCGTGGGGCCATCGATGACAAAGGGCCGACCATCGCTGCGTTTTACGCAATGAAAATCGTGAAAGAACTCGGCCTGCCGCTGAGCAAGCGGGTTCGTCTCATCATCGGAGGGGATGAGGAAAGCGATTGGCGGTGTGTCGACCATTATTTCAAGCATGAAGAGATGCCGGACATTGGGTTTGTCCCGGACGCTGATTTTCCGATTATTTATGCGGAAAAAGGGATTATTGACGCTGATTTGCAATATCGGCTGACGGGGAGCGAAGAAACGGGAGAAATGACGCTTTGCTCGTTTCAAGCAGGCCGCCGTTACAATATGGTGCCTGATGCGGCCGAAGCCGTTGTCGAAGGAGCCGGGCTGGAGGAATGGTCTAGCCGGTATGAGCGCTTTTGCCGTGACCACGGATTAAACGGGAACATCCGCCATAGCGGCGAAGCGGCTGTGCTTACGCTGGAAGGAGTGGCTGCTCATGGCGCCGAACCGGAGCGCGGCAAAAATGCCGGCGTCTACTTGGCGCAATTTTTAGCGAGCCTTCCGCTAGATGGCGGTAGCCGGCCGTTTGTCCAGTTTGTGGCGTCCTCGTTTTTCGGCGACACGCGCGGACGGAAGCTCGGTCTGGCGTATCGGGATGAGCGGAGCGGTGAGCTGACCGTGAATGTCGGCGTGTTGTCATACGACCGTGCGCAGGGCGGGACCATCGGGTTGAACATTCGCTATCCGGTGACGGCCGACGGGGAAACGATCCGTCAAACGTTGTCCAACGTGGCTGTTGAACGCGGCCTGACGCTCAGGCGTTTCCATGATACGAAACCGCATTACGTCGATCCGGATCATGAGTGGATCCGCACGCTTCAACGCATCTATGAAGAACAAACCGGTGAGCCTGGTCGGCTGTTGGCGATTGGCGGCGGCACGTATGCCCGCTCGTTGACCGCCGGGGTGGCGTTCGGTGCTTTGTTTCCTGGCCGCCCTGATGTCGCCCATCAAAAAGATGAATATGTCGAGATTGACGATTTAGTGAAAGCGACTGCCATTTACGCTCAGGCGATCTATGAGCTGGCCAAATAAACCGCTGCTTCGGAACGGCTTAAGAAATAGAATGGTTGCCCCACAAGACAGCAATGTTGTGACAAGGAAAGGGGAGAACGGGATGGAAGCAGCCTTAAAACGGGAAGCAGCGGCGCGAAAAACGGTGTTTCCGCTCTTTTATTTTCTGATCTTTTTTGCCATTGGGGCGCTGTCTCCGCTTTTGTCTGTCTATTTGCAGGAAGAAGCGCGCCTGTCGGGGACGGCCATCGGTTGGATTATGTCGCTCACCCCGATCGTGACGATGGCCGCCCAACCGCTTTGGGGCATGGTGACTGACTATACGCGCAAACCGGTCGGGATATTAATGATCACGCTCGTTTTGACGGCGTTGTTCGGACTCATGTATTCATTCGCCGGCAGTTACGAAGCCTTTGTTGCGTTGACGGTGCTGCTTTCGGCGGCGCAGAGCGCTGTCGTTCCGATTTCGGACAGCCTCGCCCTTCGCCATGTCCACGAACAGGGCGGAAACTACGGCTCCATTCGGTTATGGGGATCGATCGGCTTTGCTGTGGCGGTGTTTGTCGTCGGATGGCTATCCGAACGTATCGCCTTTGCGGTCATTTTTTATGCGTTTTCGCTTGCGATGTTAGCTGCAGCCGCGTTGACTGCTCGCCTGCCGCGCTACCGGACGGCGGTGTCGACAGGGAGGTTGACGTGGCGTGACATCGGCGGACTGCTTTCGCTCCGCCCGTTTCGACTGTTGTTGACGGCCGCGTTTTTGTTGTTCGGTCCGATTTTGGCCAACAATTCGTATTTCGGGCTGTTGATTCATGAACTCGGCGGTACGCTGACTGGCGTCGGCTTCGCCTTTTTGCTTGCTGCCGGAAGTGAGGCGCCGTTTATGAAAGCGACGGATCGGCTCATCCGCCGGTTTGGCATGGCGCGCCTACTTATTTTGGCGGCGCTAATATCGGCGGTCCGCTGGCTGTCATATGCCGCCGATCCACCGCTTTGGTTTGTCTATATGACAACGATCGTGCAAGGCTGCTCCGTTGGACTGTCGATTCCGACCGCGCTCCAATATGCGCGTCGCTTGGTGCCAGAGCGGGTGCAGGTGACGGCGGTGTCCCTTTACTCGGCAGTCAGCAACGGCCTCGGTGCTTGGTTTTGCACGCTTTTGGGTGGGTATTTGCTTGAGCGGTGGCACATTGGCACGGTTTATTTGTTTTTTGGCGCTTGCACGCTCGCTGGCGTGTTCGTATTGCTTTGGCTTGCCAAACTAGAACGAGACGACCAATCGGCAGGTGAGAGAGGATGAAACGCAACCATTATTTTATTGCCGTTCCGCTGACAGCGGAGACGAAACAAGCGATTGCCCGTTTTGCGGGCGATATGGCATCATCGCTTCCGTTCCGTACATGGGTGCATGAACAAGACTACCATATTACCCTTGCATTTTTAGGGGATGTGCCGCCACAGAAAATGGACCCGCTATGTGAAAAGGTAGCGGCAGCCGCAGCCCGCTACGCTCCGTTTTCCCTTCAACTTGACGGGCTCGGAACGTTCGGAGAGCGCACAGCGCCCCGCATTTTTTGGCAAGGAGTCAAAGCGGAGGAAACGCTCAATGCGCTGCGGCGCGATGTGTATGAGGCTTGCTTAACGCTCGGTTTTTCTCTCGACCGGCGGCCGTTTGCCCCGCATATTACGATCGCTCGCAAATGGCAAGGCGCCGAGCCGTTTAAGCCGGAAATGCTCGGTATGCTTCCGGCGGCTTCGGCGGTGTTTTCGGTGCCGGAGATTGTGCTATACCGGACAAATATGCACCAGACGCCAAAATATGAAGTGATCGCCTCGTTTCCGCTGCTGGGTGCACCGGCGGAGGGCAACCAATAGTAGGTGAGGGTATGGGACAGCTTGTGAAAATGCGGGATTGTATCTCCCGCTATGAAACGGATGTGTATTATTATGTGCCGGAATTTATCCGGCTGAAACAACGGCAGTGGGAACAGGCGAAAGCACGGTGGGAAGCGGCACACGATGCTGGCATGAGCGTTCAAACGGGCACGGAAGAGACGTGGGATTTTTTGCTTAACGAACCATCATGGTGGGAACGGCTCGTAAAGCGGTGGCGGCGCGACACGGCATTGGAAGAGGAAGAAGAGGCGCCAGCCGCTATTGCGATGGTCAACCGTGCGGCCACCGTTGAGGAGCTGAAGCGTCAATTTCTTGACGAATTGTTTCAGCTTCAGCTGAAATGGGCCAGTTCGACGATGATGTACGTTTCTCCGCTTGACGACGAGCTGTATCGCGATGAAACGTTGAAGTATTTTTTGCAGCGGTTTCCGGATACGTATTTATGTTTTTACCAGCCGGTCGTTATGGCCGGTAAGGCGCAGGTCGAGCTCGAGACGGTCATCCTGACGCCGACGGCGGCTTGGTGCATCGCCTTTGTCGAGGGAAGTCCGGACAATATTGTGATCGTATCCGCAGACCGGTTTTGGACGGAGCGGGCCGGAATGAAAGAGGTTAAGCGGGTGAACCCGGTCGTGTCGCTGCGCCGGACAGGGCAAGTCGTTTCTGATATTTTCCAAAAACATCAAATCGATTGGCCGATTCATCTTGTGCTGTTAAACCGCTATGGCTACATTGACCATAGCAATCTTTTTCCTTTTGTTCACTATATTGATAAACGAAATTATGAACAATGGTTTTCCCGCTTGCGCCGCTCAGCCCTTCCGCTTCGGCATCAGCAGTTGAAGGCGGCTGAGGCGTTGCTTGGCCACTGCGCCAGTTTTTACAGCCCCCGCCTTGATGGGAATATTTACAACGAAGAATGGCAACAATAAAAGCATCTGTGCATCGATGGGGCGAACCGGCCGATTTTTTGGCACCGCCCTTTTTCTTTTGCGTATGATAGTAGTAACGGGAGGCCACAAAGGGGGTGAGCCAATATGCTTCATATTAACCGAACGTTTGTCGCCTATTTGGACGAGATGGATCAATTGACCGTGCTTGTACCGAAGTCGTGTTGCCCTGACGAGATGGCGCCATTTACGATGGTGGCACCGAGCGGAGAGGAAATTCCGCTTTCCGTGCAGCAGCTCGAGGACTTAGGCGATATGGTGAAATATGTATGTCGATTTGCGTCTGCGTTCGAGTTTGGGGCGACCTATTGGGTTCGTGCCCGTTCGGGGGAGAGAACCGATGTGCAAATCGGTGCTGTCGTGCGGACGCCGGCGTTCGATGATCAATTTTTTTACGAAGGAAAGCTAGGAGTGGACTACACGAAGGAGCAAACGGTGTTCCGCGTCTGGGCACCGACGGCAACCGCCGTCAACGTCAAGTTGATCCATCCGGATAGCGGTGATGCCCGCTATGTGCCACTTGAGCGAGGGGAGCGCGGTGTATGGTCGGCGGTCGTCCCCGGCGACTGGGAACGAACGTATTATACGTATGTTGCCTGCATTAACCGCGTATGGCGCGAGGCAGTGGATCCATATGCGACCGCTGTTTCCATCAATGGTGAGTATGGCGTGATCATCGACTGGGAAAAGACGAAGCTCGCACCATCCGCTCGTCCGTTGCCGCCGCTCACATCACCGACTGACGCCATTATTTACGAATTAAGCATCCGTGATTTTACGAGCCACCCCGACAGCGGTGCCGCCCATAAAGGGAAGTATCTTGGGTTGTCGGAAGCGAATACAAGTGGGCCGAACGGAACATCGACCGGGCTTTCCTATTTAAAAGAGCTGGGTGTCACCCATGTGCAGATTATGCCGTTTACCGATTTTGCTGGAGTTGATGAACGCGATCCGTCAGCCTCGTATAACTGGGGATACAATCCACTTCATCTATATGCACCGGAAGGAAGTTATGCAACCGATCCGACCGATCCTTACGCGCGCATTGTTGAATTAAAACAAATGATTCGAACGCTGCACGAAAATGGTTTGCGTGTTGTCATGGATGCGGTATATAACCATGTCTACGATCGGGAGCAGTCATCACTGGAGAAGCTTGTTCCCGGGTATTATTTCCGCTATGATGCGTATGGCCAGCCAGCCAACGGCACCGGCGTCGGCAACGACATCGCTTCTGAGCGGCGGATGGCCCGTCGGTGGATCGTCGATTCGGTCATCTTTTGGGCGAAAGAGTACGGCATTAATGGATTTCGTTTCGATTTGATGGGTGTGCATGATATAGAGACGATGAAAGTCGTGCGTGACGCTCTCGATGCAATCGATCCATCGATTCTCGTGTATGGGGAAGGTTGGGACTTGCCGACACCGCTTGCGCCAGAGCAAAAAGCGACGATGACCAACGCTTGGAAGTTGCCGCGCATTGCCTATTTCAATGATCGGTTCCGCGATACGATCAAAGGAAGCACGTTCCATTTGCCAAGCCGCGGCTTTGCACTCGGCGATGCAAGCGGGCGCGAACAGGCGAAAACGGTCATCGCCGGCAGCTTGCGGGCGTTAGGCGGGCTGTTTTGTCATCCACTCCAATCGTTGAACTATGTAGAATGTCATGATAATCATACTTTTTGGGATAAGATGGAAGTTGCGAACGGCTACGAATCAGAAGCGATTAGGCGCAAACGGCAAAAGCTCGCCACGGCGATCGTTCTATTGGCGCAAGGGATTCCATTTTTGCATAGCGGTCAGGAGTTTTATCGGACAAAAGGGGGAGATGGCAACAGCTATCAGGCACCTGATGAGGTGAATTGGATCGATTGGGAGCAGAAAAGCCGCTATGAAAACGACGTTCGCTATGTTCAAGGGCTGATCGCTCTTCGTCGGGCGCACGGTGCGTTTCGCCTCGCGACAGAGGCGGAGGTGTTGCGCCATTTCGAGTTTCTTGAACCAACCCCGCCGTCAGTGATCGCTTATTGGCTGCGCGATGTCGCCGTCTACGGGCCGTGGGGGGACATCATTGTCATTCACCATCATGAAGAGAAATCGGAGACAATTGTTCTTCCCGATCAAGAAGAATGGGACGTCGTCTGCGACGGAGAGCAAAGCGGGACGATTCCGCTCCGACGGGTGCGCCATGTTGTTGACCTTGACGGTATCGGTACATGGGTGCTTGTCAGAACAGAAGCGATGAATGCCGATGAAAATGCGGGATGAGCGGAATCCCAATGGGAAAACTCCTTCCCTTTTGTTTTGCTGTGCAGACTTTGGCAGTTTTATGCAAGTGTCTTGGTAAGAAAAATGTTTGCATGCCGGGGCGGTATTTCAGTATAATACAAGTAAGACGGACGGAAGAAGGACGCGGCACGGCCGTCCTTTTTATTTGTGCACAAGAAGAAGCAAACGGACACGTTTTCTATTTTTTAAGTCGCAGGTGAACATGCTTTGGAACAGTTACTAGGTAAGGAGTGGGAGATCACTCCGGCCGGCGGTGCAACAGGGGATGCGTATTTTGCCGAATATGAAGGGAAGAAACTGTTTTTGAAACGGAACTCTTCCCCGTTTCTTGCCGTATTGTCGGCGGAAGGGATCGTCCCGAAGCTCGTCTGGACGAAACGGATGGAAAATGGCGATGTGTTTACGGCCCAGCAGTGGCTGAACGGCCGGGAGCTGAAGCCGCATGAGATGGGAAGCGAACAGGTGGCGGCGTTGTTGCGGAAAATTCATGGCTCCAAAGAGCTGGTGACGATGCTTAAGCGGCTCGGCAAAACGCCGCTGCATCCCGAGAAGATGCTCGCTGCGCTCACCGAGCGGCAACGACGTCATCCGATCGGCGCTGCGGCCGTTCGTGAAGCGCTTAGCTGGCTTAGGCAACATGTATCGTTCTTGCCTGATGATCAGCACGTCGTTTGCCACTGTGACATTAACCATAACAATTGGCTGCTTGCTGATGACGGCACATTGTACTTGATCGATTGGGATGGAGCTGTTATTGCGGATCCGGCCATTGACATCGGCATGTTGCTTCATTTATACATTCCGCGCGCTGAGTGGGAAGTGTGGCTTCATCAGTATGGATTGGCATGGACGGAGGGACTTGCCCTCCGTCTGAAATGGTATGCCATCGCCCATACATTGCATTCACTGTTTTGGCCGAAAGGGAAGGATAGTCAAAAAGAAAGGGAACAATCGTTGCAATTATTGCAGTACATTATAGCGGAACAGTAAGCCGTTGAACGTTGCCGAAACGGTCTTCGAAAAAGAAAACAGAACGCTGGCAACGTTTCACGGCCTCTCATGTTTGACCAGTCTTAGCCGCGCTGTTTATGACAGCTCGTTCACCCAATCGGCGAGCTGGCTTTGATGCGCGGAAATATGGGCGTTTAAATCGGGGCTATATTTTCCGCCTTGGCCATAGGCGTAAATGTTCGGGAGAATTTGCTTGACATTCGCGCTCACCTCATTGTTGGCGAGCAGCGATTTGACAAGCCGTTCGATTTGTTCACATTCGGAAACCGTTCCGCAACAATCAAGTTGGTGTTCAGACAAAATATCGCGGAGCACGGTCAATTGATGGTTATGGTCGAGCGGCATGCCGTTCACCATCCTTTAGCGAAGCTGTACGGTTTTAATATGCCCGGGCCTAACGGTGTTTATGCCTAGGCGTTTGCTTCTTCAAGCGCGGTTATACTAACAAGGTAGCATCAAAACAACAAACGGAAACGAGACAGAGGTGTCAATATGCGTTTGCGCAACAAACCATGGGCGAAAGACAAAATCGCCGCTTACCCTCAGTATGTCATCCCTGACCCGGAAGCGAGGCGCGGGCGTTGGCATGAGCTGTTTGGCAATGACCGGCCGATCCATATTGAAATCGGCACTGGAAAAGGAAAATTTATTACCGAAATGGCGAAGCTGCATCCCGACGTCAATTTTATCGGCATTGAGTTGTATCCGAGCGTGCTCGTGTCGGCGCTGGATAAGCTGATCGAGAGCGAGCTGCCAAACGTGCGGTTGCTCAATGCCAACGCGAAAGATCTCACCTCATTTTTTGCTGACGGAGAAATCGCGCGTATTTACTTGAACTTTTCCGACCCGTGGCCGAAAAAGCGGCATGAGAAACGGCGGCTGACCTATCGGGATTTTTTGGCGCTTTATGATCGCATTTTGTCCGCGGACGGGGACATTCATTTAAAAACGGACAATCAGTCGTTTTTTGAGTATTCGCTTGTCAGCCTGTCACAATATGG
>Ga0310834_101869_pt1 | contig 11275 bp, 12 predicted proteins | sample SM_ome_2_FD_201314 | JGI IMG/M metagenome (GOLD analysis project Ga0310834, IMG submission 201314) | Sorghum-adapted microbial communities enriched on stacked mutant (SM) sorghum from Joint BioEnergy Institute, Emeryville, California... ... | reverse complement strand
GGCCGATTTCTGGGCTTCCTGCACGACGATCGCGCGGTTCGTCTTCTGAATCGACGCCACGATCGTGTCGATGTCCAGCGGAACCAGCGTGCGGACGTCGATCACTTCGGCCTGAACGCCTGATTTCTCCAATTCTTCCGCCGCCTTGAGCGCGGTATGAACCATAAGTCCGTATGCGATGATCGTGACGTCCTTGCCTTCGCGAACCACTTTCGCCTTGCCGATCGGCACCGTATAATCGCCCTCCGGCACTTCGTCCCGGAACGCGTGGTACAAGTTCAAATGCTCCATGAAGAAGACCGGGTCGTTGTCCCGTATGGCCGAGATCAGCAGGCCTTTGGCGTCATACGGATTGGACGGAATGACGACCTTGATCCCCGGCGTCTGGATGGCCAGCCCTTCCAGGGCGTCCGTGTGCAGTTCGGCAGCTTTGACCCCGCCGCCGTACGGCGTGCGGAACACGATCGGCGAGTGGTAACGGCCGCCCGAACGGTAACGCATGCGCGCCGCCTGAACGAACATCTGGTCCAGCGCCTCGAAAATAAACCCGACGAACTGGATCTCGGCGACCGGACGGAAACCTTGCGTCCCGAGACCGACGGCCAGGCCGCCGATGGCGGATTCCGCCAGCGGCGTGTCGAACACTCTCGTCTCGCCGAATTCGCCCTGCAAACCTTCGGTCGCGCGGAATACGCCGCCGACTTTGCCGACATCCTCCCCGAACACGAGAACGTTCGGGTCGCGCCGCAGTTCGACCCGCATTGCGTCGCGGATCGCTTCTTTCATATTCATTTGCGCCATGGTGTTGAACTCCCCCGTCTATGGATCCGAATGCGAATCGAATTTATTGAAAATCGGCTTTTTGCTCTTCCAGATGCGGCGGCGTCTGCTCGAACATCGAATCGATCAGACCCGGCACGGTCATCTTCTCCGTCTGCTCCGCTTTCTTGATGTGCTCGTTGACGGCGGCTTTCGCTTCTTCCTTCACGCGCGCCGTGTCCTCATCCGACCACAGGCCTTTTTTCTCCAGATATTTGCCGAAGCGCACGAGCGGATCCTTCTCGCTCCATGCCGCCTCTTCTTCTTTCGTGCGGTACTTCGTCGTGTCGTCGGCCATCGAGTGCGGGCGGTAACGGTACGTCAAGCCTTCGATCAACGTCGCGCCGCCTCCGTTGCGGGCGATCTCCGCCGCTTCGCGCACCGCCGAGATCACCGCGAGCACGTCCATGCCGTCCACCTGGATGCCGCGAATCCCCGCCGCCAGCGCTTTATGCGCGATCGATTGGGCTCCGGTCTGTTTCGCATACGGCGTCGTGATCGCGTAGCCGTTGTTCTGCACGAAGTATATGACCGGAAGCTTGAACGATCCGGCGAAGTTGAGCCCTTCGTAGAAGTCGCCTTCCGATGAACCGCCGTCTCCGGTGTAGGTGATCACGACGCGCTTCTCGTTCTTGAGCTTGAAGCCCATGCCGATGCCCGTCGCATGCAGAATTTGCGCCCCGATGATGATCTGGGGCATCAGGACGTTGACGCCTTCCGGAATTTGCCCGCCGTGCTGGTGTCCGCGGGAGTACAGGAACGCCTGATACAGCGGCAGACCGTGCCATACGATCTGCGGCATGTCGCGGTAGCCGGGGCAAATAAAATCTTCCTTGGCCAGCGCGTATTCGCTGCCGACCATCGTCGCTTCCTGACCGGAGACCGGCGCGTAGAAGCCGAGGCGCCCTTGCCGCCCCAGGTTGATCGCCCGCTCGTCCCAGGTGCGGGTAAAGACCATGCGGTACATGATTTCTTTCAATTGATCGTTCGACAATTCCGGCAAATATTCGGGGTTGACAACATCCCCCTCGGGGGACAATACGCGAAGCGGCTCGACATCGGCCGAACGCACTTCGTGCGCACGCGCGCCGGCTGCCGGGGCCGTCACTTCCATCGATACCTTGCTCATCGGGTTCACCTCGTCATGAATTGTGGAAGAGGAGTTTCTGTTATAGAATTATTATACTTCTGTTTAATTCGTTTGGTCAAAGAAAAACGCTGAAAATCCTTGAAATTATTAGGGTCATCACATCTTTTGTTTGTAAAACAGAAGTTTATATTTTATATAACAGATTAGAACACTTTCCTTCAAATACCCCCATTGGTTTTCCCTTGGGGGTGCGATCCCATACCTGCCGACAGAGGAGATCCCATGACGAACGAGCCGTATACGAAACGCACCGTTGTTCGACATGTAATGACGAGCCGGTGCTTGCCGGAAGGGAGACGTTCGCTCCGCGTCTTTCTGCCCCCCGGTTATCTGGAGACGATCAGTTATCCGGTCATCTATTGCCAGGACGGCGAGGACTTTTTCAATTTCGGCCGAATCGCCACAATCTCTCAGCGGCTCATCCTGGAAGAAGATTTCAAACCGTTCGTTGTCGTCGGCGTCGATGTCGACAAGTCCGTCCGGACTTCCGAGTACATGCCGGGGGGCGAACGGCACGACTCATACACCCGATATTTCGCAGAAGAGCTGCTGACCGAAGTCGAGTCCCGCTTCTCCGTCCGCCGTTCGCCCGACGACCGGGTGCTCGCCGGCGATTCGCTCGGCGCCTCAGTCTCGCTCAGTCTCGCGATCCAGCATCCCGACCGGTTCGCCCGGGTGCTGTCCCTCTCCGGCGCGTATTACGATGGTTCCGTGCAACAAGTGCTTGCGCAGCACAGCTTGGGACATATCCGGATCTGGATGTTGGCGGGCCTTCAGGAGACGGCGTACGTAACCGACAGGGGTACGTTCGATTTTCTCGCGTTGAACCGGGAGATGAAGGCGCTGCTCGAGGCCAGAGGCGCCGTCGTCCAGTACACCGAGAAAGACGGGGAGCACAAATGGGGCTTCTGGCAGCGGGAACTCCCGGAAGCGCTCGCGGCGTTCCTCGGTCCCGCGCCGTTGCTCTAGTTGTTGCCTTGCAATCCGCTGGCCTTCGTCCCGCTTGCCTGCTGACCGCGTAAGCACACCTCGTGTGCTATACCGTTGTTGTGCGCGTGCATCTGCCCGACTTAGCACACTAGGTGTGCTATCCATGCTTGCTTTCATATCCGCTACTCTCCTTAGCACACCACGTGTGCTATCGGCCTTCGCCCCGCCTGCCCGCCGACCGCGTAAGCACACCTCGTGTGCTATGACGCGGCTGCGCGCGTGCATCCGCCCATTTTAGCACACTAGGTGTGCTATCCATACTTGCTTATATGTCCGCTACTCTCCATAGCACACCACGTGTGCTATCGACCTTCGCCCCGCCTGCCCGCCGACCGCGTAAGCACACCAGATGTGCTATGACGCGGCCGTGCACGTGCATCTCGCCGATTTAGCACACGAGGTGTGCTATCCATGCTTGCTTTCATATCCGCTACTCTCCTTAGCACACGAGGTGTGCTATCCATGCTTGCTTTCATATCCGCTACTCTCCTTAGCACACCACGTGTGCTATCCATGCTTGCTTATATGTCCGCTACCCTCCATAGCACATCACGTGTGCTATCGGCCTTCGCCCCGCCTGCCCGCCGACCGCGCATAAAAAACCGTCAGGGAGACAACGCACAGCACGTGCGCATCTCCCTGACGGTTGCCCAATCGGTCTCATCCCTTACCGTCTAACAAGCGCCCCATCTCCTCCATGAGCCGCCTGATCTCCTCTTCCCCGCCCCGGCCTTCCCGGTGGAACGCCTCCAATCGCTCGCGGATTTGCGCTGCCAGCGCGTCGTACCGCTCCGGGTGATCCCCGGCCCCGGACGGGTCGTACCAGACGTAACCTCCGGCGGGCCCGTTGCGCAGATATGGCCGGTTCCAATACGCTGGATAGAGGTACTCCTCCGCGCCGAGCGCAAGGACGATCACGTCATCCTGCTCCAGAGGCATGAGATGGTGGTAATGCTCTTCCGCCCCGCCCGCAGCCACGTTCAGATGCCGGACCGCGTAATGCAGGTAATGTTCGCCGGTCTCCGCATCTTTCACGAGTTCGTACGCCTCGTTCTCCTGTTCCGCCAACGATTTGACGGTCTCAAGCCGCGCGGCGAGCATCTCGTCCGAGACGACCCGCAAATTCGCGAAGGATACCGGGGGATGCGCCGTCATCTCGCCCCCTCCCCGGATGGCGGGACCCGGTCCGCCCGCACGCGAATCCGCTCCAGCAGGCGCCTGCAACCGGCTTCCACGAGTTCGTACACCGCCTCGAAATTGCCGGTGTAATACGGATCGGGAACATCTTCGAACCCCCGCTCCGGGAGCAGCGACATGAACCGGATGACCTCCGCCCGGTAGCCCGGCCGCAGCCGGGCGCGAATGTCCCTCTCATTGCTCGTGTCCATGGCGATGATCAAGTCGTACCGGTGACCGTCCTCCGGAGACAACCTGCTGGCCCGGATGCCCTCGTACGAGATCCCGCGAGCGGATAATATTCGCCTCGTGCCCTCGTGCGGCGGTTTGCCGACGTGCCAATCTCCCGTTCCCGCCGACCGTACCGCAATGCGGCCCTCCAGCCCTTCTTTCCGGACGAGATCCCGGAACACCGCTTCCGCCATCGGAGAGCGGCATATATTCCCCAAACAGACGAACAGTACGGACACATCCACAGTCCTTTACCCCCCCACGCCCGGATGGCGCCCCGTCGGCAATTTGCGCCGGGGCAGCTTCCATTGATAATGAACGGACAGCATTCGAAAAACGACGACGAGCACGAAGAGCCCCATGAGCTGCCAGGTGGCTTGCAGATGCCAGATCCCGATCGCGAGACCGGCCAGCAACGCCCATACGGCGTAAATCTCGTCGCGCAGCACGAGCGGCTTGCGGCCCGCCATCATGTCGCGGATCATGCCGCCGCCGATGCCGGTCAGCATGGCCGCCGTCATCACCGCGCTGATCGGCAGACCCGCGTCGACGGCATACAGCGCGCCCTGTATGGCGAAGGCCGACAGCCCGATCGCGTCGAAGAACGCCTCCCCCTTCTTCCAATGTTGTATGAAGGAAGCCGGCATGACGAACACGACGAGAATGGCCACAATGGCGGTCTTCAGAAACACCCCTTGACTCCACAGCGTCGTCACCGGCACGCCGATCAACAAGTTGCGGAAGACGCCTCCGCCGAAAGCCGTGACCAGCCCGAGCACGAACACGCCCAATATATCATACTCTTCTTCCATCGCCACAATCGCGCCGCTGGCGGCAAAAGCCACGATTCCGATAAAGCTGAGCAGTTGGAAAATGTCGAAACTCACCGATCCGATCCTCCATCCGTATCGCTCATGCGAACCTTCATCATTGTAGGGCGCAGGCCGAAGTTTCCGCAATGGAAATTTTCCGAGACTCGTTCAGGGTCGACATGGCGCCATACAAATCGACATCGGTTATACTGGTGACATGAACGCTGCAACGATGTACAGACCGGAAGGAGACGCGATCATGCGGATACTAGATTCGAAGAATAGCCGGCGAGCGGTCATCTTCACGGGAGGCCGCCTGGGCGCCTGGGCGCTGGATAAACTTCGTCCCGACGATTACTTGATCGGCGCGGACCGCGGAGCCGAATTTCTGCTCGCCCACGGCCGCGTTCCGGATCTGGCCGTCGGCGATTTCGACTCAATCCCGCCGGACATGCTGTCCCGAATCCGGAACGCCGCCCGCGAGACGATCTCGTTCGACGCCGTGGACAAAGACTGGACGGATACCGAGCTGGCGCTGCGCGAAGCGCTCAATCGCGGGTTCCGGGAGATCCGGATCGCGGGAGGGCTCGGCAGCCGGTTCGACCACAGCCTGGCGAACGTTCACCTGCTCAGACAAGCGATGGAACGCGAAGCTCAAGCGGTACTGGAGGACGAACACAACGAAATCCGCCTGTGCGGCGGCGAGTGCCGGCTTGAGGCGGATTCCCGGTTCCCCTATGTCTCGCTGCTGCCTCTCACATCCACCGTAACGGGAGTCACGCTGGAAGGTTTTCGCTATCCCTTGAACCGCGCGACGCTTCGGATCGGCTGGTCGATCGGCGTCAGCAACATTCTCGAATCCGATGCCGGAATCATCACCTTATCCGAAGGCTTGCTTCTTGTCATTCGCAGCCGCGACTAGACGCGTGGGCGCACCCCCCCCCCCGCCCGCATCACAGCGGCAACAGTCGAATCCGCTCGCGGCGGTCCAACTCCGCGATCATGTCCCGCCATTCCTGCGGCTTGTTGGGCAGCGCCTCGTAGTACCAGCGCAGGAAATCCGCCACCAGCTTCGCCGGCACCGAATCCGTGCCGTCATCGGCGGGACGGAACCCCAGGTCCAAGCCTTTGACGGCTTTGCCTTCGTGATCCCAGGAAGGATGCACGTAGTCGATGTCCAGCTTGCCGTAACCGAGATGCGACAGCACCTCGCGCCGCACGGCGGGATGCATCGGGAGCACCCGCCCGAATTCCAGCGCGTCCACTGCGGCCGGATCGTAGATCTCCGCGAACATGCCCTTCGACGGGGTGCCGGATTCCCGCTCCAGCCTCCGCAAGTCTTGCTCCCGATTCACATAGAGGAACCGTCCGATGCCGAGGCCCGGTCGGCCGATGATCGTGAAGTCCGTCATGGCGACGCCCAGACTCGCCTGGTATCGATATTCCGTCGCGCCGACGACCTCCCCTTCGTGAACAGCCGCGTACACCTGGATGTCCGGGTCCTGCAGCGGACCTTCCCACAGCTCGAACGCCAACACTTCTTCCGGCGGAAAGATCCGGCTCATCAACCGGTGCATCGATGCGAAATTCGGGTCCCGGATCGATTGAATGCGAACATACTCCATCGTGATCGCGCGCCTCCTCGTCGTCATCATTCCCGAAACGGATTGCGCCACTCCATCAGGGCGGCGTATCCGCACGATTCCTCGTCCTCCAAATAATGCTCGGCGATCCCGACGGGTAGCCTTCCGCACTTGAGAAGGAAGGTCAGCACCGGATCTGTCCGCAGCCCCCTCGTCACTTCGTCCACGTATTGCTGCGGCGTCAGCTCGCCGGATACGGCCCGGTAACCGGGCATTCGCCCGCCTCCCAGCAGCCTGGCGCAGCCCAGATGGACGACCGTCTCGTACATGGAGAACATCAACCATTTGCCCAGACCGAACTTGCGGTACTCGGGCGCGACGCAGATGTCCACGACGTACAGCGTGTCTCCGGCGGGATCGTGATTGCGGATATACCCGTCCCCCGTCACCGTCGCCCAATCGTGCTTCTCTCCCGGCTGCAGATTCACCCTCAGCGCGGTCATCGATCCCGCGACGACGCCGTCCACCTCCGCGCACAACGCTCCCTCGGGGAACCGGGCGACATGCTCCGCCAGTTGCTCCCGGTTCCACCACAGCTCGGACGGGAACGGGGGCGGAAAGCTGAGCGCCTGCACGCGGATCAGATCGTCGAAATCTTCCTGCCGGTAGTTCCGGATGACGGCGTCCGCCATCCGGCTGCCGTTCGTCACCCGCAGTTGTTTGCGCATCGCATCACCCTACTTCCAATCGGGATACAGATCCGTTCTCCGGTCGCGCCATGTACAGACGGATCCGTGGCGCCGCACCCCGTCCAACAGCGACAGATCCAGGTCCGCCGTGACGAGCATCTCTTCGTTAACGTCGCCCTCGCACAGGATGCCGCGGGGCGGGAACGGAATGTCGTTCGGCGTAATGACGGCGGCCTGGCCGTAATTCGCCCGCATGAAATCGACGCGCCGCAGCGAGCCCACAGTTCCGGTCGTCACGATATAGACTTGATTCTCCACCGCACGGGCGTGACAACAATACCGCACCCGGTAGAAGCCGTGCCGGTCGTCGGTGCAGGACGGACAGAAAATGACGTCGGCCCCCTTGGCCCGGACCATGCGGACGATCTCGGGAAATTCGATGTCGTAGCACGTCAGCACGCCGACCGTGCCGAACGGCGTATCGAACACCTGCACGCCGTCGCCTTCCTTCAGGTTCCATTCGTCCCGCTCGGTCGGGGTGACGTGCAGCTTGTCCTGCGTATGCACCGTCCCGTCCGGAGCGAACAGGAACGCCGTGTTCCGCAGCTGGTCTCCCGTTCTCGTCACATGCGTCCCGCCGACGATCCACATGCCGTATTCCCGCGCCAGCCGTCCGAACAGCCCGGCATACGCTTCGGTGTATTCCGGCAGCTTGCCGATCGGATCGCCGGTAATTCCGCCTCCGATCGACAGCAGAGGGGTGGTCACAAATTCCGGAAACAGCAGAAATTGCGTTCCATACTCGGACGCATTGCGGACATGGTGCTCCACCTGCAAGGCGAACTCTTCAAAACTTCCGACGTCCCGCAGCCGGAACTGCACCGCGGACACTCGCATGTTCATCCTTCCACGTCCTTTCCCGTCCGATTCTTGTCTTGTGTTCCGGCCAGCCGCTCAACGGTTCCAATCGAAACCGACGGCGTCCAGAAATGCGCGGGCGAGCACCATATGCCCGGCCTGCGTCGGATGCACCCGGTCCCAGGCGAGCGAGCCGGGGTACAAATGCCTTAGCACCTTGTCGAACGCGGCCTGCGTATCCACAAGCAGCGTCCCGCATTCCTCCGCGATCTCGCGGACGATCCGCCCGTATTCGTCCATCCTCGCGCGCATCGCGTCGGACCGGTTCGGTTCGAGATAGAACGGCGTCATCAGCACCAGGCCTTTCACCGAAGGTGCGGTGCGCCGGACAAGATCGCGCAGCGTCGACTCGTATTCGTCGGGAAGCACGTGCCAGTCGCGGATAAACGGCGTATCGAATTGCCGCCAGACGTCGTTAATGCCGATCATGACCGAGAGCCAGTCCGGCCGCCGATTCGTGACGTCCGTCTCCCAGCGGGCGGCCAGATCGCGGACGGTGTTGCCGCTGACGCCCATATTGACGACGCGAATTCCGAGCTCCGGATAGGACGATTGCAGGAACGCGTCCACCAGCGTGACGTACCCTCTGCCCGTCGCTCCGAACAGTCCTTCTCCGTCCGGCCTTTGCCTGTCGCAGTCGGTGATCGAGTCTCCGATGAACAGCAGTTTCTGACCTTGTTCCAATTTCATGAGCTTCCGGTTCTCCCCTCATCGCAACTTGCCATTTGCGGCATCGCGCCGGCACGGCTCCCGCTCCTATCGGTCAACGCGGCAATTGAATCGAGATCGTCGTGCCGCTTCCCGGCTTGCTGAACACTTCGACGCTGCCTTTATGCAGCTCGATGATGCGCTTGGCGATCGACAGCCCGAGACCGCTGCCGCCCGTGCGCCGATGCCGCGCCGTATCCACCCGGTAAAATCGTTCGAACAAATACGGGATCTCGCTCTCCGGAATCCCGATCCCGTAGTCGGACACTTCCAGCTTGACGCTCGTCTTGTCCTGCCGCACGCGCACGTCGATCGGCTCCTTGCTGTACTTGATGGCGTTGTCCAGCAAAATGAGCATCAGTTGGCGGATTTTGTCCTTGTCGCCCTTCATCGGAATGGGAGAAGCAGGCGCATGCACGCGGATTTCGCGCGAGAACGTCTTGCCGAGCATCTGCGCCAGTTCGCGCACCACGCCCGTCACGTCGAACCGGGACAGGCTGACCCGGTCGTCCTGCTCCGCTTCCGCCAGCGCGAGCATCGAGCGGATCAGCTTCTGCAGCCGCTGCGTCTCCGCGGAGATCGCTTCGATCGCCTCGTCGCGAACCGCCTCGTTGTCCCTTCCCCACCGTTTGAGCATATCGGCGTAGCTTCCGATGACAGTGAGCGGCGTCTTCAATTCGTGGGAGGCGTCCGCGACGAACTGCTTCTGGTGCTCGATCGTCCGGTCCAGCCGGTCGATCATTTCGTTGAACGCCCGAACCAGCTGCTGGAGTTCGACCGATTCCTCGCGACCGCTCAGCTGCACCCGATGCAGCTTCCCGCTCCGGTCGATCTCCCGCATCGTCTGGACCATCTGCGAGATCGGACCGGTCATGCGGGACGTGAACCAATACGTTCCGAATATCGCCACCACGATCGCGCCGGCGCTCGTGGCGACGAGCACGCTCAGCAAAATTTTGATGTAGCTGTCCAGCACCGTCAACCTTCTTGCGCCTTCCACCGAGCCGAACAATTTGCCGGAAGCGTCGTAGAGCGGAACTGTCAGGAAAATGATCCGGTTGCCGTCCATTTGCAGCGATTTGGAATTCAGCGACAACGACCCGCCGATCGGCAAGCTGAGCAGTTCCTGATCGGTCCCGACCCGGTTGACGACGTCGCCGCCCTTCAGCACGATTCGCAGCATCTCGTTCGCATTGTACAGATCCGTCAGCAGCTTCGGTTCTTCGTATCCTTGCATATCCTGCTTGCGCAGCGTATCGGCCACCAGTTCGGCCTTATTCTCCAGAAGCTGCATTTCCCCGCGGGTCGCAACCCGGATGACGAAGAAGTATACGAAAATATTATATAAAATCAGAATGAAAATCAGCCAAAATACGGTAAAAAGCGTAAACCGCGACCTTAGCGTCATGCATCGGGCTCCTTCAGCATGTAGCCGACGCCGCGGACGGTGTGCAGCAATTTATGGCGATACCTCTTGTCCATCTTCTGGCGCAAATAGCGGATGTACACATCGACGACGTTCGTGTCGCCGATATACTCATAACCCCATACGTCGGACAAAATTTCCTCTCTCGTCTTCTCCGCGTTTTTGTGGCGGGCCAAATAGAGGAGCAATTCGAATTCCCTCGGCGTGAGATCGATGGAATGGTCTTTGCGGAACACTTTGCGTGTAATGAGCTCGATGGTCAGGTCTCCGATCTTCAGCACGTCTTCGCTCTCCCCTTCGCGGGAAGCCTTGAACATGCGCAGCACGTTCCGCACGCGGGCCAGCAGCTCTTCCATCGCGAAAGGCTTCGTCACATAATCGTTCGCTCCGTGCTCGAAGCCGCTGACTTTGTCCGGTACGGTATCCCTCGCGGTAAGGAGGATGATCGGAACCGTGGATCCGCCTTGACGGAGCCGCCGCAGCACTTCCACGCCGTTCAGCTCGGGAAGCATGACGTCGAGCAGCACCAGATGCCAGTCGCCCGTCTGGGCCATCTCCAGCCCGGTTCGGCCGTCCGCCGCCCTCCCGACGCCATAGCCTTCATGCTCGAGTTCCAGTTGCAAGATGCGCGCGATTCCATCTTCGTCTTCGATGATCAGGATGTTCTCCCTGGCGTCTTTGGTGTCTTTCATCGCGTGGTATCTCCTTCCTTCTCGATAGGTGAGCCGTCCGGCCGCGAATGCGGGCGGCGGGACGTTCCGGCAAGGACAAGC
>Ga0310834_101860_pt1 | contig 11317 bp, 10 predicted proteins | sample SM_ome_2_FD_201314 | JGI IMG/M metagenome (GOLD analysis project Ga0310834, IMG submission 201314) | Sorghum-adapted microbial communities enriched on stacked mutant (SM) sorghum from Joint BioEnergy Institute, Emeryville, California... ... | reverse complement strand
CTCTGCTCCAGCCGGGCGGTGTTCACCCGCATGGTGGCGACGAGCCCGGCCATGGCGGGAAGCACGAGCAGCAGGGTGTCGACCGCGTCGAAGACCGGCTCCTTGTCCTCCTGCAGGTCCCGGTTGTAGGTGAGCGGCAGGCCCTTCAGCGTGGTGAGCAGGGACATGAGGTTGCCGATCAGCCGGCCGCTCTTGCCCCGGGCGAGCTCGGCGACGTCGGGGTTCTTCTTCTGCGGCATGATCGACGAGCCGGTGGAGTAGGCGTCGTCCATCTCGATCCACCGGAACTCCTGCGAGGCCCACAGCACGATCTCCTCGCCGAGCCGGGACAGGTGCACGCCGATCATGGCGGCGCAGAACAGGAACTCGGCCGCGAAGTCGCGGTCGGCCACGGCGTCCATCGAGTTCGGCGCGGCGGCGTCGAAGCCGAGCTCCTCGGCGACCGCCTGCGGGTCGAGCGGCAGCGACGAGCCGGCGAGGGCGCCGGAGCCGAGCGGGCTGATCGCGGCGCGCCGGTCCCAGTCGCGCAGCCGGTCGACGTCCCGGGCGAACGCGTGCACGTGGGCGAGGAGCTGGTGGCCGAACGACACCGGCTGGGCGTGCTGCAGGTGGGTCATGCCGGGCGCGGCGGTGTCGGCGTGCTGCTCGGCCTGGTTCATCAGCGCGGTCTCCAGCTCGACCAGCCGGGACACGATGCGCCGCACGTGGTCGCGCAGGTAGAGCCGCAGGTCGGTGGCGATCTGGTCGTTGCGGCTGCGTCCGGCGCGCAGCTTGCCGCCGAGCGAGCCGAGCCGCTCGAGCAGGCCGCGCTCGAGCGCGGTGTGCACGTCCTCGTCGGCGACGGTCGGCCGGAACTCGCCGGTCTTGCACGCCTGCTCCAGGTCGTCGAGCGCCTCCAGCATGCGCCGCAGCTCGTCGTCGGTGAGCAGGCCGGCCCGGTGCAGCACGCGCGCGTGCGCCCGCGAGCCGAGCAGGTCGTACGGCGCCAGCCTCCAGTCGAACTGCACGCTGACCGACAGCCGCTGGAGCGCGTCGGCGGGGCCGCCCTCGAACCGACCGCCCCACAGCCGCAGCGGCTTGCCGCCGGAGTTGTCCGCCACCCTTGTCTCCTCCTCAGATCCGGTGCGCCGCACCCGTTGTCCAATCCGCGACCCTAGCTCACCCGCGGCGCCGTCACGTACCCGGTGGCAGGCAGAGGCCGGATCCGGGCCGGCGGCACGGGCGTGGGCCGGGACGGCGGATGAGGCACGGCGGCCAACAGAATTCACATGGAAAATTACAGAAAGTGATCGGCGGCGGGCGCGACCGCATGACGAAAGGCCGGCGTGCCTCCGGTACGCCGGCTTCCGGGTACGGCGAGGCGGTCAGGCGCGCCGGTCCGCCGCCCGCAGCAGGGCCTCGGCGACCGCGTCCCCGCCCTGCGGGTCGCGGGCGATCACCAGGATCGTGTCGTCGCCCGCCACGGTGCCGAGGATCGACTCCCACCCGGCGTGGTCGATCGCCGAGGCGAGGAACTGGGCCGCCCCCGGCGGGGTCCGCACGATCACCAGGTTCGCGGACGCCTCGGCGGAGACGAGGAGCTCCTCGGCGATGCGCCGCAGCCGGGCCGCGGGCGTCTCCGAGGAGCCCACCCGGGCGGGCGGGATGCGGTGCCCGCCCTCGCCCGGGAGCGCGTAGACGAGCGAGCCGTCCTCGGCACGCAGCTTGAGCGCGCCGAGCTCCTCCAGGTCGCGGGAGAGCGTGGCCTGGGTGACCTCCAGGCCGCTCTCGGCGAGGAGCTTGGCGAGCTCGGGCTGGGACCGGATCGGCTGCTGCCGGAGCAGCTCCGCGATCCGGGCGTGCCGGGCCGCCTTCGTCGTCGGGATCTTCACGGTCAGCCTCCGGACTGTTCCAGCAGGAACGCCAGCAGGGCCTTCTGCGCGTGCAGCCGGTTCTCCGCCTGATCCCACACCACGCTCTGCGGTCCGTCGAGCACCTCGGCGGTGATCTCCATCTCACGGTAGGCGGGCAGGCAGTGCAGCACGATCGCGTCCGAGGCCGCCACGGCGAGCAATCCGGCGTTGACCTGGTACGGCCGCAGCGCGGCCACCCGCTCGTCCTTGCCCTCCTGCCCCATCGACACCCAGGTGTCGGTGGCGATCACGTCCGCCCCCTCGGCCGCGGCCTTGGGGTCGGCCAGCACCTCGACCGAGCCTCCGGTCCGGGCGGCGATCGCCGCGGCGTCGGCCACGATCGCCGGGTCCGGCCGGTAGCCGTCCGGGGCGCCGATGCGCACGTGCATGCCGGCGGTCGCGCCGCCGAGCAGGTAGGAGTGCGCCATGTTGTTGGCGCCGTCGCCGAGGTAGGCGAGGACGCGCCCGGCGAGGTCGCCCTTGTGCTCCCGGATCGTCTGCAGGTCGGCGAGGATCTGGCAGGGGTGGAACGAGTCGGTGAGCGCGTTGACCACCGGCACCCGGGAGGCGGCGGCCATCGCCTCGATGCGGTCCTGCCCGTAGGTGCGCCACACGATCGCGGCGACCTGGCGCTCCAGCACCCGCGCGGTGTCCTCGATGCTCTCGCCGCGGCCCATCTGGGACTGGCCGGCGTCGATGACGAGCGGCAGGCCGCCCAGCTCGCCGATGCCGACCGCGAACGAGACGCGGGTGCGGGTGGAGTTCTTGTCGAACAGCACCGCGACGGTGCGGGGGCCCTCGAGCGGGCGGTAGCCGTACCGGTCCTTCTTCATCGCGTCCGCGAGGTCGAGGACCTGGGCCTGCTCCTGCGGGGTCAGGTCGTCGTCGCGCAGGAAGTGGCGAACCGCCCGGTCGGCGGTGGTGCCGGGGTGGGTCATGACGGGTCCTTGGTGGTCGGGGGCGTGGCCGCCTGGGTGAGGATGGCCGGGAACGCGTCCACGAAGCTCGTGAGCTGGTCCAGCGTGGTCACGAGCGGCGGCGCGAGGCGCACCGCGTCCGGCTGGACCGCGTTGACGAGGAACCCGGCCGACCGGGCGGCCTCCTCCACCCGCCCGGCCACCGGCTCGGTGAGCACGGCGGCGAGCCAGAGACCGCGGCCGCGCACGCCGCGCAGCAGCGGGTGGTCGATGCCGGCGAGCCCGGTGTGCAGGTGCTCGGCGGCCCTGGTGGCGTGGGCCAGCAGGTTCTCCTTCTCGATCGTGTCGAGTACGGCGAGGGCGGCGGCGCACGCGACGGGGTTGCCGCCGAACGTGGAGCCGTGGTCGCCCTTGCCGAAGATCGTACCTGCGGGGCCGAAACCGGCGCACGCACCGATCGGGAGGCCGCCGCCGAGACCCTTGGCGAGGGTGACGATGTCGGGCCTGACGTTCTCGGCCTGGTGGGCGAACCAGTGCCCGGTACGGCCGATGCCCGACTGGATCTCGTCCATGACGAACAGCGCGCCGGTGGCGTCGCAGATCTCGCGGGCGGTGCGCAGGTAGCCCTCCGGCGGCGGGACCACGCCGGCCTCGCCGAGGGTGGGCTCGAGGAACACCGCGGCGCACTCGTCGGTGACCGCCTGCTTGAGCGCGTCGGCGTCGCCGTACGGCACGAAGCGCACCTCGACCGGGAACGGGCCGAACGGCTCGCGGATCGACGCCTTGCCGGTGAGCGACAGGGCGCCGGTGGTGCGGCCGTGGAAGCCGTTCTCCGCGGCGACGATGTAGCGGCGGCCGTTCGCCTTGCCGTGCTTGATCACGAGCTTGTAGGCGCACTCGTTCGCCTCGGTGCCGGAGTTGGTGAGGAACACCCGGCAGTCGCCGCCGAGCAGGCCCTGCAGCCGCTCGGCGAGCAGCACCGACGGCTCGTTGACGAACAGGTTGCTGGTGTGCGCGATCCGCGACACCTGGGCGGTCACCGCGCCGACCAGCGCGGGGTGGTTGTGGCCGAGCGCGTTCACCGCGATGCCGCCGATCAGGTCGAGGTAGCGGTTGCCGTCGGCGTCCCACACGTACGGGCCCTCGCCGCGCACGAGCGCCACCGGCTGCGGGGCGTACGTCGGCATCAAGGCGGCCTGGTGCCGGGCCAGCAGGTCTTCGTTCCGGCTCATGCTCGCTCCTTACGGCGTGGGCAGCACCATCGTGCCGACGCCCTCGTCGGTGAACACCTCAAGCAGCAGCGAGTGCGGCATGCGCCCGTCGAGCACGTGCGCCTGCGGCACGCCGCCCCGCACCGCGGTGAGGCACGCCTCCATCTTCGGGATCATCCCGGAGGAGAGCGTGGGCAGCAGCTCGGCGAGCTCGTCGGCGGTGATGCGGTCGATCACCTCGCCGCGCTCGCCGTCCGGGGACCACTTCGCGTACAGGCCCTCCACGTCGGTGAGCATGATCAGCTTCTGCGCCTGGAGGGCCACGGCGAGCGCCGCGGCGGCGGTGTCGGCGTTGACGTTGTAGACCGAGCCGTCCTCGCCGCGGGCCACCGAGGAGACCACGGGGATGCGGCCGTCGTCGAGCAGCGCGCGCACCGCGCCCGGGTCCACCTTGACGATCTCGCCGACCTGGCCGATGTCCACCTTCTCGCCGTCGACCACGGCGTGCTTGCGCTCGGCGGTGAACAGGTGCGCGTCCTCGCCGGACATGCCCACGGCGAGCGGGCCGTGCCGGTTGATCTCCCCGACGACCTCGCGGTTCACCTGGCCGACGAGCACCATGCGGACCACCTCCATCGCCTCGGGGGTGGTGACCCGCAGCCCGGCGGTGAACGTCGACTCGATGCCGAGCCGGTCGAGGTGGGCGTTGATCTGCGGTCCGCCGCCGTGCACGACGACCGGCTTCAGCCCGGCGTAGCGGAGGAAGACGACGTCGTCGGCGAAGCTCTTGCGCAGCGCCTCGTCGGTCATGGCGTGCCCGCCGTACTTGACCACGACGATCTTGCCGTGGAAGCGCTCCAGCCAGGGCAGGCTCTCGATGAGGACCGCGGCCTTGTCTACCGGTTTCAGTGGTGAGCTCATGTGGAGTACGCCGAGTTCTCGTGGACGTACTCGGCGGTCAGATCCGTGGTGTGGATCGTCGCCGAGTGCGGTCCGGCCGACAGGTCGATGGTGATGGTGACGTCGCGGGGGCGCAGGTCGACCTTGGAGCGGTCGTCGCCGGCGGCGCCGCCCCGGCACACCCAGATGCCGTTGATGGCGACGTTGAGCCGGTCCGGCTCGAACTCCGCGTCGGTGACGCCGACGGCCGCGAGCACCCGGCCCCAGTTGGGGTCCTCGCCGTGGATGGCGCACTTGAGCAGGTTCGACCGGGCGACCGAGCGGCCCACGGTGACCGCGTCGCGCACGCTCGCCGCGCCGATCACCTCGATCGCGATCGCCTTGGTGGCGCCCTCGGCGTCCATCACGAGCTGGCGGGCGAGGTCCGCGCAGACCTCGGTGACCTTCGCCGTGAACTCGTCGAGGTCGGGCACGACGCCGGTGGCGCCGCTGGCGAGCAGCAGCACGGTGTCGTTGGTGGACATGCAGCCGTCGGTGTCCACCCGGTCGAAGGTGACCTCGACCGCCTGGCGCAGCGTGCGGTCGAGCACGTCGGCGGGCAGGTCGGCGTCGGTGGTGATGACGCTGAGCATGGTGGCGAGGCCGGGGGCGAGCATGCCCGCGCCCTTCGCCATGCCGCCGACCATGTAGCCGCCCTCACCCCGGCGGAACGAGATCTTCGAGACGGTGTCGGTGGTGCGGATCGCGTCCGCGGCCGGCAGGCCGCCGTCCCGGGACAGCTGCCCGGCAGCGAGCTCGATGCCGGAGAGCACCTTGTCCATGGGCAGCCGCTCGCCGATCAGGCCGGTGGAGCAGACCGCGATCTCCCCGGCGGAGTCGCCCAGCACCTCGGCGACCTTCTCCGCCGTGGCGTGGGTGTCCTGGAAGCCGAGCGGGCCGGTGCAGGCGTTGGCGCCGCCGCTGTTGAGCACGACCGCCTTGACCCGGCCGCCGCGCAGCACCTGCTGCGACCACAGCACCGGGGCCGCCTTGACGCGGTTGCGGGTGAAGACCCCGGCCGCGGCGCGGGAGGGGCCTTCGTTCACGACGAGGGCCAGGTCGCGGGCGCCGTTCGCCTTGATGCCGGCGGCGACGCCCGCGGCGACGAAGCCCAGGGGTGCGGTGACGCTCATCTCGTCCTCTCCTCGATGCCGGGTGTCACGCCGGTGCCAGGGCGGGGTGTCGGGCCGGGCCGCCGGTGCGCGGCGGCCGGTCGCGGTTCGGTCACGGGGCCACTCCAGTGGTCGGCAGGCCGAGTTCTTCGGGGAGTCCGAGGGCGAGGTTGGCGCTCTGGATCGCGCCGCCCGCCGTGCCCTTGGTGAGGTTGTCGATGGCGATGACCGCGACGATCCGGTTCACCCGCTCGTCGAGCGCGACCTGCATGACCGCGGTGTTCGCGCCGAGGGTCATCGCGGTCGCGGGCCAGCTGCCCTCCGGGAGCAGCCGCAGGAACGGCTCGTCCTTGACCGCCGCCTGGTACGCCTCGCGCAGCGCGGCCGCGGTGACGCCGGGCCGGGCCGGGGCGGTGCAGGTGGCGAGGATGCCGCGGCTCATCGGGGCGAGCACCGGGGTGAAGCTCACCGAGACCCTGGTGCCCGCGACGGCGGAGAGGTTCTGCTCCATCTCCGGGGTGTGCCGGTGCACGCCGCCGACCCCGTACGCGCTCGCCGAGCCCATCACCTCGCTGCCGAGCAGGTGCGGCTTGGGCGACTTCCCGGCGCCGGAGGTGCCGCTCGCCGCGACCACGACCACCTCGGGCTCGGCGAGGCCGGCGGCGAACGCGGGCATCAGGGCGAGGGTGGCGGCGGTCGGGTAGCAGCCGGGCACCGCGATGCGCCGGGCGCCGCGCAGCACCTCGCGCTGGCCGGGCAGCTCCGGCAGGCCGTACGGCCAGGTGCCGGCGTGCTCGCCGCCGTAGAACTCGGCCCACGCCTGCGGGTCGGCGAGGCGGAAGTCGGCCCCGCAGTCGACGATGAGGACGTCCTCGGGCAGCTCGCGCGCGATCGCGGCGGACTGGCCGTGCGGCAGCGCGAGGAAGACCACGTCGTGCCCGGCGAGGCTCTCGGGCGTGGTCTCGGCGAGCACGCGGTCGGCGAGCGCGGGCAGGTGCGGCTGGTGCTCGCCGAGCGTGCTGCCGGCGTTCGCGCCCGCGGTGACCGCGCCGATCTCGAACTCGGGGTGGCCGAGCAGCAGCCTGAGCAGCTCACCCCCCGCGTATCCGCTCGCCCCGGCGACGGCCACACGCCTCGTCACGCGCCCACCTCCAGCACCCGTGCCTGCATACCTATGCATCACATCTTATGTTCTTGCCGTTAAGAGTATGCAACAGCAGGGATGGCCATGCAACAGGCGGGGGAGTGACAATTCACCTCTGGTCTACATACCTACCGGTCGGTACCCTGGCGGGTGATCAGCCTGGTCCCCGCCGGAGGTCGATGGACATGAGTACCTCCTCCCCCGAGGCCCTGCTCACCGCTCCCGGCCAGCTGTTCGAGATGGCCGAGGTCGAGGTGCGCGGCACCGTGATCCGCACCTGGAAGCACGCCCCGCTCCACTTCCCCGCGGTGCTCGAGGCGAGCCGCGGGCACGGGGCGAAGGACTTCGTCGTCTACGAGGACGAACGGCTCAGCTACGAGGACCACTACCGGCGCGCCGCCACGCTCGCCCGCCGCCTCGCCGAGGAGTACGGCGTGGCCAAGGGCGACCGGGTGGCGATCGCCATGCGCAACCTGCCCGAGTGGGTGATCGCGTTCTCCGCGGCGCTCGCCGCCGGGGCGGTGGCCGTACCGCTCAACGCCTGGTGGACCGCGCCCGAGCTGGAGTACGGCCTGGCCGACTCGGGGGCGAAGGTGCTCATCGCCGACGGTGAGCGGGCCGCCCGGCTGCACGGCTCCGACATCGCCGCCCGGCTCATCGTGGCCCGGGCCGACGGGTGGGACCTGCCGCCGGGGGCGCGCCTCTTCGACGAGGTGCTCGGCGAGGTCGCCGCGGACGCCAGGCCGCCCGCGGTCGAGGTCGGCCCGGAGGACCCGGCCACGATCTTCTACACGTCCGGCACCACCGGGCGGCCCAAGGGCGCACTCGGCAGCCACCGCAACCTCGGCCAGGCGCCGATGAGCGTCGCCTACGCGCTGGCGCGGACCCGCGCCCGGGCCGGCGCCGACCCGTACGGCGGCATGGGCGGCCCGCGGGTGACGCTGCTCACCGTGCCGCTGTTCCACGCCACCGGCTGCTTCGCCGCGCTGATCCCGACGATGTTCTCCGGCGGCACGCTGGTGCTCATGCACAAGTGGGACCCGGAGCGGGCGCTCCAGCTCATCGAGCGGGAGAAGGTCACCGGGATGACCGGCGTGCCCACCAACGCCTGGCAGCTGCTCTCCCACCCGAGCCTGGACAAGTACGACATCTCCAGCCTCGGCGGGGTGGGCTACGGCGGCGCGCCCGCCCCGCCCAAGCTGCTCGAGCGCCTCAACACGCGGCTGCCGAGCCGTACCGCCTCGAACGGGTACGGCATGACCGAGACGACCGCGCTCGCCATCATCAACAGCGGGCCGGACTACGTCGCCAAGCCCGACTCGATCGGCCTGCCGGTCGCGGTGTGCGACGTGAAGATCTGCGGGCCCGGCGGCGAGGAGCTGCCGCCCGGCGAGGTCGGCGAGCTGTGCCTGCGCGGACCGAACGTGATCATGGGCTACTGGAACCGGCCCGCCGAGACCGCCGAGACGTTCATCGACGGCTGGGTGCACACCGGCGACCTCGCCCGGGTCGACGAGGAGGGCTTCGTCTACGTCGTCGACCGGGCCAAGGACATGGTGATCCGCGGCGGCGAGAACGTGTACTGCGCCGAGGTCGAGGCCGCCCTCTACGAGCACCCGGCGGTCGAGGAGGCGGCGGTCATCGGCGTCCCGCACGAGGAGCTCGGCGAGGAGGTCGGCGCGGTGGTACGGCTCGCCCCCGGCGCCTCGGCCGACCCGGACGAGCTGCGCGCCTTCCTGCGCGAGCGGCTCGCGTACTTCAAGGTGCCGACCCGGTTCTGGTTCCGGGACGGCGAGCTGCCGCGCAACCCGGCCGGCAAGCTCATCAAGACCCGCCTGCGCCAGGAGGTGCTCGGCGCCTGAGGCCCGCCGCCGCGGCCACCCGCGGCGGCGGGTCGCACGCCGCCTCGTGACCGGAACCCGCACGGGAGCCACGGCCCTTCCGGCGGCCTCCCGGGTGTTCTCACGCTGCGGGACGGATGTTCCCGTTATGCGGACACACGCCCTAGTCTGGGACGCGCCGCATTCCGGTCGTGAGGAAAGGGTTCATGATCGAGGCAACGGCTCTGGCGACGCCCTGGCAGGTCCGGTTCCGTTCCGGCACGCACGAGGGCGTCGCCGACACGTGCAAGGACGGGGTCGGCGGCGCGGCCGGGCTGCGCCCGCACGAGCTGCTGGAGGCCGCGCTCGCCAGCTGCATGACGATCACCGCGCGGCAGGCGCTCGCCGAGCTCGGCGCCCCGGACGCCGAGGTGAGCGTGCGCGTCCACGTGGACCGTGCGCCGTCGGTGACCCGGTTCCGCTACGAGCTCATCCTCGATCCCGCGCACGAGCACCACCGGCCCGTCATCATGGGCCGCCTGACGACCTCGCCGGTCCGTACCACGCTGAGCAACCTGCTCGTCTTCGAGGCCGTCTGACGGGCCGTCAGGCGAGCGTCTGCCACCAGCCGTCCACCGGCGGCGGGGCGGCGATGTCGACGGGCTCGCCCGGGCGGGGCATGGTGACGCCGACGCCGCGGGCCTTGGCCTCACGCCAGAGGCGGTCGGCGGGCTCGGCCCACGGGTGCGGGGCGAGGTTGAACGTGGCCCAGTGCACCGGGAGGAGCAGCCGCCCGCCGAGGTCGAGGTGGGCGGTGACCGCCTCCTCCGGGGTCATGTGCACGTCCGGCCAGAGCGTGCTGTAGGCGCCGATGGGCATGAGGGTGAGGTCGAAGGGCCCGTGCGCGGCGCCGATGCCTCGGAAGCCGTCGAAGTAGCCCGAGTCCCCGGCGTAGAAGGCGCGGTGCCGGTCGCCGATGATCGCCCAGGAACCCCACAGGGTGTCGTTGCGGCGCAGCGTGCGCCCGGAGAAGTGGCGGGCGGCGGTGGCGACGAACCGCAGGCCGGCCACCTTCGCCTCCTCCTCCCAGTCGAGCTCGACGATGCGCGAGGCGGGCACGCCCCAGCGCTCCAGGTGGCCGCCGATGCCGAGCGGCACGACGAACCGCGCGGCCTGGGTACGGCTCAGCGCGCGCACCGTGGGCATGTCGAGGTGGTCGTAGTGGTCGTGCGAGATCACCACGGCGTCGACCGGCGGGAGCGCGTCGAGCGGCACCGGCGCGGGATGGAGCCGGCGCGGCCCGGCGAACCGCACCGGCGACGGCCGCCTGCTCCATATCGGGTCGAGCAGCACGCGCCGCCCTTCGATCTCCAGCAGCACGCTCGAGTGGCCGTACCAGGTGGCCCGCAGCCCGTCGCGCACGGGCTCCGGCACGGCGGACACCAGCGGCACGTCCCCGCGCGGCCGCCGGGACGCGAAGTCACCGAGCTGCTTCACGACGACCTTGAAGCCGGGCCGTATCGGCACCGCGACGGCCGACGGGGGGTTGTGGAACGCCCCGTCGCGGAAGTTCGGCGACCGCCGCACCCGATCGGCACGCGGCCCCGACGGCCGCCTGCCCAGCGAGGCCGGGAGATCCCGGAGCACGACCCCCGCCGCCGCGGCGACCGCGCCGGCCACGAGCACGTTCCGAACCGTACGGTTTACCGCCATCCTGAACTCCGATCCATCTCCGATTCCGATCGGTAAACCGATTCGGACCTCACCGGCGTTCCCGGCGCGTTGCGCCACGCGTGGCCGGGAACGCGTCGGGCCGATGAGCCTTCCGGGCTTCGCCGTACTCCGGGACACCGGGCGGGGCGACGGCTACGCGGGACACCCCACGGTTGCGGTGCGGAGTGATCGCATGACCGACCCGCTGACTCCCGCCTGGCCGGCGCCTTCGCCGAAGGACCTTACCGCGGACGACCTCGATCGCGTTCCCGGGCTGCCGGCCCACACCGAGCCGATCGACGGTACCCTGGTCCGCCCCGGGCTGCGGACGGACTTCCACACCGCCGCGCTCTATCTGCCGGAGGCCGGCACGAGGCGTACCGCGCCGCCGGGGTTCCGGGTGCGCCGCGGAGATGAGCGTGGTGCTGGGGGCCACGGCAGCGGCCCGAGCCCGGCCTCACCGTGATCCGCGCCGAGGCGCACGAGAGCCCGGGACGACCGCGTGCCGGGCGGCGGACGTCGTCCTCGCCGTCGAGGTGGTCTCCCCCGGTTCGGAGGTGCGCGACCGG
>Ga0310834_101859_pt1 | contig 11318 bp, 9 predicted proteins | sample SM_ome_2_FD_201314 | JGI IMG/M metagenome (GOLD analysis project Ga0310834, IMG submission 201314) | Sorghum-adapted microbial communities enriched on stacked mutant (SM) sorghum from Joint BioEnergy Institute, Emeryville, California... ... | reverse complement strand
CACGAAAGTATCGGTCTCCTTGCTCGAAGAAGATTCGACAATCTTCAACCTGTATCAGACGGACAAGATCGACTGGATCGGCGCGCAAGCGGGTTCGGTTCCGAGCGATCAGGTGGATAAAGTGCTCGCGGACGGCACGGCGAAAGTTGAGTCCACCGCTTCCACGTACTACTTCGAGTTCAACACGACGAGGAAGCCTTTCAACAACACCAAGATCCGCAAGGCGTTCTCGATGTCGATCGACCGCCAGGCGATCATCGACAACGTGACGAAGGCGCACCAGACGCCGGCTTTCGCCCTCGTGCCTCCGGTCATCGCCGGGGTCGACGGCAAGAAGTTCCGCGAGCTGTATCCGGACACCGGCTATTCCACGGAGAACGTGGAAGAGGCGAAGAAGCTGCTGGCCGAAGGCCTGCAGGAAGAAGGCCTCAGCAAGCTGCCGGAAATCACGCTGATCTACAACACGAACGAAGGACACAAGAAGATTGCGGAAGCCGTCGCCGACATGTGGCGTAAAAACCTGGGCGTGGAAGTGAAAGTGACCAACCAGGAATGGGGCACGTTCCTCAATACGCGGTCCGCGCAACAATTCGATATCGCCCGCGCCGGCTGGGGCGCCGACTTCAACCATGCGATCAACTTCACGTACGACCTGATCCACTCGAAGTCGGGCAACAACAACGGCAAGTACAGCAACCCGCAAGTCGACAAGCTGCTGGACGAATCCATTGGCGCGGCAACCGAGCAAGAACGTCTCGAGAAGATCGCGCAAGCGGAGAAGATCGCAATGTCGGATGACATGGCTGTGCTGCCGGTCTACTACTACACTTCGGTTACGATGCTCAAACCGGGCTTCACCGGCGTCCAATCCGACTACTCCGGCAATCTGTACTGGGTATTCGGCGACAAGCAGTAATCCAACGATTTGAATAAAGGTTAGACATCCAAGGAGAAGGGTATATATAGCTCCCCTATATATACCCTTCCTTCTGTAAACCCAGCCAGAACGGGCGGTGAGATCGATTGGTACGCTATATTCTGACCAAGTTCGTGTTTATGTTCCTGTCGCTGTTCCTGCTGGTGACCGCGACTTTCGCCCTGATGAACGCGGTGCCCGGAAGCCCGCTGCAATCCGAGAAGGCGACGACCGAGCAAATCCAGAAAAACATGGAAGCCTACTACGGCTTGGATAAGCCGCTGATTGTGCAATACGGCGTGTACTTGAAGAATCTGGCCCACTTCGATCTGGGCATCTCGATGAAGAAACGGTTCCAATCCGTCAATAAAGCGATTTCCCGATCCTTCGGCTATTCGTTCCGACTCGGCATCGCGTCCATCATCACGTCGGTGGTGGCCGGGTGCGCGCTCGGCATAATCGCAGCATTGTATCATCGGAAATTCCTGGATAACCTGGCGATGATCATCGCGGTTCTGGGACTTGCCGTTCCCAGCATGGTGCTGGCTCCTTTGCTGCAATATTTGTTCTCCGTCAAGTTCCGCTGGTTTCCCGTCACAGGACTCAAGCATCCGATCGACTACGTCCTGCCGACGATCGCCCTGTCGCTGATGTCGATCGCCGTCATCGCCCGGCTCATCCGTTCGAGCTTGATTGAATCTCTTCATGCCGATTTCATCAAGACGGCGAAAGCCAAAGGCTTGGCCGGTCACGTCATCGTATGGAAGCATGCGCTTCGCAATTCGATCCTGCCTGTCGTCACCTATCTCGGCTATTTGACGGCCGGCGTCATTACCGGTTCGATCATCATCGAACAAATCTTCGGCATTCCCGGCATGGGCCAGTTCTTCGTATCGTGCGTCACGGACCGCGACTATCCGATGATCATGGGCACCACCATCTTCTATGCCATCCTTCTGATCTTATGCCGATTCCTGGCCGATATTGTGTACGTGCTGGTCGATCCGCGGATGAGGGCTTCGGCCGGAAAGGCGGTGAAGTAAGCGATGCAACCGGAAGTCCAAGCAGGCGCCTCCGGCCTGAGTCCCGAGCAGTTCTCGCCTCTCGGGCGGAACGCGGCGGATTTCGAGAAAGTCGTGCGCAAGAGCCGCACGGCATGGCAGGACATCCGCTATCGGTTGACGAGCAACAAGCTCGCGATGTTCGGCCTCATCCTGATGGTCGTGATCGCGCTCTTCGCCATTTTCGCGCCGATGTTCTCCCATTTCAATTACTATTCGAACGACCTGAACAACGCCAACGCCGCTCCCAGCTATACGCATTGGTTCGGGACGGACGATCTGGGCCGCGACATGTACGTGCGGACTTGGAAGGGCGCGCAGGTATCCCTGTTCGTCGGTCTGGCGGCCGCGCTCATTGACTTGTTCATTGGCATCGTGTACGGCGGCATCATGGGATATTTCGGCGGCAAAGTGGACGAGATCATGAACCGGTTTGCGGAAATTTTGTACGCGATCCCCTATCTGCTCGTCGTCATTCTGCTGCTCGTGATCATGCCGCCCAGCCTGACGACGATCATCGTGGCGATGTCCATCACGGGCTGGATCAACATGGCGTGGATTGTGCGGGGCGAGATCATGCGCCTGAAGAACCAGGAGTACGCGCTGGCTTCCAAGGCGCTCGGCGCCGGTTCGATGCGGATTATTTTCCGCCACCTGATCCCGAACGCGATCGGGCCGATCCTGGTAACCCTCACGCTGACGGTTCCGAGCGCGATGTTCACCGAGGCGTTCCTCAGCTTCCTGGGTCTGGGCGTCCAGTCCCCGGTCTCCTCCTGGGGGATGATGATCAGCGACGGGGTCAAGGCGATGACCGTCTACCCGTGGCGGATTCTGTTCCCCGCGCTGTTCCTCAGCATCACGATGTTCGCCTTTAACGTATTCGGGGACGGACTGCGCGACGCGTTCGATCCGAAGATGAAACAATAACCGCCGCCGGAAAGGAGGGAACACGCCAGTGAAAACCATATTGGAAGTGCAAGATTTGAACGTGTCGTTCGACGTCTACGGGGGCGAAGTGCAAGCGGTCCGGGGCGTCAACTTCACGGTCGGCGAAGGGGAGGCGGTCGCGATCGTCGGGGAGTCCGGCTCCGGCAAGAGCGTCACGGCCCAGACGATCATGCGCCTCATTCCGACGCCGCCCGGCAAGATCAAGAGCGGCTCCGTCCGGTTCGACGGCCAGGACCTGCTGACGCTGTCCGAGAAGGATATGCAGAAGGTGCGGGGGAACAAGATCGGGATGATCTTCCAGGACCCGATGACCTCGCTCAATCCGACGATGACGATCGGCAACCAGATCATGGAAGGCTTGATGAAGCACGAGAAGCTCAGCCGTTCCGCTGCGAAGATGCGCGCGATCGAACTGCTGTCCATGGTCGGGATTCCGAATCCGGCGACCCGGATCAAGCAGTATCCGCACCATTTCTCCGGCGGCATGCGGCAGCGGGTCATGATCGCCATCGCGCTGGCCTGCAACCCGTCGCTTCTCATCGCGGACGAACCGACGACCGCGCTGGACGTTACAATTCAAGCGCAGATCTTGCGCCTGATGAAAGATCTCCAACAGAAGACGAAAACTTCAATCATTCTGATTACCCACGACCTGGGCATCGTCGCCGACGTATGCGACCGCGTCATCGTCATGTACGCGGGGCAGATCGTGGAGACGGGCACAAAATGGGAAATTTTCCGCAATCCGCAGCATCCGTACACGAAAGGTTTGCTTCGTTCGCTGCCGCGCCTGGACCAGAAGAAGGGCGAACCGCTCGTACCGATCTTCGGCACGCCGCCTGATCTGATCCAGCCTCCGCAGGGCTGCGGCTTCTGCAGCCGCTGCGAGTCGGCGATGCGAATCTGCGAGACCGACAGTCCGCAGACGTCCGTTCTGAGCGACACCCAGACGGTGCGCTGCTGGCTGCAGCATCCGATGGCGAAGATGGAAGTCGCGGCGGCAGGCAAGGGGGCGAGCGTATGAGCGAAGCATTCGTCGAGGTGCAAGGACTCAGCAAATTTTTTGACCTGGGCAATCATCGCGTGTTAAAAGCCGTTAACGATATCAGCTTCTCGATCCGCAAAGGGGAGACGCTGGGCTTGGTCGGCGAGTCCGGCTGCGGCAAATCGACCGCCAGCCGCACGATGATCCGGCTCTATGAGCCGACGGCGGGCAAAGTGATCCTGGACGGCGCCGATGTGACGAAGCTGTCCAGATCCAAGATGAAGGCGTACCGCCGGAAGATGCAAATGATATTCCAGGACCCGTACGCCTCGCTTAATCCGCGAATGACGATTCTGGACATCGTCGGAGAAGCGCTCGACATCCACGGCCTGGCGGGCAGCCGGGCCGAGAGAAAGCGCAAGGTGCAGGAACTGCTGGAGATGGTCGGCCTGAACGCCGAACACGCCTCGCGGTATCCGCACGAATTCTCGGGCGGCCAGCGCCAGCGGATCGGCATCACCCGGGCGCTCGCGGTGAACCCCGAGTTCCTCATTCTGGACGAGCCGATCTCCGCGCTGGACGTCTCGATCCAGGCGCAGGTCATCAACCTGCTGATCGACCTTCAGAAGAAGATGGGTCTCACGTATTTGTTCGTGGCGCACGATCTGTCCATGGTCAAATATATGAGCGACCGCGTCGCCGTCATGTACTTGGGCAAAATTGTTGAAATGGCAACCAGTGAAGAGCTCTACGCCAATCCGCAGCATCCCTACACCCAGGCGCTTCTGTCCGCCATCCCGGTTCCGGATCCGGATCGGGAAGAGAAGAAAGAGCGGATCGTCCTGAGCGGGGAACTGCCGAGTCCGCTCAATCCGCCGAGCGGCTGCCCGTTTCGGACCCGCTGTCCGGCGGCCATGCCGCAATGCGCGGAGAAGATGCCGGAGTTCAGGGAGACGAAGCCGGGACACGGCGTCTCTTGCCATCTGTATCAATGAGGCCGCCAAGCCGTCCTTGCAAGAAGCCCCATTCCTCGGAAGCTGAACCCCGAGGGATGGGGCTTCGTTCGTAGCGACGGGGTCGGATTCTCCTGGATCGCCTTGACCGGGGAGCCGGCGGAACGGTTGGGATTCATGCCCGATATCGAGACGCCCACGATCCATTTCCGTGTGGGTAAGGGAGAAGACCCGGCGCTTCCGTCCGGGTATTCGGCATCACTTGTGGCGGGGCGTGTCGTCGCTCTCGCGGGGGTTGTTTTGCGCCGGCTGCACTTCATGGTTGTCCAGAACTTGCTTCGCGTAGTCGGGGTTGGACCGATGTTTGTTGCCTTCGTTATTTTTCATGCCTTTGGGCAACGAACCGCACCTCCTTGGCGTCCGGCTTTGCCGGACAGATTCTAGGATGCGACGACGGCGGCCGGAGCATGCGTCGGGACGGGCCAGACGGGCGAGACAAGGGAGGCGGGCGGTTATGCTTTACGGAAAGTCCTCATCTGCATTACAATGAGATCAACACGATAGCAGGCGCGGAGCGGCGAAACCGTCAGGCATGATTTCTTCTCCACGAAGAGTTCATCGTCTCGCGGTTTTTTGCCAGATGGATCGATCTCGGCTTGTCGAGACAGGAGGATATTGTCACCATGGGAGCCACGAAGCATACCGGCCCGATCAAGCTGCCCGGCCGTCCGGATCCGAAGCTGTGGGTCAGCAAAATTCCGTTCGGCCTGGGGAAAGTCAAACCGAAGCATGTCCGCGAGATGATGAAGGTCGCCTGGATCAACCGGGACAGCCTGCCATATGCCTACCGGATTCTGACGCAAGGGGTGTGCGACGGCTGCGCGCTCGGCGTGGCCGGGCTGCGCGACCGCACGCTGGAAGGCCCGCACCTGTGCACGACGCGATTGAACGTCCTGCGGCTGAACACGATGCCGGCGATCAAGCCCGGCGTCCTGCACGCGGACATTGACGAGCTGCGCAGGCGCAGCAGCGCGGGGCTCCGGGAGCTCGGGCGCATTCCGTATCCGCTTGTCCGCGGCAAGGGAGAGCGCGCGTTCCGCCGGGCGACGTGGGACGAAGCGCTGGATCGCATCGCGGCCAAGATTCGCGGCATCGATCCGAAGCAGCTTGCATTCTACCTGACCGCCCGCGGCATCACCAACGAATCGTATTACGCGGCGGCCAAGGCGGCCCGGTATATCGGCACGAACAACATCGACAACGCTTCGCGGATCTGTCACTCCCCGTCGAAGACGGCGCTGAAGCGTTCGCTCGGCATCGGGGCGTCCAGCTGCAGCTACAAGGACTGGATCGGCACCGACGTGCTGGTGTTCTGGGGCAGCGTGGCCGCCAGCAACCAGCCGGTCTCGACCAAGTACATGTACGCCGCCAAGCGCAAGGGAACGAAGATCGTCGTGATCAACCCTTACCGCGAGCCGGCCATGGAAGGGTACTGGATTCCGTCCATCCCTGAGTCGGCGCTGTTCGGAACCCGGCTGGCGGACGATTTCTACCAGGTGAACATCGGCGGGGACATCGCGTTTATGAACGGGGTTATGAAGGCCTGGTTCGAGATGGAGGAAGAACGCCCGGGTTCGGCGATCGACCACGGCTTCGTCCGCGAGCACACGAACGGCTTCGAAGAATTGAAAGCGCACGCAAAGCGGATGGAGTGGGAGGCGCTGGAAGCCTCCTCGGGCATAAGCCGCGAGCGGATGCGGGAATTCGCGCGGCTGCTCGCCGGCGCCCGCTCCGGCGTGTTCGTCTGGAGCATGGGACTGACGCAGCACCGGTTCGGCACGGACAACATTTCCCAAGTGGCCAATCTAGCCATGTTGCGCGGATTTATAGGCCGGGAGCATTGCGGCGTGATGCCGATCCGCGGCCACAGCGGCGTCCAGGGCGCGGGGGAGATGGGCGCGGACCCGTTCAGTCTGCCGGGCGGGGATTTCACCGGGAAGGAGGCGGCCCGCCTCGAGAGCTTGTGGGGCTTCGAACTCCCGAAGTGGCAGGGCGACATTGTGGGCGTGTCGCTTGAGAACGCGCTGCTGCCGGAAGATCACGAGCGCAAGCTGAAGGTGTTCTACACGTCCGGCGGCAACTTCCTGGAGACGATGCCGAATCCGGATTATGTGCGCCGGTGTCTGGAGAGCGTCGACGTTCGAGTGCACCAGGACATCGTGCTGAATACGTCCACCCTGGTGGACGCCCGCGAGGAAGTCTGGGTGCTGCCCGCGATGACGAGGTACGAACAGCCCGGCGGCGGAACGTCCACTTCAACGGAGAGAATGGTGTATTTCTCGCCGGAAATTCAGGGACCGCGCATCGAAGAAGCCCGGCCGGAGTGGGAGATCTACGGCGAATTGGCGGCGAGGGTGAAGCCGGAAGGAAGCGGGAAGGTGAGGTTCCGCGACGCCGCGGCGATCCGCGAGGAGATTGCCAGGGCTGCCCCGAACTACGACGGCATCCAGCATCTGAAGCGGCAGGGTGACGTCTTCCAGTGGGGCGGCGCCTGGCTCTGCGAAGGCGGATTATGCCCGACGCCGGACGGCCGCGGAAGGCTGCTGCCGATCGAGCTGCCGGAACGGCGGAAGCCGGAGGGGCATTTCTACGCGACGACGCGGAGGGGCAAGCAATTCAATTCCATGGTGTACGGCGAGACCGACCCGTTCAACGGAGCCGGCCGGATGGACGTCCTGATCAGCTCCCAGGACGCGGACTCCCTCGGCTTGCGGGACGGGGACGCAGTCGTGGCGTATAACCGGCACGGCGTGTTCCACGGCCGGGCGAAGCGGGAGGCGGTCGCCCCCGGCAACATCGAGGTGTATTGGCCGGAAGGCAATGTGCTGTTTCCGACAGGGGTCTATGAATCCCATGCCGGCATTCCGGAATATAATGCGGCGGTGATCGTGGAGAAAGCCGAGACCTACCACGCGCGGAAGGATGCGCGTTATGTGGAGCGCCGGATCGAAGAACTGGAGATCGACCTGCCCGGGTAATCCGGAGGCGGCTGGCGAGGGGGGAGAACGATGGGAACGACGTGGCGCACCATCCGGATCTTGGGCGGGGAACGCCTGGAGAAAGAGGACGAGATCGCGTCGGAATATCCGCTCACCATTCGGCTGGACGGGAAGGAGTTCGCCACGCTGGTTTGTTCGCCGTCCGATCTGACGGATCTCGTCGTCGGCTTCCTCGCCTCCGAAGGCGTAATCCGCCGGCTGGAAGACATCAAGGCGCTGTCCATTGACGAGGAGAGAGGCTTCGCTTACGCCGAGCTGCATCGTCCTCAGTCGACGGGCGTCGAGTTCTACTCGAAGCGGCTGATCGGCTCCTGCTGCGGCAAGAGCCGGCAGTTCTATTTCCACAACGACGCGAGGACGGCGAAGACGGTGACGGGCGGCATTCGCTTGCCTGCGGACCGCTGCTTCGCCTTCATGGAGCAGCTGCAAGCAAGCTCCGCCGAGTTCCGCATGACGGGGGGCGTGCACAACGCGGCGCTGTGCGGCGAAGTCGGGCTGGTGGAGACGCGCTCCGACATCGGACGGCACAACGCGCTCGACAAGCTGTTCGGGCATTGCATCCGCCATCGCGTCGACGCCAGGCGGCACGTGATCGTCTTCAGCGGCCGGCTGTCGTCCGAAGTCGTGCTTAAGGCGGCCAAGATCGGCTGCCCGATTCTGCTGTCCAAGTCGGCGCCGACCGATCTGGCGCTTCGGCTGGCGGACGACCTCGGCATCACTTGCGCCGGATTTATCCGCGGGGACGCCATGAACGTCTACACGCATCCGGAGCGAATCCTGCCGGAATAGACCGACCCTTGCGCTTCGGCGCAAGGGTCGGTCCCGTCTTGTCCGACGCTGCTGCGGTGGCTCAGGCTTCTTCGCAGGCGATCCGGAGTTCCGCGCGGAAAGTGTTCCCGGGTTCCACCAGGAGGAGGCCCTGCTTGTCGTTCAGCGCTTCGTTCAGCGCCGTCCAGGGCTCCACGCAGACGAACGGCTTGCCCTTCACGGACCAGAGCACGACGTAACGGAAATCCTCGCTGTACGACATTTTCACCATCGCATTCGTCGACAAGGGAAAGGCGATCTCGGGCCGGGCTGCATCGAGCAGGGCCGCAGACTCTTTCATCTCCGTCAAATCCAGCGTGCCCTCGAATGGCTTGATTTCCCCGTCATTATAGTCGATATAGCGCTTCGCGTCTGTGACATAGGGGAGGTTCTTGCCTTCCGTCGCGAAATAGGGGTGGAAGCCCGCGACCATCGGCATCGGACGATCGGATGCGTTCCGGTACTCCTGTTCGATCGTCAGGACTCCTTCGCGGAGTCGGTAAGTAAATTGCAGCTCGAACTCGAACGGATACGAAGCCAGCGTCTCCGGCGTGCTGCTAAGCGCAAGGCGGACCCAGGCGGAGCCGTCCGTGCCGGCTGCTTCCTCCGCCCACGGCCGGTTGCGCGCCACGCCGTGATTCCGCATGCGGTACGTCCGGCCTTCCCATTCGTATTCGCCGCCCCGGAGCTGCCCGCAGATCGGGAACAGCACGGGTATGCCGCCGCGGATGTTGGCTTCGGGATCGTAGAAGGTGTCCGGATCCAGATACAGGAGCTGCCGCCCCCCAAGTTCAGCGCCGATGACAATGCCGCCCCTCTCCGGGCAGATTCGGACGAGGGAGCGGGTCTCATGGTCGATCAGGTCGATGAGGGGATACTGATCGGTGGTGCGGGAGATTTCATATCGGTTCGTTGCGGTCACGATGGATGCCTCCTGCAGATGTGTCGATTCTGGCGGGGTCTGCATCCCCCATTATAGCAACCTCGGGAGAAAAAGCCATCGCGCCTTATGTAACAAAGTGACATAACTGCGCCGCTGCGGCAGGTTTCCCGGGAGAGTTGTGTAACAAAGTGACATAACTGCGCCTCAGTGACGGAGTTCCCGGGAGAGTTGTGTAACAAAATGACATAACTGAGGCGCAACAGCGAGTTTTCCGGAGGAGTTGTGTAACAAAGTGACATAACAGCGCCGCTGCGGCGGGTTATCCGGAGGAGTTGTGAAACAAATTGACATAACTGCGCCACTGCGGCAGGTTTCCCAGGAGAGTTGTGTAACAAAGTGACATAACTGCGCCGCTGCGGCGGGTTTCCCGGGAGAATTGTGTAACAAAGTGACATAACTGAGGCGCAGAGACGGGTTTCCCGGGAGAGTTGTGTAACAAAATGACATAACTGCGCCGCTGCGGCAGGTTTCCCGGGAGAGTTGTGTAACAAAGTGACATAACGGCGTCGCAGAGGCGGGGGGCCCGGTGGGGCGCGCGCCAAGTTGCGGCCGACCGCCCGGTAGCCCGTACGCCCTGCCGCTCGCACGCCCTGCCGCTCGCACGCCCTGCCGCTCGCACGCCCGGCCGCCCGCACGCAGCAACGGCTCCCTCCGGTTCTGGACACGAACCGGAGGGAGCCGCAAAACAGGCGATCTCCGCCTATATCAGAGCCATGGTTCTACAAGCGGGCCTTCACGTTCTCGATGACTTTCCGGCGCGTATCGGCATCAACCGGCTGTCCGATCGCCAGTTCCAGCGCCCAGAGGACCGCGCCCGTCGCAGGCGGCACCTCCAGCTTCACGTATCGGAACTTGCGGTCGGTCATGCTGACGACGTGCTGCCGGAACAGCTGAAAGAGCAGCGGGCTCTCCGCTTTCACCCAGACCGAGCCGGCCAGAATGACGTCGATCTCTTCCACGCCTCCAAAGTCCAGATTCTCCATGCACCCGACCGCGGATCGGGCAAGCTGCCGTGCGGTGTTGTCCACGATGCCGCGCGCGGCTGCGTCGCCTTCATCGGCCGCCGCGAACAGAATCCGCATCAGTTCGGTGTTCGGCAGCGAGCGTGCCAACAACCGCTCCATCGCGGTCTCCATGAATCTCTCCTTGTTTGGAGCTTGCAACAAGACCATGACCGGCTCGGCCATCCGGGTCACAGGTCCCATGCGGTAGAACGAATCGTACACCGCACGGATCACCTTGCGGGCCAGGTAGTAGCCGCCGGCTTCGTCGCCGGACAGCTCGCTGCCCAGGCCGCCGACCTGAAGCCGACGGCCCGACGGGGAGATGCCGCCCGTGGAGGTGCCCGACCCGTTGATCGAACAGATGCCGTAGCCCCGCTCGCTCCCCGCCTTGATGCCCAGGAACGAATCGTTATCCATCGCGTAGCGCTTGATGCCGATCCGCTCGATCACTTCGTTCAGCCGCTCTTTCTGCGAAGGGAGGTCGGCGCCGGCCAGGCCGAAAGCGCCGGCCGCAAGATCGGCCTTGGAGAGGCCGTTGCGCGCCAGCAGCCGCCCGATCTGCTCGTTCATGATCCGGCAGGTGCTGGCGTAGGCGTCGGGAAATTGTTCGTGGCTGCACGTGCCGTCCCGGATGTGATCCTT
>Ga0310834_101858_pt1 | contig 11325 bp, 10 predicted proteins | sample SM_ome_2_FD_201314 | JGI IMG/M metagenome (GOLD analysis project Ga0310834, IMG submission 201314) | Sorghum-adapted microbial communities enriched on stacked mutant (SM) sorghum from Joint BioEnergy Institute, Emeryville, California... ... | reverse complement strand
GGCGAAAGACTTTGCAAACCGGTATGCATGGCAACGAATAGAAGCCAGGATCGCACTTTTGGAATGAGAAAACCCTAAATTTAACATGGAAGAAATCGCAGCCTCTTCAGCGGGGAGGGGGAAAGTGTATCCACATAATGTTGACTTGAACCGAACGAACTGGGAAATCGCCACATTCTTACAGCTAGTTTGGCAGTTCCACTATATACAGCGTTTGATATTACGGGCTTTCGAAATTTAGGTTTATAAATTTCCGTTTTCGCCCCGATATCGATTCCCCGGGTCGGTTCGTCCATGATCAAGATCCGGGGGTTCGTCATGAGCCATTTGGCTATGACGACCTTCTGCTGAGTAGCGGACAAGCATCGTCCCGCTACAATAACATTCTGCAAGCTTCTCGGAACGAGACACCTGTACGGAATGTGATAATACCCGCCATTCTCGACATAAACCCATCTGGTTCCTTCCCCGGGATGATGATCCTCGACGGGCGCCCCGCAGCAGGCAATGGAATCGGGAAATTTGCGTCCGGCGATGACGTCTTCTTCCGTCAATTTGTAATGCCCGTCGATTTTGCGCGTTTCGCGGACGCCGATATATTGGCTTGTGCCGATAAGGAAAGCGTTCTCAAAACCGTCAATGCAGGCCTTCAAAAAAGCGGCATATTCCTGAACCTGCTTCCGTCCCTCGATTTCCGCTTTCGTCAGCGAATACGGGTCCGTCGCGTCGATGCGGCTCACCCGCCCGTCCGCAGCTTCCACATGACAAGCCGTCGTATGGAACAGCAACCGGCAGCCCGATTGCAGCACCAGGTCTTCGTACGCGATCTTGAGCGCTTCCACATCGTAGGTCAGTCCCATGCCGGCGCCGTAAGTGTTGGGCCTGGCGAACAGCTTGTTTTCCCGGCGCAGCCGGTTTACGATTTCATCGGGAATGCCCGCGACGATTTTGCGCGGATTGTCGCCGGGGGTGAAAAAGCCGTAAAAGGTATCGACCCCCGTCGCCGTCCGGGAACCGCCCAGGCAGTTCTGGCTTTCCACCAGCAGCACGTCGGCGCCGTTTCGGGCCGCGGCGACGGCCGCCATGACGCCGGCCGCGCCCCCGCCGAGAACGACAACGTCCATCGCTTCCGTATGTCGCTTGATCATAAAGCCTTCCTTTCTTCAAGGTGATACGATCGCACGGAACTAGAAGGCCGGCGACCGTTTCCGCGATATGACTTCCTGCTGTATGCCTCCTATTCGCCCGACATCGCACAGCTCGTGAAACAAAGCCACGATTTCCTTTCGCTCCCCATTGACGACAATGGCCGCCGCCATGCTTTTCTCGGAGCCCGTCTCCAGCTTCTCCACCCGCCGGACCGCAAGCACGTCGATTAAAGCGGCGGGAACGAGCTGCGTGCTGTGCCACACTGCGGCATCGATAACGCCGTCCGCGATCAGATACGGAATATGGCCGTAGTGGATATTGATTTTCTCGTTATCGGAGAAGATGTCGTCCGACAAAGCGATGTGATCGTATGAGGTCGGGTCCAGGCCGATGCGCCACGATTTCATATCGGGAACGGCGTCTTTCCGGTGCAGAATGATCAGGTCGATGTAGTAGCTGTTGCTGTTCAAAATCGCCACCGGCTGCAAATGCGGATGCTCCCGGCATGACCGAACGGCCGACAAATGCGACATGACGACAAAATCGCATTGCCCGTCGAGCAGCTGCTTCACCCTCAAGGACGCGCCGTTTTTGAACGTCAGGCTGCAGTTCACACGCTTCTCCATAAACATCTGGATCAGTCCCGTGGCAAGTCCCTCGAATTCGATCGTGTTGGGAATCGGAAACGAGCCTACCAGCGGGCCGTGATCGATAATGTCCCACAGCGCCGCGGTATTCTTCTCCAGCAGCAATGTGCCGAGCTGCCCTTTCGATTGCAGCTTGATCGCGCCCGTTTCCTTCAAAGCGGTCATCGCTCTGTCGACGGTCCCGAAGCCGACGGAATAAATGGCGGCCAGTTCGGGGGTGGTCGGTATTTTGGTGCCGACCTCGCATTTCATAAGCTCTTTTGCAACCTTCTTGACTAAATCAGCTGATTTCGAGTTTAAACTTTTCATATTTTCAGTATACGGAAAATTGAAGTTAAGTCAATACACAAGTTGACCGTCCATATCTATGCGATAGTTCTTGAGGTCCGACTGATTCACATAGAAAATATAGGGCTTGTCATAATGAAAGGTCAGTACGGATTTATCCGTCAGTTTTCGGATTGCGGCATTGCCCAGATGCAGGGCATAAATTTTTTGCCGATCCTTGCGATTCAAAAATAGCAGCTCGGTATCGGTCAAAACGAAATAATCCGTTACGATATCCGGAATCACCGTCTCGGAGTCGGTCCGGGTATCATACTTTACCGCCTGGGATTTCTCATTGACGTAATAAATATACCGGCCGTCGAAGGCGACACTTTTGATCACCGGACAGCGGATCAATACGCTCATTTTGCCTGTCAAACGATTGACCCGCCTGATCTCGTCCTGACCGATGAAGTAGAGGCTGCGGTCATCCAGGAAGAAGGAGCTGATCGTAAGATAAAAGCCCGCATCGTAATCATTCGCTTTTACGAGTCCCAGCATTGTGCTCCTGTCTGTGCTTAACTTCTTTTCGAAAATCATGCTTTCCTGAAAGGTCGCCGTATCCACTTCGACAACGGAAAATCGGTCCACAACTTCACGGAATGCCGGCTTGTCAAAATCGTATTTCATGTAGTAGACATGCGTGCCGTTCCCGTAGATCGCGTTCTCCACCCGGGTTAAGGCGGTCATGGGATTCCGGACCAAGCCGCCTTTTTCGCCGGTTTTTTTATCCTCGAACACAATCCGGATATTTTCCGGGTCCGTATCGTCCGTATAGAACCGATAACGCTCATTCTCAAAGGACTGCCTGGAGGAGTAGTTGTAAACATCCCGTTGCCCGTTGGTATCAGGCGAGGCGCAGCCGGACAAGCCGGACGCAGCGAGGCCGAGCACGATGCCGAGCACGAGCATAAGCCGGAACCCTCTCCGCCCATAACTTCGCTTCCCAACGTTCCATTCATTCATCCGCCGGATCAAGATAACGATGAACATGGCGACGCTGAGGCAGAGCGTGACCGCAAACACGATGCTCCATGCCGTAAAGGAGACTTCCCGAAAGACCACATCCATCTGATCCTTGAACGGGTTGCGCTTGTATTCGTTCCCTCTGAAAAAGCCGGTCGACACCATAAAACCGAGGGGTCCCGGCAGAAAATATTTGGTGGACTCCAGCGGCAGCCCATAGTAGGGGAGCAAAATGACGGCCGTACAGGAAAACAGGGTGATCGCATACTTCTTCAAACATACCGAAGCAAACAGGATCAGCATGGCAAAGCACAGGCTGCCGAACAGCTTGCCGGCCGTTATCCATAGAAAAGCTTCGAACAACGTGCTGCTCTTGGCGGACGTCCCAAAGTAAGACAAGCTTTGCAGCGGGTAATCGCCATTCCCCAAGCCGTACTTCAACTGGTAGAAGGTGTAGCGTAAACCGGCGGTCAACAGACATAGCACGGCCACCGTCAGCAGCGCCAGACCGATCTTGCACATCGCGTGACGCCTTGCCCCTTGTTTGACGGTAAGGAGAAGGGCGTCCATCTTGCTGTCGAACTCGAAACCGAATACAGGCGCAACGAGGAGAAGCAGCAATAACAGAAACAGGAAATCGAGCTTGTCATGGGATAGCAGCCCGTCCCAACCGTTCGTATACAGAAAATACCGGTTGCCCGGATTTTCGCGGATATAGGTATATTGATCGTAAATCAGCTTAAAGCCCTTTTCGTTTTGCAAAATGTTCTCCAGCGGGCCCGACACGGCCAGAAATTCATTTTCTTCCATGTTCCCGTCATAGTAGTCATCGGTCGCTTTTTGCAAGGCGACTTTGGCTTCGGAAATTTTGCGGGCTTCATCGGCAAAAAAACGTTCGGTTGTCTCCGAGTACGGCCCCCGAACTTGATCCAGGTAGAACGAATACGGCGAACGATTCCTCTCGATGTCCGGATTGACAGGCTTGTCAAACAGAATCATGGCCGCGATGCTCAAGACGAAATACAGAACGATGAATAACAAGCCCTTCTGATGGAAAAACATTTTTTTCATCTCATAGATCCATAGTGACACGCCTTCTCCCCCCTTGACGCCAAGCATTCTTCCTCACGAAAATCGCAATGCCGCCAAGAAATACCGCTCCCCAGACGGCCGCAAACAACAATGCAGCCATATAGCTTGGCAGCGGGTAGCCGAGCAAGGAAACAAACTCCGCTTTGCGAAACAGCTCCCGGTTGACGACCAGCACAAACGGGTTGATCGCTTTTAGCCAAACGCGACCGGAGCCCATGGACGCTTCCGCCATATAGACGCACCCGAACGTCGCGAACAGGCCGATTATAAAAGGGATCAAGGCATTTCGGAAAAAGCAGGAGATCAGCAGAAACGCCAGACCAAGCACGACAATTCCCGCTGTTTTGACTACGGCGGACAGCGCGGCGTATTGTCCCAGGCTCACGTTAATCGAGGCATGGATGAAACTTTCAAGGGCGTACAGAGGCGAGGATGCCGCTTCCCAAGAGCCGAATATCGCGGAAAAAGCCGCAAAATCAACCAGCCAAAACCAGAAGCAGACGAGGCAGGCAAAAAGAGCGGAAGCCATGAGCTTGGCCCGGACCGTAGCCGCTCCTCCCGCTTCGGTCGTAAGAAGCAGGGCATCCATCTCCGTTTCCTTTTCGGTCAGAAACACGCTCATAAACCCGTACAGGCAGATCAGCAGCGCCAGAAACGCCGAAAAATCGTACTGCACATAATGCTGATACATCTCGGTGTAGGAGAAGCTCGTGATCGCCCTTCCCTCAAAAAGCTCCGCGATCGCCGCGTTCTTGCGGGATTCGTAGGCATTGCCCACAGATTGGTAGAACGCGATATTGTCCCTTGCCGCGCTCGCCACACCATGGGCATACGCCTCGTAATCGTAAGCATATTTCATCGGATTGACATAACACCATCGGAAGAAATGGAAATCCTCGTAGACATTGGCCAAGTAAGTATCCGCGTTGCGATAGGTCGTGCTTGCCGTAAGATCGGCGGTCCGTTGTTCCAACGGCCGATAAATGGCCATAAGCTTCCTGATTTTTTCGTCTGTGATCGTTCCCCCGAAGTCCTTGTACATGTCCCAATACAATTCCTTCCACAGCGGGCCGGTCACATTTTTCGAGAGCAGCGAGTTTCCCTCATATACGCTGTATATTTTCGCGACGTTCAAGATGGAGAAGAGAAGGACCGCCGCCATCACCGGAATTTTCAGAAAATGCTTGCGCCATTCGAAAAGTATCAATTTTACCATTGTGCGCCCTCTTCGAAATAGTACAAAAAAACATCCTCCAAATTCGGCAGTACGTTTACGGCGCGAGCATCGGGCTTTTCATCATCAATCACTCTTAACCGGATTTCATGCCGGTCCCGCATCATATTGCTGACTTTCAGGCGGTTCAGCTTTTCATCTATCGTTTCATCCGTCGCCGCCACTTCCCACACTTTCCCCGCGATTCCGCCCACGAGCGCCTGAGGCGTGTCCTGCTTCAGAAGCCGCCCGTTTTTCAATAAAATGACCTGGTTCGCGATAAATTCAATATCGGAAACGATGTGCGTAGCCAACAGCACTGTGCGGTTCTCGGAAAATTTGGCGATCAGATTCCGGAAGCGTATTCGTTCTTGCGGGTCAAGTCCGGCTGTCGGTTCGTCCAGAATCAGGATGTCGGGATTATTGAGCATCGCTTGCACGATCCCTACGCGCTGGCGCATGCCCCCGGACAAAGCCCCGATTTTTTTGCCGGCGGCGTCGCTTAAATTCACGATTTCCAACAATTCCTTGGCCCTTTTTTCGCCTTGTTCTGCGGGGATGCCTTTTAGCACGCACATATATCGTAAAAATTCAATCACCTTAAAGTTTTTGTAAAATTGTGGGAACTGCGGCAAATATCCGATACGGGACAAAAAGTTGACGCCCAAGCTCCTTGCATCAACGCCATCTATCAAAACCTGACCGCTGTCGCTTTTCAAAATGCCGACAAAAATATTGATCAGCGTCGTTTTTCCCGCCCCATTGGTTCCCAAAAGTCCATAAATTCCGTTTTCCAGTTCTGCGGAAAAATCTTGTAACGCATACTTTCCCTTGTATCGCTTTGAAATGCCTTTAAACGTGACTTTCATGAACCGTTCCCACCTTTAAAACGGGCTGACAATCACTTTCGTTTGAATCCCCTCTTGATTTGCGCCTAACAGCACCATATAAATCCGCTTGTCGTCAATGATTTTGACAATCGGGTCGTTCGCCATATACCCCGCTTCTCCGTCGTGTGAAATCCGATGCTCCGCTTCGAGCTTGCCTGTGCCCGTGTCGTATACCCGAATTTTCCAACCTGTCCGATCTGCAAGCGTAGTCGCGAAATAACGCCCGAAGTCGGAACCCGACACAAATCCGCTTTCTCTTTTCTCGCTCAAGGTATGAAGCTTCGTTTTGCCGCTCGGCATCTCCATAACCAAAATTTTTCCGGACGGGATCGTAAAATCCTCAGCCAAAAGCAGCAGCTTGTCGTAAGCCGTCAGTTCCTTGCACGTATAGCCATCGAATGTCCGGTTCGCCAAACCGCTGCCGTCCGGATTTACCGTTCCGCAGGTATCAAAAGAGGGCTTGCCGGGTACGGCGGGGATATCGAAGCTTTGCGCCTTAAATGCAATTTTCTTATCCTCATTCGTGAACCCGATTTGTTCGAACGTCACGACGCCTGAACGCGCCTTGGCATCTTCCGCGGTCAAATCTACGACCGTTGTTTTTTGTTTCGTGTTGAAATCGTACAGATACAATCCGGCTGTCGTGGCATAGGCCGCTTGCGTTCCATCGGCGGAAAACGCGATAGCCTTCAAGGACAATATCAGTTCATTCGCTTTAAGCAATTTGTTGAAATCAAATACCGACCTTTGATTGAGCTGACGGTCGTAAAAGATCGCGCGATACGTGATCCCGCCGTCTGTCGCCGACAAACCGCCGCTGCTGCCTCCGGAATTGATTTTTAGCCCGACCGCCACATATCCGTCTTGAATAACCCAGTACCTTTCCTGATCGAATGCCTCCTTCGAGGTCTCGGCCGTCACTCGCCCCGTATCCAGGTTATACAGGTACAATCGGTCCGCCGCCAGAAACACCTGATGGCCGTCCGCGTAATGGATATTCCGGATATCGCCTTGTATCTCATCGAAATGCAAATCCAATGGGCGGGACGCTCCGGAAGAGGTCGGCAAAGGGGGCTCTCCCGCCTCGCCTTCCTCGTGATACCCAGCGCCCGGGATCGCAGCATCGTTCGGATGATTGGTTTCGAATTGCGCGCAGCCTGCGATCCAAAGCGCGGATAAAGCCAACAGCACGATCAACCGTTTCGTTCTCATCGTCCGCTTTGCTCCAATCCTTTATAAAGTAACAGGGAGGGGGTCTTCATCAGGACGACGACATCATCGGGGAAATCGTCCGCATTAAGAGGAACGGAAACGACATAAAACGTATTGAAGTCCTTCAGCTTCTCCAGCTCCACATCGGCCTCGATCACCGCCACATCGCCTTTGGCCAGCGTCGTTTCGAAGGAAGCGCCGTCCTTGCCGGTCAAAGCTTCATGATTGAGGTAGAACGTACTTCTGTACCGCATCCCGGGGTGGCCGAACAGTTTGTATGTCACGCGAAGATTTCCACTTTTCTTGACCTGAACGTTGTCCTGGCGAACGGCGCCGTCGATATACAAGTCGCTGTACACCTTATGGTCCAATGTCTCCATGTCCACCTGCTCCATGACGCTATGCTTCTCCAGCAGCTCCTGCGTCACCGGCTCTGTCGACAGGCGGACACGGCTCAGAACCTCTTGCTGCGGGATGGAGGAAAGATCAAGCGGGTCCGCGTCTTGGTTAAAGACCAGCGGTCTCCCCGATTCCAGCGTCGTCTGATAGCCTCCATAGGAAGTCGTTTCTTTCATGTCCGGAATAAATGCCGGATTGTACACGCTGGCAATCGTGACATGAAGGGTCTCCCCCTTCTTGCCTGTGACGGGCGTAAATACGAACGTGAAAGGCGTGTCCCGGTCATCCGCTGTCAGGTCAAAGATATGCATATATTCATAAGGGGCTTCGGTTGAATTAAACTTGTAGGGCTGCGGGATGCCGTCAACAAAAACGAGAAAGCCGACGTTTTTGGCTTTGCCGGAAGCGCGTACGGCATAATCGATCGTTAACTCGCCGCCATTGTACTGCAAGGGAAGGATCTCTCCATTCTCGTCAAGCGGCGGATCGGTAAAGCCATGGCCGATACTGCCCAGCATCGCGGTCTCCTGTTCGCCCCCTTCAAACGGATTCGATTGGCCGGCAGTATTGGGTTCGCCGGTATGGGGTGCGCCGGTATCGCGTTCGCCGGCATGGGGTTCACTGGCATTCGGCTTCTGATTGGCGCAGCCTGTGGCCAACACGGCCATGATGACCAGGTAGAATGCCCATTTCATGACTTTTGAAAATTGCACAATGTCATCCCTTTCCTCATTCCGGGCTGCCGCCGGAAGATACACGATCGGCGAACAGAACGGCCGGCCCGTCCTCTCCCCGCTCCGCCGCACCGGATGCCGGATTGGACGCGTTCGGTTCGGGTTCCGGCATAGGTATTAACAATGGCGAAGCGTCGCGTTCCGGAATGCCAGGTTCCGGAATGCCAGATTCCAAAGCGATACCACCCTGTTTCGCTTCCGGATCGTCGGCCGGAGATACAGGATCGTCAGCCGGAGATACCGGATCGGCAGAGGATGCCGGCGGCTCGTTCTCCTTCTGCACCGCCGCACTCCCGGTTACCGTCATGGTCCTTGTCGGTTCGGACGTTGCGGTTTCGGACTCGCCCGGGACCAGCTTTAACACTGCGCCTGTGCCCGCCGTAGCCAAAATGACGATCGTCAAAAGCGAAATGCCCCATTTTTTGCTTCGGGTATCCATAATGGAAAGTACCCTGTTCTTCAAACCCTGCTTGCCTCCATAGAAACTGGAAACCAATAAGCTTGACGTACTCGGCTGTTTTCGAATCATGCCGATAATGGCTTCCGCATATTGCCGGCGGCCTGCCATATCGGTATCTTTCACCACTTCTTCGTCGCAAGAGATTTCGCATTGGAGAGCGATTTCTCTGGCCATCGCGTAGACGAACGGATTGAACCAATGCAGAGCGGTGGCCAGAAACACGAGTGCTTTGTACACCCCGTCTTTGCGTTTAAGATGGATCAGCTCATGCTTCAAGACGAACAGCAGCTCATGAGCCGGGATCCGGTCCGAAGGAAGCAAAATGACGGGATGAACAACGCCAAGCAGCATAGGAGTGGAAATGCCGGGGCAAACTCGCAGTCCCACTTTCTGTGTGATGTTCATTTTCGCTTGGACATCATGCAGCATTTGCAGCGCTTGCCGATCCGCCATATCCGTGCTCCAGCGCTTCACCATATTCATGAAACGTCTGTGCCGAATGGCATGATAAGACAGGAACGCGAGGACTCCCGCCAGCCAGATGCTGCCGGCCAGCGCATACCACGGCATAGACGTGGCGGTCGATGCCGCATCGGAAACCGCCTGATCGATGGGGGAACGGTCCGCATCAGCATGCTTCAGCACAGGCATCAGCGTATTCACATCAATTACCGAAGTCGACGGATGGAAGCGAAACGGAATAATAAGTCCGACGATCACCGCCAACCATGCATAGTAGCGTCCCTTTGCCGCAAAGCGTTTCCGCAGGAAGGGCGAAGCCGCCATATAGAGCATGCCGATAGCCGTCATGGCAACCGAACATTCCAGCAGGGCGATCATAAAGCTCTGCAAGCTCTGCATCCGTTACTCCCTCCGTTCCTTGACCCATTTCAGCAAATCGTCCAGTTCTTTTTCGCTCGGCTGCTTGCCGTTGTACAGCGTATTGACGAAGCTCAAAAACGAATTTTCATGATACTGCTTCATAAAATGCTCCGTTTCCCAAGCCAGGTATTCTTCTTTGCTGACCAGCGGAAAGTACGTACGTTCTTTCCCTTCCTTCTCCGTCCGCAAAAAGCCTCGTTTCACCAAACGCAGCATAAGCGAAATGACCGTGGGCGCTTTCCATTTGCGCTCGCTTCCGAGCTGCTCCATCACCATCGCGGTCGTAATAGGCGGTTCGTTCGCCCAGACCACCCGCATAATTTCAAATTCCGCATCAGGCAACTTCTTCATGTATCCGTCTCCTTTTTTGACAATTGTCTTTTTTTATATTCTACACTTGTCAAAAATAATGGTCAATTTATTTTTTACAAATGTCTAAAAAAAAGAAAAAAGCCGCGTCCAGCGTGTTCAGAACATGCCATGCCGCACTCTTCCTTTCACATTCGGAATCGTGCGGCACCGTTCTGCATTCGCTGGCCGACGGCCGATATGGACAGCTTTCGCGGAAGCGGACCAATCCTGCTTCGCATAGTTTCGTTTTTACTTAATGCCTGTCGAAGCAATCCCTTCTACGATGTATCGCTGGAAGAAAAGAAACATGAGAAATACGGGAATCAAGGAAAGGAAAGACATGGCAAACAACGAGCCTATAGCAGATTCGCCCATGGCGTCAATGAACATGCGCAGCGCCAGCGTAACGGTAAACTTATCGACACTGCTGAGATAAAGAAGATGACTGAAGAAATCGTTCCATGTCCAAATAAAAGTGAAAATCGCCGTTGTCACGATTGCCGGCACGATCAAGGGCAGGATGACGCGCGTATATATACAGATCGGGCCACAGCCGTCTACAGTTGCAGCTTGATCAAGTTCACGAGGCAAAGAGCGAATAAATTGAACGGTCAGGAAGACAAAAAAACCTTCCGTAGCGAAAAACTTCGGTATGGCGATCGGCAGAAACGTATTCATCCAGCCCAGTTTATTGAAAATAATGTCAATTGATAAAATTTACGAATTTGGTCTCGCTTGAAAATTAATTTAATTAATTAACATTTCTGCATGTCGATACGTCATTTTCTTGCGGGAAACCGGCCGGCCGTGGCGTAGTCGAACCGGTATTCTCCTGATCCGATCTCCACTTCCACGCCGTGATCCGTCGCGGCGATCGACTGAACGCCTTCCGGATACGAACCGTCCGCTCCAACGAGCCTTCCGTCGATGTTCAGACCCCCGACCGCCGCCCCGCGCAGCACCACCCGGGCCGTCGTATTGGCCGGGACGGTCGCTTGCACGC
>Ga0310834_101857_pt1 | contig 11328 bp, 11 predicted proteins | sample SM_ome_2_FD_201314 | JGI IMG/M metagenome (GOLD analysis project Ga0310834, IMG submission 201314) | Sorghum-adapted microbial communities enriched on stacked mutant (SM) sorghum from Joint BioEnergy Institute, Emeryville, California... ... | reverse complement strand
TCATTCCTGAGCGGGCGGTCGGGCGGCCTCGATGAGGTCGAGCAGGGTCTGACCCAGGATCTCGGGTGGCTCCGTGGCTGAGACGTGGTGGACCACTCGGGCGACGGGGAGGTCGACTCCCTGAAGACCGGAGAGTGAACAGGGGCCGCCGGCCAGGCCGTCCGGGCAGGAACACCACGCGAGGCAGACGGTGCCGCGCACGAAGTCCTCAGTGGACCGGACGGCCAGGCCGGCGAGGAAGGCCAACATCGAGCCGCCCAGGTCGCCGCTGCGGCCCGTGGTGTGCTGGACCGAGCGGACCAGCGAGCCGAGATCCCGGGCCCCGATGTCGGACCGCGCCTCGGCGACCGGGGTGAGCCAGCGCCGCTGGCCGTGCTCCGCGGCGATGGGGACGAGCTGCAGCAGCCCGTCGGTCTCGAAGACCAGCACCGACCGAGGCGACGCGGGTTGTTCCTCGGCAAGCTGGCCCGGCCAGGGTGCCATCGGGTCGTCGTGCAGCCGCGGCTCGTACCACCACGCGCGGTCCTGCTCTTCGTAAGAGGTCGCCGGTGGAAAGTTGCGGATGCCTCGCCCAGGCAGGAAGTCTGCCAAGAGCCATTCTTCGGCGCTCACGTACACCATCGGTAGGTTCAACGCGGTCAACCGCTCGAAGAAGGTCCACCCGAGCTGCACCGCCGCCTCGGGCCGGCGAGGCGCGCGATGCTCCACGAACAGGTCGTACTCGTACGGGGCCAGGGCGGTGCCCTCGGCGCACGCCAGCTCGCCGTATTCGCCGAGATCCGTGCGGTCGAGACACACCCATGTCAGGCTCACGCCGGCCTCGCGCCATGGTCGCCCGTCGACCAACAGGTCGTAGTCACCAAGGGAGTAGATGTAACCGCGGGCCCCCAGGACTTCGGCCGCCCGGCGCGCCAGCCGTGACCCCTCACCCGAGTACTTCAGATAAATCGAGAGGGTTGTGCTCATGGCCGATCCCTTCGCGGTGTCTCACGGGGGCTTCGGGGCCATCGATGACAGCGGGGTTGGACGTGACGTGCGAGACCCACGGTACAGGAGTCCGGGAAGCGCCCGCCAAGCCGTTTCGTCACCCGGAAACCCAGGCCCGCGAATCCTCGTTCCGCCGCGGAGCGACCTTCCCGCGACGCATGATGGTGCGAGGGGATTGCGATGACGAGACTGCACCAGCTCTACGAAGAGCAGGGCCAGAGCCCGTGGCTGGACAACCTGACCCGGTCGTACCTACAGGACGGGACACTGGCCCGGTTCGTGCGGGACGGCGTGCGCGGCGTGACGGCCAACCCGACGACCCTGGCCAAGGCGATCGAGAGCTCCGACGCGTACGACGAACAGTTCGCCCGGCTCGTGGCCGATGGCCGTTCGGTGCGGGACGCGTTCTGGGAGCTCGCCATCGACGACGTCTCGGCCGCGCTCGAGGTGCTGCGGGGGACGTTCGACGCCAGCAACGGCAGCGACGGGTTCGTGTCCATTGAGGTCGATCCGTACCTGTACCGGTCCACCGACGCGACCATCGCGATGGCGCGGGAGCTGCACGAGCGCATCGCCCAACCGAACCTGCTCGTCAAGATTCCGGCCACCGCCGAGGGCATCCCGGCGATCGAGGCGATGATCGCCGAGGGGCGCAGCATCAACATCACGCTGATCTTCTCGTTGAGCCGCTACGACGAGGTCATCGAGGCGTACCTGAGCGGGCTCGAGGTCTTCGCCGAACGGGGCGGCGATCTATCCACAGTGCACAGTGTGGCGTCGTTCTTCGTGAGCCGGGTGGACACCGAGGTCGACCGCCGGCTCGAGGCGTTCGCGGAGGCGAGCACGCCGGGGCCGCGGGGCCTGCTGGGCCGGGCCGCGATCGCGCAGGCGAAGCTCGCCTACCACCTGTTCCGGCTGCGGTTCTCCGGGCCCCGCTGGGAACGGCTCGTCGCGCGCGGCGCCCGCCTGCAGCGGCCGCTGTGGGCCTCGACGTCCACCAAGGACCCACGCCTGCCGGACACGCTCTACGTCGACAACCTCATCGGCCCGGCCACGATCAACACGATGCCGGAGTCGACCATCGCGGCCTTCGAGGACCACGGTCGGGTGGCGCGGACGGTCGACGACGACATCGAGAGCGCGATGCGGTTGATGGACCGCCTCGCCGAGGCCCGCATCGACATGGAGGACGTCGGCCGCACGCTCGAGGAGCAGGGCGCGGCTGCCTTCCAGGCCTCCTACGACCACGTGTTGCAGACGCTGGACACGAAGGCGCGCCAACTCGTCGGACGGTAAGACGTGGACTGGGTGGGGTGGGCCGTCTTCGGCCTGGTCGCCACGATCCTGCTGACCTGCGTGATGATCGCGGCCCAGATGGCCGGGCTGAGCCGGCTCGACCTGCCGCTGCTGTTGGGGACTCTCGTCACCGAGGACCCTGATCGCGCGCGGTTGGCCGGCTTCGCCATCCACCTGACCATGGGGCAGGTCTTCGCCCTCGGGTACACCGTCGTGTTCGCGGTGCTCGGCTGGGCGACGTGGTGGCTCGGCGGCCTCCTCGGCCTGCTCCACGTCACGATCTCGCTGACCGCGCTGGTGCCGCTGCTCGCCGGCGTCCATCCCCGCATGGCCTCGTACCGGGCGGGGCCGTCGTCGGTCGCGGTGCTCGAACCGCCCGGGCTGCTGGGCCTGAACTACGGCATCCAGACGCCCGTGGCCACCGCCGCCGCACACCTGCTCTACGGCATCGCCCTGGGCGCCCTGCTGACACCTCAGTGATGACCGAGCGTGGCGGGATGGCGGGTCCGATCGAGGCGTACGGCCTCGTGGGCGACACGCGGACCGCGGCCCTGGTCGCGGCCGACGGCAGCATCGACTGGCTGTGCCTGCCGGCGTTCGACGGCGAACCGGTCTTCGCTCGGCTGGTCGCCGGACCGGCCGGGGGAGTGTTCCGGCTGGGCCCGGCCGGTCCGTCCACTGTGGTCGCTCGCCGCTACCGTCCGGACTCGGCCACGCTGGAGACGACCTGGGACTGCGTCGGCGGACGGTTGACGCTGACCGACGGCATGGTGGCCGAGGTCGCCGGCCGGCTCCGGCCGACCACGCTGCTGGTCCGCCGCCTGCACGCCACCGGCGGGCCCATCGAGGTCGAGCTGGCGTTCGATCCCCGGTTCGGGGACGCGCGCCACCCACCGCGGGCGGAGCGGCGCGGCGAGGCTCTGGTCTGCACCTGGCGGAGCACCGCGCTGTCGGTGCACACCGCGCCCTTCGTCGCCATCGAACCGGGCCGGCCGCAGACGATCGTCGTCGCTCCGGGCCAGCCGCTCACGGTCGCGGTCTGCGTCGCCGACGGCGAACCCCTCGTGTACGTGCCGCCGGACGCGGCGTGGCGCGCGCTCCAGGACGACGAGCGGTTCTGGTATCGGTGGTGCGCGGAGATCACCGAGGACGTGCCCTACCGCGACGCGGTCGTGCGGAGCCTGCTGACGCTGCGGCTGCTGACCTACTCGCCCACGGGCGCGCCGGTCGCCGCGCCCACGACGTCGCTCCCCGAGGACCCCGGTGGCGTGCGCAACTGGGACTACCGGTACGCCTGGCCCCGCGACGCCAGCATCGGCGTCGGGGCGTTCCTCGGCGTGGGCAAGGACCTCGAGGCGCGCCGGTTCATGGCCTGGCTGCTCACCGCGACCCGGCTCGACCGGCCGCGCCTGCCGGTCCTGCTGAACCTGCACGGCAGCCGGCCATGCTCCGAGCGCGTGATCCCGGGCTGGCCGGGGTACGCCGACAGCGTGCCCGTGCGTACGGGCAACGGCGCCGCCCACCAGCGCCAGCTCGACGGGTACGGCTGGGTGCTCGACGCCGCCTGGTTGCTGACCGACGCCGGATGGCCGCTGTACGGCGAGACCTGGCGCGCCATGGCGGGGTTCGCCGACACGATCGCGCGTCAGTGGCGGCAGACCGACGCGGGCATCTGGGAGATCCGCGGCGACGAGGCCCATCACGTCCACTCCAAGCTCATGGCCTGGCTCGCCCTGGACCGGGCCGCGCGCATCGCGGGCTTCCGCGGCACGTCCCGGGAGCGCGTGCACCGGTGGCGACGGGAGCGCGACAGCATCGCCGCCGACGTCCGCGCGCACGGCTTCGACCCTCAGATGGGCAGCTACACCCGCAGCTACGGGTCACGGGACCTCGACGCGGCACTGCTGGTCCTGCCGCTGCTGGGGATCGAGCCGCCCGACTCTCCCCGGGTCCGGGGCACCATCGACGCGATCCGCCGCACGCTCGGGGCCGGCGGTCCGCTGGTGTACCGGTACCCGCCCGGCACCGACGGGCTGCCGGGCGGCGAGGGGGCGTTCGTGGCCTGCTCGTTCTGGCTGATCCAGGCGCTGGCCCGCACCGGCCGGGTCGCCGAAGCAGTCGAGTTGTTCGATGAGATGCTCGGCTTCGGCGGGCCGCTGGGGCTCTACGCCGAAGAGATCGATCCGGCCACCGGCCGGGCCCTGGGCAACTTTCCGCAGGCGCTCAGCCACGCCGCCCTGGTGCAGGCCGCGCTTGCCCTTCGCACCGCCACTCGCGCCTGATCGACCACCGCGCCGCCTCGCTTCCGCGCCGCTGTCCGCGCCTGACCAGCACTACGCGGACCGCGCCGGAGCGTGGCCGCGACGCCGAACGCCCAGGGAGTATGGCCGCGCACCCCGGACGGTGACGGTCGCGGCGTCCTGGGCGACGGTGTCATCTCACAAGGTGACCCGGACGGCGCGCCCGCGTCACGTTCCCGCTCGGGCCTTGAGGACCTTCTCGAGCGCGGTGGCGATGGTGGCGGCCTCGCGCTCGGTGAGGTGGCGGGTGAAGTGGTGCTCGATGCCCGCCAGGTAGGTCGGGGCGGCGGCCCGCAGCCGCGCCCGCCCGGCCGGCGTGATGCGGGCAAAGGCCGACCGCCGGTCGGCCGGATTCGGGACCCGCTCGACCAGACCGGCCTGCACCAGCTCGTCCACGACGCGGCTGACCCGACTGCGGCTGACCACCGCCACCTTGCCGAGCTGGGACATCGTGAGCTGCTTCTCCGGCGCGGCGTTGAGCTCCAGCAGCACGTCGTACCAGGTCAGCGGAAGGTTGTGGGCGGCCTGGAGCTCGGCGTCCAGCACCGGGACCAGGGCGGCGTGGACCCGGAGCAGGGCGGACCAGGCGGCAGTCGAGGTCACATCCCTAGGCTATCAGGTTCATTTGCGTGCGCACGCACACATGCTACAGTGGCGGCTCGGAGAAATGTGCGTGCGCACACACATAGTGTGTGCCACGCCGATGACCGGACGGAGGAACCGATGTCCACGCTGCTGCACATCTCGGCCTCGCCCCGCGGCCCGCGCTCCGAGTCGCTCGCCCTGGCCCGGGTCTTTCTCGACGCCTACCGCTCGACCCATCCGGACGACGAGATCGTCGAGTGGGACCTGTGGGACGGCACGCTGCCGGAGTTCGGCCCGGACGCGGCCGCCGCCAAGATGAGCATCTTCGCGGGCGAGCCGCCCACCGGGGCCGCGGCGGAGGCCTGGCGGGCGGCGGGCGAGGCGTTCGCCCGGTTCGCGGCCGCCGACAAGTACCTGTTCTCGGTTCCGATGTGGAACGCGAGCGTGCCGTACATCCTCAAGCAGTTCATCGACGTCGTGAGCCAGCCCGGGATGCTGTTCACGTTCGATCCCCAGCAGGGCTACGCCGGCCTGTTGACCGGCCGGAAGGCGGCGGTCATCTACACCAGCGCGGTCTACGGCGAGGGCCGCGGGCCCGCGTTCGGCGCGGACTTCCAGGCGCCGTACTTCGACGACTGGCTGCGGTGGGCCGGCATCACGGACGTGACCTCGGTCTACTTCCGGCCGAACCTCGCTACCGCCGACCCGGCGACTGGCCGCAACCTGGCCATCGCCGACGCCATCGCCGCGGCCAAGGTGTTCTAGCGGCCGGCGAAGGATGCGCTGAGGACGCAAGAGAAGCCGGCTCGTCGTGGCCGTCGCGGCGAGCCCATCGGGCGGGGTCTCGGGCGGGAGGGCCGGGGCGAGCCCTCCCACCCGAGCTGTCCACGGCTTGGACGGCGCTGCGTCGGCCGGTGCCGGGACCCGGCTACCGTCGTCGGGCGGGCCGGTGGAGCGTGCGGACCGGGCCGTCGGCGTGGGGGACCGGCCCGCTACGTCAGCACGCCGGTGTCGTGGACGATCCGGCCACCGACCAGGGTCAGCTCGGAGCGGATGTGCTTGAGCTGCTCGTCCGGAACCGTGAAGTAGTCGTGGTTGAGGACCACCCGGTCGGCGAGCTTGCCTTCCTCGATGGAGCCGAGCTGGTCCTCCTCCCGCAGGAACCATCCGTTGTCGCGGGTGTAGAGGCGCAGCACCCTCCTCGCGGGTGATCTGCTGGCCGTCATTGATCAACTGGCCGCGGGCGTTCCGCCCGGTGGTCGCGTAGTACATGTGCAACCACGGGTTCATCGGCGCGATCTGCATGCCGTCCGAGCTCATCCCGGCCGGGATGCCGCTGCCGACGATCATCCGGAAGGGCGGGCCGTTCTGGGCCGGCGTCCCGGCCAGGTACCGCCACCCGGTCAGCGACAGCCCGCCGCCCAGCGCCTTGAGCCGGTGGACGTACTCCTCGGTGATGAAGGGCACGTGGGCGACCACCCAGCGCAGGTCGGTGATCGGGAACTGGGCGTTGGCCGCCTCGAATGCCTCGATCTCAGCGATGAAGTCGGTCTGGGACAGGGAGTGCACCTCGGCCCGCCAGCCCGCCTGGGCCACCCGCAGCGCCGCCGCCGCGAACGCCGCCCCGGTGCCCTGGGCGATGAACTCGCCGATGCCGCCCGTGCGCAACATGTCGTCGCCGAAGAACGGGAACTGGTTGCGCAGCCGCTCCGCCAGCTCCGGCGTGTTCGGATCGGACTCCATGTGCAGGAAGTTGATCCGGATGCGCGCCAGCAGCTCCCCGTCCCGGTGCAGGGCCAGGAACGGCAGGTGCATCGTGTAGTTGTCCTCGTGGGCGGCGCCGTCGGCCGGCGTGCCGGTGGCCTGGAACGCGCCCTGGTCGAGGTGGGTGGTCACGCCCAGGCTCAGGCCGTAGGCGATGGCCTCCCGCGCGCCGCGCTTGCGCTCTTCGAACGTGAGCAGGGTCTGGCGCAGCGCCAGCGTGGCCCGGCCGGTCGGCGACGTCGCGCCGAAGCCTCCGGCGATGGAGCCGTCCGCGCCGACCGGAATGCCGAGCGACTCGAAGAACGCCTTGCCGAGGCTGTTGGTCGTCGACGGCCCGCTGAAGCCCTCCGAGATGTAGACCGGGTGGTTGGGTACGGCCTCGTCCAGTTCGGCGAGCGTGGGCAGGCGCGGCGTCTGGTCGGGCGGCACCAGGTGGTTGCGGTGGAAGCCGCCGATGGTGGTGATCCAGGCGCCCGCGGGCAGCCGGGCCGCTCGTTCACGGTAGATCGCCTGGACGTCGGCGATCGAGTACGCGTTCTCCAGCGGCGTGTGGTGCCCCGGCCGATTGCCCATGAGCACGATGTGGTTGTGGTTATCGATGATCCCGGGCACCACGGTGCGGCCCCGCAGGTCGATCACCCGGCCGCCCCGTGGGGGGACATTCCGTCCAACCTCGACAAACCGGCCGTTCTCGATCGCCACCGAGTCGACGACCGTACCGCGGCCGTCCATCGTGTGGATGCGACCCTTGCGCAGCACGAGCCGCTCCCCGCCGTCGTGACCCGGTGGCTCGGCCCCGTGCGCGGTGGCGGTCGAGCCGCTCGCCACCACCCCAGCGGCGGCCGCGGCGCCGACCGCCGCCCCCGCCTGCAGTAATCCCCGTCTGGTCAGTCTGTGTGGACGTTCATCGGCACTCATGGCCGCAGCACTCCTTTCGGGGGGACGTATGAGGAGGTGCTGCCGGAAAGCGTAAGCTGGTGATGTACATAGCGCAACGGTTCGTTAAACAAAGCTGGGCGTTCGTTGGTTACTGCTTTACGCATGTTCGCTCAGCCTGAGCAGGGGTCGGCCGTGATCGGCGGTTGGGGCAGTCCGGTCCGCGAGCCTGAAGGCCGGTCACGGTTGACCGTCGGCTCGGTCACGGCGTCGGCGCGGCGAAGTCACGAAACGACGTACGGCGATACGGCGGGCTAACGCGTTCGTTGCAGCCCGGTCACGGACGGCTCCCCGATCGCGATGGATGTGTCTCACTGGTGTCCACCTCGTATCCTCGATGGAGGGTCCACATGAGACACATGACCCGCACCGTCGTTCCCGTCGTCGCCGCCGTCGTCCTGGTGACGCTGGCCGCCTGCAGCGGTGACGGTGGGGGCGGCTCGACATACGCGGAGGCCCCGGCCCAGCTCCCGTCCAGCGCCGAGGGAGTTGAGAGCGCCGAGGGTCGCGATCGCACCGGGTTCCAGCCCGAGCACGACGCCCGGGAACAGCCGCTGTCGACGTTCGCCATCGACATCGATACGGCGTCGTACACCTATGCGCGACGCCAGCTGCTCGACGGCCGGCCCGTCGACCCCGCCACGGTGCGGCCGGAGGAGTTCATCAACGCCTTCCGGTACGACTACCGGCCGCCGGCGGGCGACGGATTTTCGATCACTGTGGACGGTGCGCGCACGCCCGACGGGTACGCCGGCGCCGGCACCTACCACCTCATGCGGGTGGGCCTGCAGACCCGGGCCGTGGACAGCGCCGCCCGCCCCGACGCGGCCCTGACCTTCGTCATCGACGTCTCCGGGTCGATGGCCGAGCCAGGGCGGCTGGATCTCGTGCAGGACGCGCTGCACTACCTCATCGACCAGCTCCGCCCGACCGACTCGGTGGCGATCGTGGTCTACAGCGAACGGGCTCGCGTGCTGCGCGAGATGACCCCGGTCAGCAACCGGGCGGCCCTGCACGCGGCGGTGGACGACCTGGCGCCCGAGTCCAGCACGAACCTCGAGGCCGGGCTCGTCCTCGGCTACCGGGTCGCCCGCGACGGCTTCGTCGAGGGCGCCACCAACCGGGTCATCCTGCTCTCGGACGGTCTGGCCAACGTGGGCAACACCGACGCCTCACCCATCCTCGCCCAGATCCGCGAGGAGGCGCGCAAGCAGATCAGCCTGCTCGGCGTCGGCGTCGGCAGCCAGTACGGCGACGCCCTCATGGAGCGGCTGGCCGACGAGGGCGACGGCTTCGTCACCTACGTCTCCGAGCCCGAGCAGGCCCGCCGGCTCTTCGTCGACCGGCTGCCGGCGACGCTGACCGTCCGGGCGCTCGACGCCAAGGTCCAGGTGGCCTTCGATCCATCCACGGTGGACAGTTACCGCCTGGTGGGCTACGACAACCGGGTCCTGTCCGATGAGGACTTCCGGGACGACCGCGTCGACGGGGGTGAGGTCGGCCCCGGCCACAGCGTGACCGCGCTCTACCTGGTCCGGCTGCACGAGAACGTCTCGGCCGGGCCGGTCGCGGAGGTCCGGGTGCGCTGGCTGGATCCGACGACGCGGGAGGCCACCGAGACCGCGAGCGCCATCACGGTGAGCGAGCTCGACGTCGCCTTCACCGCGGCGGCGCCGCGGCTGCACGTGGCCTACGCGGCCGGGTTCTTCGCCGAGGTGCTGCGGGACAGCCCGTACGGTCGCGACGTCCGCCTCGCCGACCTGTCCGCCATCGCCGAGGCCGCGGCCGCCGAGACCGAGGACGAGGCCGTGGCCGAGCTGGCGTCCCTCATCCGGCGGGCCCAGCGCTTCCTCGACTGAGCCGCCGGACTCGGCTGAGCCGGAGAACCCGACTGAGCGGCCGACATCGAAGATTCACAGTCGATGGCCGGCCGGTCGAATGGTCGGTCACCGTTCCCGGCCCGACGGGGGTGGGCCGGGGGCGGTGACCGACGGCACCGGCGGTCAGCTCGCCCGGGAGTGGGCCGGGCCGGGCCGGCCACCGTTCGGCCCGTGCCGCCGCGGCCGGGCCGGCGACGCCGCCGAGCGGGCGGTGGAGCCGACGCCGTCCGCACTCATCGCGCCCCCGCGCATCGTGTCCCCGCTGGTCGCGGCGATCAGGTCGTCGCGGGCGCGGGAGACCCGGGAGCGGATGGTGCCGACCGGGCACTCGCACACCTGGGCCGCCTCCTCGTAGCTCAGGCCCAGCAGCTGGGTGAGCGCGAACGCCTCCCGACGCTCGGGGGCGAGGCCGCGCAGCAGGTCGTGCAGTGCCACCGCCTCGTCGAACTGGGACGCGACCCGCTGGTGACGGGTCTCGTCGAGGTGCTCCAGCGGCGAGGTGCGGGGCCGGCGCTGGGCGTGCCGCACGTGGTCGACGACGACCCGGCGGGCGATCGCGTACAGCCAGGTCCGGGCGGCGGAGCGGGCGTCGAAGCGGGCGAGGGCCGGCATGGCCCGCAGGTAGGTCTCCTGGGCCAGGTCCTCGACGTCGCCGCGCTCGGCCAGCACGGCGAGGAAGCGCAGCAGGCCGGGCTGGGTGAGCCGGACGAACTCGGCGGCCGCCCGGCGGTCGCCGGCCTTGGCGGCCAGCGCCAGCCGGGTGATCGCTTCCTCGGACCCGTCGGTCATGGCGGCCAGGCTATCTGCGCAGATTGCCCGGAACTACGGCGGGGGTTGTGACGACCATTGCGGTGTGACGTGCGAGGAGTGTCGGGAGATCCTGTCGGCGCGGCTCGACGGCGAGGACCTGCCCGGTGAGGCGGCCGCCGCCGACGCCCACGTGGCCGCCTGCGAGGCCTGTGCCCAGTGGTCGGAGGCCGCGGCGCGGGTGACGCGCCTGGCCCGCCTGCAGGCGGTCCCCGACCCGGGACCCGTGTCGGACCGACTGGCGCCGGAGCGACTCGCGGCGGCGGCCCCCGGACCCGGCCCGCGCCGGCTGGCGGTCGGGCTGCGGTGGCTGCTGGGACTGCTGGGCGCGGGTCAGTTCCTGCTCGGCATCGCTCAGGTCAGCCAGGTGGCCGGAGCGGGGCATGCGCACTTCGGCGGGCTGAGCCCGGCCCACCTGTGGCACGAGTCGGCCGCCTGGAACATCGCGATCGGCGCGGGTTTCGCCTGGATCGCCCTGCGCCGGACGCCCCCGAGCGCCCTGCTGCCGCTGCTGACCGCGTTCGTAGTCATGCTCGTGCTGTTGAGCGCCAACGACGTGTTGGTGGGCACTGTGGACGGTGCCCGGCTGGTCAGCCACGCGCTGGTCGTGGCCGGCTACCTGGCGGTCGTGGCGCTGTCCCGGCCGCGGTTCGACTTCGGCGACCCGCCCGCGCAGCGCCGACCCGGTCCGGTTGCGCCCGTGAGCGACCGGACCGAGGTGACCCGCCCCACCGCGTCCCGGCCCCCACTGCGACTGGTCACCCGGGCTCAGG
>Ga0310834_101853_pt1 | contig 11345 bp, 7 predicted proteins | sample SM_ome_2_FD_201314 | JGI IMG/M metagenome (GOLD analysis project Ga0310834, IMG submission 201314) | Sorghum-adapted microbial communities enriched on stacked mutant (SM) sorghum from Joint BioEnergy Institute, Emeryville, California... ... | reverse complement strand
AATAAAGTGCCTTGGCTTATTTCACATAAGGAAATATGTATCGCTTATTTTGCTTAACTAAACCAGGTCTTAATCATAATTGCATCCGATGCCAAAAAGACCAGCAAGCTAATGATCCCGAAAGCGATCGCGAACAGGTTCTTCTTCGGACGCTCTCTCAACAGACGGATCACGCCAATAAAAATCACGATCGTAAACAAAATCATAAAAATATCGAACCCGTTAAAATTCGTTGTTTTTGCTGTTTCTTCCGCTGCTTGGAGCAACATCGCGAAACCTCCTCTTGAAATCCACGAAATCACAACTCTTCTTCTATGTTATCTTCCCTCCGGTTCGGATGCAAGAGGAAAGACAAGATTTTGTCAAAGTTTTCGCTGAATTTACGTGTTTGCTGCCAGATTTAAGCCTTATTTTATGCAGGATATCATTGACAAATACATTATCACCAGATCTTTAGTTGCTCATAAGGAAGTCTTATGCCAAAAAATTCCTTTCTTTGTTTACGCTCTTAGGCTTCTATGGTACCATGAAAAATAACCTTATTCAGAGTTTTATTGTCGGAATTAATAAACGGGATCCATTGAGGATTCTTTACCCAAACGTAACATAGGGAGGTTATCGCATGGCTTATGAACCGATATGGACCAAAGAGCCGGAGAAATTAAACAAATTCGAGTTCGTTAAACTGGAAAAAGACGGGCTGGACGTCATCCGCACGATTATTGAGGAATACGCGGTGAAAGGCTACGACTCGATTCCTGCTGACGATATGGATCGCTTCAAATGGGCCGGCGTATATCAACAAAAGCCAAAAGACGGTCACTTCATGATGCGCGTGCGCATCAACACCGGGATCATGACCACGAAGCAAGCACGTGCGCTGGCGGAAATTTCTCGCTTGTATGGCCGTGACCTGGTGGACGTAACTACACGGCAAGCCATCCAGTTCCATTGGCTGCGGGTGGAGAACTTGCCGGATATTTTCGAGCGTCTAGATCAGGTGGGGCTGTATTCGTTCGAAGCCTGCGGTGACTGCCCGCGTACCATTGTAGGGAATCCGCTGGCCGGAATCGACAAGGACGAATTAATCGATACGACGGAGATCGTGGAGGAAGTGAACCGATTCTTCCTGCTGAACCGTGACTTCTCCAACCTGCCGCGAAAATATAAAATGTCGATCTCCGCAAACATTTACAATAATGCGCAAGCGGAAATCAATGACTTGGCCTTTACCCCCGCGGTCAAGGTGATTGACGGAAAAGAGACCATCGGGTTTCATGTCATGGTCGGCGGTGGTTTATCCGCAAAGCCACATTTGGCGAAGCCGCTCGACATTTTCGTTAGACCTGAGGAAGTGCTGAAAGTGGCCATTGGGGTCACCACGATATTCCGTGATTATGGCTATCGGGAGAAACGCCACCACGCTCGCTTGAAATTTCTTGTCGCAGACTGGGGGCCGGAGAAATTTAAAGAGAAATTAATCGAGCTGGTAGGTGAGCTGGAGTCGCGCGGGGAAGACAAGACCGTCGGCTGGCAAGCCGCCTATTTCGACGGAGTGCATCCGCAAAAGCAAGAAGGGCTGAACTATATTGGCCTTAACGTACCCGTGGGTCGTTTGAACGCCGATGAGCTGGAGCAGCTGGCCGATGTGGCTGACCAATACGGCGAAGGCAAAATCCGTACTACGATGTCGCAAAATATTTTGATCAGCGGTATTCCGGACGACAAAGTGGAAGAAGCGCTCCAAGCGCCGGTTCTTCAGCGGTTAACGCCGTTTCCGAAGCATTTTATGAGCCGGACCGTTTCCTGCACAGGCAATGAATTTTGCAACTTGGCCATCGTCGAAACCAAACGGCGCGCAGCTGAAGTTGCAGAATATCTGGATGAACATGTTGAACTGGACGAAAAGGTTCGCATCCACTTTATCGGCTGCCCGAATGCTTGCGGCCAAAAACATATCGCCGATATCGGCTTGCAGGGTTCGCTGATCAAGACGCCGGAAGGTATGGTTGACGCATTTGATATTGCTGTAGGCGGGACATTAGGCGGTGGAGCTAACGGGCCGCAAGCCCAGTTTAACCAAGCGCTTAAAGGTCGCGTCAAAGGCGACCAGGTCGCCTATGTCCTAGAGCAGTTGCTATTATTCTACAAAACGAATCGCAATGCTTCCGAATCGTTCCATGATTTCGTTCGACGCGTCGGAGTTCCGGCGTTCCAAGAACAGCTGAACCAAATTCTAGCTGCGGGAATCGCCTCGTAAGCGGAGGGACATTAACAGCTTCATTCGATATCATTGAAAAAAAATGCCGGTCCCCTATGGGGCCGGCCTTCTTTCTATCTTTGTGGCCTCTTTTCCACAATTATCCCTTTCGTTCAGAGATCGTTCCCATCTGATGCAACGGGATAATCCTCAAAAAGAGGGGGCAAAAAGAGGCTTCGGCCGCACCAAAAAAAAGAGCAACCTCTCAATAGAGGCTGCTCTTTTCTCTACTATACGACTTCCCGATCTTTCTCTTCGACTTGATTGAGTTCCGCGGTGCGTTTCGTATCCCGCTTGAGGATCGGAGCCAGGTATCGGCCGGTATAGGATTTATCCACCTTCACGATGTCCTCCGGCGTGCCGGTGGCGATCACTGTACCTCCCCCGCTGCCGCCTTCCGGCCCCAAGTCGATCAAATAGTCGGCCGTCTTGATGACGTCCAGGTTGTGCTCAATTACAAGCACCGTCTCGCCGGAATCAACCAGGCGATGGAGCACCTTAAGCAACCGGTCGATATCGTCGACGTGTAAGCCCGTGGTAGGTTCGTCGAGAATGTAAATCGTTTTGCCGGTGCTGCGGCGATACAATTCCGATGCCAACTTCACGCGTTGGGCTTCCCCGCCGGACAACGTCGTTGCCGGTTGCCCCAGGGTCACATACCCCAATCCCACATCCATCAACGTTTGCAGCTTGCGATGAATTTTCGGAATGTTTTGGAAGAACTCCGTAGCATTCTCGATCGTCATCTCCAGCACATCAGCAATGCTCTTGTTTTTATATTTGACTTCCAGCGTCTCGCGGTTGTATCGTTTGCCTTTGCAAACTTCGCAAGGAACATAAACATCCGGCAGGAAGTGCATTTCAATTTTGATGATCCCGTCACCTTTGCAGGCTTCGCAGCGACCGCCTTTAATGTTGAAGCTGAAACGGCCTTTCTTGTAGCCGCGTACCTTCGCTTCGTTCGTCTGCGAGAACAGATCACGAATATCGTCAAACACTCCGGTGTACGTTGCCGGATTGGACCGCGGTGTGCGGCCGATTGGAGACTGGTCGATATCAACGACTTTCTCCACGTGCTCGAGGCCTTTGATCTCCTTGTATTGGCCTGGACGCACTCTCGCTCGGTTCAAGTCGCGAGCTAACGTTTTATACAAAATCTCGTTGACTAGGGTCGACTTACCGGAGCCGGATACTCCCGTCACCGCCGTAAATACCCCGATCGGGACTTTAACGTTGATGTTCTTCAGGTTGTTTTCCTTGGCCCCTTTGATCTCCAGCCAGCGACCATCCGGCTTCCGTCGAGACAAAGGTACCGGGATAAACTTCTTCCCGCTCAAATATTGCCCCGTTAGGGAGCGCGGATCGTTCATGATTTCCTGAGGAGTCCCTTGTGAGATCACTTGCCCCCCGTGAATCCCTGCCCCAGGCCCGATATCGATGATATGGTCTGCAGCAAGCATCGTATCCTCGTCATGCTCCACGACGATTAACGTATTGCCAAGATCGCGCATGTGAGTCAACGCTGAAATCAGCTTATCGTTATCCCGTTGATGCAGCCCGATACTAGGCTCGTCCAGGATGTACAGGACGCCCATCAGGCTCGAACCGATTTGTGTCGCCAGCCGAATGCGCTGCGCCTCGCCGCCAGACAAGGTACCAGCCGCACGACTAAGCGTCAGATAATCCAAGCCGACGTTCACCAGGAACCCAAGTCGGTTATTGATCTCTTTCAGAATCAGGTTGGCAATGGATTTTTCCTTATCCGTCAGCTCCAGGCTCCCAAAGAACTCTTGGGCTTCGCCGATCGACAAAGACGTCACATGGGCGATGTTCTGATCATTTACCGTTACGGCCAGAACCTCTTTCTTCAAGCGGTGACCATGACAGGTACCACAAGGCTTGGATCCCATAAACTGCTCGATGAACTCGCGGATTCCCTCTGAAGCCGTTTCCCGGTAACGCCGTTCCAAGTTAGGGATAATCCCTTCAAACGTGACATAGGCATCCCGAGTCATGCCAAAATCGTTCTCATAGCGGAACCTTACCTTCACATCACCTGTGCCATAGAGCAACTTGTCCATCTGATCTTCCGTTAATTCGGAAACCGGTACATTTTGCGGGATATTAAAATGCTCACATACCGATCTCAAAAACTGTGGATAGTAGTTGGAGGTGCCGCCCGCCCAAGCCTCAAATGCGCCTTCCTCAATCGATTTGGAAGGATCCGTGATGAGCAAGTCCTTGTCGATGATCATTTTCACGCCAAGTCCGTCGCACTCTGGGCAAGCCCCGTACGGACTGTTAAACGAGAACATCCGCGGCGACAGCTCTTCGATGCTGAATCCGCAAATCGGGCAAGCATAGTTCGAGCTAAAGCGAAGCTCCTCTTGGCCAATAATATCCACGAGGATTTGTCCGCCGGACATTTTCAGCGCCGTTTCGATGGAATCGGCCAGCCGGCTGCGTGCATCTTCCTTCACTACGATCCGGTCGACAATGACCTCGATGGTATGCTTCTTGTTCTTTTCCAGTTCAATATTTTCCGACAAATCGCGCTGCTCACCATCCACCCGAACCCGAACGAAGCCTTGCTTGGCGATTTCGCTGAACAAGCTTTTGTGCTCGCCCTTTTTGCCGGAAATGACAGGAGCTAAGATCTGCAATCTCGTTCGCTCCGGATATTGCATAATACGGTCCACCATCTGCTCAACGGTCTGCGACGTAATCTCAATACCGTGCTCCGGGCAATGCGGATGCCCGATCCGGGCGTACAACAGACGCAGATAGTCATAGATTTCCGTAACGGTCCCTACCGTCGAACGCGGGTTGCGGCTCGTCGTCTTCTGGTCGATGGAGATGGCTGGGGACAATCCTTCGATCGAATCCACATCCGGCTTATCCATTTGCCCCAAAAACTGTCGGGCGTACGCAGACAACGACTCCACGTAACGGCGTTGCCCTTCGGCATAAATCGTATCGAAGGCAAGCGATGACTTGCCGGAGCCGCTCAACCCCGTAAGCACGACAAACTTGTCGCGCGGTATTGTGACATCTATGTTTTTCAGATTGTGCGCTCTGGCGCCTTTGATGACTATGTTCTCGCGACCCAACAACTTCATCTCCCTTATTTATAGGTTGTTTAAAAATCGGCTTCCCACCACGATGCTATTCATAGGAGTATTTCGACATCGAATCTTGAATTCAGTCGGTCGCTCCGTTGCTCACGTAGTCCCGCCTACGCTCCGCTACTCACTCCCTCCTTCATCCAACCTTCTCGGTGCTAAAAACCCGATTTTTAAACTTGATTTAACTTCTCTTCTCCAAAAATCGGCTTCCCATCACGATGCTATGAAGCCTCCACTCCCAGGGCTCCTGGATTCTAACGGAACACAGCGACGTTATTCGTCGATTTCCCGGATATTTCCCGTCCTAACGGAACCCAGAGACCTTAATCCCCAGAAATCACGACGCTAAGTGCAAAATCCAGCCAAATAGCGTCTCCTCGTTCCGTTAGAACGAGAACCCCTGCTCCACGGAGCAAATAAGGTCTCCCCGTTCCGTTACAGCAAACTGCAAACTGCACCCTACAACTTGCATCCCGCAGACTGCAACCGGAGTGCAAAGGGCTAACTCTTAGGAGTCCGAGTCCCGTACCAGCCGCCCCAAGCCAAGAGCTATAGGTCAGCGCTCACCTGACTAACCCATAGCTGGCTCAAGAGGCTGGCACATAGCTTACTATATTGCAACAACTCGCATGTATCTAAGCGAACTCGACTGCACCTAAGCGTCAGCCTTCAACTCCAGGATCGCATCACGCAGCTCGGCCGCACGCTCGAATTGCAGGTTTTTGGCTGCTTCTTTCATCTCGGCCTCGAGGCGGGCGATCATCGCTTCGCGGTCGCGCTTGGACATCTTGCCTTTGGCATCGGCCAGATAATCCGCTTTGCTCTCTGCGACCTTGGTCGCCTCGATCACATCGCGGACTTTCTTGCGAATCGTCTGCGGCGTGATGCCGTGCTTCTCGTTGTACGCGATCTGAATGCTGCGCCGCCGCTCGGTTTCCTTGATCGCCTTATCCATCGACTCCGTGATCGTGTCAGCGTACATCAGCACGCGGCCATCCGCATTCCGCGCAGCCCGGCCGATCGTCTGGATCAGTGAGCGCTCCGAACGGAGGAAGCCTTCCTTGTCGGCATCCAAAATCGCCACCAGCGAAACCTCTGGCAAATCCAGACCTTCCCGCAGCAGGTTGATCCCGATCAGAACATGGAACGTTCCCAACCGCAGGTCGCGCAATATACTCATCCGCTCCAGCGTTTTAATATCGGAGTGAAGATACCTTACCTTGATACCAACTTCCTTGAGGTAATCGGTCAAGTCCTCGGCCATCTTCTTCGTTAACGTCGTTACCAGCACGCGTTCGTCTTTAGCGATGCGGTCACGGATTTCTCCGATCAGATCATCGATTTGCCCCTTCGTTGGCCGCACCTCGATGACCGGATCCAGCAGGCCTGTCGGACGAATAATCTGCTCGACCATCGTATCGCAGTGCTCCAATTCGTAAGGGCCTGGCGTCGCCGAGACATAAATCAGCTGCGTCGCTTTCTCCTCGAACTCCTCGAATCTTAGCGGCCGGTTATCCAGCGCCGACGGCAAGCGGAATCCGTGTTCAACCAGCACATTTTTACGCGCTTGGTCACCATTGTACATTGCCCGGATCTGCGGCAGTGTGACGTGAGACTCATCGATGACAATCAACATATCGTCCGGAAAATAATCCAGCAACGTATACGGCGTCGCCCCCCGCTCACGGAATGTTAACGGACCGGAGTAGTTCTCGATCCCGGAGCAGAAGCCGACCTCTCTCATCATCTCGATGTCGTACCGTGTCCGCTGCTCCAGGCGCTGCGCCTCCAGCAGCTTGCCTTGCGCGCGGAATTCCGCCAGCCGCTCTTCCAGCTCGCGTTCAATGTTCTGGAGGGCGATCTTCATCGTTTCTTCCTGGGTCACAAAGTGAGACGCCGGGAAAATCGCCACATGCTCCCGTTCGCCAACCAACTCGCCGGTCAGCACGTCGATCTCCGTAATCCGCTCAATCTCATCGCCAAAAAACTCCACGCGGATCGCCTTCTCCCCATGGGAAGCCGGAAAGATTTCAAGCACATCACCGCGCACCCGAAACGTACCGCGTACGAAATTGATATCGTTCCGTTGATATTGGATATCCACCAGCCGGCTTAAAATTTGATTACGCGGCTTCTCCATCCCTACCCGCAGAGACAGCACCAAATTGCGGTACTCCATCGGCGAACCGAGACCGTAAATGCACGACACACTCGCCACAATGATGACATCCCGCCGCTCGAACAGCGCGCTGGTCGCCGAGTGCCGCAGTTTATCGATTTCTTCATTAATGCTGGAATCTTTCTCAATGTAGGTGTCGGAGGAAGGAATGTAGGCTTCCGGTTGGTAGTAGTCGTAGTAACTGACGAAGTAATCAACAGAGTTTTTGGGGAAAAATTCACGAAATTCGCTGGCCAGCTGCGCTGCCAACGTCTTGTTGTGCGCAATGACGAGGGTGGGTCGTCCGAGCTTCGCTATCGTATTCGCGATCGTAAACGTTTTACCCGTCCCCGTGGCCCCGAGCAGTGTTTGGTGCTTTTTCCCAGCCAGCACGCCTTCCACCAATTGACGCACCGCCTCCGGCTGGTCGCCTTGCAGCGTATATTCGGAGATCAGCTCGAATTTATTGTCGCTAACCACGATTTCACTCATTGTCCAACATCACCCTATCGTCTAAAATGGAATACTAGAGGCGTCATTTGACATTATTTTTATTTATGACATGAGTTTGGTTACTCAAGAAGTTTGTTTCTACATATAAACTAGGATCGTCATCCTTCCGATGAATAAACCAAGCTTAACGCCTGCGCCCTTCCTAAATTTATCAAAATAGGAATAGGTGTTCCCATGTATTATACCTTTTTCATCCTATAGATGCAAACGGTAAGTCGAAGATAGGAGTTGTTCATATTTCATGGATATTGCAACGTTGGTAGGCATCATTGTTGGTCTCGCCGCCCTTGTTGGCGGATTTACGCTCGAAGGCGGTCAATTAGGCGGTCTGTTGCAGGTTACAGCCGCTTTAATTGTGTTTGGCGGCACCTTTGCTGCCGTGTTGATCAGCTTCCCGGTTGCCAAGCTGCGAACGGTTCCGAAGGCGCTGGCACTGGCGTTTATGAGCAAATCCCCGGCACAGGACGACGTGATCGAGGATATCGTGGACATGTCCTCCACTTCCCGCCGCGAAGGCGTATTGGCTTTGGAGAAGAAGGCGGCGGAGCATCGGGATCCTTTTTTGCGTGAGGGGATTCAACTGGTGGTGGATGGAACAGATCGGTCAATGGTACGGCAAATCATGGAGCTGGAAATCGATGCGGTATCAAAAAAATATGACGGCTACGCCAAAATCTTCGAATCGGCCGGCGGATACGCCCCAACAATGGGGATCATCGGTACGGTGATGGGGCTTATCCACGTCCTTGGCAGCTTATCCGAACCAACCGCATTGGGGCCTTCGATTGCGCTTGCTTTTACGGCAACGTTGTATGGGGTAGCTAGTGCCAACCTGATCTTTCTACCGATCGCCTCCAAAATTAAAGCGCGCGGCGATGACGAAATCGACCGGATGGAAATGATGCTGGAAGGAATCTTGTCGATCCAAAACGGCGACCATCCACTGCTTGTCCGGCGAAAGCTGGAATCCTATACTGCGGAAACCGCGCGTCTTCTGTCGGATAACGGTCCGGCAGAGAAACCGGCCAGCTTCGGAAGCAGCTCTCGCATTCACGCCTCCGAGGAGAATGAATTATGAGATTTTCCAGTAAATCGGAAAAAATGAACGAGCCGGACGTTTCGACGCGTGAATCTCGCCGACGTGCACGCCGCTCAGTGCGGAGCGATGCGAAGGACCGCTGGATGATCACCTATGCGGATTTGATTACGCTGTTGTTGATTTTTTTCGTGATGATGTACGCCATGAGCCGGTTAGACGTGGAAAAATATGAGGTCGTGACCTCCTCCCTCCAGCACACGTTCAAAGGCGGCGATTCCATCCTGGAGTTAGGCAGTGGAATTACAGGGACGGCTGACCGGTACACTCACAAAAATCCGCCGGCATCAGCCGATAACGGCAACAAGCAAGGCGAAGGACAAGGCACGACAGGACAAGCGGACAGCAGCGGACAGGCTCCGTTGACGGAACGGGAGCTTGCTTTTCGCAAGCAGGAGGAAGATCTCGCCAATTTGATGATGCTCATTGAGAGTTACATCAAAGACAATTCGCTGGAGGATCAAATCCATGTGGCTGACCTGCCCCAAGGCATCTCGATCACATTAAACGACCGGTTTCTGTTCGACACCGGTAAGGCTGATCTCAAAAGCGGCTCCACCAAAACACTCGCCAAGCTCGCCAGCTTGTTCCGACAGCTTGACACGGTCATCAGCATTGAAGGCCATACGGACAATCTCCCGATTGTGTACGCCTCGAAGTACAAGGACAACTGGGAGCTGTCAGGAGCCAGAGCGCTGTCGGTGCTGAGGTTTTTCGTGGACAAGGAGAAGTTAGATCCGCAGCATTTCCAATACGCCGGTTACGCCGACACCCGCCCCGCCGCCGACAACGACACACCCGAAGGCCGCTCAAAGAATCGCCGGGTGGAAATCACAGTATTGCGGCAGTTGCAGGAGTAGTGTGTCTCTTGTTGTACGCTGGCTCTAACGGACCACCAAGACGCTATTTGCTATTTCCCGGACGATTTCCCGGGCTAACGGACCACAGAGCCCTTATTGGTTGGTTTCTCGTCGGTTATGTCCGATTTTGCATCAAATAACGTCACTTGTGTCCGTTAAAATTTATCGAGTAAGACTATGGATGAAGTAAGGTCCTCTCGGTCCGTTAGAAGGATCATGCGCCAGAGACCTCATAGAGAAACCATTGCTTGAATGTGATTAACACGATAAACTATTCTCAAATCGGACGTGAAGCACACGCCGTCTTGATACCTCGCCCCTGATTGGGCAGGGAGGTATCGGGACGGCGTTTTTATTTTTAAATGGAGGAAGGGGTAATTGGGATGAAATTTGACCAAGCGTTTGATGCGTGGATGACACAACAAATGGAGGAAGAGAAGAATCCTAGACGATTGGAGCTCCTCAAAAAGGGGTTAGGGCACGGCACAATGGAGTTTTTGAGGTTCGTTTGGTTCCCGGCCATTGGGCAATTTGATCATTTGTATCCGGAATGGGAGGTGCGTGACTTTAACAACGGTTATCGATACTTGGACCTCGCTTATCTTCCAGGGGCAGGCATAGCTAAGGGGGCGATTGAGATCCAAGGATACGGCCCCCATGCAAGAGATTTAGACGTCCGGCGTTTTAAGGATTTGTGTTGGCGTCACAGTTTATTGGCCTTGGATGGCTGGACGTTACTCCCTGTCGCTTACTTGTCAATCGTAGAGGAGCCCAAGCAATGCCAGCAGCTGGTCCTGTCTTTTGTCGGCAAATTCATAACCCTAGCGGTACAACCCAATTTAGATTGGCTGGAGGCAGAAACAGTACGTTTTGCGAGACGACTGTTGCGACCCTTTAGTCCAATGGAACTGTCAGAGCATTTGCGGATCTCAGATCGACACGCTAGACGTATTTTGCACAAATTAGTTCAAAAACAGCATCTATTGGTTGCCAGTGGAAGGGAACGTTATCGGACCTACTGTCTAGTACGTTGAAAAAAGCGGGGTTGGGACAACTACCAGCAGCTGGTTTGCCCTGCGATGGCTCGAACCATGCGTATAAAAGTCGTGCCCTGCTGCCCTGTGCCCCGCTCCCTACTCCGTACACTGTGCACCGTGCTCCCTGCTCTGCTCCTTTCCGCAGAGTTCTAACGGACCCAAAAGACCTTATTCTCGATTTCCCGCGTCATTTCCCGTTCTAGCTAAGATGAACGTAAACAAAAGACAGCCCTCCAAATTGCTACATCTCGTAGGTTAAAATGGATAGTGTAGTATAAACCAAACCATTTCAGAGC